>Ga0210384_10000437_pt1 | contig 63929 bp, 60 predicted proteins | sample IncBWH2MmetaG_FD_160574 | JGI IMG/M metagenome (GOLD analysis project Ga0210384, IMG submission 160574) | Forest soil microbial communities from Barre Woods Harvard Forest LTER site, Petersham, Massachusetts, United States - Inc-BW-H-2-M | ecosystem: Environmental > Terrestrial > Soil >...
CATAGGAACCCGGCGGGGTGTCTTCGAAAAGAAAGCGGCCCTGTTCATCGGTGAGGGCAAAGACCGAAAACTCCTCACCGGGGTGGCTCCGAAGAGTGACTCTTGCTTTTTTGAGGGGTTCACCCGCGTCGAGACGAAGAACGTGGCCCGCGATGGTTGCGCTTTCCTTCTCGGAGGCAGGAGTCGTCGTGGAAGTCTGCGCGGACTGCCCTAAAGGCGGAAATGAGGTGAAAAGCAGGAGGCATAAGATGGGAAACGATCTCATGTTTGCTCGTTTGCATCAGCCGATTAAGTGCAACCTTATAATCATAATCAGATGAAACCAATCGCTATAAAGGTTGGCGCGCGGCCTACACGTAGCCTGCAAAATGGGGATCTTCTTTGACTTTTTTCACACACTTCCACAGTTGTATCAAACTACCAAACGCCCCGCCAACTCCTTCCGATCCTTCGACTTCCGCCAAACTTATCGAATCCACGCCTCCCGTTAGAATAACCATCAAGTATACAAAGAAATCTATAGACAATCAGTAACTAACGTGCTGCCATATCTTGCATTGCTAGGCGCTGTCCGTTTCCGACGATCCCATCGTCTCAGCGCAACCTCAGCGCACCGCGTTTACCCCGACCCGTTTGGGGCGGCGGCGTTAGCTCTCTTCATTGTCATCCCGGACGTAGCGACCGACGGTTCCGATGTATCTCGCCGAGCGCACTCGTTCTTCGCGTCGGCCACCGCCGAGAAATCTATCGATGAGTGCACCCTTTCATGCTGCTGAGGACCCGGCTTCTACGCATGTGCCGTGCGCGGCACTTCGCTCATCAATTGGTGGATGTTGCCTTCGCTATCCTTGAATGCGGTCATCCACAAATCGTGCGTAGGCATCGGCGCAATCAGCCGCGGCGGCGCAACAATCTCCACTCCATGTCCCACCAGCCGCTGGTACCCCGCCTGGATATCCGGCACCCGGAAATAGAAGATCGAACTGGGGTGATCGTATTCGGGCGACGACGCCGTTCCCAGCATCAGCCGGACCCCGCCACAATCAAAAAACGCCATGCTCGGCACCGTGAACAGAAGCGGCAACCCCAGCACATCGCGGTAAAATGCGGTCGCGCGCTCCACGTCCTTCACGATGATCGAAATCTGTCCAATGTTCGTAATTCCCAACGTTGTCGCTGCAGCGCTCATTTCCCTTTACCTCCGGCGGAAGATTAGTTAGCATAGCTAACTATCTTCCATGCCTCCTGTCAAGCACAAAAAGGCCAAGCGCAAAAATCTCCCCACTCCAAAAGCTTCGTTCGCCCCACCCTCAACTCCGCCTGTCAATCCCGCAATCGCCTCTTCGGCCGCCGCTCAGGTTGACTCACTACCATCCTCCGCAACCGCTGCCCAAGCCGGCCACTTGGCCGCATCGCAGCCCGCTAATTCGCCAGCTCTTGAAGCAGTCGCCTCCGCCGAACCGTCGCTGCCGTCTCTAACGGCGATGGAAATCGCCGACCAGCTACACTCTGCAGCCATCCACCTGCTCCGTCGGCTGCGGGTTCGCGACCGCGAAACCAGCGTCGGCCCTGCCCAGCTTTCCGCCCTTTCCGTCCTCGTCTTCGGCGGCCCCAAATCGCTTGGCGAACTCGCTGACGCCGAACAGGTCCGCCCGCCCACGATGAGCCGCATCGTCGCCGGCCTCCAGGGCGCCGGACTGGTACGCCGGCACGCCACTGAGGACGGCCGCCGCGTGCGTCTCGAAGCCGCTCCCAAAGGCGTCAGCCTGATGTGGGAAGCGCGCAAACGCCGCGTGGCATCGCTTGCCAATGCCGTTGCCGGGCTACCCGAAAACGAAAAGCTGCTGCTGCGCGAAGCCCTTACGCTGCTCCGGCAAGTTATTAGAAATCTTTAGCGGTTCGTTGCCTGCAGAACCTTCCTCTTCAAAGTGAAAAGCAAGCCAGGTGAGTTGGAGGAGCGTTCGAACTAGGAGGATTGCGAGTAAGGCTGAGAGGAAGAGAATTTCGTGTACTCGACGCCATAGCGGAAAACCAGGCCGCCGGAAAGTGGTTCGACGCGCTTGATTTGGGCTGGAACGAAGAGCGCCGCCTCTCCGGGCGAGAATGGCGCGGCTACTTCAACGAAGGAATCTAGTGCGTATTGTTGGAGACTATGGAAGCACACGCCACCCTTCGAGACGTTTTCGCACTCGACGATTTCGTCCGCGTGCGCTGGGTGGCGAACGCAGGCGCTGAAACTCACGCGAATGCGAACGTTGCGCCGCTTGTTCAAGGGGCGCCCGTTGGCGTCTAACTCCCGCGCCGCAACGTCGCGGGGTGTGGCCGGGGGAACCATGGGTTTCGTCACAGGTTCAGGTGACTGGAGCACGGCAGTGGCGCTGGCAACTGTTGCAGAGACTTGAATATCGGACAGGGAAGCGAATTCCGAAGTGGTCGATGCAGCGGAGTAGGACGACGGCGCAACTGAGCCAGGCGTATGTGCCGCGGCAAGCGCAGGCTCGAAGGATTCTGCGAACGCAGGCCCAGGAACATCTAAATACAGCTTCGATGTTTTCGGTTGGGGCGTAAGCACAGTCAAGTTGAAAATTGGTTGGGTCGGGCGCGCGGGCGGTGCTGGAAGAGCTTCGCCTTCCGCTTTTTTCCAGGGCGTTGACGTGCCGCACTCCGCGCAAAAGCGCAGGATGTTTCCGTTGACGGAGTAGACGTCCTCTTCTATGTCGCCTTGTTCCATCTCCAGACGTGTTTGGCACATGCTGCATTCGAGGGCAATTTGGCGGTCAGCTGGTTCGAACGGATCGGGAGGAGGAAACTCCATCGGCCAGAAGTCGGGATCTGGATCGACGAAGGCGACGCCGTAAACATAGCGGCCCGGTTCCCCGCCAATCTGCCCGACGAGCCGGATGGCAGCCTCCTTGGCGGTCCCGGCGAGCCGCAGCGTCAAGAGTTCGTCCGGCGAAAACCGATATCGCGTGACAACCCCGGCACCGTGGCGGCTAAGGACGACGGTTTTCGTTTCTTCTGAAAACACTTTTCCGGTTGTATCGGTTCCGAGCAGGACGATGGGTAATTCTTTTGCGATGCGTCCGCTTCGGCGTTTTCGTTGCATAGGATTATGGGCGCACGCACTCCAAATGCAGAGCCTCGCAGTAGATTGTCGGCAGCTCTCGCTGGTGTTTAGAGCCTCTCCGTAGCTTTTGTCAGGCTGCTCCCCAGCGCCGCGACTGCTCATCTTTGCAGCTTTATTCGCAGTGGAGAAGCGGCGAATGGCGCGGAATAGGTACGTAGGTACTAAAAGGAGCCTCGCGGGGACACCGGGTAGTACTGAGAAGAATGAACCGGTCGGGCTATCGACGCACAAGGTGGTGGAGAGCAGAATTGCAACTGTAATCGGGAGTTGGTTGCGGCTTCCGGAGTAAAAAGGTTTGGGCCTGATTGCTCCTGTATAACGTTCTGCTGCTCGCGAGCGCAGCGGAAACGATCGGAAGAAGTGAACTGGCTTCAGGTTGCAAGACCCTCCATCCCCCACGCCCGAGCGGCCGGTCCCCCCACCGGCCGCTCATTTTTTTGAGACGACGTTCAGAGTCGACAGTTGAAAGTTCAAAGTAGAAGAGCAGGCGGGGATGGGTGTCAGCGATGGGACGGGGCAATTTTGTTTTGCAGCTAGGCGCCAACACCGGGAGAGGCACCGCGCGCGGGGAACGACGGCCTTGGACATGACGCGTCGGAGCGGGCGCGGCGTGCCGTGCCCCTACGACTTGCGAAGACAAGAACAGGGAGACGGAAATAAAAAGAGGGCCCTAACGGAAAGGCCCTCCGAACTGAATCACTTCGATGACACACTCGCGGGAAGCGAACCTCCCGCACCGGCCAACCACCACGAAGAAGAAAGGCCGAAATGAAAAAGGGGGCTGGTGCAAGCCCCCTTTTTTTAAGCTGACCCCCCAAAAAACCGGAACCGAGTCGAGGTTCGGATCCGGCCACCCCGGGAAGCCAATCTTGTAAGTTGAGCTAGGAGAGAGCAATAGTTGTGCCAGCCGAGGGACGAGTTTGCATGCTGACAGAGGTGTATGATTCAAAAGAATTTATGGAGAAATTGGGTTCGAGGGACGACGAAACTGCTGCAAGATTCTACAAAATCTCACAGAAAACGGGGAATCACCTACATTCTTTAGGAGTATTGCATCGAAAAAAGCGATGGGGGCGGGGGGATAGGTTGGAGCCGCGTCTTGGGACGATGCATTTCGAGTGGATACGAACAGCCGATGTACTCGGGGATCGACTTGTGAGATTCGGTGGTCCAATGGAAGTCGGTAACGTTAACGCGGACTCGTTGCCGACTGTAGTCACGGATTCTCGAGCATGGGCTTAGAAGCGAGCTTCAGCCCTTTTCCAACATCACTTCGGTGGACTTAATCACTGCGGAGACTTTGTCGCCCACTTTTAGCTTCATTTCGTCGACACTGCGTTTTGTGATTACGCTCTCGATCAAGTTCTTCCCGACACGCATCACCACATGAGCCATGACGCCGCCAAACTGGATTTCAATAACTTTCCCTTCGAGACGATTGCGTGCTGATAGAGTCATAGACTAAGAATACGCTTGGCCATTCGACTAGTCCAGAGAGCAACACCATGAATGAATTTCCAAGGCGACCTTTCACGTGCCGAGTCGACTCGACCGAAGTCCCGATGTAAGCCGTAATCGGAAGCCGATCTATCGTGGGAAACCTACTAGATTGCGGCGGTGGCGTGACGCCAGCGGCGCCAGACTAGCCAGGCTGGAATGGAAAACAAGAGGAGCCAGAAGGCTAGGACTGGGCCGTATTCGGCGAAGAAGAGGATTATTGAGAGAAGCGTGTCGGCGACGTTGCGGTAGCCGTTGACGGCGGCGTTGTGGATTAGCGTGGAGATCGCGGGGGCCGGGGAGTCGAGCTTGGCTTTGTATTCCTCGGAGAGTTTCAGGTCGATGGCGGCGAAGTCGACGCGGTGCTCGAGATTTTTTTGTTCGGCTTCCATTTGCTCGATTTCGCCGCGGACCCGGGCGATTTCCTGTTCGACTTCGAGGACGTCGCTGATTTTTCCGGTGCGCTGGGTGAGGATGGCTTGGAGGCGCTGCTCGGTTTCGCGGGAGTTTTTGAGGCGGGCGACGAGATCGGCGTGTTGCTGGGTGACTTCTTCGCCGTTTTGGGTTTCTTCTTCCACGCGGCCGAGAGATTTTAGTTCGGCGAGGGCGGCAGAGAGTTGCGGCGCGGGGATGCGGAGAGAGGCTTGGATCGTGCGCGCAGCACCTTGCGGCGTGTTGACGGCAAGGTTTGCAGAGTAGCCGTTGTGGCGAGCGAGGATGGCGTCGAGCGAGGCGCGCGAGGAATCGAAATCCTTAACGAGAATGGCCAGTGAAACGGTGCGGGCAATCATTGGACCAGGCGCCAAAGAAACGAGTTGCTGAAAGTCCCGACCGTTTACAGGCTTGGCTTTTTCCGGGAGCATCCCGTAAACGGCTCGGGGACTCCCCGCCGACATGGGGACGGACGACCCAAAAGAATCATCCATGGAGGCACGTCGGGCTGCGTCTTGTTGTTCTCGCTCCGAATTGACTCTCGCCAAGTCGACTGGTGGGCTGTTTCTTGCTTTCGTCTTCCCCTGAAGTTGCGTGAGCACGCTAGCTTTCTCCGTGACCGACTGAGATCGATGCAGAGTCGGCACTGAAATGCTGACAAGAAGGACCGCGGCAGCAGCCGCGACTGTGAGTCGTTCGATCCATTGTTTTCGAGTCCAGTGAATGCGTGGAAACGCATTCGGGGTTGCCGACGCTGGGTGTGCCACAGACTTGGCAACGTTGCTTTCCAACTGCGCGGGGACGGAGCCGACGACCCAACTGGAGATCGATTGCGAGGTGTTGCGAAGCGAGGTCATGAGGTTTTGGCAGGCGGCACAGGACTCAATATGTGCTGATACGGACTGGGCCTGGTCGGGCGAGAGCTCGCCGTCGAGGTGGGCCATGATTTCTTCTGGGGCGAATGGGTGTGGAGTGGTGCTCATAGACGGATGCCTTTCTGTGGGATTGTTTGCGAGGCGCTCGGCAGGGCGACTTGCTTGGCGGATTGCAGGGTTTCGTTAGAGGCAGACACGGCGGATGGCTCTAGCAGATTGCGTAGCGCGGTGCGGGCGCGGAAGAGGCGGGAACGGACGGTGTTGATGGGGAGCTCAAGAAGGTCGGCGATTTCGGCGTAGCTGAGTTGCTCGAATTCACGGAGGAGGAGGATTTCGCGATCAATGCGGTCGAGCTTTTCGACGGCGCGGCGAACCCAGAGGCCGGATTCGGTGGCGTCCTGCTTGACAGGATCGGGAATGGTGCTTGGATGGCCAAAGAACGTGGCGCGGAAGGCGGTTTTGCGGCGGTGGGCGCGCAGGATTTTGAAGGCGACGGCGTAGAGGTAGGTGCGGAAGAGGGCGCGGGGTTCGTAGCGATTGGCGGCGCGGAGGAGGACCAGGAAGGTTTCTTGCGAGAGTTCTTCGTCGCGATGGGGGTCGACGGTGCGGCGGCGGAAGAAGCCGTAGACAGGTTGTTTGTGGCGGAGGAAGAGTTCGTTGAAGGATTCGGCGGAGCCTTTGGAGAAAGCGAGCATGAGGTGCTCGTCGCTGGCGGAGCTGGTTGGGAAAGCGGGCGTGGGCGGCGTGTCGTTCATGGGGGTGGGCTTCAGAGCCCCCGAGTTTAGAACGAGAGCTGGGAGCGCGTCTTGCATGAAGGGCGGCTTGTGCCTCCACTAACGGTAATGTCGCGAGTGGGCGAAAAGTTCCCGGAAGAACCGAAGAATAAAGATAACGCAGAGACGCAGAGTACCCAGAGCCACGCGGAGAGCTTTGAGGTTGGCAGTGGAACAGGAAAAGTGAGAGTGAAAAATAAGCCTTGACATATTCCCATATCGGAATGTATTGTGGATGTCATGGCAAGGGCAGCTACAACCTCTGACGCTTTTAATGCTGTGGCGGAGCCACGGCGGAGGGAGATACTCAACTACCTGGCGCTGCAGGAACGGCCGGTGGGGGAGATTGTGGATGCTTTGGAGATGGAGCAGCCTTCCGTTTCGAAGCATTTGCGCGTCTTAAAGGATGTTGGGCTGGTGCAGGCGCGGAGGGATGGGAGACAGATGTTTTACAGGACCAATGCAGAGGCGATTCGGCCTTTGCATGACTGGGCGGGGACGTTTGAACGGTATTGGAAGCATCAGTTGATCCGGGTGAAGGAACGGGCCGAAGAGAAGAGCGGGGCGGTGAAGAAGGATTAAGGGATTGAAGGATTTTAGGCTGGGCTCTGGAAAAATAAACTCTTTGAGGAGGAACGATGAGTTCGATGGCAGCAGCAATGGTGGCACTCGATAGCTTGACGCTGAATATTGTGCAGGAAATTTATGTGAAGGCTTCGCTGGAGGTGACGTTTGAGACGCTGCTGGAGCAGCTTGGGCCGGGGAATGAAGTGTCGAACGGGACCCCGATGCCGATGAAGCTGGAGGCTTGGCCGGGCGGGAGATGGTTCCGGGATTTGGGAGATGGGAACGGGCACTTCTGGGGACACGTGCAGGCGATCAAGCGGCCGACGCTGCTGGAGTTTACGGGACCGATGTTTATGTCCTATCCGGTGAGTTCCAATGTGCAGTACCGGTTGAACGAAACGGAGGGCGGAACAATGATCAAGTTTCATCACACGGCGCTAGGTCTGATTCTGGACGACCATAGAAAAGGCGTGACGGGCGGGTGGGGAACGATCAACGAGCGAGTGCGGAAGGCGGCTGAGGCGCATGGATCGTTCGCAGTCGGAGGCGGGAAGAAGCAGTAGCGTGCAAAGGGAGCGCGTTCCAGCTCCGCTTCCGGCCCCTAGGAAATTAGTTTCGAAATAAAAGGAGAATCAACATGTCGATTGCGCAAGCTTTTCTCGCAGAGTTTGAAGTACAAGCACCAGTCACACGGAGGTTCCTTGAGCGGCTGCCGGAAGATAAGTTGGGATGGAAGCCGCACAACAAATCCTTGTCCGCCGGGCAGCTCGCCTACCATCTCGCTTCCGTGCCGGGCGGAATCGTTCGCTTCGTGCAAAACAATCCGGCGCAAGCTCCAGAGTCTTTTCATTTTCCGCAGCCCGCGAGCCGACAAGAGATCCTCAAGACGCTGGAGGAAAGCATCGCGACGGTGCGGAGCCTATTGCCGAAATTCGATGACGCGGCGATGAAGGAGAGCTGGCGCATGGTTTCTGGCGGAGGGGATCTGTTTGCGCAACCTCGAGGGGAGTTCTTGCGCGACGTGATGCTGAGCCACTGGTATCAACACCGCGGACAATTTAGCGTGTACCTGCGAATGCTCGACGTGGCCGTGCCGGCGAGCTGGGGACCGAGCGCGGACGAGCCTCCCGCTTTCGTACAAAAGGCTCGATCAGCCTAGTTGGTTGGTCTTTAGGAGGATTGTATGTGTCCTGCGTGCATAGCGACAACGGCAATGCTGATCACATCGGCGGTTTCGGCGGGCGGAGTGGCGGCGGTGTTGGCGAACAAGCTTCGCTGGAAAGAAATCGCGACGAAGTTGTTTCGCAGATAAGAAGAGGAGAAGGCATGGGAGCAACACATGAGCAAGTGAACCTGATGCTGCATTTGTATGAGTTGAGGAGAGAGCCGAAGCTGCGGGAAGCGCGGGAGTGGATGTCGGTGAATTTTCATCCGAAAAGCCCCGAAGATGCGATGCGGCTGACGCTTCCGGGAAGCAAGGAGAACGCCTACATGCGGATGGTGCTGGGCTACTGGGAGATGGTGGCGAGCATCGCAAACCGCGGGCTGGTGGACGAAGAATTGTTGTTTGAAAATTCGGGCGAGCAATGGGGAGTTTGGGAGCAGGTGAAGCCGCTGGTCGGCGCGTGGAGGACGATGTTTGCGAATCCACAGTTCCTGGGAAATCTGGAGGAGCACTGCAAGCGTCTGGACGCGTGGAGAGAAAAGCGCAATCCGGGATCGGTGGAGGCATTGCGCAAGGTGTACGCGCAAATGAGCGAAGTCGTGCAGGAAAACAAGACGCGCGCGGCGAGCAACTGACGGCGGAGTTGAGTTGATTGGGTGCGGGAACTTGTGAGGCATGAAGCTGCGGGCTTCCGCACTTTCTGAGTGGTCGAGGAAAAATTCTTAAGAAGGAGAAGCCATGAGTCAGAGCACGATTGAAAATCCGAAAGTAGTTTCGCAAGAAGAGTGGGTCGAGGCGCGGAAAGTGCTGCTGGTCAAAGAAAAGAACTTGACGAGACAGAGAGACGCGCTTGCTGAGGAACGCCTGAGGTTCCCGTGGCTGAAGGTAGAGAAGAATTATATGTTCGACACACCGGCGGGAAAGAAGCCGCTGGCGGATCTCTTCGGCGGTAAAAACCAGCTAGTGATCTATCACTTCATGCTGGGGCCGGACTGGGAGGCCGGGTGCCCGAGCTGCTCGCTGATTACGGATCAGATGGATCCGATGGCGATTCACCTGGCACAGCGGGACGTTCGGCTCGTGCTAGTGTCGCATGCGCCGCTCGCGAAGATCGAGGAATTCAAGAAGCGGATGGGATGGAAGCTGCCGTGGGCTTCGTCATTTGGAAGCGACTTCAATTTTGACTACGAAGTGTCGGTGAAGAAGGAAGACAAGGACAAAGAGAGCACTTACAACTACGCGGTCACGAAGTTTCCAAGCGAGGAGCGTCCGGGCATGAGCATTTTCTACAAGAATGCCAAGAGTGAAGTCTTCCACACCTTTTCCGTGTATGGGCGCGGCTTGGAGGATTTCATGGGCCTCTACGCGATCCTGGACCGCGTGCCGAAAGGGCGCGATGAAGAGGGGTTGCCGCACGGAATGGCGTGGGTGCGGCATCACGACCGGTATCCGGAGAGCAACATCGTTGAAGTGAAGAGCGCGAAGGGCTAAACAAGGTCTGTATTCAAAAGGTCTGCATCCAAGTTGGTGCCCGAAGGGCCGCTGAAAGATCAGGCGGTCGTTCGGGCACCGCTTTTTTTAGCCACCGATAGAGGAGCGGAGGGCGTTGGCGAGAGATTGGCTAAAGCGCTGGACGTCGGCGTCGTGTTCGGCTTCGACCATGACGCGAGCGAGCTGCTCGGTGCCGGAATAGCGGAGGACGACGCGGCCATTTTCGCCGAGGGCGGATTGGGCTTCGGCGAGGGCGCGGGAGACTTCGGGGAGAGTTTCGAGCGGGGGCTTCGATTTTACTTTGACGTTGACGATCGTTTGCGGGTAGTCCTTGAGGCCTTCGACGAGGGACTCGATTTTGCCGTGCATGGAAACGAGCGAGGCGATTTTTAGGGCGGTGAGAAGGCCGTCGCCGGCAGGGCTGTCTTCCAGAAAAATGACGTGGCCGGATTGTTCGCCGCCGATTACGTTGCCACTGCGAAGCATTTCTTCGAGGACGTAGCGATCGCCGACGGAGGCGCGAGCGAGAGTGATGCCTTCGCGGGCGAGAACGCGCTCGAGGCCGAGATTGGACATGGAGGTGGCAACGACGCGATCGCCTTTGAGTTTGTTCTGGGATTTGAGGTGACGGGCCACGGCGAGGAGAACGCCATCGCCGTTGATGATTTTGCCGGTTTCGCAGACAAAGAGGGCGCGGTCGGCATCGCCATCGAAGGCCACGCCGAGTTGAGCGCGCTCGGAGAGCATGCGTTTTTGGAGGCCATCGAGATGAAGCGAGCCGCAGCCGGCGTTGATGTTGCGGCCATCTGGCGATACGCCCATCGAGACGACTTTCGCACCTAAAGAATGAAAGAGTTCAGGGCCGAGCTTGTAGGCGGCACCGTTGGCGCAATCGAGGACGATGCGGAAACCGGAGAGTTTGGCTCCAGGAATCACGCGGCTACGAAGAAAATCGAGATATTCAGCGTCGAGAGAGGCATCGGCCACGAGAAGAGGCGGGTTTTTCGGCGGAGGATCGGAACGATGCTTGAAGATGTCGGCTTCGAGGATTTCTTCAACAGAGTCCGGGAACTTCATGCCTGCGTGGGAGAAAAGTTTTACGCCGTTGTCGTGATAAGGATTGTGAGAAGCGGAAATGACGACGCCGGCTTGAAAATCATTCTGGCGGACGAGGCAAGCCACACCTGGAGTGGTTATGATTCCGGCAAAGGCGACCGAGGCGCCGGCTTGCGCGAGGCCAGCGGCTAGGAGAGCGGCAATGTGGGGGCCGGATTCGCGCGTGTCCATGCCGATGAGAACGTGAGCAGCGGAATGCTTGCGCAGCAAATAGGCGGCGAGAGAACGGCCGGTGGCGAAAAGAGTGGCGTCGTCGAGAGGCGGTGTGCCGGGAACGCCGCGAATGCCGTCGGTTCCGAAAAGTTCTTTGGGCATGAGAGGTTAGCGGCCAAAACCTGAAGGACCGACCATGCGAAAAGTTTAGCATACGCCCTGGAATAGGCTCGTAGCGGGGATTGCGCGGGTTCGCTTGGGTAAACACGCGGCAAGAGACTTCCGCGGAGCACTGGTTGGTGCCCTCCAGGAAAGCGCTTCAAAATACGAAACGGCGGCGAGCGATGGCGTTACGAGTTTGCATGAGTATGCTAACGTGAAGGGAACGGAGTGCCTCGTGCCTGAGACAGAGACGCCACCATCCACAGTTCGAATCGCCGGTTCCACGTTCAGTTTGCGGATTCTCGCGGCAGCGATCATCCTGCTGTTCTTCTATTACGCAGCGGGCGTCGTGATTACGGTGCTGCTCTCGATCTTGCTGGCGTACTTTCTGGATCCCGCGGTGGAACTGCTGGAAAGAATGCACTTGCCGCGCACCGTGGGCGCAATGGTGATGGTGCTTTTGTTGATCGCGGTCTTGGTGGCGGTCGGCTACGCGTTGGGATCGCGAACGGAAGATTTTGCGGCGAACTGGCCGAAATACAGCGCGCTGGTCAGGCAAGCAGCGGGAGCAGTGGAAGGCAGGATTAGCGGACTGGAAAAGCAGGTTACGCCGACAGAGCCAGGAGTTAGTGCACAACAACAGGGGGGCGAGCACCCGGAGGCAGCTGCCCTGCGCGCGATGTTATTCCGCGGAATTGGATCTCTCTATGCGCTGTTTCTGGAAATCACATTTGTGCCGTTCCTGGTATTTTTTATGCTCGCGGGAAAACGAGAGGTTTGGCACGGAACGCTGCAACTGTTTCCCGTGTCGAAACGGACGCAAGTGAAGGAGACGCTGGAGGATTTGCGGGAGGTTCTGCGGGATTATCTGGCGGGAATGACACTGCTGACGTTGATAGTGATTACGGCGAGCAGCGCGTTCTTCTGGTCTCTGGGGCTGGACTTTCCGGTCCTCACGGGAATTGCATCTGGTTTGCTGAATATGGTGCCGTACATCGGGGCTGTGCTGGCCTGGCTGCCGGCGTTTATCATAGCGCTGGCCAAATGGAAAACGTTTGGGCAGTTCGCGCTGATTGCCGGGGGGTTGATGACCATTCACGTGCTGGCGCTGAATCTAGTGGCGCCGCAATTGGTGGGGCGGCGCGTGCGTCTGAATGCCGTGGCGATTACGATTTCACTGCTCTTTTGGGGTTGGGTGTGGGGCGGTATGGGATTGATCCTGGCGATTCCCATCACAGCCGCATTGCGAGTGATTTGCGATCACACGGAGTCCTGGCGGCCGATCGGGCGATGGCTGAGTGCGTGAGGAAGTGAGTAGTGGGTGGTGAGTAGTGAGTCGTGGATGTTCCGTGCATTTGAGCTTGGCACTTTCTTGTTCAGGAAATCTTCTTTAAGCTACCTCTTTCTTGATCCTGAGACAGAACCTTGAAATTAAGACCTTCTCTAAAAATTTCGCACGCCTTACATTGGAGCTATCCATGAAGCGGTTTGGAATTTATTTGTGTTCGCTATACCTACTCGTACTGCTCTTCTGGCCGACTGCGGCGCAGGCGTGGGGATGCAAGGGGCACCAGACGGTGGCATTGATCGCGGAGAAGCATTTGACGCCCGAGGCACGGCAATGGGTGCTGAAGTTGCTGAGCGAGAACCCGATCGATCCGAAACTGAACCGCTATTGCGGAGGAGCGAGCCGGGACGCGATGGCGGATGCCTCGACGTGGGCCGACGATGTGCGCGGAGAGCGCAAGAACGGGCCGTGGCACTATATCGACATACCGCGAGGTTCGAAGCGCGGACCGCTCGAGCCATTTTGCGGACAAGAAGGATGCGTGACGAGGGCGATCAGCGAGCAACTGGCTATTCTGAAAGACCCTAAAGCCGATGCGGTAAAACGCGCGGAGGCGCTACGCTACATCATCCATTTCGTCGGAGATTTGCACCAGCCGCTGCACACGGTTACAAACGCCGATGAAGGTGGGAATTGCGTGCCGGTAAAATACTTCCGGCGCGGCCCACATGAGCACAATTATTCGTTTTCGCCAAACCTGCATAGCATTTGGGATACGGCAATTCTCGAACGCGACGCGGAGGGCGCTGATCCGGCGGAGTATGCCGAAACGCTCGACGCGCAATTCGCAGCGGATATTGAAGGTTGGCAGAAAGCGGGGATTCACGTTGATGAATGGGTGTGGGAAGGCTATGACTTTGCGGAAAACGTGGTTTATGGAGACCTGACGCCGAAGGTCGCCATCGAACCGAATGTGGTATTGCACAGCTGCTCGGACGACAACAATATAGGAGAGCGGCTGCTGCATCAAAACATCACGGCAGGCGAGGCGTACCAGGAAAAGGCGGCTTCAGTGACCGAAAAGCGCATTGCCGAGGGTGGTGTCCGGCTGGCGATGATCCTGAACGAAGCGGCGAAGACGAATCCATAGCTGCATCGGACGGCGAGTCCGACCACGTCCACCTGAGAGTGTGCACTTTGGAACATCGCCACAGACAAACGTGTTTCGCGTCGAGCGCTCAGTGGTAAGCTCAATGACGCAGTGGATGTAACGCTTCCTGGTTGAATAAAAAACTCGCAGGTCCCTCCTCTCGCCTTCGAGAAACCCCGCCTTACGACTCGAACGCCCTCTCCGTTCTGAAAGTGCATCAGGTTCTCATGCTGCCTAGCCTGCGGTGCGAGCAAGTGCTTGCTGCCATTCTGGAATCAGCCGAAGAAGCAATTATAGGTATAGCGCTCGATGGCTCGATTGAATTGTGGAGCCGGGGAGCGGAGCGTTTGTATGGATACACAGAGGCCGAGGTTACTGGCGCTGCGCTGATCTTATTGCTGCCCATTTACGAAAGGCCATCACTGCAGGCAGTTCTGCAAGCGGCGCGCGAAGGAAATATGCTCGATTGCGAAACGGTCGAGCGGCTGCACAAGATGGGTGCAAAGTTGAGCGTGGGGGTGAGGCGGCAGGCCATGCGGGATGGGCGGGGAATCATAACGGGCATTCTGGAGATTGGGCGGGCCACGCGCCAGAAAACGCAAGACACGCCGTCCGAAACACAACTGAGGCTGCTCGTGGAGCAGATGCCGGTGCTGCTGTGGACAACGGATCAGAGCTTGCGGATCACGTCGAACTGGGGTTCTGGTCTGCAGCACTCCGACGTACATGCGGGAGACCTGGCAGGGCGCACGGTGTCTGAGTACTTAAAGTGCCATGACACGAATACGGGGCCGATAGCACACCATTATGCGGCGTTGCGCGGAGAGTCGGCGCACTTCGAGTACAAGCGCCAGGACCGGATTCTGGACATTCACGTGGATCCACTGCGCGCGCCGTCGGGAGAAATCATGGGGTGCATCGGAGTGGGGCTTGATATCACGGTGCGGAAACAAAACGAAGAACTGGTCCGCTACCAGGCCACACACGACGCACTAACAGGACTGGCCAACTACAGGGAGTTCATGGACACGCTTGAGCGAGAACTGCGGCGCGCCGAGCGCGGCCATCATTCGTTTACGGTGCTGCTTCTGGACCTGGACGACTTGAAACGGCTCAACGACCGGCTGGGGCACTTAGCGGGAAACAAGGCGCTGAAGCGGCTGGCAAAGGTCACAAAAGAGCAATGCCGCGCAACGGACCTGGCCGCGCGATACGGCGGCGACGAATTTGCAGTGGTGCTGATCGAATCCGACCAAGGCATGGCGCAGCAGGTGGCGCAACGCATTGAAGATCATGTACGGGAAGACCAGGAAGAGCCGGCCATCAGCGTGTGCATTGGCATGGCGATATATCCCACGGATGGACGAACAGCGCACGAATTGCTCGAGGTCGCAGACCGGCAACTGTATAGGCGGAAGAAACTCTTGCAGCGCCGGAAAGTGGCGGTTGGGTAGAGCACGTTTTGCAAAATAGAAAGTGATCAGCGACGGATTAATGTGGCAAGGTATGCGCGTTTTCGTCTGGTGTGCTCTCTAACTGCGGGAGAAGGAGGAGAGAGTTAAACTTGGGAATGATGGAGAACTGGCGAAAGGGTCTCGCCTGGAGGAGAACATCGTGAAGGCGCAGGAGCTAATGTTGAGGTTGTTCGACGAAGCATACAAAAAGAAGACCTGGCACGGACCCAATCTCAGACAAGCGATCCGGGGAGTGAGCGCAAAGCAGGCGGCGTGGCGGCCGGGGGCGGGACGGCACAATATATGGGAAGAGACAGTACACGCCGCGTATTGGAAATATGCGGTGCGGAGAACGATCGAAGGCGGAAAAAGAGGGTCGTTTGTGCTTCCGGGGAGCAATTTTTTCGCGCGGCCAGAGAGAGGCAGGGCCGGCGAAGCTGCCTGGCGCGAAGATAAGGAGCTGCTCGAGCAAGAGCACCGGGCATTGAGGGCGGCGATCACGCGGGTTATGGATACGCCCCGGGGAGCGAAGTTCGTAGGGCAAATTTATGGCGTGGCTTTTCACGATGTGTATCACGCTGGGCAAATTCGGTTGTTGCGCCGGTTGATGGCTCGCTGAGATGCGAACGCGGGCGGCGGGAGGTTATGAATTTTGCCGGCGAATTGCGCGAATGAGGTCTGCGGGGTCCGCAGAGTCCTGAAACAGGCGGATGGCGGCGATACCAGATGCACCCGCAGAAAAGCATGAGGAAACGTTTGCCAGAGTAATTCCGCCAATGGCTAGGACGGGAATGTTTACGGCGCTGCAGACCTCGGCGAGACGACCGAGGCCCTGGGGCGGACCGAAGGCGGCTTTTGAGGGTGTGGTGAAGATCGGGCCGAAGAAAATGTAGTCCGCGCCAGAGGAGGCGGCGGATTCTGCGGCTTCGAGCGAATGGCAGGAAACGCCGAGGATAAAGTCGTCCGCGAACGTTTGTGCAGCGGGTGACGTGAGTAGGAGGCGTTTCGCCTCTTCCAAAGGCAGCGAGTTTTCGCCCAGATGCACACCGCCGGCTTGTTCGGCGAGGGCCACATCGAAGCGGTCGTTCACAATAATTCGCGTTGCGGATTTAGACTGAGCTGCCTGTTTCGAGAAACGGTTTAATGCTTCGTGGGCCAGCGAGGCCGATTGTTTCCCCGATAAATCTTTCTCGCGAAGCTGTATCCAATCTATGCCAGCGGTGGCAAGTCGTTCGATTTTTTTCTGAAGCAGATCCATCAAATCTTTTTGAGGCGCGGCGGGCAAACTATGGCGGTCGGTGACGTAGCAAAGGATGGGCTCGCTGTCCCGGGAGAGCTTGAAATCGGGCGGCGAACTATTGGGGAGGGACACTGGAAGGACCGGAACGAGAACCAATGAAGCTGAGAGCCAGGAGTATGTCCAGCACGCCAATGCCGCTGACGGCTCCGCGAAACGAGGGATGAAGGACAACGTGAATGAGCGACGGAAAGTGGTTGAGAAAGAAGTTTTGTTCCCAGAAGGCGGACCACGGAAGATAGAGGAGCAAGGCTCCCATCTCGAAGCAAACGATGACCAGCAGCGCGCGGAAGACACGGTTCATGGTTAAGAGGGAATCGCCTGCATCAGTGAATACCGCGTATCAACGGCTAGGCTTCTGGAGAGCGGCGATCCGATCAGCGACGTCGCGATAATCGATGTTCATCGCATAGACCTGGGAAAAGCTTTTCAGCGCTGCTTCCGGCTCACCCGCGGATTCCTGGGCAACGCCTAAATCATACCGCAACGCGAGAATGCTTTCCGGCTCAATGCCCGGCACGCGCAGGGCGCGCTCGTACCAGATTGCAGCTATTCCCGGCTGACCTTTTTCCGTGAAGGCAAGACCCAGCAGCGTGCAGCACTGCATAACATAGCGGAAGGGCTTGCCGTTCTCGGTGGCTTTGGCAACTTTTTGGAATTCGCTGATGGCTTCATCGACCAAGCCCATTTCGCGGAAGGCGATTCCGAGATTGTAGTGGGTCTCGAGGTCTTCGTCTTCGGCTCCCATTTCGCCGAGCTCGGCGCGGAAGTCGTCAAAAACTTCCTTGAGTGGACTATGTTCACCCAGTGCGGCGGGTTTTTCTTCCGGTTTAGGTGGAGCGGCTAGAGGCGCCGCTTCTGAGTGGGAAGGCGTCAGCGCGTCGAGACCAAGATCGTCGATCTCTTTTGCAAGGTCCGCGAGGAATTGGTCGGAGGCGAAACCGGCTGCGGGCGGGGCCGCAGCAGAATCCGTCGCAGCAGGAGCATGTTCTGGCTCGGGCGGGGGTACGGCTATGGGAGTCGCAGGCGGTTTCTGGTCGTAAGCCGGGACGAGCGGTTCCGGCTCGAGGACCAGTTCGAAATCCTGATCGAGCTCGAATTCGGGTTCCGGCACGACCGGCGCGGGCGGGGCTGGCTTTTCAGGAACGGCCGGCTTTTCGTGAACGTGCGGCTTTCCCGGCACTACGGGTGCGTGACTTTCCTTGACCGGCGCAGGGATCTTCTCGGCTGCAGCGGGAGGAAGCTCCGCGGAAATGTCCGCAAAGGAACTTGACTCTTTTTTAGGACCCGCGGGTTCTTCCACAGGCAGTTCGAATTCCGAGACTTCGTGACCGGACCGTGCGGCTGCGACCGGTTCTTCTGCAATCGAAAATTCTTCGGCAGCAACAGGCTCGGCGGCAACTTCGTGAGGCGGCGGAGGAGCGGGAGCAGCCGGCCTTGCCGGAGGCGGCTTTACGGCCGGTTCCGCTGGGTGAGAATCTTCCAGCATCGAATCCCATTCAGCGGAAAGGTCGACCTCCTCCTGAGCACCGGGGGCGTCCGAGGAAGCACTGGCCTGCACTGTCTTGTTGGGGGCCGGTTCGGCCTCGACTGGTGTTTCAAACTCAAGCACCGGTTCTTCGACGATTGGCTCGGGCTCGGCGGCAACTTCCATCATCGGGACTTCCGGGATGGTTGCCGCTGGAAGTTCCGGCTGAGCAGGTGCGGCGCTGGCTGCCAATTCCGCGTCGGTAAGACCGGCGGCGCGCTGGAACCGCCGGCGAAGTTCTCCGAAGCGCTCGGCGCCACGCAGATCGGCGCGTTCGATATGGATTTGCTCAAGCTGGGAGGCGAGCTCGGCGGTACGGCGATCGTCGCCCGCGCCAAGGACAAAGTCGAGTAGCTTTTCAAGGGTGGGCGTGTGGCGAGGCGCGCGGCGCAAAATAGCTTCGAGAAGGCCGATGGCCTTTTGCGTGAGACCGTAGCTGGCGAAAAGATCGACGTCTGTGAGGGACTGAGCAATGAACTTCTGGGTCTCTTCGTCAAGCTGAGGCTCGGCCGGAGTCGAGGCGACCGCGGGCTTATCCCCGGTGACGGGCGCAAAAGTTGGCTCCGTGTCCGGGCGCAGTTTTGGCGCGGGAGCCTTGGGGATTTCTGCCTGCAGATCTTCTTCGGGAGCGACTGGCTCCGCTTCGGCGCCGAGCAAGCCCATCTTGCGGAGGCAACCGTCCAGTTTGCGTTTGGCGGAATCGCTGTCGGGCTGGCGGTCGACGAGTTGTTCAAAAATGGCTTTTGCGCGATCGAGCTGGTTGGCTGCGGCGAGTGCGTCGCCTAGGTGGGCCAAGGCGTCGGGGAGGCGGAAGGAATCGCTGGTGCGTCCGTAGAAGTCGACGAGCCATTCGAGAGGCTCGAGGCGGCCTGGCATGCGACCGGCCAGTTCGTTTTGCATGCGGCCGATGACTTCATGCTCACCGGCATCGATCATGGGGACGCGAATCTGGCCGATGATGGCCATGGCGCGGTCACCCTGGCCTGATTCGAGGAGGGATTCGACGATTTTCTGCGCAGGGCCGAAATTCTTGCTGTCAGCTCCCAGAACGCGGAGCGCGAGGGCGGTGGCTTTATCCCAATTTGCGTCTTTGACGTAAAGATCGAGGAGCAGCTCGGTTTGCTCGCCGCCTTTATCAAGATCGGGGACGCGCTCGAGGAGCTCGGCAGCTTGCGTGAGATTGCCCTGGGAGGAAAAGGAACGGGCTCTCACAATGGTGGCGGCCAGGCAATTTGCGTCAATCTTGAGGGCTTTGTCGGCCAGCTTATCGGATTCGGCCTGATCTCCGCGGGCAAGGGCGCGCTGCGCGGCAGAAACGTAGGCGTCTACGGCCTCGCGCGACTGGCCCATGGCCTGATAGAGATCGGCCAGGCGCACCTGGATGCGAAGATTGTCCGGTTCGGCGAGGAGGAGTTTTTTCAGCAGGCCGACGGCTTCGGGCTGACGGTTATTCTTGAGATGGATTTCCGCAAGCTGCAAAAAGAGCGGGCGAGCTTCACTCATTACCCCTTGCTGGACGTAAAGGTCGGCCAGCTTTTCGAGTGGGCGAATCTCTTCCGGAGCAAGTTTGGCGATGCGTTTGTAAACGGCGATGGCCTTGGTGAGAAATCCGTCACCGACAAAAATCTGAGCGAGGCGTTCGAAATAATCGATGGCCTGAAAAGTCTCACCCTGGCGGATATAGAGCTCGCCGATGGTCATTAGCGTGACCTGATCGCGAGGCTCAAACTTGAGAATTTGCTGGTATTCGGCGATGGCCTGAGGGACTTTGCCCTGATTCAGCAGCTTCTGCGCGGATTCGACAAATTTGCTTTTGGTATAGGCCATTCGCGTTCTCAGACAATACGCGGCCCGCGCCTGCAGGAGGAGCAGTGCTCCGTCCCAAGTGTTGGAAAGGCAGACACAAGCCGTGCTTGCTAACGCTAGCAGGCAGGGAAAAGGCAAGTCAACGAACCCAGAAGGGGGTGTGAGCAGCCAGTTATCCCCGTTAGGACTAGGAAACTAGTCGGCGAAGACAAGGCGAAGCGGGGGAAGTGCCTTTTTCGGCCCTTTGTGGGCATGGAAGATTCGGAGAGAAGCTTGGGGAAAAGATGGGGACATAGGCGAAGGTGTGGAAGAACAGAAGCAGAAATAGCTTGCTACTGGCGGAGGTTGAAGATTTCTTCGGCAGCGATGGCCGTGCCGTTGCCGTTCCAGTGGTTGTCATCCAAAGGGGCGCGCGATGCGGAGACATCGCCATCGGCACGGATTTGCTAAAGGAATGGCGCGACCGTGAAAAACAAAAGCGTTTGCTATTTTTCGGAGGCCCAGTAGATTGCGGAACCGTGGGCCGGGAGCGTGACATCGACAAATTCCTTGGAACCCTGGTCTTCGTGTTCCCAAAGGTCGCGGAGGGTGTACTTCGAGCGCTTGAGGCCTAGATCTTTCCAGGAATAGTGAATCGATTGCGGCGCCGCGTCGAGATTGAAGACGGCAATGTAGGCGCCATCGCCGGATTCCGGAGTGGATAGCCAGACGGCCGCTTTGTCGGTAGATATGACGGCATGGCTGCCGGTGGAATGCTGATCGACGCCGATCAACTCCGCGTTGGTGAGGGCGGATTGGGTCCATTCGTCACACAGGGTGAGATTGCCTCCCATGATGAGCGGAGAACGAAAGATGGACCAGAGGGTAAGGAGAGTGCGCTGCTCGTCGTGGGTGAGACGCGTGGTGCGCGGCTGCCCCCAACCGGCGTTGGGCTCAAGGCGGCCGAGAGGAAGCATATCCGCGTCGGGCCAGTGCCCGGGACCAGAGGACGCCGCCCATTTTGCGGTGCGGGCAAATTGATTTCCGACGCCCTGCGGAAAGTCTTTGTCGCTGTACCAGACGTCCCAAACGTCATCCGAGATGCGCCACATTTGAGAGTAGCGGCTCAGCTCGGCGGCTTTATCGAGAGGAGCCGGGCCGGGTGATAGGCTGAGAACGATCGGACGGTGAACTTTGCGAAGCGCCCGGCTGAGCATGCGAATTTCGTCGCCCTTGTACGGATGGCTGGAAATGCAATCGACTTTGAGGAAGTCAACGCCCCAGCCGGCATAGAGTTTGGCGATGGAATCGTAGTAAGCCTGCGCGGCGGGCGAGTCGGCTTTCAGCCCATAGTTGTAGGTATTCCAGGGGCATGAATCGGTGATATCCGCCGCGACTCTGGCGCGAAAACGACTGCCCGCAATGGGCAGGTTCTTCGCCACCGCTTCTTTGGGAATGCCGCGCAGAATGTGGATGCCGAATTTGAGACCGAGCGAGTGAACGTAATCGGCGAGAGGCTTGAAGCCGGCACTGTTTTCGGCTGACGGAATTGTATTGACGGCGGGAATGTAGCGGCCATTGCCGTCGAGGCTGAACTCCGCGGCAGCACCGGCGGGCCGGGCGGACTGATTCGTCACATACCAGCCCTCGTCCACTACGATGTATTGCCAGCCGTAGGATTTGAGGTGCTCCGCCATCCAGGCGGCATTCGCGCGGATGTCGGGTTCGGTGACGGTTTCGCCGTAGGAGTCCCAACTGTTCCAGCCCATAGGCGGAGTGGCGGCGAGGGGAGTCTGTTCCTCTGCGGCCGGGGAATTGGCTCCGACTTGCGCAGCGAGAGTCCAGAAGCAAGAAACTATGCAACACGCCGAAAGAAGAATTAGCGCGCGGCGCGTTAACCATTTCCTACGCATGGGTTTGCCCTCTAGAGTGTCCGGCGGAGATTTTATGTGACGCCCTAAGAAAGTGGTAGCGGAGTTTGCGTGGCCCCGGCGGCCCAGCAATTTGCGTCGCGGACGGGCGCGAAAGAATGGCGGTGTAGCGGCGAGGGACCGTGTTGGCGAAGAGCTTCGAGATGATCGGGTGTGGCGTAACCTTTGTGGCGCGCAAGGCCGTATTGCGGGTAGACCGCATCCCACCTTTCCATGCAGGCGTCGCGATGTGTTTTAGCGAGGATGGAAGCAGCGGCGATGGAAACACTCCGCGCGTCGCCTTTGATGAGGGACTTTTGCTCGATGAGAACATCGAGCTGCATGGCGTCGATCAGCAAATAGTCCGGCTGGATGGAGAGTTGTTGCAGAGCGGCGGTCATGGCTTGGCGGCTGGCTTGATAGATATTCCAGGCGTCGATGCGCTGGGCATCGATTTCCGCGACGGCCCAGGCGAGAGAATGCTCGTGGATGCGTGCGGCAAGTTCCATGCGGCGCTCGGCGGGAAGTTTCTTTGAATCGTCGAGGCCGACAATACGGCGCTTGGGATTGAGAATGACCGCGGCGGCGACTACCGGGCCGAAGAGCGCACCGCGGCCAGCCTCATCGAGACCGGCGATGCGCATCCAGCCGAGTTGTCTCGCCGCTCGCTCGAAACGGGAAGAGCAGAGACGGCTCATTGGGCGGAGATTTTAGCACGATGAGTGGAGGCCGTATGATCACTCGTAGCGCAGAGCAACCATGGGATCAACTTTTGTCGCGGCGCGCAGGGATGTAACACGCCAAGATAACCACGACGGTGAGTCCGGCGGCCAGCACCGCAAAGAGAACTGGGTCGAATGGCTTCACGCCGTAGAGAAGACTTGCCATAGCGCGTGTCAACAAGACGGATCCGAGTGCCCCGGCGGCAATCCCTGCGAGGGCCAGACGAATGCCTTCGCCGATGACGAGCCGATGGAGGTCGCTGGGTTTCGCGCCAAAGCTCAGGCGAATGCCCATTTCGCGGGTTCGCTGGGTGACCCAATAGCTCATCACGCCGTAGATGCCAACAGCGGCCAAAACCAAGGCGAGCGCCGCGAAGAGAGCAAGCAGTAAGCCGTATGAACGCGTCTCAGCGGAATCTTTGTGCATACGCTCGCTCAGGGTGGCTACGTTGTAGACGGGAATGGCAGGATCGATGCGCTGCATTTCCTCGCGTAGCGGGCCGAGCATGGCTTCCGGGGAATTATGCGTGCGCACGACGAGGCTCATGTTGATGATGACTTCGCTTTGGAGCAGCGCACCGTAGATGACTGGCTCGGCTTCGGGATCCTGGCGCAGCGAGTTGTATTTAACGTTCCCAGCGACGCCGATGACTTGCAACCACGGATTGGTGGAATCCGCTCCGCCATACCTGATGCGCTTACCAACAGCATCCTGACCGGGCCAATAGCGCCGCGCAAAAGATTCGCTGACCATCACGACGCCGGAAGTGGAAAGAGAATCCGTGGTGGAGAAATCGCGGCCTTGCATGAGTGGAATCTCCATCGTGTGGAAATAGTTCGGACCGACCTCCTGGTAATAAACCGCATCCGCATCTGCGTTGGAGATGGGCGCATGGCCTTCGACGATAAAGCCGCGCTGGAAACCGCCCCAAAGAAATGGATCGATGAAAGTAGTCGCTGCTGATTTAACACCGGGGAATTGTGCAATGCGCTCGGCCAATTCGGGGCCGAACCGATTTCGTCCGTCACCCTCGTACTTTCGATCGGGGACATAGAATCGCAAAGTCACGAGATGATCGGGTTGAAAACCGAGGCTGTCCCCCAGCAGATGCCCGAGGCTGCGGAGCATGAGCCCTGCTCCGATCATAAGTACCAGGGCGAGCGCTACTTCAGAGACGATGAGGAGGCGTCCCGTCTGCCGGCCTCGCAAGCTTGCGGAGCTTTTCACGGATTCTTTGAGCGATTCGTTTACGTCGGCCCGAGCAGAATTGAGAACTGGAAGTATGGTCAGCAGCAGCGCTGTGCCCGCCGCGAGAACAAACACAAAGAAAAGCACGCCGCTGTCCAAACTGACGTGCGTGAACGAAGGAAACGTCACGGGCAGAACGGAGACGAGCAGATCAAGGCCCCAAAAGGCGAGTGCAACGCCAGCTAGCGCGCCACCAAGCGTGAGAAGCAAGCTTTCCGCAAGAAATTGCCGGATCAAGCGACCACGCCCGGCGCCAAGCGCCAGGCGGATGGCGAGCTCACGATCACGGGCCGCGCTGCGCGTGAGGATAAGATTGGTGACGTTGGCACACGCAATGAGAAGTACGAAGGTGACCGCACCAAGCAAGACAAGCAACGGTGAACGGAAGCTTCGCACGTAGTCTTCCGTGGCGGGAGTCACCAGAACGCCGCGTTCGCGGTTTTCCTTCGGATAGGCCTTTGCAAGACGCGCCGCAATCGTTTCCATTTGCGTTTGCGCCATCGCGATGGACACGCCCGGCTTCAGACGCGCGAGCACTTTGTGAAAGTGAATATCGCGGGTGTGCAGATAATCGTACTTTGCGACCTGCGGCCACGCCGCGTCCCTCATCATCATCGGGATCCAGACTTCGGCTAAATCCGAATAGCCGAGAAAGCCCTTTGGGAGCACGCCGACGATCGTGTATTCGTAATCATTCAGGCGGATAGGTTTGCCGAGGACTTGCGGATCGGAGCCGAAGCGCCGCTGCCAAAGTCCGGAGCCGATGAGCGCTACGGCGTGTTTCATGGGAACAGAGTTTTCTTCTGGCGTGAACGTGCGGCCGAGAACCGCGGAGACGCCGAGTAAAGGGAAATAGGTGTCGCTGACTTGTTCGCAGTCCAAGCGGTCAGACTTGTCTTTTCCATCGAGGATCATTTCGCAATTGCCGAACGCAGCCATCTCTTCGAAAACACTATTCTGAGCGCGCCAGTCCAGGTAATTCGGATAGGCGACGGGAGAGCGGCCGCCCTTGGCAACGCTTTCGTTGACTCGGACGAGCTGCGCTGGATCTTTAAAGGGTAGACCGCGCAGCAGAACGGCTTTGACGACGCTGAAAATCGCGGTGTTGGCGCCGATGCCGAGCGCGAGTGCGAGAACCGCAACGATAGTGAATCCGGGATTCTTGGCGAGCATGGCGCACCAAAGCGGATGTCGTGGAAAAGTGTTTCAAAAAACGGGAGGCCGCGGCGTTCGCGATAAAGCTCTTTAGTTTGTTCCACGCCGCCGAATTCGCGACGGGCAGCATGGCGCGCTTCGTCTGGTTTCATACCGCGGCGAATGTTTTCTTCGGTGAGCGCATCGATGTGCGCGCGCAACTCACTTTCGAGATCACTTTCCATCTTTCGCTTGCGAAAAATCCCCAGGTAGCGCAATGCGAGAATACGCAGCCACTCCATCTCATGCTCCTTCGGCGCGCCCGAGCAAACGCGTCATAAGCGCAGCCATGCGCTCCCAGCTTTCCGTCTCCGCAAGAAGTTGTTTTCGCCCGCTTCGTGTCAGCGAGTAATACTTGGCTTTGCGATTGTTGTCGGACACGCCCCATTTCGAGGAAATCCACCCGCGCTGTTCAAGCCGCAACAGCGCGGGGTAAAGCGTACCCTGGTTGAGTTTGAGCAGGTCCGCGGAAACTTGTTGAATGCGCACGGCGATACCGTAGCCGTGCAGAGGGCCAAGGGCATCGAGACTCTTGAGCACGATCAGGTCGAGCGTGCCTTGCAACACTTCGCCGCGCGTCTGCGCCATCGCGATTCTCCTTTTGACGTTCAACAGGAGGCTACGCTTGCTCCTGTTGATTGTCAACAGGTCGTCCTTCTGTATAGACGAAGCAGTGGTTGTTTCGTGAATCCTGAATGTTTTGCCATACCTTAAACGCGCCAAATGCCCAGCCGACGCGAACTCCTTACAAGACTCGTTGACCTCAGCACATCGGGGGACCTACGATGACCGGGCAAATTTAGTTGCGAAAACGCTTTAGGGAGAATTCCATGCATTCATGCAAGCAGTCCGCGCGGCGTCGCGCCAGCTTTTGCCTCTTGAGTTTGGCGGCGCTCCTTTCGCTGGCTCCGTCCAGCAGAGCGCAAGGATTGGCAAGCAGCGATCTTTCCCGCTTCCGCTCTGTCGGCGACGCAGTCTTATCCCCGGACGAGCATCACATCGCCTATCCGGTGATTCTGTACGACCGCCCGGGGCGGCCTACTCCGCAACTTTGGGTTATGGATCTCGCCACGCAAAAATCCATTCGCATCGGAGGCGAGAAGGATGTGACGGCCAATGCTCGCTGGTCGCCCGACGGGAAATGGCTGGCGTTTCAGGGCAGAGTGGGAGAGAAACACGGATTGCTTCTGGCTCGCCCGGACGGCTCCGAGATCACGACTCTCGTTGAGAAAATGAACGGCACCAACAGCCCCTTGCCGGGCGAAGGAGAGGACGTTACGTGGTCGCCGGATGGCAAACAGATCGCGTTCATTTCTTCGACCCCGGACGAGAGGGCCGCGGAGGCCAGCGGCGATCCCATGGTGATCACGCGCTACTTGTACAAGCCCGATGCCGGCGAAGGGATGACTCGCTTCAACGACAATCAGCGGCTGCACATTTTTGCCGTGGACGTGGCCACCAAGCAGGTGCGCCAATTGACACAGGGAATCTATGACGAACACTCGATTGATTGGTCGCCGGACGGAAAAGAGATTCTTTTTGCGTCGAACCACGAACCGAACCAGGATGAATTTTTCAATTACGATATTTTCGCGCTCAATGTTGCGGATAACGGCATTCGCCGGCTAACAGCCACGGAATACAACGAGTATGAGCCGCTGTGGTCGCCAGACGGCAAGCACATCGTCTATCGCGGCACAAAGCGCGGACTGACGGACCGCGAGACGACCATGGAAGACACGCATGTCTGGATGATGAACGCCGACGGCAGCGATCGCCGCGAGATTGGAGCGGTCATTGACAATCGTCAGGGCGCGCCGAAGTGGGCGCCCGATGGCAGCGCGGTGTACTTCACGATTCAGGAACGCGGAAGCAATCATCTGGTGCGATTGCCAGTTTCGGGCGGCGCGCCAGAATACATTGTGAAGGATACTGGCAACGTTGGAGGCTTTTCGGTCGGCAAGGACGGAACACTGGCATACACATTCACGACGCCGCGCGATATGGCGCAGCTTTACGTCAAGTCCGGCGCCGCCACCGCGCGTAAGCTTACGGGCTTGAACGCGGAAATCCTTGCGGGAAGGCAAATTGGCGAAGTCGAGTCTTTCACTTTCGTCAGCAACGACAACAAATTTGAAGTCGAAGCATTTCTCACCAAGCCAGTAGGCATGACCGCGACCTCGAAGCATCCTCTTATCGTCAATATCCATGGCGGCCCGCACGGGCAGAATGGTCCCGGCTTCAACTTCAGGAATCAGGTGTATGCCGCGCACGGTTGGGCGACGCTCAACGTGAATTTTCGTGGCTCGACCGGCTACGGACAGAAGTTCGCCGATGCCGTCTTCGCCGATCAAGACGGTAACGAGGGCCAGGATGTTCTCTACGGCGTGAGCGCGGCGGTGCGCCGCTATTTGTGGATCGACCGCGAGCGCATGGGCATCGAGGGCGTGAGCTACGGCGGCCAGCTCACGGATTGGCTCATCACGCAGACCAACGAATTCAAGGCCGCGATTCCAACCGCAGGCATCGCCAACCTGGTCAGCTATAACTACATGACCTACTACAATCAATATGAAGAGATGGAGTTCGGCCAATTTTTGCATCAAGGCAACTTGATGGACGTGGCGTGGGAACGTTCGGCGCTGAAACACGTGGCCGGAGCGCATACGCCCACTATGTTGATTCACGGCGAAAACGACAACGATGTGCCTATCGCAGAGGCCGAGCAGTTTTTCATCGCGTTGAAGGATGTGGGAACCGAAGCGGTTTTCGTGCGTTACCCGCGCGAAGGCCATGGTATCCGCGAGACAAAGCACGTGATTGACTGGACCGACCGGTCTATCGCCTGGTATGAGAAGCACTTTGCAAAGGCGGGCGCGGAAGGCGTCACGAACGTGCAGCCCTGATTCGCTCTTCTTAAGCGAAAGGATCGGCCTCGATCACCAAGGGGCTGGTTACAGTTGTGAATGAACGCAAAAAAGAGTCCCTGTAAAACAGGGACTCTTTTTTGAATGCGGTGTGAAATTCGTATCGGGAATTTGCGCTTACGACTTGGCTTCCGATCCAGCCGTCGCAACGGCGGCCACTTCTTCACGAGCGGCGCGCTTGATGCGGGCAGCCTTACCGCGCAAATCGCGCAGGTAATAGAGGCGAGCGCGGCGGACTTTACCCTTGCCGACTACTTCGATCGAGCTAATCGAGGGCGAATGCAGAGGAAAAATGCGCTCGATACCGACGCCGAAGCTCACACGGCGCACGGTAAACGTGGCACCGGAAGCACGGCCCTTCTTGGAGATCACGACCCCTTCGAACGCTTGCAAGCGCTCCTTCTCTTTCTCCCCCTCGCCTTCCTTCAGGCGGACGTTGACGCGCACCGTGTCGCCGGGGCGAAATTCGGGGAGGTCTTTGCGCAGTTGCGCTTCATGGAGTTTAGCTATAACCAGGTTCATGTTCGTATTCCCTGCAGACCCACTCAGGCGGGGCCAGCTCTTCAAAAGCAAACCACAATTATAGCCAAATGTTCACAATTTACCTAGCGCAATCCGCTGGTGGGAAGCACTCCTGTTTGACTTCTGGTGCCCTTAAAGCTATGAATTTGCTGGTCCGGTTCCCGTTGGAGGCATTGATAACTCATCGATGCCCGCTGGAGTTCCTAACATGAGCGCTGAAAAGAAGACAGGAGCGAACGTCAAACAGGCGGTGCCATTTTTCAATGTCTCGAATATGGAGGAATCTCTTCGCCACTACGTCGACGGACTCGGCTTTGTTATGACAAAGAAGTGGATCGACGAAGGGAAAGTACGCTGGTGTTGGCTGGAGATCGGCGACGCCGCTTTGATGTTGCAGGAATTTCGCAAGGAAGGTCACGATTCCTGGAAGCCCAGCTGCAAAGTAGGAGAGGGAGTGTCGGTTTGCTTCATGTGCGAAGACGCTTTGGCGATGTATCGCGAAGCCACTGGACGCGGAATAAAGGTCAGCAGGAACCCGTTCGTGGGAAACGGTCTTTGGGTAGTGTCATTCTCGGATCCAGACGGCTACCGGATCGACTTCGAAAGCCCCACGGATGTTCCCGAGGAGACGGAATACTCCGGCCAAGTGAAATGACAGGTGAACCCGCGACTTCTTAAGCCTGCGCCGGCGCCGAAACGCTTCGCCGAATGACGCTGTCCGCGAATCGCTCCATTTCTTCAAGCTGCGGACTGAATTGGAGCAGGACGAGATCGACGCCAACGGCCTCGAATTGTGCGAGCCGCTCTGCAACCTGTTCAGGCGTACCGACCAGCCCGGAGCGCAGCCCGCGATTGGAAACAGAATAGTCTTCCAGCGAAACGCGCTGTTCGAGTTGCGTTCCGGCGAGCCACTGCTGGTAATTGGCGTAGCCGGCGGCGGATTGTTGAACATCGGTAATACGCTTCAGCTCGCTCTGCGCCTCGCGCTCGGTTTCGCGGACGATGGTATAGCCCGCTACGCCGAACTTCAGCGGCGGGAGGTCATGCCGCGCGCGGCGTTCGCGCAAATCCGCAATTTTTTCGCCAACCCGCTCCGGTGGATCGCCGTGCATCAGATACGCGTCGCACTTTTGCGCGATGAGATCCTTGGCCGCAGGCGATTCGCCCCCCGCATAGATACATGGGTGCGGCTGGGACACAGGTTTCGGCTCGAGGACGTTGTCTTCTACGCGGTAATACTTCCCTGCATAAGAAAAATGATCTTTGGCCCAGACGCCGTGCAGCACGTCGAGCCATTCGTTGGTGCGCGCGTAGCGGTCATCGTGCTGCTCAAATCCGACGCCGTACTTTTTCGCTTCATCCGACCACCACGACGACACAACGTTCAGCGTGAGCCGCCCGCCGCTGATGTGATCGATATTCGCGGCCTGCTTGGCAAGCAGCGCGGGCAGATGGAACGTCGGGCGCACCGCGACCATCAGTTCGAGGCGCTCGGTGACCGAGGCCAGCGCCGCGGCCGTCGACCACGCGTCGAGCGATGGTGCCTCTACGCCCTTGATGTCGTTCAAATTCAACTCCGCGATCAACATCAGGTCATAGCCGATTTGTTCGCTGCGCTGCGCGAGCTTCTTTACGTACGGCCAGGTCGCCGGCATGTTTTCGTTCGCGACGTTGCGCAGCCATCCGCCGAAAACAGGGAGCCAGTAGCCGTATCTCATCGAATGCTCCCGGTGGAGATAAGCCGTTCGCCCCGGCTGGCTTCGTGAATCCGCGCCTCGCTGATGAGATAGTCCGCCAGCCGCGCGTACGGGTTGAAGCCAATCATTCGCTCGGGGTCGGAGACGAAGTTCGAGAGTGCGTTGATGTCGTAATAGAGCTGCCGCCCGGTGCGGTCGTCAATGACATACTCGATGCCGCCGACTTCGATGCCGGCAACTTCCATGATGCGCTCCACGTCATCGATGACTTGCCGCGGCGGCTCGTAGGCCTCTACCGTTAGGCCTGACTTCGGAGCATCCACTGGGCACGCCAGTCGAGTCAGTTCCTCGCCCTTTGTATTTTTGCAGATGTCCGCAGGGCAGAGGTCAAACGTGTCGCCGGTAATGTGAATCTTAATCGCATAGAGATATTCGCCGCCGAGAACTTCCACTCGCGTGATTACTCCGTCGCGGGCCCTGAAGAATTCCTGCACAAGAGCGACGTTATCTATACCAAAAGCCAAGCTGTTCTCCTCGACTGCCCCGCGCAACTCGTCGGCCGAATTGAACTTCCTGATCCCCGCTCCACTGCCACCGATATTCGGCTTGACGATAAGCGGATACCCGATCCCTTCGGCTGCGCTCAGCGCTTGCGAGGGATGGTTAATTACTCGCGCTTTGGGATACTGCAATCCAAGCGCTTCAAGCACCGTGCACTGCAGCGCCTTCGAAGTTTCGTGAGTGAATGCCCGCGACCCATTGACCACGCGAACGCCTTTTTCTTCCAGATGAGCCAAATAATTGAGCGTGTAGAAGATCCCGTGGCCGATTCCGCGCTGCCATGCCGAAGGGCTCATGCGATTAAAGAGCAGCGAATACTCGCGCTCCTTTGCCGCGACATCATATTGATGGTTCCGCGCGTCTACTTTGACCCAGTTCACGCCCCGCGCGTAGAGTTGGTCGAATAGCGGCTTGAACCAGTGCTGCTGCTCGTAGTAAATGGCGATGGGTTTCCCCGCGCCGGACTCCCTGCCGTTTCCGTCTGCCGCGTTGCTCATGGCATTGTGCTCCTCATTCACTTAACAATGAAAAAGGGCCGCTTATTCCGAGCGGCCCTGGATTCCTTTTGGGTTTAGTTCTGTGCTAGACCGAAGGACTTGCCATGCCGCTTGCGGCGGTACACATACAAGCACAGCATGGACACGCGCAGGCCTGCCTGTGCGCCAAAGAGCCCCGCGCGGTGCGCAAATCATCGGTCTGGTGCGCTGCTTTCACCGAATCTTCAGTATACCGCGAGCCCTTTTTAGCGCAAAAGCAAATCCGGCCGGTTACGCTGGGTCTTCTCTAGAGCGGCGGCGCGGCGCCAATTGGCGACTTCCGCGTGGTTGCCTCCGATTAATACATCGGGCACCTTCCAGCCGCGAAAATCGGCTGGCCGTGTGTAATGGGGAAAATCCAGTAAGGGGTGGCCTGCAGGTTGTGAGTCCGCTTGTAGGGGCGCAGCATGCTGCGCCCCTACCGAAGTGAAATCCCGCGCTGCGAGATTTTTGCTGAACGACTCATTCTGCGAAGAAGCTTCATTTCCCAGCGCACCAGGAATAAGCCGCGTAACCGCATCGATGATCAGCATCGCAGGAAGCTCCCCGCCGCTCAAAACATAGTCTCCGACGGAAATTTCTTCCGTGGCGAGATGTTCGGCCACACGCTCATCCACTCCTTCATATCGTCCACAAAGAAGTACAATGCGATCCAGCTCCGCAAATCGCCGCGCCGTTTCCTGCCGGAAGAGTTTTCCCGCTGCCGACATCAAAACAATGGCCGTTTTGGGATCGTGCGCGGCGGGCTGCTCGGCACTGCCCAAGCTCCGGCCAAGCAGCGCTTCAGTCGCTTCGAAAAGCGGCTCAGGTTTGAGCACCATCCCTTCCCCCCCGCCAAAAGGCCGGTCATCGACGCTGCGGTGGCGATCCTTGGTGAACACACGCAGGTCTTGTATGTGGACCTCGACGAGGTTTGTCTCGCGAGCACGCCGGAGGATGCCGTGATCGAGCGGGCCTGCAAAAAATTCCGGAAAAATTGTAATCAGATCAAAGCGCATTGTTGCTGCCAGTCTAACGTACCCATGGGCTTTGCGGACAATACCATGCGCTCCAGCCGTGGGTTCCTTGCCCTAATTCTGTACTTCTGAACAGGTTGCCAGCGCCTCCTGTCAGCCATAATCTTGTTCCCAGGCCGGACGCACTCCAGTCCACAGCGCCCGGCCTTTTCATCGCATCTCTCAACACACCTTTTCCGAGTTCTCCATCCGGAGGTAGCTTCCATGGCTCGTGGGAACACAGTGAAGACGATTGCCAACTGCTTACTTCCTGCTCTTCTCGCTGTATCACTGGCAGGATGTATGGGCTACTCCAAGGCCAGCGGCGGGAGCAACGGAGGAGGTGGTGGTTCGAATAGTCCGACAACTCCTGCAGGCTTGACAGCCTCTGCCGCCAACGCTCAAGTGAGTCTGACTTGGAACGTGAGCTCTGGGGCAACGGCTTACTACGTGAAACGCTCTACAACGGCCGGTGGTCCGTACACGCAAATTGCCGCTCCCACCACCACGACTTATGCCGACAGCAGCGTGACCAATGGAACGAAATACTACTACGTGGTTTCGGCCTACAATTCCTATGGCGAGAGCGCGAATTCTGCCGAAGTTAGCGCAACCCCCACGGCGCCGCTTCCCCCAAGCGCACCAACAGGTCTACAGGCAACAGCTGGGAACACACAAGTGAGCCTCGCGTGGACTACCAGCGCGGGCGCGACGAGCTATCATGTCAAGCGCAGCACGACTAGCGGCGGTCCGTACACGCAAGTCGCCGCATCCACTACACTCAGCGACACTGATACTGGCCTTACCAACGGAACGACTTACTACTATGTGGTTTCCGCCTTGAATGCCGCGGGCGAGAGCGCTAATTCTTCTCAGGTTAGTGCCACGCCCGTCGCTCCTGCTACACCACCCGCTACGCCGGCTGGTCTCCAAGCCACCGCAGGCAATGCTCAGGTGAGCCTCAGTTGGACCGCCAGTGTCGGTGCAACAAGCTATCACGTCAAGCGCAGCACAACGAGCGGTGGTCCGTACACCCAGGTCGCGGCACCCACTACAACAAACGACGCCGACACTGGCCTGACCAACACCACGACCTACTACTATGTGGTCTCCGCACTGAACGCCGCAGGCGAAAGCGCCAATTCCTCTCAAGCGTCCGCAACGCCGGTCGCCGCCACGGCCGACGTGACCATTACCGTCAATCCGGCGGCAACCAAGCCCATCTCGCCGTATATCTACGGCATCAACTTTTATTCGGGCGTCACCGGCGCGCCTCCGCTCTTGACCTTCGACCGCGACGGCGGCAACCGTTGGACGGCCTACAACTGGGAGACCAACGCCTCCAACGCCGGCAGCGACTATCTCTACGAAAACGACAACTACCTCAGCCCCAGCACCGTACCCGCCGAAGCCGTGCGAAGTTTCATTGCTGGTGATCAAACCAACGATGTAGCCAGTCTTGTGACCTTCCAACTGCAAGGCCTCGTCTCGGGAGACGAAAGCGGCCCAGTCAGCACCACGAATCCGCCTGACATGACACGCTTCAGGACCGTCGTCGACAAAAAGAGCACCGTCTCCAACGTTCCTTTCACGCTCACGCCTCCCACGACCGACGCCAACGTTTACATGGACGAATTCATCTGGGCGCTCGATCAGAAGTTCTCAGGCATGGGCATTTTTGGGGCAAGTCCCACGCATCCGACTTTTATCAGTTTGGATAACGAGCCCGAGCTTTGGAACTCCACTCATCTTGAAGTGCAAGGCTCCACGGCTGTTACTTCGGACAATTACATCACCAAGACCATCAATCTCTCGAAAGCCTTGAAGGATCAATTTCCCGACGTCGTGATTTTCGGGCCCGTGCATTACGGCTTCCAAGGCATCTACAACTGGCAAGGCGAGCTGAGCGCCACACCCAACGGGACAAACTGGTTCCCGGATAAATATCTCCAGGCGTTAAAGACCGCTTCCACGACTTACGGCAAGCCGCTCGTGGACGTCTACGACTTCCATTGGTACGTGGAAGAGTACGACCCCAACGGGACCCGGGCGCTTGACCTTACCAGCACGACTCTCACCGCCGCTCAGGTCCAGTTAATCGTCCAGAGCCCTCGCGCCTTGTGGGATCCGACCTTCACCGATTCAACCAACAGCAATCCCTGGATTTACCAGGAGCTCGGCAACACTCCGATCAACCTTCTCGGCCGCTTGCAAGCCAAGATCAATGCCGAGAATCCCGGAATGAAAATTTCCATCACTGAATATGAAAACGGTGGCTGGAATCACATCGCCGGGACCATCGCGCAAGCGGACAACCTGGGAATTTTTGGAAGCCAGGGCCTCTTCGCCGCCAGTTTCTGGCCTCCCAACGGAACCTACTCTTACGCGCTCGCCGGCTTCCGCGCATTCCGGGGGTTCGACGGTGTCAATGCCAGCTTTGGCGACACCTCGCTCCAGGCCACTTCAAGCAACGTGCAAAATGTCACGGTATACGCCAGCACGGACAGCACAACGCCGGGCCGCACCGTGTTCGTAGCCATCAATCGCTCTGCTTCCGCGCAGGTGACGGCGATCAATGGCGCAATTCTCTCCGGCACTGCTCACTTGTACCAAATGACCGCAGCCTCAACTCAGGGACAAAACCCTGTCGCGCCAGTGTCGATCGGCACGATGGCCGTGAGCGGCTCTTCACTGACGATCACGTTACCGGCGCTGAGCGTCACGACCATTGATGTTCACTAACGACGACAGCCAAGCCGTCGCGAACTCAGTTTTTTTCATTTAAATCGCGGAGACCTTCGGGGAGTTCCACATCGATTCGTCGAGCGGCAGTGTCAATACGCTTGCAAATATCTTCGGCAAGCGGGACGAGAATCTCTCCGGCTGAAGTATCCACAACTAGAATCGGGGTGCCCGCCACTCCTTCGCCGGGTATTTGCACATCCTTTACCACTCCCAGCAGAGACGGCGCAGTCGCCAGCGAACAAGGCGAGGAAGAAACGATGGAGGGCTCCGCAAAATTTTCGAACACCAAACATCCAACGAGATCATCCACGAAGTATTGGCCCGCTGAGAGCGGCACTCGCTTTTCAATGGGAAGCAGTACATCAAGCCCACGAAACTTTTCCGCCTCGGAGATCGAATTGCACCCCTCAAAGTGAAATACGGCCTGGCCTTTGTGGTTCTGGCTGAGCCAGCAGGACTTCAGGGGAGTGAGGCGAGGCTCGGCTGCTCCAGCGCGACCACTCGCGCCAAGAAAAACTTCCGTCAGTTTTGTCAGCCGTTCGGGAAAATCCGTGAGGAGTTGTGCTGCCACTTCGCCTTTATTGCCACGGGGCCGTAGGATCCGCGCGACAATCACCCAACGCTGGGTTTCGGCGCTCAATCTTCCAGTATCTCTAGCGTGTAGCGCTTCTTCACTTTCATGCCCGCGGCGCCCAGCAGCGTGCGCACCGCTTTGGCCGTGCGCCCTTGCCGCCCTATCACCTTGCCCAGGTCCTCCGGATGCACCCGTAGCTCAAGCACGGTCACCTGCGAACCGTCGACAGACTTGACCTGCACTTCTTCGGGATGGTCCACCAGAGCCTTGGCGATAACTTCGACCAGCTCTTTCATCCTTCACCTCCACGAGCTCGATCTTCCCCCTGGGCCGTGGATAACGTGCCCCGGTCGGGGACACGCAAGAGATGGGGACTTCGCAGGGATTACGCGATCTTCTGCTGGTGGATAAAGCTACGAACAGTGTCGCTGGGTTGCGCACCGACTCCGAGCCAATGCTTGATGCGTTCGGCGTTGAGCTTGACCTCCGCAGGCTTCTTCAGCGGATCGTAGGTTCCCACCAATTCCACAACACGCCCGTCCCGCGGCTTGCTGCTTTCAATCACCACCACGCGGTAGAACGGCTTCTTCTTCTTGCCAATCCTCGATAAACGAATAGTGAGCACTAACAGATGCCTCCACCAGATATCTTAGCCTGTCCGGGTATCTTGCGGCAATCGGAGAGTCGGGGCTAGCGACCAGTTGAGCTCGCACCCCTTACCGGGGGCTAATATCGAAGGCCACCCGGGAGTTTCGGAGCGCCAGGGTGACCCACCCACCTCTCATGGTTACGAGACCGGCGTAATTATTGAACAATTACTTGCAGTGCAAGGTTTTGACTCAAAATTCCAGAGGTTGCGGTGATCGTTACCGTATACGTTCCAGATGGTGTGCCAGGCGTTATGTGAGGGGGAGGCGTTGTGTAAGACGAGCCGCCTCCACACGACACGCAGAAAATTAGAGCCAGAACCACCGCAACCGCAAAGGCTGGCAATCGCTTACGATTTCGCAGTAGCAGCCCGCCCGAGCACAGCAGTAGTAAAATCTCAGCCAGCGGCATGGCTCCAGGTGGCAAACCAAAATAAGCCGCAGCGCTGGTGGTCACGGCCGCGGTCGTTGCCACGTTCACCACTACGGACTGCATCTCCCCCGCGCTGATCTGGACGGACGGATTGGGCAAGGTACAGGTAGGCGGCGCTGTGGTTACAGTTGGCGTTATCGCGCAGCTCAAATTAACCGTGCCGGAGAACAAATTACTCGAGGCAAGTGTGAGCGGAAAGCTTGCGGTTTGCCCAGCGCTGATGGTTTGGGTAATTGGCGACCCCGAAGCGGGGCCGAACGTGAAAGCCTGGGTCACCGTCAGCGTCAGGTTTGCGGTCTGCGTCAACCCCCCCGAGGTGCCCGTGACCGTCACCGACCCAACGTACGGGCTCGCCGTCGCACTCGTCGTCAGTGTCAGCGTGCTGCTGCCGGTCGCCGGATTCGGATTGAAGGCCGCAGTTATGCCACTCGGTAACCCAGAGGCCGAAAGCGACACGCTCCCGCTGAACCCGTCCTGCGGTGTGATCGTGATCGTGCTTGTTCCCTGGCTGCCTTGCGTCATGTTCAAACTGTTGGGACTGGCTGACAGCGTGTAGCTCGGTCCCGGGGGCACCGTCAGCGTCAGCGTCGTGGTTTGCGCCAAATTGCCCGAGGTGCCGATCACCCTCACCGTCGCCGTGTCCGCAGCCGCCGTCGCACTCGTCGTCAGTGTCAGCGTGCTGCTGCCGGTCGCCGGATTCGGATTGAAAGCCGCAGTTACGCCACTCGGTAACCCAGAGGCCGAAAGCGACACACTTCCGTTGAACCCGTTCTCCGGCGTGACCGTGATCGTGCTCGTTCCCTGATCGCCTTGCGCCACGTTCAAACTGTTGGGACTGGCTGACAGCGCGTACGCCGGCCCCGACGACCCGAACACGTACGCCGCGCCCTGAAACTGATTCGAGCCGACCGCGTGTTCAGGCGCTCCACCGACGACCGTGCTGCCATCCAGTGCGACGGAGTGGCCGAAATCGTCATTGTCCGCGCCGTCGGACGCAGTGAGTTCCGCTTGCTGACTCCAAGTCCCGCCGCTTTCGACGAACACGTACGCCGCTCCCGGACCTGGACACGAACACGAAACCGTGTATGGGTGCCAAATGGCACTCACCACGGCCGTGCTGCCGAGGAACGCGACAGAATAACCGAACTTGTCTTGTGTCACGCCGTCGGAAGCCGATAGCTCCGCTTGCTGGCTCCACGTGCCGCCACTTTCGACGAACACGTACGCCGCTCCCTGATAATTCTGATTCGAGCCGACTGTGTGGAAAGTGGCACCCACGACGGCCGTGGTGGCGTCCAGCGCCACGGACCAGCCGAACTGGTCCTGGCCCACGCCGTCGGACGCGGCTAGCTCTGCCTGCTGACTCCAAGTTCCGCCGCTTTCGACGAACACGTAGGCCCCTCCCGGACCGCAGACGCCCGTCGCCGGATGGCAGGGGGCACCCACAAGGGCCGTGCTGCCGCTGACCGCAACGGAAAAGCCGAACTGGTCATATCCCACGCCGTCGGACGCCATCAGCTCCGCCTGCTGACTCCAGTTGGTGCCGCTCTGCGTGAACACGTACACTGCTCCCTGAGCAGTATTCGAAGCGGTCGCGGTGTGCCCAGGTGCCCCTACCACGATCGAGCTGCCGCTTACTACTGTGGAAGACCCGAAGTAGTCATAAATCTCGCCATCGGTCGCGGTCAGCTCCGCCTGCTGACTCCAGCTCGTACCGCTTTGCGTGAATACGTACGCAGCTCCCTGCGACTGATTGCGCCCACGAGCCCCCACCACGACCGTGGTCCCGTCCACCGCTACGGAAGAGCCAAATTCGTCGAATGCCGCGCCGTCGGATGCGGTCAGCTCTGCCTGCTCGCTCCACGTTCCACCGCTTTGCACGAACACGTACGCAGCTCCCTGAGTGCTATTTGAGCCGACCGTGCGTTGCGGGGCTCCCACTACGACCGTGTTGCCGCTTACTGCGATCGACGTACCGAAGTCGTCAGCGGCCGCGCCATCGGTAGCGGTGAGCTCCGCCTGCTGTATCCACGGGTCCACCACCACTGGATAGCGCGCTTCGCCATCTTCCACGTGTAAGAACAATCTCTCACCGCGAATCTCTAGCCAACTGCGCAACTCGCGTGCCGTCGCGTCGCGTGCTTTCAGGCCCGCGTAGTGCAAGGCCGCTTTCCCGTCCTTGCTGCTCAGCTCCAGCGACGTCCCTCCCGATTCCACCGCCGCCACCAAATCCCCACGCAGCGCCAACTCCAACGTCAGCGGCTGGCCGGTTGCTTTCCCCGGCGGATGGGCTAACGTGAATCCTTGCTCCAATCCCATAGGCCCGTTCTCATACCATTCCGTCACGCCATCGCGTCGGTACTCGACGCGGTTGGCGTTCGCTTGGGGAGCGACCGCCTTTACCTTATGCAGGGCATCGCCATATCCATAGCCGCGCGCCTCAAGCCCCCAGCGCCAGTTATGGCTGCGAACCTCGGCCCCTCGGCGAGTGAACTCCGCGACCAACGCCTGTCGTAAGTTTTCCCCGCGGAAGCCATCGGCGTTTGGATGAACCCAGTAGCCGGAGTCGTCCTTTCCCAACGCCGCCGAGATTGGACCTTGGGCGTCTGCCTGGAGACCCGGCAGCCCAGCCACAGATTTTCCCTCAGAAGACTTGCCCGCGGACGTACTCGGACTGGCTAGGTTCGCCGCTGGCGTGCTGGTGTTTAGCTTCCCGAGCGAGGGTTTCTTTTGTGTGTTCGATTGCGCCAGCCCCGGCACGCATACCCCAAATACCAGCGCTATCCCAAAACTCGGACCTAGAATAGTCCCCGACCTTGTCCCTATACGGTTCATAAGTGGCCGATAAGATAACATGTTTCAGCAATCCGAAGGACTCGTCTCTTTGAACTTCCAGGCCAATCTCGCTACCTGCAGCCGGAGAGACACAATCAATGTCTACTTGCCTGGTGAACGCTGCGGGCTCAACTGGTCGGCGCAACACTTGCTCGCAGTTTACTCGCAGGAGTTTGGAGGCCCAAAGTTTTTCGCGGGTGGCAGCGCCTTTACTCTTGGGTGGCCTACCGTTTGCGGTTTTGCTTGTTGCAAACGGTGGGTCACTCCAATCTGCACGCCGCACCCTCAAGCAGATAAACCATTTATAAGATTACACTTGACAACTAGTACGAATATGTTATACTTGGCTTGTTCTTAATCGCGGAGGACGAAGGAAGTACACTCTTGCCTCTGCCATCCGCCAGCCCAGTTGGACCCGTTCTCGCCCCGCGATTTCTTTCCTGCTTCACTCTTCCACTCTTTTGCAAAAGAAGCCAAAAACTAAATCCCATGTTTTCACACTCTTCCGCACTCTTCAAAGAAGAGCATTCCGCCAACTTTTTTGGCATCAGTGGCTTCCGCACTCTTTTGCAAAACACCGGGGGTGTACCGACCCCCTTCTTCTCTTTCCTCCCGCTACTCACTACCCACAACTCACTATTCACTAACTCTTTCAGAATCTGCAGTTCCGCAAAACATGCCCATAAGCCCTTTAGAATGCGCAGTTTCAAAACACACGACTTAAAACCCTTTAGAATGTGCAGTTACAAAAAAACCGAGGAGGGGGCCCCCTCCTCCTCCATCGTCAGAGGTCCCCGCTCCAACGCCCGATCGGTCCGTAGGGGCACGACATGTCGTGCCCTCTTTTCTTTTTCTCGCGCGCCTACAAGGGAGGTGTTGCCCTTTATGTGGAAGCCCTACCCCCAAGCGAAAGCCCTGCCCTGCGGGAATCCACCAGCGAACTTAGCATTCGCAATGTACAGGTGACAGCGCGATAATGCCCGCAGCAAAAAAGGAGCAGCCCATGGGAAAGAAAAATGATTTGTCGCGCCGCAAATTCCTGACCAACGTCGCCGCCGGCGGCGCCGCGTTGGCCATAGTCCCGCGGCACGTCCTCGGACGCGGCTTTACCCCTCCGAGCGACATGCTCAACATCGCCGGCGTAGGCGTCGGCGGCATGGGCCGCACCAATTTGATCAATCTCTCCAGCCAGAACATCGTGGCCCTTTGCGACGTCGACTGGGGCTATGCCAACAAAGGCTTCGACCGCCTCGACACCGAAATCCCGAATTTGCAGAAGCGCCTCGACAATCCTGATCCACAGCCGACGCCCGGCCAGCCTCCCGTCGAGTTCGATCGCGTCAAGGCGAAGGCCCGCCTTGCGGGAATGATTCGCCTGAAGAACGAGCGACTGCCGAAAGCCAAACGCTATCAGGACTATCGCGACATGCTCGAGCACCAGAAGGACATCGACGCCGTTTTCGTTGCCACCTCTGACCACATGCACGCTCCTATCGCCCTCGCCGCCATGGCTCTTGGCAAACACGTTTACGTGCAGAAGCCGCTCACTTGGTCGATTGATGAAGCTCGGCAACTGTCGAAGCGCGCCAAGGAAACCAAAGTTGCCACGCAAATGGGCAATCAGGGGCATTCCTTTGACGACGCTCGCCTGACGGTCGAATACATCCAAGCCGGCGCGATTGGCGAAGTGCGCGAAGTCCACATCTGGACCAACCGCCCGCTCGGCTTCTGGCCCCAAGGCGTGCCGCGCCCCGAAGCTTTGAAAGAACCCGCTGATACTCTTCGCTGGAATGGGCAAGGCGTCAACGCGCGCCTCGCCGCAGCCATGGCCGGCGACTATCCGGTTCCCGACAAGCTGTCTTGGGATCTTTTTCTAGGCGTCGGCCCGCACGTGGAGTATCACCCCATCTACCACCCCTTCAACTGGCGCGGCTGGTCGGATTGGGGCGTCGGCGCCGTCGGCGACATGGGAGCGCATCTGATCGACCACTCCATGTGGGCGCTCAATCTGGGCCTGCCGTCGACCGTGGAGACGGTCTCGACGCCGTTCAACGGCGTGTCCTACCCGCACGCCACGCAGACCTTTTACGATTTCCCCGCCCGCGGCTCCATGCCCGCCGTCAAGATGACCTGGTACGACGGCGGCCTCATGCCCGACAAACCAGAGGAACTCGGCGACGAAGATCTCAATAAAAGCGGCGGCGCCCTGCTCATTGGGAGCAAAGGCAAGCTGCTTCACGATACCTACGGATCGAAGCCCCGTCTGCTGCCCAAATCGCTCAACGATTCCTACGGCAAGCCGCCGCAAAAGCTGCCCCGCATCGAAAACGAAGACCACGAGATGAACTGGGTGAACGCCGCCAAAGGCAAAACGGAAGCTTCCTGCCCGTTCGAGTACGCCGCGCGCCTGACCGAGGTTATGCTTCTCGGTATCGTCGCTCTTCGCGCCGGAAAAAAGATCAATTATGACGGCGCGAACATGCGCGTCACCAACGTCGCTCAAGCCAATGATTTCCTGCGCCGCGAATACCGCCAAGGTTGGGCTTAAAGGGGCAAGCTTGGAAGTTTGTGAAATGCCGCTTTAGCCCAGGCGGTTGAGCCCGTTAAACGCAGCGGTCTTATAGCATTCCGCTAGCGTCGGATAATTGAATACGGTGTTGATGAAATATGTGATCTTGCCCTTCAACTTGAATACCGCTTGCCCAATGTGCAGCAGTTCCGCGGCGTCTTCGCCAAAAATATGCACGCCGAGCAGCTCAAGTGTCTCGCGTGAAATAGCAGCTTCAAGCGCCCATCGGTGTGGCCGGAGATTTGCCCGCGCGCAATCTCGCGATAATACGCCACGCCCACTTCATACGGCACATCGGCATCCGTGAGCTGCTCTTCGGTTTTCCCGATAAAAGAAATCTGTGGAATCGTGTAGATCCCATACGGATAACTGGCGGGATCCGTCTGTACCTGTAGCCCAAACGCCCGTGCCGCCGCGATTCGCCCTTGCTCCATCGAGACTGACGCCAAGCTCGGAAAACCGATGACATCTCCCACGGCAAAAATGTGCGCTTGCGAGGTCCGGTAATCCGCATCGACCTTGATGCGTCCACGATCATCACATTCGATACCAGCAGCGGCGAGGTCTAGATTGTCCACATTGCCCTGCCGACCAACTGCGTACAGCAAAGCATCGCCATTGATGCGTTTTTTGCTGACCAGGTTCGCTGCAACTTTTCCCTCAGGAGTTTCCTCCACGCTTTCGACTTCCTCGTTAAGCCGCAGCGTCGCACGGTGATCACGCATGTGGTAAGTCAGCGCTTCGACCATTTCCGTATCCGCAAATTCCAGAAGCCGCGGCCGCTTTTCCACGATAATCACGCGCACGCCAAGCGTCGCAAACATGCACGCGTACTCGACCCCGATCACGCCGCCCCACCACGATCAGCGTCCGGGGAATTTGCGGCATTGTCAGGATTTGGTCGCTTGTAATAATGTTTCGCCCGTTGATGGGCACTTTTGAATTGATAGCCGGCTTCGTGCCGGTGGCGATCACGAAGAACTGCCCTTCGAGCTCAACGTAACCGTTGCCGTTTTCTACGCGAAGATGATGCGCATCGATGAACTTCCCAAAGCCGTGGATCACATCCACGCCGTTGCGCTTGAGCTGATCCTGCGTCACCGCCACTTCGTTCTCAATCACGCGTTGCACGCGGAAATTCAAATCCGCCATCGTGACGTTTTCTTTGACGTTGTAATTCGATCCGTAGAAACTCTTCGAATAGAAACCGGAAAGATGCAGCACGGCTTCCCGCATCGTCTTGCTGGGAATGGTTCCGATATTGATACACACGCCGCCGATCGCGGCTTGCTTTTCGACCACCGCAACCCGCTTTCCGGCCTTCGCTCCCTGAATGGCGGCTCGCTGCCCGCCAGGTCCAGAGCCAATGACAATCAGATCATACGGTTGCATTCGACGAGTCCAGCGAGCTTTCCTCTTCCGGGGCGCCGCCAGACGAGGTAATCATGGTCGTAGGAGTATAAACGACGCTCTGCTTTCGGAGCGCGGCAATGTGCTGAGAGTCTCCATCGCCGCTAGCCAGCCGCATGAAATGTTCCTGCGCGGAGAAGCCGTGCCCATTGCGCACGGCACGCGGCCGCGAATACGCTCCATCCGAGTCAAGGATGCGCGCCTTGCGCGTGTCGGCAAGGTAGGACGAGAGAATTTCGTTGCAGACTCGCTCGCAATGCTGCGGGTCCTTCAGAGGAAACAGCACTTCCACCCGCTCGTAGAGATTTCTCGGCATCCAGTCTGCGCTTCCCAAATAGACTTCCGGCTTACCTCCATTTTCAAAATAAAAAATACGGCTGTGCTCCAAAAACCGCCCGACGATGCTCCGCACGCGGATGCGGCTGCTGACGCCGCGAAGTCCCGGCACTAACCCGCACTGGCCGCGCACGATCAGGTCAATCTCCACGCCCGCGCTCGAAGCACGGTACAAGGCTTGGATGATGGGAGGATCGATGACGGCGTTGATCTTCGCGATGATCCGCGCGGGACGCCCGCGCCGCGCATGCCGCGCTTCCCGGTCAATCAGCGCGAGGCACGACTTGGCCATATCGCGCGGAGCGAGCAATAGCGGCTTGTAATTAGGCTGCTCCGCATATGCCGTCAGAAAATTAAAAACGTCGTGGACCGCGGAAGTGATTGACTCGTCGTGGGTGAGCAAGCTCAGATCGCTGTAATACCGCGCCGTCGACGGGTTGTAATTTCCGGTGCCCAGATGCGCGTACCGGCGAATCTTGCCGTCCGGATCGTTGCGCACGACCAGCATGAGCTTCGCGTGCGTCTTCAGTCCCACAAGCCCGTGAAAAACCTGTACGCCCGCGTCCTCGAAGCTCCGCGCCCAGCGAATGTTGGTGGCCTCATCGAAACTGGCCTTCAATTCGACAACTACCGTCACTTCTTTCTTGCCGGCCGCGTCCAGCAACGCCTGCGCGATCGGCGAGTCCGAGTTGGTCCGGTAGAGCGTCTGTTTAATGGATAAAACGCGCGGATCGTGGGCGGCAGTTTGGAGAAAATTCACCACGGTGTCATAGCAATCGTAAGGATGGTGCAGCAAAAAAGCTTGCCGTCGAATCGCTTCAAACATCGAATCCGCGTCGTGCCCCACGCGCACCTGGCGCGGCGCAAATGGCTGATACTTCAGATCCGGCCGCGGTGTCTCCTCGTAGAGGTGAAAAAGCCTCTGCAAATTCACAGGGCCTTGCGCGCGAAAGACAAGCGATTCGTCCAGTTCAAACGTCGAGACTAGCCTGTTGATAATGTCCGGGTGCGCGTCGGCGTCGATTTCCAGACGCACTGCATCTCCCTTGCGACGCTGCGAAACCTGCGCATCAACCGCGTCGAGCAGGCTCCGCGTCTCCTCTTCTTCCAGGTAAAGATTGCTGTTGCGCGTAATCCGAAACGGCGCGGACGCCAGAATTTCATATCCGCGATAAAGCTTCGCGGCATACGCCGAGACGATCTCTTGCAGCGCCACGTAGTGAATCCCGCCGTCGGGAGCGGGTAAACGAAGCAGGCGCGGCAATGCGCGCGGCACCGTGAGCACGCCGAAATACGGCTTACCGTTGCCGCTTCTCCGCCGACGCAGCAGAAATGCAATGCACAACGCCTTGTTCAGGACGTGCGGAAATGGGTGCGATGGATCCACTGTAACCGGCGTTAACATGGGAGACACGCGCCGCTCGAAAAAAGTCTTCGCTGCCTGCGCCGCTTTTCCTTCAAGCTGGCTCGCCGGAAGAACGCGAATTCCCACTTTCGCAAGCGCCGGAAGCAATTCCTCGTTCCAGCATTTGTACTGGTCGCGAACCATCACGTGCATGGCCGCCGACACTTTCTCCAGTTCCTGCTCCACGGTCAAGCCATCGGGACTGATCTGGCGCGATCCGTGCTCGATCCGCTGCAGAAAACTGGCCACGCGCACCTCGACAAATTCATCGAGATTGTTGGCCGTAATTGCAAGAAACTTCACGCGTTCGAGCAGAGGATTCCCGATGTCGCGCGCCTCCTCAAGCACACGCCGGTTAAACTCCAGCCATTCCAGGTGCCGATTGAGATAGAAGCGCGGATCGTCTAGCGCAGTGCGTGTCATAAGCTTTCTCAGGGAACCAAGAGTGATAGCGCAGACGTGTTACGGGCAGATAAACGAGCGAAAGCAATGTTATTCTGCGGGGCGTCCACAGGAGGCCGGATGAGGCCAACGCTCATTCTTCTAGCCATCGCGTTCTTTGCTCTTGCCTTAGAATCTCGGGCACAAACGCCGTCCTCATCTGTTGATAATCAAGTCGACTTAATTTTCTCTTCCGTCACGCAAGAAAATGCGCCTGGATTGGCGGTTCTGGTCCGTAAAGATGGACGCACACTGTTTGAAAAAGCATACGGCGCTCGCGATTTGCGGACTCACGCGAAAATCGACCAGTACAGCAACTTTCGCCTCGCTTCTTTCACAAAACAGTTTACCGCCATGGCTGTTATGATGCTCGTTCACGACGGAAAGCTTCGCTATGACCAAACTCTGACCGAGATATTCCCGGATTTCCCGCCCTACGGCAAAAACATTACCATCCGTAATCTTCTGAATCACACCGGCGGCTTGCCCGACTACGAAGACCTCATGGACGCGGCCGAAAAAGTGAAAGGTCCGCTCTGGTCCGCCGAACACCAAATCCAGGACGACGAAGTGCTTGCTCTTTTGAAAAAAGAAACCAAAGGAAAATTTGCCCCAGGCACAAGTTGGTCGTACAGCAATTCCGGCTACGTAGTGCTCGGCCTCATCATCGCCAAAGCATCAGGGCAATCCTACGGAAATCTCCTCCACGCGCGAATCTTCGCGCCGCTCCACATGGACCATACCATCGTCTATCAAAAAGGAAAAAATGAAGTCGTGAACCGCGCCTTCGGCCACTCCAAAGAAGGCGACAACCTGAAGGAAATCGACCAAAGCTCGACGTCAGCCACGCTTGGCGACGGCGGCATCTATTCCAATCTCGATGACCTCGGCAAGTGGGACGACGCCCTGCGAAATCACACCCTGCTCAGCGCCGAAGAAATGGCACCTGCGCTTGTTCCTGCAGAATTAGCGAACGGCTCTCCCACTCTTTGGCCCACCGCTCCCAACGACGACAACTTGCATCCCGGCAAGCCCGTCTCCTACGGCTTTGGCTGGTTCCTGGATCCCTACTGGGGAATTCCGCGTATGTGGCACACAGGAAGTACGATGGGCTTCCGCACCATCATCGAACGCTTCACCGCCAACCATCTGACGATCATCATCCTCTGCAATCGCACCGATCTCGATCCAGAAGGGCTCGCCGTGAAAACTGCCGATCTCTATTTGAATTTGAAGCCGAAAGAATAAACCCGCGTGTCAGGAGAGTCCCGCGAGCTTCCCCAATCCCTTCAGCTTCGCTCGCGCCGCCATCGCGCCGTACTGCTTCATCATCGTGCGCATCTGCAGGTACTGCTTCAAAACCTGGTTCACATCCTGCACGGTTGTACCGCTGCCCTTCGCGATTCTCTTCCGTCTCTTCCCATCAATAATATTGTGGTCCTGCCGTTCCTGGTTCGTCATCGAGTTGATGATCGCCTCGACCTGCTTCAATTTCCCCTCATCCACCTTCGCGTCTTTCGGCAAATTCTGCAACGGCCCCATCTTCGGCAGCATATCCACAAGCTGTTCCAGCGGCCCCATCTTGCGGATCTGCTTCAACTGGTCGCGAAAATCTTCCAGCGTGAATCCTTCTTTGCGCAGCTTGCGCTCAAGGTCTGCCGCGGCCTTCCTGTCAACTGTCTGCTCTGCCCGCTCGATGAGCGACATGATGTCGCCCATGCCCAGCACGCGCGAAACAATCCTCTCTGGATAAAATCCCTCTAGTGCGTCGTATTTTTCGCCGAGGCCCACAAACTTGACTGGCGCACCGGTCACTTTTCCAATCGAAAGCGCCGCACCGCCGCGCGCGTCGCCGTCCAGCTTCGTCAGGATGACGCCCGTCAGTCCGAGCCGCTTGTGAAACTCGCCCGCCGACCGCACCGCGTCTTGCCCAATCATCGCGTCAGCGATAAACAGAATCTCGCTCGGCTGAAGCTCTTTCTTCAGCAGGGCCAATTCGTTCATCAAATCATCGTCGATGTGCAAACGCCCCGCGGTGTCCACCAAAATCACATCGCTAGCCGAAAGTTTCGCCTCCCGGATAGCGCCCTTAACAATCTCCAGCGGCTTATCCGTCCCCGCCCCAGGCCACAGCGCCGTCCTCACCGCCTTCGCCACTTGCGCCAACTGCTCCCGCGCCGCAGGCCGGTACACGTCAGTCGAAACAACCAGCGGCCGGTGGCCATGCTGCACAAGCCATTTCGCCAGCTTGCCGGTGGTTGTCGTCTTACCAGAACCCTGCAATCCAACAATCATCCACACCGAAGGCGGCCTCGAAGCAAACAACGGCTTGGCGTGCTTCCCAAGCATCGAGACCAACTCGTCGCGCACCGCTTTGACCACTTGCTGGTCCGGCGAAAGTTGCAGCATCACTTCGCTGCCGAGCGCCTGCTTGCGAATATTCGCAAGCAGGTCGTCCGCCACGCCGACATTCACGTCGCCCTCAAGCAACGCCTCGCGAATCTCGCCGAGGGCCACGTCCAGGTGCTCGTCCGTGAGCTTCCCCTGCCCGCGCAAATTCTTAAATGTTCGTTGCAGCTTCTCTGTCAGATTTTCAAACATGGTCTGTACTTATGCCTCAGAACTGGGCCCCTAAAGAATACCAGGGCTAGGCAGACGAGTGCACGATTAGGTCGCGTGAATCGCTCAATCACGCCAACCCGCGTCCACCACAATCAAAATGTCATTCCGAGCGAAGCGAAGAATCTGCTTTTCTCTTTCTCAATCTCAATAATGCCAGCCGGCGGTGTCTTCGCCCGCTGACGCATTCTTGGTAATGTGCTCCGCCATCCATTTCACCAGATTCGTATTCGAAGTTGGCTGCCACCCATGGCCCTTCATGGGACGTCCATATTGAAAATCGCAATCACATGGCGGATCTTTCAACTCTTTCATCGCTTCTTCTAGCTTGTACACCGCCAAGTTCAAGTAAAAATTGTCCATGTCGCCCACGTACACATGGATCTTCCCCCGCAACTTTGGCCCGAGCGTGGCCCAATTCGTTCGCAGGTTGTAGCTCAAGTCGTACCCGTGGTCGCGCATGTAGATTGCCACGCTGTGATCGATCTTGCCTGTCTTCTTGTTCCACAGCGGCTTCGGATACCCATCGTCCCCAATCGGCCCGTACGCCGCGTCCCAAATTTCAATTTGCTCCCCCGAGCGATTATGACTGCCCAAAACATCTTCCATCTCGCTGAACTGTTGAATCGTAATCTCCGGCTGCCCCTCCGAAGTACGCATGATGTACCGAGGTACCTGCACCCACGTATGCCCCGGCTCAAAAAACGCGTTGTCGTCTTCGTACGCGTTCACCGACCCATAGCGCCGAAAATCAATTGAATCTGGATAAAGCGTCCACGTCCCGCCGAAAAAATCCGGATAAAATACCTGCGCCGCCAGCGATTCCCACCCGCCGGTCGATCCGCCCGTCAGCACACGCGCATACGGCTTTGGAATCATCCGGAAATGCGCCTCAAGATACGGAATCATCTCCTTCACCAGCGCGTCACCGTAAGGCCCGTTGTTCACTGAGTTCACCGCATACGAATCGTCGTAATACGGCGTCGGATGCTGAAACGTCACCGCGATCATCCGCGGAAATTTCTCCGATGTCCAAGACTGAAAAAACTCGCGGCCTGTCTCGATGTTCAGGTCCGCCAGCCGCGTTCGCATTTCCGCGCTGACGGGCTGATCTTCCTCCGTAAATCTCAGCGGCGGCCTCAGGCTGAAGTGGTTTTCTTCGTAAATCACCGGATAGTGCGCGTTGGGATGCTCGTCGTAACCCTTCGGCAAAAGCACAATCGCGCCGATGTACATCGGGTGTCCCCAGAACTTCGTCAGCATCTCGCTCTGAATCTTGATGTGCTTCACCGACGGCGTGTCCGCAGGCACCTGCACGGGAGGAATTTCCTTCGTCAAGCTCAGCTTGATGTCATAGCCCGCCGCCGGGTCCAAATGCACTTTCTGCACTTCGCTATACAAATTTCCCGGTGAACGATTGAAGTGCTGTCCTTCCCACTGGTCCATATGCAGCCAAACCGTATGTCCGTCCGCGCGATGAAACTCCGTATAAATATTGACCAGCGCCTGTACGTAATAATCTCCCGCAGGAATTTCGCGCAAACTCCGCACCGGCGACCCCGGCGTGCCCGCATCAATCACCGCAGCCTGCTCCGGCGCCAACGCATTCACGTCAACGCCAAAAAATGGCCCTGAGTCGCCCCAATTTCCCGCCTGCAAACGCGGCTCCGGTTTATCCTTCGTGCTGACCACCACAAACACGCGCCCCGTGATCGCTCCCGCATGCGCCGACGCAGGAAACGACACCTCGAATTTTCCGCCAACCGCCTGTGGCACAGGCGCTGCGTGCATCCTCGCCGCGAGCAAAAACAACACCGTGCACGTCATCCCACTCGCTCTCATTCGCATGTTCAATTTCATTACGCTCCTCCGAAGGCGCCGAGAGCGTACTATAGACGCGCCTCGCATCCAAAAGCCTCTACTTCCAGACGGAGACCCCAAGCCACTCCTCGAGTATCTGAAGCAGAGGGCGCGATCCGGTTCACCGTCACCTATGCCATGCCCTCATCTTTCGCAACCGTGGCTCCCCATTCGTCCGGGCTCAAGTCCCGCGCGTGCCGCGAAAACAGCCAATGGTGCCCATCGAGGTCTTTGGCCACGTACTGGAATTCGCCATATACAGTCTCGTGCGGCTCCTCCAGAATCTTCGCCCCCGCGGCTTTCGCTATCCCAAAATGCATTTCCACATCGTCGATGAACACCGTCAAGCTCTGCGTTCCATACCCGAGCTCTGCGGGACTCGCGCAACCTTCTTCCGCCTGATGGACCATGATCCACGCCTTGCCGAGATGAACCTGCGCCCCGCTCAACGGCTCCCCATAACGGTAGTGCTCTCTGAAACCGAATGCCTTGCCCAACCACTCAATCGCTTCGGCAAGGTCCTTATACTCGATGTGCGGCAGCAGTGTGTCAGTGGGCAAAGAGCGATTCTCGATCATTGCGTTTCCTTCCGATGACGCGTTCCGCTAATCCCGGGCACGGCGCCTCCACCTCATGAATGTCCATACTGAAATACCATCAAGCCGTATTGTAGAAAAATATCCGTCCTGGCAGCGCGGCAATTTCCAACTGCGCAATCATTCGACCCGAATCAATGACGGGGCCGCAGCGTAATCTCATTTCATTCTTTTCCTTCGCCCGATCAACACTCTTTTTCCGAAAAAGAAACTTTCGAATGTCCTTGACACACCTCTCCGCAAAGAACACTATGAGTCGTGGTTTCGCTGTTTGAGGCGAGACTCCCGCTTCTCAGTCCATTCGCAGTTTCTTTATAGGGACAAGCTCCGCATCGAGCGCCAACAGGGCAGAACCTATCAGGTTCTTTATTGTTTCCTCGCGCGGGGCCCTACCTCCTGTTCGACGTACAGGTTTACACACCCAGACGCCAGCGGTCTCAGGTCACATCGTTCAAGCCAGCTCGCTTCGTGCGAGAAAGAAGTTCGTGTTTTCATAAAAGGAGATTCATCATGTCTGAACAAAACAAAACTAACGTCCGTCGTTTGTTCGAAGAAGTGTGGAACAAAGGCCACGTGCAAGTCACAGACGAGCTCGTCGCGCCTGCGTACACTCACCACGACAGTTCCACGCCCGATGTCGGTCGCGGCCCCGAAGCTGAGAAGAAGAGAGTCACTCTTTACCGCAATGCCTTCCCCGACATTCGTTTCACGGTCGAGGACCTCATTGCCGAAGGCGAAACAGTTGTGGCTCGTTGGTCTTGCCGTGGTACCCATAAAGGCGAACTCAACGGAATCGCCCCAACAAACAAGCAATTCAACATCACCGGCGTAAGCATCGCCCGCTTCACGAACGGCAAAATGTTCGAGGGCTATGTCAATTGGGATGCGTTGGGCCTCATGCAACAGCTCGGCGTCGTTCCCGAACTCGGCCGCGCCAAAGCCGTCGCCGCAGCTAGGTAGCCACCTCGACTTACTCAACAAAACCGGGAGGTCCGACCACAAATCGGGCCTTCTTTCCTTTTAGCGGCTGCCAATTTCACACCAAATATCCCGCCGGCCCATCCCTCGCCCGCGATCCGCAAACTTTTTCGGTTTTCCAGATTCTCAAGGAGTTTCCGGCAGCGTGTACTCAAATTCGTAGAAATGCTTTCGGTCGACGATATTGATCGTCATCTTTCCCGCGATGCCCACCAACTCCCCGGTCCCAGAGTCCGGCACCACCGTGACGCTCAACTGCGGCTCTCCACGGGTCATTGTGCCGCTATGTTGCAGCGCGAATGTGCCCGCGCGTCCATGCAATGTTCCGTTCACTCGCTCTATTGCCACGTACCCCGCCGATCCTTTAACCTCCGTTCCCACGCTCAACATCTCGCCCGCGCTCGTCGCTTCCAACTCCCCATGAAACTGCTTATCAAGCGACATCCTCCCAAGCTTTGCACTTTCCGCTTCCTTGTTGTCCGCCTTCTGAACGTTCACCTTTACCTCAAATATCCCGCTTGCGCGCATTGTCCTCACCGCTTTCTTTTTCCCTGGCCTTGGAACTTTCTCACTCGTCCCCGTATCCGCCTCCGAGCCAAATCCGATCACCACGCATATCACTCAGATAACACCAGCCACTCCCCACACCGCCGGGAAACACGACCATCGGCGAACGCCGGTTCCATTTTCGCCTCGTAAGTCCCTTCCAGGTGAATCATTGGATACGCGATCGAATCTTCTGAAACAATGTAGCCGACTGTTCCGCAGCTTCCTTCACGAGAAATCCCATCTTGGGGTGAGAAGCTTCCAGATCAACCAGCAATCCGTAACTGCGCAGCGTTTCCGAAGTGGTCGGCCCAATCGAAGCCTTCACCACGCGCTCCATGCCCGCCTTGAGAGCATCGTTCTTTGCGTCTTGTTCGGCAATCTGGAAAAGATGATGGATTTGCACGCTGGTCGTAAACAGCGCCACGTCGATCCGCCTCGCGATCACTTCTTCCACCGCCGCCCGCAGCGGCGCCGTATCCGCAGGCAATTCCCATTGATAGACCGGCACGGGCGTAACGTTAGCCCCTCTCTCGCGCAATCCTTCCAGCAATTCCGGGTTGGAGACACCGTATTCTTGTACGGCAACCTGTTTGCCGCGCAAATCCAGTTTGTTGTCGTCAATAGCCTGCAGCACTTCGTGCCACGTATTTGGTTCCGGCGCGGCTAGCGCCACCGGCACTTTCCATTCCCTCAGAACAGCGACGGGTTTTGGCCCGCGCGCGATAACAAAGACCTTTCTCAATGCATCGAGAAACTTCTCCGGCGGATGCACACCCTGGATCACCTTCGAAAGCGCGCGCGCGCCGACTCCGGTCAGAAACATCACCGCGTCGAATTTTCCTTCGAATAACGCGGCAGCAAATCTTAGAGCTTCGGAGTTTGAAGAGAGAGGTACCTCACGCATCGCCGGCGCATGCACTGGTTTGCCGCCGTACGTTTCTATCAGCCGGCTCATTTCTTGTCCCCGTCGGCTCTCCAGCGTCAGTACTGTCAATCCGTGAAAATTCGTGACAGGCATTTCCAATGCTCCGCTCGCTGACTATACCTCGGATGCCCCTGAACTCGGAGTGTTGGACTTTGGCGAAACACGAAGGGCAAGTTGTGATTAATCTGCGCCGGCGGAAGCTGCGTACGGCGCGGAACTCCGCCAGGAAGCCAATCCTACCGTCGCCGCTGCCGTGAAAAACGGATCGGCCAAACCCCCGGGCTCCCCATATTCATTTTCAAGGTGGTACGACTGGATGATATCTGCCATCACTTCTGGAAACGCTTCATCGCATGGCACGGTCGCCAAGATCTCCTTGCCTGCAACAGCGTGAGGGCCCGTCCGGCCGCCGACATAGACCGCCACTGCATCAACAATTTTCCCTTCTATTTTTGTCTTAAACCCGCGAAGACCAATATCCGCCGCTTCGTGGTTTCCGCAGCCGGCCGGGCAGCCAGACCAATGAATCGTCAGTGGATTCCCTCCCGGACCCATTTTTTCATGCAGCGCCTGCGAAAGCGCCGTCGCGCGGCTTTTCGTTTCGATAAGCGCCAGATTGCAGTAATCGGTGCCGATACAAGCAACCAGTCCGCGCACAAAGGGTGACGGCCGAGGCGAGAATTGCTCGAGCAAGGGTTCCTGCAAAAGCTGTGGCACGCGCTCGCGGGCCACATTGGGAATAATTGCGTTCTGCCCGGTCGTCAGCCGAATCTCACCGGTCCCATAGACGTCCGCAAGACGTGCCAGTTCATCCAGCTGCTCTGGATTGACTCTGCCGGTTGGAACGCAGAGCCCCACGGCCACAACCCTGGCCCGCGTTTGCGCGGTGAGCCCGAGATGATCGGCATGATGGGACGTTCGCATATCTCTTCCCTGGAACGGTAGCTCTTGCCCCAAACGCGCGGTAAGCTCCGCTCGCAATCTCGGGATCCCCCATTTTTCAATGAGGAAAGCGAACCGGCATTTCGAACGCGCCGCGCGCGGGCTATGATCCCTGTGAATTTTGATCAGCTCGACGACAACGCGCGCCGCTTGGAAAATCTCGACAAAAACATTTAGCGGCGAAGCAACGGTGAATCCTCCGGAGCCCATCTTTCCGCCAACTAGGATGTTAAACCCGGCTCGCCCACCCTTCTTTGCGGGAATCAGCGCTATATCCTGCGACTCGTTATGCGTGCAGTTATCCATGCAACCAGTCACAGTAATGTTGAACTTGCGCGGCAAGTTCGTGAAGTCCGGATTTCCCTTGATTCCAACGATGATGCGATCCAACTCCTGTACCACAGGCGACGCGTCAAACAATTCGTGCGGCGTCAGTCCCGCCAGCGCGCACCCATTGATGTTCCGCACGTTATCGATGCCCGTTTGGAGCGAACCCAGGTCCACGCCAGCCAGCTTTTCCCAAATCGCCGGAATGCTGTCCAGCGTGAATCCGCGCAACTCGACTTGCTGACGCGTCGTAATGTCCAGAACGCTATTGCCGATCCGCCGCGAAAGCTCTGCTATTGTGCGCAGTTGTTCGCTCTTCACAAAACCGTTCGGCAAGCGAATGCGCATCATGAACTTGCCTGGCGTCGGCCTGCGGTAGAAAACTCCCACCCACTTCAACAATTCCTTTTCCGCCGGTGTAAGCGATTCCGCGCCCCGCTCAATGATCTGCGGCAGGTGCTCCAGGATGCGCAGCCCGTCGCCATCCATCGAGGCCTTATAACCCTCGACCGCATTCGCAGTGCGGACGCTCTGACTGGACTCTGTGCGTGCTGTCGCGACCGAATTGCTTTCAAACTCTCGCGTCATGACCCTCCATCCGCTCTTCTTGCACAAATCTGCAAAACTATAAAGACATTTCTAGTCGGCCTCGGCCGCTTGTCCCATGGCCACCTGCGCAGGTTCCACGGTGCCCAACGGAATTTCCAATGTCGTAGATTTCTTGGGAGCGTTTGTCACGTAAAGCGCAAGTCCGGTAAGCACAGCACCAGAGACAAAATTCCCCAACGTTACCGGGATCTGATTCCATATCCACCACTGCGGCAAGGAAACCGGCGCACCAAACAGTTTCCCCGTCGGAATCAAAAACATGTTCACGATCGAATGCTCATACCCAAGCGCAAAAAACGTCATGATCGGCAGCCACATCGCCACCACTTTCCCGATGGTGGATCGCGAAGCCATCGCCAACACCGCTCCCAGCGTCACCATCCAGTTGCACAGCACGCCTTTGATGAACGCGGTTTGCCATCCGCGCAGCCCCAGCGCCATATACCCAAGGGTTTTCTTTTGCGCCGCTGTGCGCATCAATTCGCCGATCGCCCCGCTCCCCGTCGTGCCGCAGTTCGTCACTGCCAGGTAGAACAACACTCCGTAAAACAAACTTCCAGCCAGGTTTCCCAGATAGACCCAGCCCAGATTCCGCGCCATTTTGCCCAAAGAGACTTCGCCGGCCGCCCATCCCATCGGCAGCAGCGCAAAATTTCCCGTGGCCAGTTCCAACCCGAGCAACACCAGAATTACAAATCCCACCGGGAACAGGATCGCTCCCACAATTGGCGCAACATTCTGCGAGAGCACGATGAATACCAGCGACGTCGCGTAAGCGAGCAATCCACCCGCAAGAAAACTTCGAATTAAAAGATCGCGAACGGAGAGAGAAGCCTTTCTGGATGCCGACGTCACCGCGTCATTCAGAAGGTCTACAGGTTGTACATAATCCAAAGGCCACCTCAGCAGGCTGGATTGCGGAGACACAACTCCTGCACCGACGTCACTCGTGGCAACATCCTGTTCCTCGGCGCGACCGGCTGCAAACGCAACGTTCTCATTGGCTGTATCGAAAATTGTGAGCAGCGGAGGGGCCCCGTAACGCTATGGTCCAATCAGCAATCTCCAAGCCTGCAGCGATCTGCGCTCGCGAGCACATCCTGTGCGCAACTGTCAGGTCAACGACCAGCGCCACGCCCCCAATCGAGCCTCTCGGCATGTGCGAACAAGCCCCGCAGGATATACAATGCGTCGTGCAGGAGAGCTCTCAACACAAAGGCGGCAATCATGGAAATCGAGCGGCGTGACTTTCTGAAGACGACAGGAAAAGCAATCACGGTAGGCGCAGCTACGCTCGCGCTCGGCGGCAAAATTCTCGGGGCAAACGATCGTGTCCGCGTGGCCATTTGCGGAGTGCGCGGCCGTGGCAACGATCACATTCGCAGCTTTCCGCGCGTCCCGGGTACGGAAATCGTCGCCATCTGCGACATCGACGAAAGCGTCTCCAGCCAGCGCATCGGCGAAATCGAAAAGATGGGCCTGCCAAAGCCGAAATCTTACGTTGACATTCGCAAGCTGCTCGAGGACAAAGACATCGACGCCATCTCCATCGCCACTCCAAATCACTGGCACTCGCTCATGGCCATCTGGGCTTGCCAGGCCGGCAAAGACATCTACGTCGAAAAGCCCTGCTCCCACAACACGTTTGAAGGCCGTCAGCTAGTCCGCGCAGTAAAAAAGTACAACCGCATCTGCCAGCACGGCAGCCAGTCCCGCTCCAATCCCGGCATGCTCGAAGCCATCCATCATCTGAGCGACGGCACCATCGGCGATGTCTACATGGCTCGTGCGCTGAGCTACAAGTGGCGCCCATCGATCGGTCACGCCACCGAGGAACCCATTCCCGCTGGCGTCCATTACGACCTCTGGACCGGCCCCGCCCCGCTCAAACCTTTCACGCGCAATCGCTTTCACTACAACTGGCACTGGATCTGGGACACCGGCAACGGTGAAGTCGGGAACCAGGCTATCCACGAAATCGACATCGCTCGTTGGGGTTTAGGCGTCGGCTTCCCAACTTCCGTCTCCGCCACGGGCGGACACTTCATGTTCGACGACGACCAGCAGACTCCCAACCTGCTGAACGCCGTCTTCTATTTCGACGCTCCCAACGGCAAGCGCAAAATGATGGAAGTCGAAGTTCGCCCCTGGATCACCAATCACGAAGCCGAAATCGGTACCGGCGCTTACGGCGCGAGCGCCGTTCCCCCCGCTGGCCTCACCGCCGGTGCAAACGCCAGCAAAAAGTCTTCAGCCGCGCAGTCATCCCTCGGTCCCAAAGACGCCAAGACCAACACCGTCGGCAACATTTTCTACGGCTCAAACGGCTATCTTGCCATCGATGGCTACGACGCCTACAAAACCTGGATCACCGATCAAGTCGAACCCGGCCCACACGGCAAAGCCTCCGGCGATCATTACGCCAATTTCATTGAATGTGTCCGCAGCCGCCGCGCCGAAGACATTCATTCCCCCATCCTGGAAGCGCACATCTCCACAACACTGGTTCACTTAGCCAACGCCTCCTATCGCCTCGGCCGCACGCTAAAATTCGATCCCGCGACCGAACAAGTCATCGCCGACGAAGAAGCCGACATTCTCCTCCGCGGCACCTATCGCGCACCCTACGTCGTGGCCGAAGAAATCTAAGCGGCCAAGTTTAGGACTCGGCACCGACTACGGTTTCGTATTTGTCTCTGGTTGGACAGACGCTGCGCCAACCACTTCCGTGGAGGAAGTCTCCCCTTGCCGCGTTAGAAACAGGACAAACGGAGTGATCTCGAACGGTATTTTCTCGTACTCCGCCACTCCGCTCACCGGTTTGGACTTAAGCATCTGCAAGCGTCCACTCCACGGGTCGATCTTGACGCGACCTCCGAGCGGCAGCGCAACGATGACGTTCGCCGCCGGCTTTTCAGCCGGAGACTGCGCGGAGGACGCGGAGGCGATGGCCAAATTTGTCGGCACCCGGTCGCCGAGGTGAGGACTGATCAGATTGGGAATATCCCTGGACCGATCCCTCAGCGCTTGCAGGAATAGCCGAGCGGTCCCCGTCTGATCCTTGTACGGCGATTTGCTCAGCAGTTCGGCCCCCTTCTGGTTCGCCGCCTGCTCTTCTTCATGTGTGCGGCTAAAGCCAAAGTGGCTGAAGGTTTCCTTCTCGTCAAACCGCAAGTGATTGAGGAACCCGAATTGGGTGTCCATGTGATGCCCCAGCAATACGTGACCGAGCTCGTGCGCGACGATAGCCGCGAGGCTGCCCTCATCCGGCAGTACATCAATCAGTCCGCGGCTCAGCACGATGGTGTGCCCGATCGTGAAAGACTCGAGCGTTGAAGTCATTAACACCCGGCAACGCACCTCCGGTTCAACGTCCAGGTCATTCGTGACCTCGAGATTGTTCACCACCGTCTCGAGCACCTTATCCACGTCCCCGTAGGGCGCCATCAACCCTAGCCGTTCCATGCTTTCCATGACGTTGTCTTCCGCCTGGCGCGCCCAGGAACGTTCCGCCAGCAGAGGCGAGTAGTCGCGGGCTTTCTCAGCCTGATCCTTCACCGGCGTTTCCACTAGGACCTTGGTTAGTTCTTGCTCTTCCCCAGCGCCTCCAGGCGAATAACCCCAAAGCCGCGTCTGCGCCTTGAATGGCTTGAACGCCATGTTCTTTGTCTGTGCGTCCTGAAAATCGCCTTGCTGGCTGTAGATAAAAGCCGGAAGCCATTGTTTCTTTCCGGTATTCACCCGCCAGCTGTCGAAACTGAAGTAGTAGCTGGTTAAGGAAGCCGGGCCGAAGCTGCCGTTGAAACGCACGATGGAATAATCCTGATCCTCTACCCAAATCCGCCCAACGAATCGTCCTTTGCCGTTCTTGGACAACGGCGTCATGTCAAAGACGAGGCAACGGACCTCGCCCAGGAATTCACGCCGAACGTAGGTGAATTTGTAGTTCCCCTGGTTGAACCCGTCCGTGTCAATGAAGACCATCTGCAAGAAGCCGGCAGGCACATACTGCTTCCCGATAGCCAAGAAATTCCCCATCGATCCGAAGAAGTTCTTGTTCTTATTCTCCGTGTCATTCAGAGAGATGACCTCAATGCCACGCGAAAAATCGGCCCGCCCCAGCAAATACTTGTCGCCGTCCGGCACTATTCCCAGATGCTTGTCTTCGCGGAAACTTTGGACATACGTCTCCACCAAGGGAGAGTATTGGTGGATCAATCGCATTTCCTCCCATTCCCGGTTCACAATTCGGTCCACAACCTGGCTCTCTGTCGTCGGCTGCTGGGCGGCTGGTTGTTGTGCTGCTGGTTGCACTGCCGGTTCTTGCGCTGCCGGTTCTTGGACTGCTGGTTGTTGGCCTGCTGCGACCATCGGCATCGCAATGAGTACGGGCGTTACAAGCAAACGCAATACGTTCAGAAGGAAACGCATGATCTCCTCGAAAACCTGTAGGTTAGAGCTGGAGTCCCCGTCTGCCACGCTACCCCCCGCAAAGTGGGCTGTCATCTGTCCGAACGAGCAGTTTTGGGACAGCCGCCTTCACGTTTTCAAAAGGATGTTCGGCCACGGTTTACCTGGTTTTGCTATCCGCAAGATCCCATGCTAAAATGACGTCTGTAATATATTGTCATAATGCTTGTTCTTGACGCATCCACACTGATCCTCCTGGCGAAAGCCGAACTTCTCGGCCTTTTCCTGAAGGGCGTCAAGCTGCAGGTCGCCATCCCAGCGGAGGTTGCTAGGGAATGTTGCGGTGCGAAGAAAACACAGGATGCACTCTTGATCCAGAAGGCCGTGGACGAATCTGGAATCACAATCATCCCTGTCAAAAACAGGAAGCTCATCGCAAAGTTGCAAGCGGACTTTAGCTTGGGCCAGGGGGAAGCGGAAGCCATCGCACTCGCTGTCGGTGAAAGGGCGCGTCTTGTGGGAATCGATGACAAAAATGGCATCAATGCCTGCAAGTTACTCGGCATTCCTTTCACCACCGCCATAGGCATTCTGCTTCGGAGCAGCGAAAAGGGTTTGCTGGACCGCAGTTCGGCGCTTGCCGCCCTCGACGCACTGGCGAGGTACGGCCGCTACAAAAATTCGATCGTCGAGGACGCCAGGCTGAAATTGGAGGCGCACGCATGACCAAGACTATGAGTATCCGCATGGACCGCGACAACTATGAGTTTCTCGCCGAGATCTCCAAAGAGGAGCGCAGCGATCTCTCCAAGGCTGTACGTGATCTGGTTACGCGCGGCAGAATCCTGCTGGCCGTCGAGAGATACAAAAAGGGAGAGGCCTCTTTAGGCAAAGCCGCTGAGCTTGCCGGGCTTCCCGTTGGACAAATGATGACTGTCCTCACAGAGTTTGGCGTCGAAAGCAGAATCGAGGACGCCGAATATCTCCAAAGCCTGCATCACCTAGCCAAGGTCTGGTAGGCTCCGCGCACCGAATACGAGGCAAGCCCCGCCAAGGAACAACAATAAGATTCCTGTCTTCAAGAACTCCGGCAATGTCTTTGCCGATCTCCGCCTCCCCAACTCCCAGGAGAAACACACCAAAGTCCGTCTCGCCGTCGCCATCAACCACGTCCTCGCCGAGCGCCGCCTCTCCCAATCCCGCGCCGCCCGCCATCTCCGCATCAACCAGCCCAAAATCTCAGCGCTCTCCCGCTATCGCCTCGATGGCTTCTTCGTCGAGCGCCTCATGCACTTCCTAGGCCGCCTCGGCTGTGACATCGAAATCGTCATCCGCCCCCACGCCAAGCCCCGCTCCAAAAAGTCCCCCCGCGTCCTCGTCTGCGCCGCCTAGCTGCCGTAAGAAAGCTCAGTAGCGTCGAGGCAAGCGAGCGAAGAAAGGGAGTGGAGCGGCCGCTGGGAACTTCCTCTCCCTGCATGACGTATCTCCTTGTGTCCTACACACCAACCGAAAAGGGAGTCTCATGAAGAGAGTCTTCATTACCAAAACGCTGCTGCTGTTCGCGGTATTCGCCTTGTGCTGCATCCGGGCCGACGCTCAGGCGGTCCCCGCGCTCGAGAACATTAATTCCCAGGCCGAACTAGACAAGGCCATCAGCACGCTGGACGCTGCCCTGTTCGACGCCTACAACCGTTGCGATTTGGAGAAGTTCAGCTCCTTCTTTGTCGACAATGTCGAGTTTTACCACGATCAGGGTGGCCTTACCCTCGGCAAGGCCGCATTGACCGACAGCGTAAAGAAGAATATCTGCGGCAAAACGACCCGCGAACTCGTTCCAGGCACGCTGCAGGTGTATTACATGAAGGGCTACGGCGCGGTCGAGATGGGTGTCCATCGTTTCCACCACCCGGGACATGAGGAAACCGAGGGCGTCGGTCAAGGGAAGTTCGTTCATCTGTGGCAATACAAAGACGGCGCATGGAAAATCACTCGGGCCATCAGCTACGACCATCACGCTGCCGCGAAGTAAGCACTGAATGATAGAATCCGCCCATGAGACGAGCGGTTGCTATAGCGGCGATCATAGGATGGGTGTTCGCGCTCTTTCTTCTGTTGCCGGACATCAAGAATTTTCTCCTGATGCATCCTTTGTGGTACAGCTTGTTGGCTGCTGTGCCTGGAATTGCGGTTCCTGTTCTCGCGTGGTTCGAGTTGCGCCATTCCGCCGAAGCCAACACCCTCCGCGCTGATGCAAATCGTCTCCGTTCTGAACAGCAGGACCTTCAGAATCAGATCGCTGAGCTTACAGCTGAACTCGCTGCGGAGCGGAACAAACATCTTCAACAGATTGCCGAGAATACGAAGAAGCCACCGGATATTCCAGTTTTTGCAAAGGGCGGCATGGCCTACCACGCCACGTATAGTAAAGGTTCGTCCGAGCGGCGGACGATCTATGTGTATGCTGCCAAAGACGGTTCAAATTCATTTTTGCTTGAGGCTTCCACGGGACAGAGGGTTACAGGAAACAACGAAGAGATTTCTAAACAGTTCTCGGTCCTGCAAATTGAGTACGAGGCAGCAGGCTTTGAGCGTACCAACTCCGGCACAGGCGGCACCCTGCATCGCCTTTTTATTCGCTAACGCTCACGCACCGCCACGGTGAAGCTGTTCATGGACTTGTGGAACAAGAAATAGCAGGGGGTAGTGATTCCGTGCAGATTCCACATGTCGGGTAACCCGACAAATCAAGACTTGACCGCGTGGTATGCCGATAACTTCCGGTTTGGCGACAAGTCGCCTGGGACCGTGAGAATGCTTTTTTGGGTCCAAGCGTTAACCGTACTTGAGATCGGTGCTCTGTCCGACCTCGATGATGTAACCGTCCGGATCGCGGATGTAGCAGCGAATCTCGCCGTACTTGGCAATCGGTTCCGTTAGGAACTCGGCCCCTCGACTTTTCCACAATTCGTAGCACTTTTGAATATCCGCAACGCGGAAATTCATAAAGCTGTTGATGTGATTCGGGTCGGGGACGCTGAGCGTTACCGTCGGCTTATCCGGGGTCGGCCCGCCCCCTACGTTCAAAATCATCCAGATATTCGCAAGCTGAAGGTACGGAGGCGCGTTGCCGTCACCCATGGTCAGAATGCGAGCGCCGAAGACCTTTTCGTAGTAGCGAGCCGATCGCTCGACGTCGGCGACGGTGAGAAAATGCGCGATGCTGATGCCCTCTTTCGGGGGCATCTCATAGCTCTTCTGGTCAATTTGTACGCTGCTCATTTGACGTCTCCATTTCCAATAGACATCCGCTGATTCCGGTTCTTTCGTATTCAAACCTGCTGCCGATTAAGCCTGACGAGGAAAGGAGAAACAATTGGACCAAGCTATCGGGGAACTCCCGTCTGTCGCCAGTTTTTCGCGTCCCCAGTTTTTCCCGAGTTTTCCCGGGCGTCTCCGAATCTCATGCCGCTGAAACCACTTTCTTCTTCTCACTGAGTGCCGGTAGAAGAAGTTTCAGAAGCGCTTCATCGGAGAACGGGTTCTGACCTGAGATCAGCTCGCGATCTTGAAGGACGTAGCTCTGCCATGGAGCGGCCACACTCACATCACCGCCCGCCGTACGCAGGGCGAAGTCCGGGTAGAAAAGGACCTTACCACCAATCTCAAGCGGCTCCCGCTGCTGCTCTTCCTCTGTTGAAAAGATAGTCACCTTATATCCGGAATAGATCCAACCCTGAGCCTTTGCGTGTGCTCCAGCGGTATCGCCCGCGCTCAACGCCGCGACGAACTCCTTCGAATTCGGAAGCGCCGAAAGAAGTGAAATCGGGCCATGGCACAGCACTGCCGTAGGCTTGGATGTTTTATGAAAGTGTCTCAGCACCGTGCCAGCGTCGGGATCGTCGAGAAGATCCATCATCGGGCCATGGCCGCCGGGGACGAAAACAGCGTCATATTGATCCAGGCCGGATGCGATGACATCCGAGATACGAGTTGGATTTTTGAGCCCGGTCAGAGTGTCGCGGAATTTCAGATAGTCTTGAAGCCTAGCCTCATCCCCGCCGAAGAAATCGGCGACAGCTGAATGGACATCCATTTGGGGCGTGTTGCCTTTCGGGTTGGCGAAAGTGATTTCGTAGCCCTCGTTCATCAGGGCGCGAACCGGAACCGTGAGCTCGTTGAGGTAGTAGCCTGCGCCGGTATAAACCTTGCCATCTTTCAAAGGCAGGCCATGACCGCTCGAGACCAGTACCAAGACTTTTCCTTTTGTTGTCATTGTTGTTCTCCTTTTCTAAATCGAGTCTGTTCTTCTGATATGAGCTAGCTCATCGTCCGCGGTTCCCAAAGTGCGCAAGGACCGGCTACCGCGGTTGATGTGAGTTACGCGCCTGGGAATCCGAACATCAGCCACGACTGATTGGCTACCCAATGCGGGTATAGCTCCGTCATCTCATCGAAAAGCGCCTGGTCGGACGCCGCGGTTTTCTGCAGGCGATCGAAGTCCTCGAGGTAACGCTTATTGTCCTGGATTGTCGAGGGAGAGTCGGGC
>Ga0210384_10000440_pt1 | contig 63875 bp, 54 predicted proteins | sample IncBWH2MmetaG_FD_160574 | JGI IMG/M metagenome (GOLD analysis project Ga0210384, IMG submission 160574) | Forest soil microbial communities from Barre Woods Harvard Forest LTER site, Petersham, Massachusetts, United States - Inc-BW-H-2-M | ecosystem: Environmental > Terrestrial > Soil >...
CGTCTTCCCCATCTCGCTGCCGGCGCTCCGAGAGCGTCGGGAAGACATTCCTGCTCTTGTGACCCATTTCGTGAAACTATTTGGCCGCCGTATGGGGAAGCATCTGGACAGCATTCCTCCGGAAACCATGGCTGCATTCCAGTGGCATTCCTGGCCCGGGAACATACGCGAGTTGCAGAACTTGGTAGAGCGCGCAGTTATCCTTTCCCGCGACGGTGTGCTTCCAAACCCGTTGTTTCAGAGGCGAACGGGATCTATCAGCCTCAACATCCATCGAACTCAGGCTTGCCAATTGCCGATGAAATCGGAAGACTCGGATCGCGCTTTGATTTTGGAAACACTTGCGCAGGCCGGCTGGATCGTCGGTGGACCCCGCGGTGCAGCCGCCAAACTGGGACTGAAACGGACCACACTGCTGGCCAAAATGAGAAGATTGGGGATTTCGCGACCTATTCCTCAGGACGGGACAAACCTTCTCGGCATCGCTCGAGAAGATGCTCAGGCATGAAATTCGACTGGCGGCCGAGCGTGAAAAGTCGGAAGTTAACAAGCAGGACCTGGTCCCCTCGACAAGACGTAATCGGCACGCTCCCGGCTTTGGTGTCGGTACTCTGCCGGAGCGACTGGATCCATGTCGTCACGATTGCAATTCGCCGCGGCTTGCTCTCCTTCTCGTAAAAAGTGGAGCGGTGGTCGAAGATCGCATTACATCACCGGGTTCTTGTCTTCCGAGAAAGAAAAGCAGAACGCCGGATTTCCAACGAGAGTGACATTTTTTCCTTATGCATCTGAAGCAGCCCGAAATCGCGGCCCCGAGTCGCATTGAAGTAGCTTCCGCAACGTGTCCTGTATTTGGAATCCTGAGCGCCATTGTTTTCCTTAGCGCGGTGGTCTTGGTGGCATGCCGGTCAGGGAAACCCCAGGAAACACCAGCCATCACCTTCACCAAGATTCCTCCTGCGGCCCGGGGTGGCCGGGAAAGAGTGGATACGATCTCCGGCCGCGTCTCTGGAGCTCGACCGGGACAGCGAATTGTAATTTATGCAAAGAGTGGCCCGTGGTGGGTACAGCCTTGGCCGGAACATCCATTTGCATCAATCGAGCCCGATTCGATCTGGAGTACACAGACGCACCTGGGATACGAATACGCCGCGTTGCTCGTGAATGCGGACTATCATCCGGCGCCGACGATCGATGTAGCTCCTACTGTGGGTGGTTCTGTGGAGGCATTGAAAATAGTAAATGGAGTCGGGTCTCTGCCAGACCTCCCCGTCGCGCCATTGCGATTCAGCGGATATGACTGGAAGGTTCGCACTGTCTCAGCGGCTCGCGGCGGGCTCAATAATCTCTACGATGCGGATAACGCCTGGACCGACGAGAGTGGCGCCTTGCACCTCAGGATCAGCAACAAGCCGGCAGGCTGGACTTGCGCGCAAGTGGTTCTTGCTCGCAGCCTTGGCTACGGCACTTACAATTTCGTCGTTCGCGACACTGCTCATTTAGATCCTGCTGTGGTTCTCAGTTTACACACCTATGATGATTCGGCAGGTGATCAACATTTCCGAGAATGGGATATCGAAATCGGGCGCTGGGGGCGCACCCCTAGCAGAGAAAACGCGCAATTCGGCATTCAGCCTTTCTACGTTCCTGGCAACCTCGCTCGATTCAAAGAGCCGCCCGGCACGCTCACCTACTCGATGCTTTGGGAGCCAGGGCGTACCGTATTCAAGGCATTCCGAGGAAGCTCGATTCAATCGGGCGCGCGTCCGTTCTCCGAGCACACTTTCACTTCGGGAGTTCCGTCACCTGGCCAAGAGCTGCTGGAAGCCATGTTTTACATCGTTGCCAGCAAGAAAAGCCCGGTGCAAAAGAACACGGAAGTCATCATCGATAAGTTCGAGTATCTTCCTTGACCAGTCTCTCTGAATTCCGGTTGCGGGTTGGCGCGGCTGCTGCCGCAATGCTGATTTTCTGTGCTACCCCCTCAAAGGCGGTCGATCCGCATCGGATGATTTCGCAATATGCGCGCGATCATTGGACAATCGAGAACGAGTTTCCAGGAGGGGCGATATCGGCGATCGCGCAAACACCGGACGGTTATCTTTGGATTGGCACTGAAAAGGGTCTGTTCCGCTTCGACGGGCTTAGCTTCCGTGTTTTTCAGCAGGCGAGCCCTGAGCCTTTGCCCATCGGCCCCGTGCAGCAATTGATGACCGACAATACCGGCAATCTCTGGGTTCTCTTGGCCAATACCCAGCTGTTGCGGTTTCATGACGGAAAATTCGAACTCGGGCGCGAGGAAGCGGAAGTTGGAGTGACCGCGATCGGAAAGCGCGCGAACGGCACTCCTCTCTTCGCATCACTTGCCTATGGCGCACTCACCTATCAAGACGGGAAGTTCTTATCGATCTCCCCTTCATCGGATCTCAGCGCCACGCCGACTGCCCCATCTTCCGACGATCTCTCAACCCGACTAAGTTGGGCCACCAGTGTCGCTGCTCATAGCCTCGCCCAGCCTGACTCGGTTGTGACTTCCATGGTGGAAACCAGTGACGGCCGCCTGTGGCTCGGCACACGCGACAAAGGTCTGTTTTATCTGGACCACGGCCGGATTTCGTCGGTACGTCTGCCGGGTGTGAGCCGCAACGTTCGGTCCCTACTTCCGCTGGAAAATGGAGAGCTCTGGATCGGAACGGAAAGAGGTATTTTTCGCTGGAACGGAAAAGAAGTCAGTCAAATTGGCATTAGCCCTGCCTTGCGTCAAGCTCAAGTTCACGCCATGATTCGCGACCGCGACGCGAACGTTTGGGTAGGAACCACTGCCGGACTCGTCAGGGTCAACAACGAGGGGGTGTCGTTTGATGACGTCGGTTCGGACCGCGCGAAACCAGTGTCGGCCCTTTTTGAAGATCGAGAAGGACATCTGTGGATAGGAGGTTCGCAAGGCATAGAGAGACTGCGCGAGACCGCGTTCGTCACGTATCCGTTTAGAACATCGCAAGAGGAGAGTGGTGGACCTGTTTTCGTCGACGCCAGCGGGCGCGTGTGGTTCGCGTCGTTCAAGGGCGGTTTGCAGTGGCTCAGACAGGGACAAGGCGGAATCGTTTCCAATGACGATTTGAACCAAGACGTGGTCTATTCCATCACAGGAGGCGACGACGAGCTATGGATTGGGAGACAGCGTGGCGGACTGACGCGCTTACGCTACGGCGCTGGTCGAATCACGGCAAGAACCTACACAGTTTCCGATGGGCTCCCGGAAAACAGTGTGTACGCCGTATATGGTAGCCGGGACGGCTCGGTATGGGCTGCCACTCTTAACGCTGGTCTCAGTCAATTTGTGAACGGGCGTTTCCAAACCTACTCTACTGCGAATGGGTTGCCATCGAATACCATCACTTCGATCGACGAGGGTCCCGATGACACAATGTGGTTCGGCACGCCAAACGGACTCGTTGCGTTCTCGAGAAACAAATGGAGCGTTTTTACATCTCGCGATGGGTTGCCCAACGACAACATCACCTGCCTGCTTACAGATTCGACGAACACTTTGTGGATCGGAACGGCATCAGGCCTTGCTTTTTTGCGATCAGGCCACATCCAAAAAGCCTACGCTCCTTCACTGCAAGAAGAGATACTCGGAATTGCCGCGGATGATATCGGGAACTTGTGGATTGCGACGACAAATCACATATTGTCCGTCAAGCGCGATCGATTGTTGTCGAACACCGTGGCTGAATCCGATCTTCGAGAGTACGGACTAGAGGATGGTCTCATCGGTAAACAGGGAGTGAAGCGATTTCGATCCGTGGTTAGTGGCCCACAAGGGAGAATATGGTTTTCCACCAGCCGAGGCCTTTCCGTAGTCGATCCCAGCCGAGCGGGTCGTGAACCACCATACGTCACTGTGCAGATCGAGGGCTTTTCCGCAGACGGCAACTCGCTGGACCTGCAACCGCCGATTCGGGTTCCTCCTGACACGCATCGACTGAGGTTTAGCTATTCCGGCTTGAGCTTATCTTCCCCGGAGCGGATTCAGTTTAAGTACAAACTGGATGGATTTGATAAAGACTGGAGCGAACCCGTCTCAACTCGTGCGGCAGTGTACACAAACGTCGGTCGCGGATCATATACATTTCGGGTGATGGCCAGCAATAGTGCCGGCGCCTGGAACAATCAGTCCGTGGCACTACCCTTCAGTATTGCGCCCACGTTGTACCAAACAAGGGCGTTTCGAGTCCTTCTTGCGGCTTCCTTATTGCTTGGCACCTGGGCACTTCATCGATGGCGCATTCATCAGCTCACGGCTCAGGAAAAGCGTATGCGGGATGTTGTGGAAACAATTCCGGCGATGACCTTCACTACATCGTCCGACGGCTCCTGCACATTTGTGAATAAGCGCTGGACCGAATACACCGGGCTTTCTGTCGAGCAGAGTTCAGGCACAGGTTGGCAGAGCGCGGTCCATGCCGAAGATTTTGCGCGTTATTCCGAGACCTGGCGTATCTCCGTTGCGACCGAACAGCTTTTCGAAGACGAGGCGCGGTTTCGTCGCGCCGCTGACGGGGGATATCGCTGGTTTCTGGTGCGCGGTGTTCCACTTCGGGACCAGCATGGAAGAATTGTCAGATGGTACGGAACCCTCACGGACATTGAAGATCGCAAACGCGCCGAGGAAGCCATGGGGGGATTATCGCGCGATTTGCAGGAAAGCAAAGCCAAGCTTGAAGAAGCCCAGCGGATTGCACATGTTGGCTACTGGGAGTGGGACCTGACGTCGAATCGCGTGATCTGGTCAGACGAGACCTACCGCATCTATGGACTGCGGCCGCAGGAGCATCCCATAGACATAGCTGTTATACAAAAAATGATCCACCCCGAAGATTTAGAATTTGTGTTCCGAGTGGCCGAGGAGGCCGTTCGCGGAGGATTGCGCACGGACGTACAACACCGAATCATCCGTACCAGTGGCGAACTGCGCACGGTGCATAGTCAGGGCGATCTGAAGAAAGACGCGTCGGGGAGGCCCTGCCAAATGTTCGGTACGGTCCAGGACGTTACTGACCGCAAGCGCGCCGAGGAAGCCCTGCAACAAAGCCAATTTTATCTCAGCGAAGGGCAGCGCCTGGCGCACATGGGAAGTTGGGCATTCAACCCTGCAGGTTTCTTTTATTACTGGTCTGAGGAGCTGTTTCGAATTTACGGGCTGGATCCGCAGAGGGGGGCCCCAACGCTTGAACAGTATCTGGCCACCGTGCACCCACAAGACCGAGACTTTATGGCTGACACCATAAAAAGAATGCATGCGGAACGCTCTGGCTGCGATGTGAAAAAGAGAATTGTTCGCCCGGACGGAGAGCAACGCTACATTCGCTGCGTCGGAATTCCCGTTCTTGAAGGCGAAGTCCTGAAGGGGTTTCTCGGCACCGCGATCGATATCACCGAGCAAGAACTGCTGAACCAGGAGTTGGAGCGCCGGCAAGCCCACTTGACCGAGGCGCAAAAGCTGACCCACACGGCCAGCTGGGCTTGGCGCGTACCTGATCGGAACGCGGTGGAGGTCTCCGAGGAGTTTTACCGGATTGGCGGCTTCGATCCAGCCGAGGGACCGCCAAGTCGGGAAGAATATCTCGAACGCGTCCACCCGGAGGATCGCCTTAAGTGGACGGGCATTACCGAACGGGCAATCGTGGAAAAGGCCGATTACGATCATGAGTTCCGCATTCTTTTTCCGAATGGAAAGGTGAAGTGGATCCACACTGTTGGCCATCCCGTCCTTTCCGACACAGGAGATTTGGAGCAATTCGTGGGCAGCTCGACCGACATTACGGAGCGCAAATCTGCCGAGCAAGAGCGTGAAAAACTGCGACAACTCGAGGCAGATCTGGCACATATCGATCGTGTGAGTACGTTGGGCGAAATGGCAGCATCACTGGCACACGAGATCAAGCAGCCCATCGCTGCCGCCATCACCAGCGCCAATAGCTGCATTGAATGGCTGGCACACGAACCGCCCAATCTTGATCGGGCCCGTGCGGCAGCAGCCAGAATCGATAGGTATGGGAATCGTGCGGCTGAGATCATCGACCGTATACGTTCGTTCTACAAGAAATCTCCTCCACAACGTGAGTTGGTCGACGTGAACGGAATTATCCAGGAAATGATCACGCTGCTGCAGGGTGAGGCTACGCGATCCTCAATTGCCATGCACACGGAACTTACGGCTGAAATACCCAAAATCACGGCGGACAGGGTGCAGCTGCAGCAGGTGTTCATGAACCTCATGCTTAACGGCATCGAAGCCATGAAGGACGCAGGCGGAGAGCTTACGGTGACGTCGCACCTGCAGGACGGTCAACTCCAGTTCTCGGTCAGTGACACGGGCGTGGGGTTGCCAGCGGAGAAGATGGATCAGATCTTTTCTGCGTTCTTTACCACCAAGCCGCAGGGCAGCGGCATGGGATTGGCCATCAGCCGTTCCATTGTGGAGTCGCATGGCGGCCGGTTGTGGGCGGCTGCCAACGATGGACGAGGAGCAACATTTCACTTCACCTTGCCGACCCACGTGACAAGCTGAAAATCAATCACCAGATTTACCAGAATCACCGGATTACCTTTGTTTCAGTTTCTGGAATGAAGAAATAGCCAGGAGGGACGCGCCATGAGTATCGCTGAGTCCGCAATCACGCCTGAATTACCACCTTTGAGCGTTCTACCTCAAGTGCCATCGAGACGTCCGGGTGAGCATTCCGAAACTATGGCCGGCAATGTAGATCGCGGAAGAGCAGCACTGAACATCAATCGTGCGTCCTGGAAGGGGGAGGACGGCAGAGAACGGGTTTTCGAGGGCATCGTGGGCAGAAGCGCGGCTCTGCAACGTGCGCTCCGGGAAGTCGAGGTTGTGGCGCCGACCAATTCCGGCGTACTGATTCTAGGAGAGACGGGTACGGGAAAGGAGTTGATCGCCCGAGCGATCCACAACCTGAGCGCCCGACGGGATCGACCCCGCAAACTTAATATTCCGCTCCGTCCTCAGTGAACGAAAACGGTTGTATGCAAGCCACAATCAGACATTCGGCTGACTGTGTAGCGCGGACATTCCTGCCCGCGCCTTGACGGACAGGAATGTCCGCCCATGGAATCAGCCTTTCTTTAACTGCTCCTTGGCGGCCATGACAACCTGGTTCGGCTCGAAGCCAAACTTTTTTTGCAGTTCCTTCAGTGGAGCCGAAGCGCCAAAAGTATTCATGCCGATAACGCGGCCGGAATTGCCAACGTATCGCTCCCATCCCAAAATTGAGCCCTGCTCCACCGCTAATCGAGCTTTCATGGTGGGCGGCAGAACGCTGTCGCGGTATGCCTGCGACTGGTGCTCGAAAATTTCCCACGAGGGCATGGACACTACGCGCGAGCGAATGCCTTCCGCGAGCAGAGTCTCGTGTGCGGCGATTGCAAGGCTAAGCTCGCTGCCGGAAGCGATGATGATCACTTCCGGATCGCCGCCGGGTGCCTCCGCGAGCACATACGCTCCGTGCGCGACACCGGAAGCCGGAGCATACTTGTTGCGGTCGAGAATCGGTAAAGGCTGACGCGACAACGCCAGCACCGCGGGCTGGTGCCGCAGCTGCATCATGAACCGGTATGCCTCGACTACTTCGTTGGCATCGCCGGGCCGTAGCGTGATCAGCCCTGGTATCGCCCGCAGCGATATGAGATGCTCGATCGGCTGGTGCGTGGGACCATCCTCACCATCGCCCATTGCGTCATGCGTGAAAACAAAATTGCTGGGCAGTTCCATGAGGGCGGCCAAACGAATCGCCGGACGCGCGTAATCGCTGAATATAAAGAAAGTCGCGCCAAACGCTCGCAGCTTGGATAAAGAGAGTCCGTTGACGATTGCCGCCATCGCGTGCTCGCGAATGCCGAAGTGCAGGATTTTTCCCTCCGGGGTGTCCGCCTGAAAATCTCCTGCTCCTGGATAGGTAAAGAGGGTTTTGTTGGACGGACCGAGGTCGGCAGATCCGCCAAGGAACCACGGAATGTTCTGGGCAAGCACGTTCAGCACTTTTGCTGAAGCATCTCGACCAGCGATACCCTTCGCGTCGGCGGGAAACACGGGAAGGTTGTGGTCCCATCCCGTCGGAAGCTCACGCTTCTGCATCAACTCAACTTCTACTGCGAGATCTGGATATTGAGTCCGGTACGACTCAAAAAGTTCCGCCCACTTGTGTCGGGCTTCAGCGCCACGTTTGCCGTTGCCGGCCGTAAAGTGGTCGTACACGCCCTCGGGGACAAAGAACTTTGCATCTTCGGGAAATCCATAGGCCCTCTTGCACAACCGAACTTCGTCTTCTCCGAGCGGCTCTCCATGCGCGGCGGCAGTGTCCTGCTTATGCGGTGAACCGTATCCGATATGGCTGTCGAGAACAATGAATGTGGGGCGGCCTTTCGTCTTCCGAAAGACATCGAGCGCTTGTTCGATGCGATCGATGTCGTTCGCATCGCCGACTCGCAGGACATTCCATCCGTACGCAATGAATCGTGTCTGAACGTCTTCGGTGAACGCAATGCGGGTGTTGCCTTCGATCGTGATGTGATTGTTGTCGTAGATCCAGCACAGGTTGTCGAGCCCGAGATGTCCGGCGAGTGATGCAGCCTCCGATGCAATCCCTTCCATCAGACAGCCGTCGCCGCAGACGGTGTAAATGTTGTAATTGAAGATGTCGAAGTCCGGCCGATTGTAGTGGCGGGCAAGCCATTTCTCCGCGATTGCCATGCCAACGCTCGTTGCCACACCCTGCCCGAGTGGGCCAGTCGTGGTCTCGACACCTGACACCCAGTGGTATTCAGGATGCCCGGGAGCCTTGCTGTTGAGTTGGCGGAAGTGGCGGATATCGTCGAGCGTGACCGAAGGTTGCCCCAATGTTTCGTAGTCGGCATTCACGGCTTGCACCCCGGTGAGATGGAGCGCAGACCATAGCAACATCGATGCATGGCCGTTCGACAGCACGAAGCGATCGCGATTAGGCCAGATCGGGTCATGCGGATCGAATTTGAGGACACGATTCCATATCGTATAGACGAGCGGTGCGAGCGCCATTGGCGTTCCGGGGTGCCCAGAGTTGGCCTGCTGCACGGCATCGATGGAGAGGGTGCGAATCGTGTTAATGCACAACTGATCGAGTTGTGCGGTGCTGAGATTCTCAACTGGAGCTATTGCGGTACTCATGACTTCCTCCGTGGTAAGTATTCAAATTCAGTATGTCGACAGCTAGGCCGGAATCGCCGAAGTCTTGGCTCCGACTTCGCTGGCGGCTTTCTTTTCGAGTCCAGCAACTTTGCTCAGACGTCTCAGGTGGCGTTCGGCCTGGCTGAAGTTAGCTGCCAGAAAAGTTTCGACGAGGTCCCAGGCCACCATGGTCCCCATGACCCGGCCACCGAGACAAATAATGTTCATGTGATCGTCCTCGACCCCTTGCCGAGCGGAGAAGTGATCATTGATCAGAGCGGCGCGGACTCCCGGAACTTTGTTGGCGCAGACGGAAGCTCCCACCCCGCTTCCGCAAACAGCAACCCCGCGCTCTACCTTGCCTGACGCCACTGCCCGCGCCAACGGTGTAACGAAATCCGGGTAGTCGTCGCCTGGCTCGAGCCGGTTTGCACCGAAGTCAACAATGTCATGACCCGCGGCGGTGAGGCGGCTGCGAAGGTCCTCTTTCAATCCAAACCCGCCGTGATCGGCGGCGATTCCTATGCGCATATGCTCTCCTTAATCATCGGGTCGCAGAATAATCCGGCTTCATCCAGATAAACCGCGTTCTCCTCAAGCGACTCCTATCTTCGATTCCTTAACAACTTGGCCCGCGGCAGCGCGATCCGCCAAAACCACGGCATGATCCCTGCTGACGCGGCCGGCTGGAATGGAAACGTCTCCAGCTTGCAGGCGAGCAAGCATTCCAGCTTTTTCGGCTCCGGTCGCTAGCCAGAGCACGCGACGGGAGCGATTGATTATTGGATACGTCAGCGTCACGCGCCGCCGGTTCTGGTAGATTCCCGTGAGTACGACGTCTGCATTTGTCACATCGAGGACTGGGTCTCCCGGCACCAGCGAAGCTGTGTGGCCGTCGGGTCCGAGTCCCAAATGAACGAGATCAAGCACGGGCGGCGAGCCTGCGATTTTCGCTAATGTCTGGGCATATCGCATGCATGCGGCCTCGAGATCGGTAGCTTCCACCGGCATGGCATGGATTTGCTCGGGGCGTAAACGTGCATGCTCGAGCAGACTTTCACGTAGATGAGTGAGATTTCTGTCGGGATCGCCTTCAGGTGCCACTCTTTCGTCCACCTGGACGACCTGCACGCCCTTCCACGGCACATCTTCCAGCGCGAGGTCGCGAAGCATGACCCACGGGGTTTTGCCCCCACTCACTGCCATGACAAATTTGCCGCGAGTGGCAACTGCATCTCGCGCTTCATTAGCGATGAGCTTCGCAGCTGCGAGTGCGACCGCGTCGGCATCGGCATAGACTTCGATCTTCATCAGGCTGCCTCACTTGCGACCGCGAATGCTTTCTTTTCGCCTGGATTGCTCCAGCCCCCCGGTGGAGTCACGCGGTCGATCTCCGCCGGACCCCACGTCTGGGGCGCGTACTGATAGACAGGTGTGTTCTTCTTCAACACAGGCTCGACAATCCGCCAGGCCTCTTCGACATAGTCTTCGCGGGCGAACAACGTACTATCCCCATCCATAGCCGATCCGAGCACGCGCTCGTACGCGTCCATCTCATCAGCGCGTGGAGAGTGGCTGGCCATCATCTCGCCTGTTTGAAGCGCAAGTCCCTCGGCATTAGGAGCCAGGCTCATCATTCCCATGGCGATGGTGATCTCTGGACTCAACCGCAGCCGCAGATGGTTTCCCACCAACAGGCTGTCCGGAATCAGGCTAGGAGGCTTACGAAACTTCGCAACAATTTCGGTGCAAGTCGTCGGCAAACACTTGCCGGCGCGAATGTAGAACGGCACACCCTTCCAGCGCCAGGAATTGATTTCCAACTTGACCGCGGCAAAGGTTTCGGTCTGCGAATCTTTTGCGACGCCGTTTTCGTCGCGGTAGCCGCGGAATTGACCACGCACCAAGTCCTTTTCCTCGATGGTTGCAACCGCGCGCAATACCTTCACTTTTTCGTCACGGATGGAATCGCTGTCCGAACGAACCGGCGGTTCCATCGCCAGATTCGACAACACCTGAAACAAATGGTTCTGGACCACGTCGCGGATGGTTCCCGTCTGATCGTAAAAACCTCCGCGGCCCTGTACGCCGAAGTCCTCTGCCATCGTGATCTCGACGCTCTCGATGTAGTTCCGGTTCCAAAATGCCTCGGCAAATGCATTGGCAAAACGGAAAGCCAGCACATTGTTCACGGCGCGTTTTCCAAGGTAATGGTCGATGCGGAAGATGTCGGCTTCGCCGAAGGCCCCAAGCAGAACCTTGTTCAGTTCCTGCGCAGATGCGAGGTCATGGCCGAAAGGTTTCTCCACGATGACCCGCGCGCCGCTGCCGCAATTCGATTCAGCCAGACGTTGGACCACGGTTTCAAACAGAACCGGCGGAATGGCCAGGTAATGCGCCGGGCGTTTCGCGTCCTTGAGTTCCTGGCGCAGCGCGCTGAAGGTTGATGGATCTTGATAGTCGCCGTCGACGTAGCGAAGTAACCCGACCAACTTTTCGAACGCGGTGGCGTCGAGCCCGCCATGTTTCTCCAAGCTGTCTTTCGCGCGAGCGCGAAGCTGATCGAGGTTCCATCCAGCTTTAGCCACACCGACTACGGGGACGTTGAGGTGTCCCCGCTTCACCATCGCCTGCAGGGACGGGAAAATCTTTTTGTAGGCAAGATCGCCGGTGGCACCGAAGAAAACGAGTGCGTCCGACTGGAAATTGGTCATGAATAGCTCTCCTTTTAGGCAGCCTCAGATTTGTCTTTCGGCTTTTCCAAATGTCCGCCGAATTCGAAACGCATTGCGGACAGAAGTTTGTCGGCGTAGTCAGCTTCACCGCGTGAGCTGAAGCGTTCGTACAACGAGGCGGTGAGCACCGGAGTCGGAACCGCTTCATCGATTGCGGCCTTGATCGTCCAGCGACCTTCGCCGGAATCGGATACGCGGCCCGCGAACTTCGAAAGACCAGGATCCTGAATCAAGGCGGTTGCAGTTAGGTCCAGCAGCCACGATGCGATGACGCTGCCGCGGCGCCACACTTCCGCGACATCTCGCAGGTTGAAGTCGTATTGGTAATGTTCCGGGTCGCGCAGCGGGGTTGTTTCGGCATCAACGCCGTGCTGTTGCTTGCCGACGTTCGCTGAGCGCAGCACCGAAAGCCCTTCGGCGTAGGCCGCCATGATTCCGTATTCGATTCCATTGTGCACCATCTTGACGAAGTGGCCGCCGCCATTGGGCCCGCAATGCAGGTAGCCTTGCTCAGCGGTGCCGTCGAGTTTCTCGCGTCCTGGTGTACGCGATATATCGCCGATTCCCGGACCGAGCGCCGAGAAAATAGGATCAAGGTGCTGGACGACGTCCTTCTCGCCGCCGATCATCATGCAGTAGCCACGTTCGAGACCCCAGACGCCGCCGCTGGTGCCGACGTCAACGTAGTGAATCTGTTTGGGCGCGAGGTCCTTTGCACGCTGAATGTCGTCCACGTAGTAGGAGTTTCCGCCGTCGATAAGGATGTCGCCTGCTTCGAGGTGCGGCAACAAGTCCGAAATCGTCTGATCGACCACCGCCGCGGGAACCATCAACCACATTGCACGTGGTTTCTCCAGTTTCTTCACGAAATCGGTCAGAGAACCTGCTCCGATCGCGTGGTCTTCGACCAAATCAGCGACCGCTTGTGGCGACCTGTCGAACACGACACAGCTGTGTCCTTTTCTGATTAACCGTCGCACCATATTGGCGCCCATTCTGCCGAGTCCTATCATTCCAAGTTGCATAAATTCTCCTCTTCTGAAAATTGCATTTGATTCACCGCGCTATTTGCGAAACCGCGTCACGCAACGATTCCATTGCAGCAGCCACGCTCTTGTCAGCGGCAAATATTGACGTACCCGCGACCAGCACATTGGCTCCTGCTGCGACTACCATTGGAGCTGTAGCTTCATCAATTCCCCCGTCGACTTCTAATTCACAGTCGGGCCTGATCTGCCCGATCATTTGCGCAACCCGCTGAATTTTGTGCAAAGTTGACTGCAAAAACTGCTGATGCCCGAATCCCGGATTTACAGTCATGACCAGCACCTGGTCGAGATCGGGGAGAATTTCTTCCAGAACCGACGCGGGAGTAGCGGGGTTAATTGCCACTCCAGCACGTTTTCCAAGCGTCTTAATTCGCTGCACCGTGCGGTGCAGATTGTTATTACCTTCCCAATGGACGAGAAATGATGTCGAACCGGCTTCGGCAAACTCGTCCAGGAAAAAGTCCGGATCGGAAATCATCAAATGCGTTTCCATCGGCAGATGGGTGATTCGGCGGAGTGACTGTACAATCGGCGCTCCGATCGCGATGTTGGGCACGAAGTGTCCGTCCATCACATCGACATGAATCCGATCGGCCCCCGCTCGCTCGGCCTCTGCGACTTGCTCCCCCAGATGTGCAAAGTCGGCGGCAAGAATCGACGGAGCGAGTTTGATGAAATCGTTTTGCATGTTAGGAGCGCTTACGCAACGCTTCCGACCGCGCCAGCACTGACCGGTTCGCCATGGAACAGTCTTAAGCGCGAGCTGACAACCTGCTTCACAGAATCTACGACCGGCCGCAGAATCTTGTAGGGCACGACTTCGTTCGGGTCTCGGGCCAGGCTTTCTCCCAACGATTGCCTCCACGCAACCCGCAGTTCGGTATTGATGTGGATGATGTTGATTCCCGCGGCGATTGCCTTGCGAAAATGTTCATTATCGGTTCCTGACCCGCCGTGCAGAGTAAGAAAGACACCGGCCGTTTGCTTGATTTGGGCAATCCTTTCGACATCCAGGTGCTTCTTTGCTTTTCCCTGCACCATGCTCTTAAGCATGCCATGCATGTTGCCAACCGCCGGTGCGAGAATGTCAATCCCGGTTGCCTCGACGAATTGTCGCGCTTCCTCAGGTGTCGTGAGCTTCCCGCCCTGGGCGGTTTCCTTGATTTCGGAGCCAGTCCCTATGTCGCCTATTTCCCCTTCGGCAAGGATTGCAGGGTTGACCGCCTTGATGGCTTGAACCGCTTCTTTGGTGCGAGCCACATTCTGATCGAAGGGCAACGCGGAAAAATCAATCCCCACGGCGTCAAAGCCCGCATTCGCTGCTTCCATTGCTTTCGCCAGGGAATGGGTATGGTCTGCATTGAGAAAGATCGGCACGTCAAATTCCTGACGCATGCTTTTCACCAGAGCGGCAAGCTGCCGCACACCAATGAACTCCCTCTCTCCTTCGGAGGCGCCGACGAATACCGGAAGTTTGGTCTCAGCCGCAGCTGCCACCACCGCCTTCAACAAGACCTCGTCAGCGACATTGAAATGGCCGAGGGCCGCGCCTTCTGTTTCTAACCGTGTCAAAGCATCGCGTAGCGTCTCGATGCCTGTGTTCGGGAGAGTCCCAATTGCCGTCATTGTTGCTCCTTCATTTTGCGGTAACGCCGAACCAAAGTGTTGGTCGAACTATCGTGGTTAAGCACGGGTTCGGCAGGATTTTCGAGTTCTGGAATGATACGCTGCGCCAAAACTTTGCCGAGTTCGACGCCCCACTGATCGAACGAATCGATGTTCCAAAGGACACCTTGCGTAAACACCGAGTGCTCGTAAAGCGCGACCAGCTTGCCGAGTGTTTCGGGGTCTAGCTGCTCAGCCAGAATCGTGTTGGAGGGGCGGTTGCCTTCAAAGACGCGATGGGGTACAAGCCAGTCCGGAGTGCCCTCTGCTTTGACTTGCTCTGGCGTCTTGCCAAATGCCAGCGCTTCAGTCTGGGCGAAAACATTGGCGAGCAGCATGTCATGATGGCGGCCCAGCGGATTTGAGGTCTTCGCAAATCCAATAAAGTCGCAGGGAATGAGGCGCGTGCCTTGATGTATCAGCTGATAAAAAGAGTGTTGACCATTGGTCCCGGGCTCACCCCAGTAGATGGGACCTGTCTCTTTGTTGACTGCCTTCCCATCGAGCGTGACGTGCTTCCCGTTGCTCTCCATAGTCAACTGCTGAAGATATGCGGGAAAGCGTTTCAGGTACTGTTCGTAAGGCAATACAGCGACAGTGTCTGCACCGAGGAAATCGTTGTTCCACACCGCTAGCAGGCCCATGAGAACCGGCAGATTAGCCTCAAAGGAAGCCGTGCGGAAGTGCTCGTCCATTTCATGGAAACCGTTCAGCATAGCCCGGAAGTTTTCGGGACCGATGGCAATCATGGTCGAAAGGCCGATGGCCGAGTCCATGGAATAGCGTCCGCCAACCCAATCCCAGAATCCGAACATGTTGGCGGTATCGATGCCAAACTTCGAAACCTCAGCTGCGTTCGTCGAAACCGCAACAAAGTGTTTCGCGACCGACTTTTCATCGCCTCCCAGTCCCGCCAGCGACCAGGCGCGAGCGGTCTGAGCATTCGTCATGGTTTCGAGAGTGGTGAAAGTTTTTGACGAGACGATGAATAGCGTCTCCGCCGGATCGAGATCCTGCACCGCCTCGGCGAAGTCCGTTCCGTCCACATTCGAGACAAAGCGAAAGGTCATCGAGCGTTCCGAGTAGTGTTTGAGCGCCTCGTACGCCATGACCGGACCAAGGTCGGAGCCGCCGATTCCGATGTTTATGACATTCCGAATGCGTTTTCCGGTGTGCCCCTTCCACTCGCCATTGCGCAGACGATTGGAAAATTTAGCCATCCGGTCCAGCACAGCGTGGACTTCGGGCACGACATTCTTTCCATCCACAAAGATCGATTCATCTTTCGGAGCACGCAAAGCCACGTGCAGCACCGCTCGTTTTTCGGTGATGTTGATCTTCTCCCCGCTGAACATGCCGTCGATCCGTGCTCGCAAACCGGACTCTGCGGCAAGCTGAAGAAGGAGCTTGAGGGTCTCGTCAGTAACACGATTCTTGGAGTAGTCGAGGTACAGACCCACCGCGTCCACTGCCATACGCTGCCCGCGCCTGGTGTCGTCTGCGAATAACTGCCGCAAGTGGAGCTTTGAAACTGACTTGTAGTGCGTCGTCAGTGCTTTCCACGCGGATTGTTTGATCGCTGGTTTCTTCACTTGCGGTTGAGGGTTCGCTGCCATTCTGATCTCCTTTTCATTCTTTCTAGTACCATCTCGTCACCCGCACTAAACAGGCGCGAGGGAAGCTTTTGCTCCTTCGCGGTTTTTGAGCTTACCCAGGCTTTGCAGTCCGAATGTGGCAGCTCCGACAAGAGCCGCACGTGTGGTGATGATGTGAATCGGCATCCGCCCCATTAAATCCTTGAAGCGGCCTTTTCTGGTGAAAGTCTGCACAAACTGCGGTTTTTGCGGCAATTTCACGAGATGAAGCGCAATGCCGCCGGCCAAGTACACTCCACCCGTCGCCAGAACTTTCAGTGCAAGATTGCCGGCCTCGCTTGCCAGTATTGAGACGAGCAAATCAACTGTCGCCAGGCACAATTCGCTGGGATGCTGCGGATCGAAAGCTGCATCCACAATGGCTTTGGTGTGATCTTTCGCAGATGCAATCAATTGAGCAATTTCCGGCCGTTCCGGAATGTTTTCTTCATCACGTAGAAATTCGTAAATATTGGGAACACCGATTCCAGAGCAGACACGCTCCACTCCCACGTGTCCGAAACGAGGAAGAAGATAATGCAGCAGACGGATTTGAAGATCGTCAGTTGGAGCAAAATCTGCGTGGCCGCCTTCGGAGCCGTGAGCAATGTACTCGGAGCCATCCCAGGTCAGAAACGATTCGCCCAAGCCGGTACCGGGTGCGATGATCGCGATTGGGCCAATTGGGACCGGCTCTCCTTTGTTTATCGTGATCATGTCCTCAGCGCGTAAGGCCGGGACCGAACGTGCCACCGCTTCAAGATCGTTCATCAGGTGAGCGGCTTTCAGATCCAAGTCGTTTGCCAGCGTGCTTTCATCCAAGACCCAGGGCAAGTTTGTAGTCTTCACGTGGCCATTGATTACAGGGCCCGCAACATCAAATGACGCGACATCAACCGACATGTTCACTTGAGCGAGAAATTCCCTGACCATCGCCTGCAAGCTGGGATAGTCGGCGCTATGAACCTCAGTTTGAGCCCAGGGTGTGTGCGGCCCGGACTCGCGCAAGTAGATCGCCAAGTCTGTTTTCGTACCGCCAATGTCGCCTGCAATTAGCATTGTCAACGCCTACTCACCTATCTAAGCTATCCCGTATCGTTCGCTGTTTGGTTTCGATCCACGCAGCGCGTAGTACAAGATGTACAGGTAGCAGATCACGGGAACGAAGAACGCATGATGAATTCCGATGTGGTCAGCAATCACCCCTTGGATCAAGGGGACGATTGCGCCGCCCACGATGGCCATGTTCAGAATGCCGGATCCATTTCCCGTCAAGGGACCGAGTTCAGCCACTCCCAGACTGAAAATTGTTGGAAACATGATGGAATTGAAGAAGCCGACGGCCAGGATGCTCCACATGGCGAAGTGCCCGTACGTGAGCATCGAAAGACTGACCAGCGATGAGGTACAAATCGCAAACGCGCCAAGCAGGTGCCCGGCCCTAAACTTCCGCAATAGTCCCGCGCCGAGAAAGCGCCCGATCATTGCGCCGCCCCAATAGAACGACACGTAACCCGCTGCAGCCTTTGCGGACAACCCCGCAATCTCTGCCTGTCCGAAATAATTCACCAGGAAACTTCCAATGGAGACTTCTGCGCCTACATAGGCAAAAATCGCGAGTGCACCAAAAACCAGGTTGGGATGTTCCCAGACCGAATCGCCGCCCTTCACTCCAGGGCGATATTCCGCATGTGGCATGGTTGGTAGCTTCGATGTCGCAATGAGCACTGCCAGTAGGAGCAACGCGATGCCAATCACCGTATACGGCATCTTTACTGACGCAGCTTCTTGCACCCGATACAAATGCAACGCCGCAGGCGAAAGGGCCCTCATTTCTTCGATGGCCAATGGGGCGGCAGCAAGGATCAGTAGTCCCCCGAGTTTAGGTGCGATCGTGGTGCCGAGTGAATTAAATGCTTGCGTCAGGTCTAAGCGGCTGGAAGCGGTTTCTGGTTTTCCGAGCACCACCACGTAAGGGTTGGCTGCTACCTGCAAGCCGGTGATTCCAGCTGCAAGTACAATCAACGCTCCCAAAAACAGCGGGAACGAAGCGGAAGAAGCCGCGGGCAGAAACAGAAATGCACCAACGGCCATACAGAGCAATCCCGCCACCATGGTTTTCTGATAACCGATTGCGTTCACGACCTTCGACCACGGAATAGAAAACAAAAAGTAGCCGGAAAAGAATGCAAACTGAATCAGCATGACCCGCGCATAGCTGAGATCGAAGATCGACTTCAAATGGGGAACCAGAATGTCGTTCAAGCAAGTGAGGAAGCCCCACATAAAGAACAATGTGGTCACGATCGCGAGAGGGCGCGTGTAGTTATTGACAGGTGCGTTCACCGTAGCAGTCGAAGTCGACGCTAAATTTGCTATTTCTCGAGTTGCCATTCGCCGTTCTCCTACCACCACGTTTCTGCTTGCACTCCGTAAGTGAGCCCGTTGGTTCGATTCTGGAATGGAATTCCGCCTACAAATCCGCGCAATCCATCCGACCAGTTCGCGTAAGTGAGAAATGCGCGTAAAACAGGACGGCTGAAGAACTGGCGTCCCGCTCCAATTTGGGGTGCGATAGTAAATTTCCGCAGCCAGCCATCGTATTGCCCACTACTGCTCTGGGTGTGATCGAAACCACCCTCGAATGCGATGGAAATATGCTTCGTAAAGAAAACTTCCGGCCGCGCGCCGAACGATGCCCATTGGTCCCAACCGTGTTGCGGATTGCCGTCTTTTGTTCGTTGCAGGATAAAGATCGGCATGATCGCGAACTTATCGTTTGGTTGAAATAGAACTTGCTCAGTGAGTAGGAATCGCGCGGTGCTGTTAATAAACCGAGTCGGGTCATCAATGGATGTGCTGAAGTTGCTGGCGGGCCCGGTGCCATACTGAATGCCAAGAGCGTGATATCCGCCATGCCATTCTAGTCGCTGATGGCGTATTCCGAATGCGTAACCGTTGCTGGTTGAAATTACTTCCCCAGCGGGCGTTGTGCCGCCTTTGCCGGTAGCAAAATCAAACCATCCGGCCAGTGTGCCGCCGGGCGCCTTCACATCGTAGAAACGCACGTCAATATTGCTTTTTGCCAAGTTGCCATTAGCGGTCTGAATATCCGGGCGCGCTCCGGCTAAATAAGCTACTGCCAGTTTGCCGGCTCCGAGAGTCAGGTCTTCGAAGCCTGCACCGTAGCCACTCATGTCGAGTGGATAGAAATCGTTAATCTCAATATGCTGGCGCCGGTAATATCTCTCGCCGGCCCAGAACTTTGCATCCGGCTGGCTCTCAAAGACATTGCCCGCGCGGACAAAGACTTCCCGCAGGCGAAATTGGTCGTTGCCGATGCCGTTGTTGAAGTTCGAGTAGCTGGCTGAATTGGTGGTGTTCGCCTCGAGCATGACCTCGGTATGAAACCAGGCCTTGTCGGAATCGTGGTCGGGGTTCACCCAGTTGTTGACAAAAATGAATTCGCCATAAGTTTCGGCTTCGTTTCCCAGCCGGTATTTGGCTCCTGCGCCTGGTGCCTGGAAGGCAACCTGCTCACCGCCCTGGCTGTTCAATCCATAGCCAGAACGGAAATATCCATGAAATTCAAACGCGCCCAGCTGCTGTTGTAGGCCTGCAATCTTCGTTTCCGCTTCCTGTAAGAGGTCATAGGTTGGCGTCGTCGGGATCTGGCCCTGGTACTGTGCGCCAACTTTATCTGAGTTTCCGAATAGCACCTTCCTGACAGCATTTTCAGCAGCGAGTTCCGCAGCGGAGACCGTCGCTTCGTCTGAAGTCTTCGTCGACTCCTTCGGTTGCGCTGCAGCTTCGTTCTGGTTTTCAATCTGCTGCTCGAGATTTGCGATTCGCTGCTGCAAGTCTTTCGTGGTCTGTTCGTATTGTTGTTTCAGTTCCTGGAGTTGCTGCTGCAGATCACCGACTTGTTGGCCGGACGCGCGTGTGTGCAGAAGGACCACAACTGCGACTACTGCAACCCCTTTCGAATTGAAAGCGCCGCTCATGGGTTGAGTCTTCGGTCTCCTTAAGCCGCGCGATACCTTCGCGTGGTACTGATTGTCGAATGCGATCACTTTGCCGTTTCTCCGATGGCGTCGGTCAGCTCGTCCTGTGCTTGAGCGTATTCGAGTTGAGATTGCAGCAGGAGCGTCTGGGCCTCGAACTCTTGCGCGGCAGCGGCGTCGGCCTGCGAACGCAGATAAGTGCCCTGTTGTAGCTGCTGTACGGAAACTCGCCGGCCCTCCGAGCGGGTGGCAAGCAGTTCCTGGGAAACCGCGACCATCTGCCGCGTACGATCCAGCTTGTTGTAGGCAGTTTGCACTCGTACTTCGACTTCGTCGCTAATTCGAGCTAAATTTTCTTTGGCTTGTGCCAACTGTGCGTCACGTTCCCGCAGCGTGGCCCGCTTCTTGCCCCCATCGAACAAGTCATACCCAAAATGGACGCCGAACGTCCCGAAGTTGCGCGCCAGGAAGGGTACGTTTTCCTGGTAGCTATACCGGGCGAACGCCTCGATGTCGGGTATGTATTCGCGTTTGGCCGCGCGCACGCCGGCCGAAGCTTTCTCCACTTGAGCCCGTGCTTCGGTGATTTCCGGGTGGGAGTCCAAAGCTAGCTTTATGCATTGCTCGCGGTCGCAGCTGTCGGTGGGCGCCGGAACATCAGGATCGAGAGCGATATCAGTCTTGAGCGGAAATCCCACGATATCGTTGAACTTCAATCGCAGATCCGAGAGTTGCAGCTCCGTCGTCAGCAGCTCCTGCTTCGCCTGCAGCAACTGGGCCTTACTCTCGATCAGATCTACTTCGAGTGTGCTGCCGTACTTGACCTGCTGGACGCGCTCACTTTGCAGATCTTCGTTGGCGCGAATGTTCGCTTCGATGGCCTGGTGCTTGGACTGCACTACTAAGATGCTGTAATAGAGCTGACGGACTTTTAGAGCCACATCGTTCTCAACTCCGCGGGCCTTTTCACGGCTCGCGTTCAGATCCGCGCGTGCTACGTCATTTCCTGCTTTGATTTTGAACAGTTCGGTGAGCGGTTGGGTCAGCCCCGTGCCACTCACAATGAAGTTCTTATCGCCCTGGCTGAGCGTGAGCTGCCGCGCGGGAATGGCGCTATTTCCTACGACGCCCAGGCCGCCTGCGGGAATGCCGATGAACTGTGTATCGGTGGCGTGCGCAAACGTACTGTCATTCCTAATCGTTGGCAAGTACGCGCTTCTGGCAACTTCTTTAGCATGTTGCTCCTCTTCGACATGAAGGACCGCGATCCGCACGACGTGATTGTGCCTTAGTGCCAACTCGACAGCTTCGTGAAGATTGAGACGACGTGGAAGGTTCAATCCCGGCTGCTGCGCGAAGGCAAATGTTATCAGGCTGAAAAGAGAGACGAAGGCAGTCGCCCACTGGCAGGACACGCGATTTGACGAATTTTTATGAGCGGTCATGGTTTCGCTTCCTGAGGCGCGTGCAGTTGTTCCTGAATTGCGGTGAGATCGCCATAATTCAGCGGAGACTTGCGCAGCAGGACTACTAACATCAGCATGACCACGCACGCCCAAGCCACGAGATAAAACCCATCGTTAATGCTCAGCGTATAAGCCTGAAGACGAACCCGGCCGCTGATGACGCCAACTGCCCGCCCTGTGGCTGCCGCAACTCCGGATGATTTCGAGAACAGTCCCGCGGCCAGCTGGTGGACGCTGGTATCGGTAATCCAGTTTCCGCTCTGTACGTGCAGGCCGAGGAGGTTCGAGTGCAACTTCTCCCGTTGCGCGATGAAGTGCCCCATGTAAACGGCGCCCAGTTCTCCTCCAAACAGCCGTACAATGTGAAAGAAGGCAGAGAAGGTCAAAATCCACTGCGGCTTCGATAACCCTCCTGAAAAAATTCCCTGCAAAATGATGGTTCCGACCAGGCCAATAAACGCGAATGCCTGCCCAACTCCCATGAGTAGTTCGGTACGGTAATAGTTCGAGGCCGACCAGGCGCAGGTAAGATCCGCATTCAGATAACAGGCAAACGCGATGCACACAAAGCCTGAGGCCATCAGGAAACGGGCGTCCACCTTGTTCGCCAGCAGGAGCCCGGCAATTAACGCGATGAAGATCAGCGGGAGAGCGCTCCAAATAATCGCAGGGCCGATCTCATCGGCAACGAATCCCTGAACTGCCAACGACTGCGGAATCAAGATGATGGTCGACACCAGACAGAATCGAAACCAAAACAGTCCGATACCCAGCAGGACCGTGTTCCATTGCCGAATGTAGGGCACCGAGATCAGAGGATTCGGCATCCGCAGACGGCTCACGATGGCGCAGACAACCAGGAACGCGCCTCCCAAGAACAATGCATTGAAAAGGCCGGAACGCCACCAGTCAAGCCGCTCGCCCTGATCGATGGCCGCGTAAAGCATCGCCAGTCCCGCACTCCAGTACAGAAAACCGGCAAAGCTTGGAGTCGGGCCTGATTTCTTTGCCGCCGCCGCTTTGGGAATTCCGAAGTAGACGCACAGCATCATGAACGCCGTAATTACCGCGGAGTTCCAAAACATCCAGTGCCATGAAAGGTGCTCCCGGTACCAACCGTATAGCGATGGCGCAATGTTGACGGCTCCGTCCACAAAGGTCGCATACAGCGCGATGGTGTACGGTAGAAATCGAAGTGGAATGTTGCGCAGCGCAAAGGTCAGCGTCAAGGGATAGAACGTGCCTGAGGCAAGCCCAGCCAAAACCATGGCGACGATCATGAGACTGTAATTATGGATTAACGGAGCAAGAAGACAGATCAACGTGAACGAGGTCGCGGCAAAGAACAGAATTCGCCGCGGTCCCAATAAAGCCCCGACATATACGGTAAACGGTCCGATGAACATTAGGGCAATGTTGTAGGCGCTGCTGATCCACGAGCCGTCATCGAAACCAAATCCCAGACCTCCCTTGAGGTCGCCGAGACCCAGCGAAATCATGCGTCCGGTAAGTGTGACTACGCCGGCGCCGGTGATCACACCCAGAATCCCCAGCAGTGGACTCTTGGAGAGTTCAGCCGGCATCGCCGCAGCAGCGGATTGCGCGACTCGGATCGGGGCATTGCCCGGTACCGCTATGGTAGAGGAGGCCATCATTCATTCCATCAGTGCCGTGTGCGGACAGTTACCACCGCGGAAAGTCCCGGCTGCAACTGCGACGTGAGTGATGAGTCATCGAGCGCGATCTTGACTGGTACACGCTGCACGACTTTGGTGAAATTGCCGGTGGCGTTGTCAGGCGGAAGCAACGCAAATTGTGAGCCGCTTGCGGGTGCAATCTCGAGCACTCGCCCCTTAAACACCTTGCCCGGATAAGTATCGATGCGAATCTCCGCTGGGTCGCCGATTTTAATGTTGGTCAACTGCGTCTCACGAAAATTTGCTGCTACCCACCGTATGTTCTCGACGAATGGCATGACCTGTGTTCCGGGAGATACAAGTTGTCCAGGACGGACCTGCCGCTCGCCAACGGTGCCGTTGGCAGGCGAAAGAATTCGTGTGTAACCCAGGTTCACTTGCGCGACTTCCAGCGCGGCTTGCTTGGCATGAAGGTCAGCAACAAGCTGCATGTCCTGCGATTCGAGTACAGCTTTGCTACGCCGCTCAGCTTCTGCCGCCGAGTCATTGCTGCGCAGCAGAGTGTGAGCTTGAGTCAGGTCGGCGTCGCGGCTGGCATACTGCGCCGAGAAGCGTTCTTCGTCGGCAACTGCTTTTTCGACTGTCTGCTGGGTGGTAGAATTGCTCTTGAGGAGCGCTTCCTGTCGCGCACGCTCCGCACGGGTGCGGGTTACGTCCGCTTGTACGGCCTGTTTTCCAGCTTGTGCGGCCGTGATCTCAGCTTTGGCCTGGTCGACTCCAGCAAGAGACCGTTCAATTTTTGCATCCTGAAGTTCACGCTGTCGCCGGTTGTTTTCGAGGGCGGCTTTCGCAGCTTCGACGCCGGCCACAGCTTGCGCAACCTGGGCTTTGTAGTCGTCGTCATCCAGTTGGACGAGTAGATCGCCTTTGTGGACCTGTTGATAATCGTTGACTTTCACTTCGCGGACCAGTCCCGGAACTTTCGTGCTGAGTGGTGTGAGATCGCCGCGAACATAGGCGTCATTAGTGACCTGGTCGACTCTGCCGCCCTCCCACGCATTCCAATTCCGGGTAATCGTCACAACCACGGCTACTGCTAAAAGGCTCACGATCAAGGGCGTTCCATACTTCGACCAGGCTTGTTTGAGGCGTGAAGGAAACTGCTCAACCGCCTTGGGCGGGGTTGCCGGTGAAGGCGCGGGGCCGGTTGCCCCTACTGGAGAAGTTGCCATGGTGTCTAGGCGCTCCTCGGCGCGGTTTTCTATTACGCTTATTTTGCAGGTCGCTCAACAGAGCGCATCACAATTCCGCGCCTGACTTTGTGCACCTGCACAGCCGTTCGATGCGGAGAGCCAACTCTTTGAATTTGCAGGACTAAAATTTGTGGTGATTAGTGAATCCCTGGGCGAACATTGGCATGTGACGAATGCCTGTCATCTCACACAGCCCACAGTGCTCAGCCACCCCCCGGTCCCGAGAATAAATCTTGCAGAACTAACAGCGATGGCTACCGAATGTTGGTTGGAACACAAAGTGCAGAAGGCTGTGATCGGATCTTTCTGCCTCAGCACAGGAGTTTCCTGGCTCTGGCAAGTCGATTTTTGTCGTGTAATTGTGTTGCGAAGACAGCAGTCACCCCAGAACTCTGCGAGCACTAACGGTCTCAGCTTGGTGTTTGGAGGGCAAAGTTGAACGCTTTAATGTGTAGGGCGGACATTCCTGTCCGCCTAGTCGCGGCCAAGAATGCCCGCGCCACACAACTAGAATGAAAGAGGCCAAGTGAACTCTTTGCTTCAAGTACATCCGATCCCTACTACGCCGACTATGACACCGGTGAGGCGTCTGACTTGGGAGCAGGTCGAAGGCAGTCCACTGCCGCTAGGCGCGACATGGATTGAAGAGGACCAAGCGTTCAACTTCGCTGTGCATGCTGAACATGCCGAAAGCGTCACGCTGTTGCTCTACGCCCCAGCGGACTTGGTCAACCCGTTGTTGGCGTACCGCCTCGATTTTCTGCGCAACAAGTCGGGCCGGATCTGGCATTGTCGCATCCCGCTCAGCGAAATTGGCGAGGCTTGTTACTACGGATATTCGGTATCAGGTGAGGCGGTGTCTTACATTCATAGTTTTGATCCGCAGAAGGTCCTGCTTGATCCGTACGCAACATGCGTATTTTTTCCACCCGATTTTGATCGCGAACTGGCCATGCGAGAAGGATCAAATGCTGGCAAAGCTCCACTCGGCATGCTGTCGGCCCGACACTCGATGTTCAATTGGCAGGAAAGTCGCTGTCCACGTCACGAGTCGGACGCGATTATCTATGAGCTTCACGTGAAAGGCTTCACGAAAAATCCTAACTCAGGTGTGAATCCAGCGCGTGCCGGGACGTATGCTGGACTTGTCGAAAAAATCCCATACTTAAAAGAGCTGGGGATCACCGTTGTCGAACTCATGCCGATTTTTCAGCGCGATCCACAGGAAGGCGACTACTGGGGCTACATGCCTTTGAACTTCTTTGCGCCACATGTGCAGTACGCGAGCACCGGCGCGGACGACCAGCACTTCGAATTCAAGAACATGGTCAAAGCGTTTCATCAGGCAGGCATCGCGGTCGTATTGGATGTGGTGTACAACCACACCTGCGAAGGGGATCACCGCGGTCCAATCTACAGCTATAAGGGCTTCGACAGCGCCAGCTACTACATGATGTCGTCCGACCCGACGAACCCATATGCAAATTACTCGGGTACTGGCAACACGTTGAACTTCGGCAGGGGCCACGTTCGTAAGATGGTGATGGATAGCTTGCGCTATTGGAAACGCGAAATGCACATCGATGGCTTCCGTTTCGATCTCGCCTCGGTCTTCAGCCGTAATGAGGATGGATCTCTCAACTGGGGGCATGCCCCGATTTTTGCCGAAATTGCGGCAGATCCGGAGTTAGGCAAGTTGCGGTTGATCGCAGAGCCATGGGACACGGGCGCTTACCAACTCGGCCGCGGATTCCCCGGCATAACCTGGCTGCAGTGGAATGGACGGTTCCGGGATGACGTTCGCCGTTTCGTCAAAGGCGATCCGGGAATGGTTCCTGAGCTCATGCGCCGTCTCTACGGCAGTGATGATCTTTTTCCCGATGACCGAGCCGAAGCTTATCACGCGTATCAGAGCGTGAACTTCGTGACTTCGCATGACGGCTTCACGCTGTACGATCTCGTCTCATACAACGAGAAGCACAACTGGGCGAATGGCAACAACAATCAGGATGGCACCGACGCCAACTACAGCTGGAACTGTGGCTACGAAGGCGACAAAGATGCGCCAGATGAAGTGCTGGCCCTGCGGCGCAAGCAGCTAAAGAATTTTTTCTGCCTGCTCATGCTATCGAACGGAATCCCAATGTTCCGGGCCGGCGACGAATTCTTGAACACGCAATTCGGGAACAACAATCCTTATAACCAGGACAACGAAACCGGATGGCTGGACTGGAGCCAGCTGCTCACTAATCAGGACATTTTCCGTTTCTTCAAGAACATGATTAGGTTTCGGAAGCAGCATCCTTCCCTAAGCCGCAGCCGGTTCTGGCGCGAGGACGTCACCTGGTACGGAACCGGCGAGAGAGCTGATCTTTCGCACGACTCGCATAGTTTGGCGTTCTGCTTGCACGGAGCTTCTCAAGACGATGATGACATCTACGTGATGATCAACGCGTACTGGGAAAAACTGGAGTTCCAGGCTCAAGAAGGAACTACACAAGAGTGGACGCGAATTGTGGATACTGCCTTGGCGAGTCCCCACGATTTCTCCGACCGGCGCGAACCTCTGCAAGCGCTGAGTTATTCGGTGGCGCCGAGATCGGTTGTGGTTCTACTTCGAACGAGGAATAGTAGACCGAAAGTCCAGAAGGAATGGAGTGCAAAAGTATTATGAATGAACGATCAAAGGTCATTATTATAGGCGGCGGATTTGGGGGGCTGTCCGCGGCGCAGGCTCTGAAATCGGCACCAGTTGATGTAACTGTGATCGACCGGCGCAACTACCACCTGTTTCAACCGCTCTTGTATCAAGTAGCTACCGGTTCCCTTTCCCCTGGCGAAATCGCGGCACCGATACGCGGCGTCCTGGGCCGCCAGAAAAATACCCGTGTGCTGTTAGGTGATGTAGAGGACATCGACCCAGTCGCGAAGCGCGTGCTGCTCGCCGACGGTGCGAGTTTTGAGTATGACTCTTTGATCGTGGCCGCCGGTTCGCAAACCTCTTACTACGGGCACGACGAATGGCAGAAATGGGCTCCGGGACTGAAGAGCGTGGAAGAAGCGACCACCCTTCGGCATAAGATTCTCTACGCATTTGAAGTTGCAGAACGGATAGCCGACCCCACTCTGCGCCGCGCATGGCTTACGTTCACAATTGTGGGAGCAGGTCCCACGGGCGTTGAACTGGCTGGAGCCATTGCTGAGATTGCGCGGCAGACGCTGAGGCACGACTTTCGCTCTATAGATCCCAAGGATGCGCAGATTATTTTGTTGGACGCATCGCCACGTGTACTGATGGCCTTTCCCGAGGACCTGGCGCATAAAGCCGTCCTATCACTCGCGAAACTCGGAGTGCAAACCAAGATGGGCACCATGGTGCATGAGGTGACCCGGGACGGCATAAGCTATCAGGCGAATGGTTCCACGCAAACGGTCTCTACGAAAACAGTCATCTGGGCCGGAGGCGTAACAGTATCTCCACTCGCTAAAACGCTGGCTCAGCGCACCGGTGCTGAAACAGATCGTGGCGGAAGGATCAAAGTCGGCCCGGACCTGACTGTTGCCAATTTTCCCGACATCTTTGTAGTCGGAGATATGGCTTTCTCGATCAACAAACACGGCCAGCCGCTGCAAGGTGTCGCGCAGGTAGCCATGCAGGGAGGGACCTACGCGGCAAAGGCGATCGTGAGGAAAGTAAAAGGTAAACCGAAGGCAGCACCTTTCAACTACTTTGATAAAGGAAACCTTGCGGTCATTGGACGGGCGGCCGCGGTGGCCAACGTTTTCGGCGTACATCTTTGGGGCCTACCGGCATGGATCGTGTGGGCCTTCATCCACCTCGCGTACATCGTAGAGTTTCAGAGTCGGCTGCTGGTTTTCATTCAGTGGGCAATCCAGGATTTGACCTTCAGTCGTGGGGCGCGGCTCATTACCGGTTTGGCTCCCACCGATTTCAACTTCAATCACGCCGTTGCCGCGGAGGAACGTGCCGTCAAGCCCGCGGTTGAGAAGAAGAGCGAACCAGCAGTTGCTTAAGTCCCGCTAGCCGGGCGACAGCTAGCGTCCGAATTGCCGATAACAGAGACATTGTTGCTGTTGCCACTGTTCAATTCCTGGCACGGGCGAGATGCTGAGGTAGAGCTCCTCTTTGGCGTTCTCGATTTGGCCGATACGCTCTGAAGTTGCCTCGGCACCCAGCCATTGAGGCGGGATGGAATCGTTGCGCTGACCGAATGAGGACTGAAACTGCTGGCGCCGGGTTGTAATTGCTCTGATTCGCCATCATGTCGCGCCAGGCAATCCAATGGAATCACGCTGAGTCGATCAGAGTTCCGTCGATGTCCCAAAGGACTGCCCGGCCAGCGCTCACAATTACCCTACCTTTTCAGTCACCTGGGAGAGCGCGTACTCTTCCAGTTTCTGCGCGTCGCTGTTGAATTTGCGGATGCCTTCGGCCAGCTTCTCTGTCGCCATAGCATCTTCATTGTGCATCCAGCGGAAAGCTTTCTCGCTAAGATGCAGGCGTTCGTCTTTGCTCCCCTTGGTGGCGATAGCGGGATCAAGTTTGCGCTTCATCGTACCCTCAGTCTGCTCCAATTGATCGAGCAGGTCGGGGCTGATAGTCAGCAAGTCGGATCCCGCCAGGCGGACGATTTGATTTACGTTGCGGAAACTCGCTCCCATGACCTGGGTCTTGTAACCGTACTTCTTGTAGTAGTTGTAAATGCGCGTGACCGAGGCAACGCCGGGGTCTTGGTCAGGCGGGATCTCCTTACCGCCTCCCTCCTTTTTATACCAGTCGTATATGCGGCCGACGAAGGGCGAGATCAGCGTTACTCCAGCCTCGGCACAGGCGACTGCCTGTGCGAAACTGAAAAGGAGAGTCAGGTTGCAATGAATTCCTTCCTGCTCCAGCTCATGCGCCGCCTGAATCCCTTCCCAAGTGCTGGCGATCTTGATCAAGATCCGCTCGCGGGACACACCTTTCTTCTGATAGAGCGAGATGAGCTTGCGCGCCTTGGCAAGGGTTCCAGGAGTATCGAAACTGAGGCTCGCCGCGACCTCGGTTGACACGCGGCCGGGAACTACCTTGAGAATTTCGCTTCCGAAAAGAACGAACATCTGGTCGATGAATTCTTCCGCCATCTGCTCGTGGCTGCCGCCCAGGTCGGACGCCTTCTCGGCGGCTTCTTCCACCAAGTGCCGGTATGCCGGCATTTGGGCAGCATGATAAAGGAGAGAGGGATTGGTGGTTGCGTCCTGCGGCCGGTGGCGGTGGATCGCTTCGATATCGCCAGTATCCGCGACGACTGTCGTGTACTGTTTGAGTGATTCCAGCAAAGTCATGTGATTCTCCTATTGTGCAATCTCAATAATCTAAAAAGGTGATGCTTGCGTATACCTAATTTTTCCGTATGCCTGCGGGCGCGGGTGCAGGCGTGAGCAGCTTTTCAATCGCGCGGCCCATCGTAGCGTTCATCTCAGCTACAACGGTGGGCACATCCCGCTGTGCGACGGTTCCGACCTCGGAGACCTCGTTCGTCCAGACTGTCGCACCGGTTTCAAGATTCGTCAGCTGAGCAGAGATCGCAACCTCAACCTTGACAGCACCGCCGTAGTCAACTTCCTCAAGTTTGTCGAGGCGTCCGCTGAGAACGTAATCGATGTCTGAGCGCCCATCGTACAACTTCACTTGGGCGAAATTTCCGCTCGCGCGTAGGCGTTCAGTCACCGCGTTTGTTACGAATTCGCGGGGATCAACTGCCCAACGGTGATAATTGTAAAAGCCGATTTGTTCCGGGGAAGTTTTGTACACGATGGCCCCTTGCCGTAGGTAAGTGGGCGATCGGAATTCCCGTACGGCCAAGGATGTGCGGACACCCTCCTGCGCTGGTGGGTCGGGGGGCGGTGGTACGTGGAGAGTGTAGTAGTTCGGGTATTTCACCGCGCCCCCGCAGCCTGCCAAAGTGATCAGGGCTAACAGGACTGCCATCGCGTGCATCTTCATATTCACCTCTTATTTCGGGACCTTACGCTCTTGCGGCTGCTTGATACGAATCAGGCTCCACGGACGCTGCTTGAGCGAATCGGTCAGTTGATCCAGGTTGTCCGTTGCCACGCGTAGGTTTTCCACCGTGTCGTCGATCTTGTAGTCATTCGCGCGTACCATCAACTGCATGTCGGTCAGCAATGCCTTAGCTTGCAGCAAAGTGGTCTGCAGCTCTGCCAAGTCCTTGCGGATCGGTTCACGCGTATCTGTAACCGTGCCGTTCACGTTCTGAATGGTTGTATCTGTGTGCTGCGCTAACGTGTTTAGTTGATCGGTGAGACGATCAATCTTTGGTCGTTCAGTCGCTAGCATTCCGTTGACGTTGTCGAGCACGGCTTGAATTTTCTGCTGATTAGGTTTGCCGGTCACGGTGTTCAGATTGGCAAGGAGACTGCGCGCGTCGCCAGTTATACCTTCCAATTCTCCGCGGGCCTGGGTAATGAGCCCGTCTGCATTATCCGCAACAGTAGCCATTTTCCCGGCAATTTCATCGAGGCTCGCCTCTTCTTGCGAAGGTATAGCTGACCCGGGTGGAAGGCGCTTGGCGTCATTGCTGCCAGTGGTGATCGATAACGCTGCGCCGCTCATGACACTGACTAAACCGAGTTTGGCAACCGACTTCTCATTGAGAGGCGTGCCCTCTTTCACGTCGAGCAGGATCTCGATTTTGGTAGGATCACTCGTCGCGGGGCGAACGGCCTTTACCTTGCCGGCGTTGATTCCACCAAATAGGACCGAGGTACCCGGCTCGAGTCCACCGGCATAACGAAGATAAGTCTTGTACGGAACCGTTCCCCCGCTCATCTGGGAGTTAATGAGGTAGATGACGGTGAATGCAAGGATCGACAGACATCCTAGTACGAAAGCGCCGACTTTTGCCTCGGTTGTCACGCTTGTGCCTCCTGAGCTTGCAGGTATTTTTCGAGGTAAGCGGTCACCGCGGGCGTTTGTGCGATTTTGTCAGGAATGCGGTCCAAGAACTGCCGGACGCGTGGATCCTGACTCGCTTTGATTTCGTCTTTGGATCCAACTGAGCGGAACCTGCCCTTGTAGAGCATGGCAATCCGATCGGCAATCCGGAACGCACTGGGCATCTCATGGGTGACAACAATCACCGTCACCTGAAAGACATCCTTAAGGAGCACGATGAGTTCATCGAGCTCTGCTGCCACGATCGGATCCAGTCCCGCAGAAGGCTCATCCAGCACGAGAATCTCGGGACTGAGCGCCAGCGCACGCGCGACCGCGGCGCGCTTCTTCATCCCGCCAGAGAGTTCCTGGGGATGGAACTTGCCGAAATCTGCTAGTCCAACCACGGCCAACTTCATCCAGACCATCAGTTCGATAATCGATGGCGCCAGGCGGGTGTGTTCCCGGAGGGTCAAAGCAACGTTGTCCTCGACCGAAAGTGAGTTGAACAAGGCGGCGCTTTGAAAAGCCACTCCAATGGAGCGGCGGACTTTTTTGAGTTCGGCCGCCGAGCAGTGGGCGATGTCGATCCCCTTCACAAATACACTGCCTGACTTGGGGCGCTCTAGCCCAAGGATCTGTCGCAAAAGCGTACTCTTGCCCGAACCGCTGCCGCCTAACAACACCATCGTCTCTCCATGCTCGATGTCGAGACTGAGGTTGTCGAGCACACGATGCCCGTCGTATTCAACCACCAAGTCGCGAATCGAAATAATTGGCATCAGTGTTTCACCGTGAAGTAGAAAATTGCTGTGAAGACCGCGTCGGCAACGATCACTAGGAAAGTCGACGTGACCACGGCGCTGGTCGTAGAACGGCCGACTGAATCCGGCCCTCCGCGGACGCGAAATCCTTCGAGACAGCTCACTTGGGCAATGATCGTGGCGAAGGCCACGCTCTTGATCAGTCCCGTTATTACGTCTCGCAATTGGATAGATTCGAGCACGTCCCGCAGATACAGCGCGGGAGAAAGGTGTGTGCTGAAGAACATGAATAGTCCGCCAGCTGAAATGCCACAAACATTCGAGAGGATACTGAGACAAGGAACGGTGATCAAAGCAGCAAGGTACTTCGGTGCCAGGATGAACTCTATAGGTTCCAGCGCCATGACCCTTAGTGAATCGAGCTCCTCCGTCACCTTCATGGTGCCGATTTCAGCCGCAAACGCCGAGCCCGAGCGGCCACTGACAGCGATGGCCGTGAGGAGCGGACCGAGTTCACGCGTAAACCCGGCTGCGACCAAATCGATGACGTAGTGAATGGCTCCGAAGCGGCGGAGTTCAGAGGCGCCTTGCATGGCGAGAATAAATCCCGTGCAAATAGCCATCAGGGATACCATAGGGAGCGCGTCGACTCCGATTTGCAACATCTGCCGCACCGATGCTCGCCAGCGATAGCGGTTTCCCACAAAGGGCAACGCACTGCGCATGGCGCGCAACGTGGCCCACCACTGAATATTGACACTCCCCACGTAGTCGAGATGATCGATGGTGCTTCTGCCGACATCTTCCAGAACATTTGCCATCAATTCACCTCAACTGTGGCGAAGCGCCTTTACAGCCAGTCGTTTCAAACACCGCTAGCAGGCCTGTAACCTCGAACAAACGAACCATGCGACCTTGCAGTCCCTTCAAACACAACGTCGCTTGACGATTGCGTGCGACCTTCAGTGCTTCAAGCAGGGTCGCGATGCCGGAGGCGTCTATGTAGGAAACCTCCGTCAGATCCACGATGATGGTTTTCGGTGGTTGCCCTTGCAACATCGCCAGAAGCTGATCCCGAAGAGTTGGGGAAGAATCGATGCCCAGTCGGCCATGTAAGCGCACGAATGCGCGTTCTTCGCCATGATCCACGGTAATGTCAAGGCTCTCGCCTTCGGTGACTAACCCTCGTGTCAAGGCAATCTCCCCCAGGTTCGTAATGGCATGCAAGCTTCCATTCAAAAGACCAAGAACCCTTACGTGCCCATCTCTTTCCATGAGAGCCGTTTAGGTACTGACGCCTGAGGCTTAGCGAGTTAGGCGAGTGTGTTTGCTGAGACGGGGGCGACAAGCAGTTGGCACGTGACAGAGATGGAATCTCGCTCACATTGCGCAATGTGCGGCTGGCATATTGCAGATCGCAAAACTAATCCTCGATTGTTCTCCACATCCAGAGGACGCCGAGGACGCCGTTCAGGATGCGATGCTTTCAGCCTTCAAACACATCACCAGCTTCAACGGCCGCGCAAAGATGTCCACATGGCTCGCCGCGATTGTGATCAACGCGGTCCGCATGCAGACGCGCCGCAGGCGCCGAGGCCGAATGTTGTCGCTCGACAGCTCCCCTGACGAAGGCCGGCAGGCGAGATCGGAGTTGCTCGTTGATCCGTGCCCAAGTCCGGAGGAGACTCTAGAGCAGCTCGAACTGTATGCACTCGCTGTTAAACTAACACGCGTCTTGGCTCCCTCTCAGAGGGCAGTTCTGCGGCTCCGTCAACAAAATGACTTCTCTCTAAGGAACGCAGCGAAGAAGTTAGGAGTTCCAGAAGGCACTTTAAAAGCACAGCTTGCGGGAGGCCGCGCCAAACTCACGGAACGATTTCATGAGGTCATAGCCAGGCCGAAAATCCGAGTGCCGGTATCGGCAGCCCGGCGAGCCGGGTGCCAGAGCATCTTACCGATTAGAGCTGCACGTTAACGAAGGTAATAAGCGGACAACACTTGGTTTCTCATTCGACTAACTTCGAGTAAATAGCGCTGTGCTGCCTTCGTCTCGTTAAAGCCTCGCCACGCTCAGCACCGCAGAGGTTGTGTGTTCCTGCCCTGGCGCCAGCGTGACCGCGGCGCCCATGATGTTGCTCGCTTCGACGCAGAGAAACTGCTTCCATTCGCCCTCACCCAGGTCTCGCAGCCCCCTAGCCCCTTCTTGCCACGGATTCCAGACTACTGTAGTGCTCGAATTCGCCTTCTGTAGTCGAATTCGACGACGCAATTTCGGATCGAGTAAATCGACGGCGTTCTGGGTATTTATGAATGCATTGTCGGTTTGCGAGGCGATGGTCACATTACCGAGCTGCGTCTTCTCCTTGTTAGAGTCGGTATTGTCGAGAAAGCGCGTCCCATCCAGCCCCTGTAAGCGCACCGTCCCAACATCCGCGATTCGATTGTAGGTGTGCAGTGCTTCCTCGAAATGAAGCGGTGTTTTGCCTGTATTAATACAAACGAGCTCCAGCTTGAGTTCGGAACCAAAGGTGACCCGGTGCACAAGTCGAAATTCCGCCGGCCACCAGCGCCGAGTTTGCTCATCGCTCTCAATAAACATGGTTACAGCGACTCCGGCGTTATTCTCGACGATTGAATAGAGTTGCCAGGATCTTGTGCGCACGAATCCATGTGCTGGAGCGTGGGGATCGTCTGCCTTGCCGCGAAACCAGGGAAAGCAGAGCGGAATTCCGCCGCGAATTGCCTGGCCCTCCTCCCATAGCGATTTCGAGCTGAGAAAGAGCACTTCTTCGCTGCCAGCAGGGCGCCAGGAAGTCACCTGCGCCCCGTGGACGTACATCCCGCCATACGCAAGCGGACTGGTAATGTCGACTCGCGTAAGGCCGCCATCGCCTTCGCACACGCGCGCGATGTTGGGAATTCCGAAGCGGCGATCCAGTTTAGTTAAGTCCAAAACTGCATTCATATTATTTTTGTCGAGAGGATCAGAAGCAGCAGCCGTGCCCCAGGTATTCCAATTCGCGATCGCTAATTCTTAGTTCGCCGTTTGGCCGCACGATTACCCGCGCCAAAAATGGCGGTCGCGAAGTTTACCCACTCCCATTCAGGAAACCAGTTTCTTCGGCACCTACCGTTGCATTGGAATTCCATCATGCTGCCGCCGCACTGCGGGCAAACCAGGTTGATGATCGACGAAATGATGCTGGAGTTGGATTCGCCGGGAAGCGTCTCAAAAATCGGCATGGTTGATCTCCGATCGCTCTCTTAAGTTTACCGTCGCGACTACTGCGCGACCTCTAGGAGTCAATTGCAAACCGAGGACCAATTTCCAGACCGCAAGCTCCCTTAGAAAAGACAGCTATTCCGGGCGAATTGCAACTTCACTGTCGGTACCGCTGACGAGCATTTGGCATGTGACGGAGCATCCCCGGTCATCCTCAGAATAATTGCGTCGTCGGTGTGGGTCCGTGAACCTTAACTCAATGTAAAACCAAGCTGCTCAACGGATCTGTCAAAACGTTCGACTTTGGCACGGCAGATGCGACGGGAGTGTATGACTTGGGCGCAAAGCCCTCGAGAGGAAGCGCTCATGCTGAAATCGTTGCTCTTGATCGTCATTATTTGTGCAGTCGCGTTGCCGGCTTTTTGCGAGCCGTCAGCGAAGTATGAGGTGGCCACAATCCTGGAGGTTAAGCCGCATCAATCTGCTGGCGACAGCTCGTCGTCCGAGATTCCCAGTTACGAGATTACCGTCAAAGTTGCGGGCACCAGTTATGTGGTTCTATACACAGACACCCTAGGCACAAACACGGTCAAGTACGCTGCGGGTCGCCAACTGCTAGTGCACGTCGGAAAGAACGTCATCCTCTACAACGATATTTTGGGCCGATCGCAAGAGGTGCCGATCATCACCCAAAAGCCGGCCACAACTATTAGCCAGCCGAAGTGATTGCCTAAGTATTGGGACGTAATAATGAAATACTTGTCGCGCCGTCGAGCGGAAGGACTGTGGAAGAAATATGACTAGTTTTGATCCGGCGGTTAGACCTGAATTTAACCGTCAAGCCAAACTTGATCGGCGGCTCGGCGGGGCAAAAGAGACAAGCAGCATGAGTCCCAAGCTTCCCGTCGTCTATTTGGCGCGGCACGGCAACACGGCCTGGACTCACTCCGGTCAGCACACGGGCCTAACCGATCTGCCTTTGACCCCGGATGGCGAGCGCAATGCCGTGCGGCTCGGAGAGCGGATGAAGGGGTTGACCTTTGCCAGGGCTTTTACCAGCCCGCTGCAGCGTGCTGCTCGAACCTGCGAGTTGGCCGGATTTGGAGGCGTGGCTGAAACTGATCCAGATTTGGCGGAGTGGAACTATGGACAATACGAAGGACTAACCTCTAGCCAGATTTTGCAACAGCGCCCGGACTGGGATCTGTTTCGCGACGGTTGTCCGGGAGGCGAATCGCCACAACAAATCGGCGAGCGGGCGGACCGTGTGGTCCAACGGATACGCAGCGTCACAGGTGACGTGTTGCTTTTTTCCAGCGGGCACTTTATTCGCGTGCTGACTGGGTGCTGGCTGGGTGTGGGACCCGCTGGCGGCAGATTTTTTCTGCTAAGCCCCGCCAGTGTCAGTGCACTTAGCTATGAACACAATCAGTCCCGACCTGCGGTTCGGCTGTGGGATGACGATCGCCATGTGGGAGCGTGAGCAGCAACGGCGCAACCTTTCGATGCCGTAGATAATCAATGTCAGATGAACAAGATTGCGAGGTCCTCGAATGAGCACAAAAACCGTAGCGCAACCAAAACCCGCGAAAATCGTCCCCATGGTAACGAAGCCAGAAAATGCTTCCGAGCTTCTTCAGCGGTATGGCGGCGATGCTTTTCGATTTGCCGAGAGAAAAGGCGCCATTTACGAACGACATCTAGTCTTTGATCGTGCCATCGATCCGAAAGTAGCCAGCGCACGCGAACGTTTCGAAGCATTCGCGCACTCTGTGCGGGACATTCTGGCACAGCGCTGGGTGCAAACTAAGACCACCTATGAGGGACAAAATGCGAAACGGATTTACTACCTGTCTATGGAATTTCTCCTCGGGCGTTCGCTGGTCAACAACGTCACCAATCTTCTGCTTGATCCTTTAGTCCAAGATGTTGTGCAGGAGAAACAAATCGATTGGCTCGAATTGATCGAGCAGGAACCAGATGCCGGCCTCGGCAATGGCGGCTTGGGACGGCTCGCAGCGTGTTTTCTGGATTCCATGGCCACCATGCAACTTCCTGCAACCGGCTACGGTTTGCGCTATGAGTACGGAATGTTTCGGCAATCATTTATGAACGGATGGCAGCAGGAGAGTGCCGACAATTGGTTGCGCGACGGTGACCCATGGGAGATCTGCCGCGAGCATGAGAAAGTGGAAATTAAGCTGAGCTGCAGCTTCAAGTTGCGGGACGGAAAGGTCGAGGTGATTCCGAATCGGCCCTCCACCCTGTCCGGAATTCCATTCGATCGTCCAGTGGTTGGGTACGGAGGGAAGACAATCAACACTCTCCGTCTCTGGGCCGCTTCTGCCCCCGACTACTTCGACTTTCAAGAATTCGGCACGGGAGATTTCATCGGTGCGCTGGCTGGAACCCTCGAAGCGGAATCGCTGACCCGGGTGCTCTATCCGGATGACTCTACGATGGCGGGACAAGAGCTGCGTTTGATGCAGGAGTACTTCCTGGTCTCGTGTTCCCTGGCCGATTTGATACGTCGTTTTCTGCGGCACAATGCTGATTGGGAGAAGTTGCCGGAGAAGGCTGCCATCCAGCTGAATGACACACATCCTTCCATGGCAGTCGCGGAATTGATGCGGATCCTGCTGGACGACGCGCACCTTGGATGGGACCAGGCGTGGGACCTGACCAGGAAAACCCTGGCCTATACCAACCACACATTACTGCCGGAGGCCCTCGAGAAATGGCCGGCAGCGTGGTTTGAACTCCTTCTTCCGCGCCAACTGGAGATTATCTACGAGATCAACCGCCGGCTGCTCGATGAGGCCCGCGTTCGATTTCCTGGAGATGAAGGCCGGATCGAACGCATCAGCCTGGTGGAAGAGAAGCCTTCACGCAAGATTCGGATGGCAAATCTCGCGATCGTTGGCTCGCATAGCACAAACGGGGTTGCCGCCGTTCACTCGAAATTATTACGCACGATCACCGTTAAAGATCTGGCCGACATGTTTCCTGAGCGTTTCAACAACAAGACCAACGGCGTCACGCCACGGCGCTGGCTGCTCGAAGCGAATCCGGGCCTGTCGGCGGCAATCACGAAAGCGATTGGCGAGAAGTGGATCACGGATCTGAGTCGGCTCAGTCAGCTAAAAGCGCTGGCCGATGATCTGGGCTTTCAGGAGGCATTCCACACCTCAAAGCGCGAGGCCAAAGTAAAATTCGCTGATTGGCTGAAGACGACATCCGGACAAATCATCGATCCTGACACAATTTTCGACTCCCAGATCAAACGCATTCATGAATACAAGCGGCAACTGCTGAACGCGCTGCGAATCATCGTTTGTTACAACCGCTTGCGGGAAAATCCGAACCTGGAGATGGCACCGCGCACATTCTTCTTTGCTGGGAAAGCTGCGCCTGCTTATCGGCTGGCCAAACTTATCATCAAGTTCATCAACAATCTGGCAGGCACGATCGATGGAGACTCAATTGTGCGTGGGCGGATGAAGGTGGTCTTCCTACCTGAATACAATGTCTCCCTGGCAGAACGTCTGATCCCTGCCAGCGACGTCTCCAACCAGATTTCGACGGCGGGGTACGAAGCCAGCGGAACGAGTAACATGAAATTCATGATGAATGGAGCTCTGACCGTGGGCACTCTTGACGGCGCCACCATCGAAATGGCCGAGGAAGCAGGAAAAGAGAACTTGTTTCTGTTCGGCCTAACCGTTGAGCAAGTTCAAAACAGCCAGGGCTGGTACAACCCGCATTGGCACTATGAACACGAACCCGAGACGCGAGCCGCTCTGGATCTTATCTTTTCTGATTACTTCAGCCGTAACGAACCTGGCGCCTTCGCTCCAATTCGCGATACTTTGCTCACGAACGGCGATCATTATATGCACCTGGCAGACCTCACCTCTTATGTTCAGTCGCAGGATCGGCTCGGGGTTCTTTACGCGAATCGCGCCGATTGGGCGCGAAAAGCCATCCTGAACATCGCCAGCTCAGGAAAGTTCTCGAGCGACCGCACCATTCATGAATACGCAACTGAAATCTGGAAGGCGGAACCATGCCCCATACTTTAGAAAAACAAGCAGTCGCAGAAGGTCCGGCGATTTCCCCTCTCGCAGGGAAACCCGCGCCGAAGGAACTGCTGATCGACCCAGCGCGCTTGCAACGAGATTATTACGAGCGCAAACCCGACGTAACCGACCCCAACCAACTGGTCGCTTTCGGCACCAGCGGACATCGCGGCTCAGCGCTTCACGGTACGTTTAACGAGGCGCACCTTCTGGCAATTACGCAGGCCATCTGCGAATACCGAAAAGGGCAGGAAATTGACGGTCCTTTATATATGGGGAAGGACACTCATGCAGTTTCAGAGCCCGCGCAGCGGACTGCCCTCGAAGTGCTGGCGGCGAATGGGGTTGAAACCATCATTCAGGAAAATGACGGCGTAACCCCGACGCCGGTTATCTCGCACGCTATTCTCGTCTACAACCGCGGACGGAGGGAACACTTCGCCGATGGCATCGTAATCACCCCGTCACACAATCCGCCCGAGGATGGAGGATTCAAGTACAACCCGCCCAATGGCGGCCCTGCCGATACGGACGTAACCGGCTGGGTGCAAAATCGCGCCAACGATTTATTGCGATCGGGCAACAAAGATGTCAAGCGCGTTCCCTTCGAAAGGGCGATCCGGGCAACCAGCACGCATCAGGAAGATTTCGTCATGCCGTTCGTTCGCGACCTCAGAAATGTGGTTGATATGGACGCGATCCGCAGTGCGCGCCTGAAACTTGGAGTGGATCCTCTGGGCGGCGCTTCGCTGCCATACTGGGATCCGATCAATTCGATTTACGGACTAGAAGTGGAAGTCGTGAATAGAAAGATCGATCCGACCTTCTCTTTCATGACGGTAGATCACGACGGCAAAATCCGCATGGATTGTTCGAGTCCTTATGCCATGGCCCGGCTGGTCGGGTTGAAAGATCAATTCCAGCTGGCTTTCGGTAACGATACCGACGCAGACCGGCACGGCATTGTTAGCCCAGTTGCCGGATTACTGAACCCTAATCATTACCTCGCAGTAGCCATCCAATATTTGCTCACGCACCGCCCACAGTGGCGGCAGGATGTCATCGTGGGAAAGACCCTGGTAAGCAGCAGCATGATTGACCGAGTCATCAGTAAGCTCGGACGCCGCTTGTCCGAGGTGCCCGTCGGCTTCAAGTGGTTTGTGCCGGGACTCGTCGATGGTTCGTTCTGTTTCGGCGGAGAAGAAAGCGCGGGAGCAAGCTTTCTTCGCCAAGATGGTACCGCGTGGGCAACGGACAAAGATGGGCTTATTATGGTGCTCCTCGCGGCCGAGATTACTGCCTCGACAGGGAAGGACCCCGGCGAGCATTACCGTGAACTGACGGCAGAATTCGGCAAACCGTATTACACACGCATTGATGCGCCGGCCACTCCGGAGCAGAAAGCGAAATTGCAGAAACTGACGCCGGATGCGGTGAAGGAATCGGATCTGGCGGGCGAACCCATTGCTGCCAAGCTGACGAAGGCCCCTGGCAATCAGGCTCCGATTGGCGGGCTGAAAGTCGTAGCGAAGAGCGGCTGGTTCGCGGCACGGCCGTCCGGCACGGAAAACATCTACAAGATTTATGCGGAGAGTTTTGAGAGCGAAGCACACCTTAATGCGATTTTGAGTGAAGCCGAGGAGATTGTGAACAACGCGCTTGGTGCTGGAGTTGTTCAATGAATGGCAACGGCGGACCAGTGAACGTTCCGCCATTTTCGCCCGATTACCGTGCATCCGGCTTGCTGTTGCACATCACGTCTCTTCCCTCGCCTTACGGCATCGGCGATCTCAGACCATCGGCCTTTTCCTGGGTCAATCTTCTCCATGACGCTGGCCAGCGTTGGTGGCAATCCCTTCCGCTCGGGCCGACAGGTTATGGGAATTCGCCCTATCAGCCGATGTCGTCATTTGCTGGAAACGCTCTGCTGATCAGTCCTGAGAGCCTGATATCAGACGGATTGCTGGCCGAGAAGGATTGCGAATCTCACTTTCCTTCTGACTTCGTTGACTACGATGCTGTGATTCCTTTCAAAGCCCGCCTTTTCCAAGTTGCGTGGAAGCACTTCAAGTCTGGAAACTGCACGGACCTGCGGCCGGAATATGATGAATTCCGAAATAAGCACGAACACTGGCTGAACGATTACGGGCTGTTCCGCGCGCTGAAGGCGAAGTACAACGGCGCATATTACCTCGACTGGCCCGAAGACGTGGTTCAGCGTCGACCGGAGGCTTTGGCTGCTGCGCGTCGCGAGTTAGCGGATGAAATTGACCAGGTCTGCTTCGCACAGTTCCTACTCTTCCGCCAAGGAGATCAACTTAAGACGTACGCGCATTCGAAGGATGTGAGACTGATTGGTGATTTGCCCTTCTTTGTCTCTCCGGATTCCAGCGACGTCTGGGCGAATCCGGAATTATTTCTTCTCGATGAGCATCGCCGCCCACGCTTCGTCGCGGGAGTTCCTCCCGACTACTTCAGTGCGCAAGGACAACTGTGGGGAAATCCCGTTTACAACTGGGACGCACATCGCGCAACCGGCTACCGATGGGCCATCGATCGAATCCGTGCTTTGCTTGCGCATGTGGATGCGATTCGACTGGACCACTTCCGCGGATTTGCGGCCGCCTGGCACGTGCCCGCGGGTGCGCCAACGGCTCAGACAGGCCAGTGGGTACAGGGTCCAGGTGCGGACTTTTTCGAAGCGGTATCCGGGGAGTTGGGCGGCTTGCCGTTCATCGTCGAAGATCTCGGAATCATTACTCCGGATGTCCAGTCTTTGCGGGACCAATTTCAACTTCCGGGAACACGTGTTTTGCAGTTTGCTTTCGACGGTCATACCGACAATCCGTACTTGCCTCACAACTTCGTGAGTAACACTGTGGTCTACACCGGCACACATGACAACGCGCCAACTCGAGAGTGGTACGAAGAATTGCCAAACTATCAGCGCCAGATCTTTTGGAACTACCTCAAGCGAGTGCCAGGCGGGAACCCTGATGCGGCACCTGCACTGATGAGCCTGGCATGGTCGTCCAAGGCAGCGCTGGCGATTGCTCCGTTACAGGATCTGCTTAACCTCGGGGCAGAAAGTCGCATGAATGTGCCGGGTCGGCCAGGTGGAAATTGGGGCTGGCGGTGCCGTGAAGACATGTTGTCGCAGTCAGCGTTCGGATGGCTTCGGAATTTGACGGAGACTTCGAAGCGCTCGGGTGCGCCGGCGGGCGCTCAAGAAGGAAGTTTGCGAAACGAATCGATGCCAGTTGCTGGGTCTCGAGCTTAGACCGGAATTTTTAGCCGATGGAAGAATAAAGGGTCCATTCTCCAAGCTGTATGATGCCCACCCTGGCCTCACGTGGGTGCGAATGCCCGTTGAATCCCCAATGTCGTTTACGCTGGCTCTGTCTGCCGCTAATTCCGCTAGAGAAAATGATTCCCTCGTTTCATTTGCTATGTTTTAGGAGATGTTCTCCAGCTCAGCTTCTTAACGCCCGTCCAAGCCATTTACATATTGCATCGGTGGGGCGCCTGACTCACGCTCAACTAACCTGGTCGCCACGGCAAAGAGGCAACTTACGGAGATGCCGCACATCAGGACGCCGGTGACACTCTCAACGGGCCCTAGCAGGTGGCAAACTCGGGGCAGGACGACGTCACCATAGCCGACCGTCGAATAACTGCTGGCTGAAAAGTATAACGAGGACTCCCACGACGGAAGACAATACCAGCGATAGAACAGTGACCAGAAGAAAATCTGCAAAAACTGCAGAACAATCACCAGGGTCGAAAATTGAATCATCAGGACGGCGGCATGCAATGAGCTCAGACGGGCAACCCCGCGCTCAATGCTGGCTCTCGCCCACCGAATAAGCACCGCGACCCCGGCGCACTGGATCCAGAGCGTAAGCGTAACCAGAAAAACCGCAGTACCGACTTGGCGAGCAAAGGTCATCATCTCCATTCACAGGCGGTTTGGCGAACTCTTGGACTTCGGAGATGCACTTTCCTCTCCAAACGAGAGTGGCTCGCCGAGAACTGAAAACAATCCGAAGCAATCGAGTGGTTTGTCACCTGCCAGACTGCTGTCACTACGCTCGCGTGCGGTGCTTGAGGATTGCGTGTACCGCCGCTTCCAACTCCTTGCAATTGTGTGATCTACGCCCATCCGCGCCGTGCATGTCCGCTGGAACTTTGAATGCACAACCACCGTTGAAGAACGTTGACAGGCACTTAAATAGCGCGTGTCGAAAGAATCGTGGCAGGAGGTTGAATGCAAAGTAAGGCAGCAAGGCTCTTTTTCTTCGCGGTTATCGCTATGGCAGTGTCCACCAGTCAGCCGTCGTCCGCGCAGCAACCAGCTACGCAGGGTACGGAGCCGATGCAGGCACCTGGTGGTCCCGCCTACCGGGATACGCAGTGGTCTCCTGATGACGACATACAACTATTGAAGAGCGACCTACGATCGCAAAAGAAGCAGATTGTTGCGGCGAACATGGATCTGACCGATACCCAGGCGGAGAAGTTCTGGCCAGTGTATGACCGCTACGCAGCGGAATTGGCGAAAGTCTACGACACAAAAATTGCCCTCTTTCAAGAATACCTTGACAACCATCAAACCATGTCCGGGGATCAGGCAGAAAGTTACTTACGCCGGCGCGCCGCCGTGGAAGAGGACATCATGCAAGTTCGGCTCAATTATCTTCCGGAGTTTCGCAAGGTGTTAACGGGTCGGGAAACAGCGCGTTTTTACCAGATCGACTGGCGGCTCGATCTCATGATCAATCTTCAGTTGGCGCAAGCTCCCGTCATTAACCCATAGACGAGTCAAGGCCGATGCGACGGACAACAAAGTCGATAACGATCCGACCTGTTAGGGAACTCGCAATGTTCGTTTTGTCGTCGCTGTTGTTGGCGCCGAAGGCGCTTGCCCAACACTCTCAAACCAGCATCTTTGCTCCTCAATCCACACCGGCCAAATCGATTCTTGATTTGTCGATCTTTGTGCTCTCGATCACCGGAATCATTTTCGTTGTTGTTTTTACTCTGCTGGTCTATTCCATTTCTAAATTTCGCGCGAAGCCAGCGAATGCGAACAGTGAGCCGGCACAGGTCTACGGAAGCAACCAGATTGAGATGGCCTGGACGATCATCCCCATTCTGATCGTGGTCGTTTTGTTCCTGGCTACGGCGCGAGTCATCCACGCGATTCAGGATGCTCCAGAACCGGCGGGCGCTGTAGAGGTCACCGCTATTGGACATCAATACTGGTGGGAGTTTCGTTATCCGAAGCTGGGTATCGTCACGGCGAACGAACTACACATTCCCGTGAGCGATCCGATTCATCCCACACCTACATTCCTGCAATTGCTCTCGGCTGACACAGACCACAGTTTCTGGATTCCGGTGCTTGCAGGCAAGACTGACCTCATTCCGAATCACCCCAACAGAATGTGGATGGACCCGCACCGCACAGGGATTTTCCTTGGCCAATGCGCGCAGTATTGCGGGGTCCAGCACGCGAAGATGCTTCTGCGCGTTTCGGTCGATAGTCCGCAAGACTTCGCGGCGTGGGTTCGCGGCCAGCAACAACCCGCAGTTCAGGACCAAAGCGTTATGACTGGGAGGCAGGTCTTCGAGCACACTGCCTGCATCAACTGCCACACGGTTTCGGGAACTCCAGCCGACGGACGCTTCGGCCCCGACCTGACGCACTTAATGAGCCGCACCACAATAGCTGCCGGTGCGGCTGAGAATACGCCACAAAACCTTCGGCTGTGGATCGATGACCCAGACGCAATGAAGCATGGTTCGCTGATGCCGGCTATGAAACTAAGCGACGCGGATGTGGACGCGGTCGCGAGTTACATGGAGACACTTCGCTAAAGGATTTTGAAGGCCCGCTATGTCATCGGATGCGATCACAATTCCCGCGCTGCAAATTCAAGAGAAGCCCTGGGTCGATCTGCTGCATGAGTGGGTCACTACGGTCGATCACAAGCGGCTCGGGATTCTCTACATCGTTTACGCGCTGGTCTTTCTGGTGTTCGGAGGTATTGAGGCCCTCATCATTCGCGTTCAGTTGATGCATTCGCATAATAATTTTGTGTCCCCGCAAGTCTTCAACCGTATGTTCACCATGCATGGCACAACCATGATTTTTTTCGTGGTCATGCCGGTCCTGTTCGGATTTGCGAATTACCTTGTTCCGTTGATGATCGGTGCACGCGACATGGCGTTTCCGCGGCTGAATGCCTTCAGCTTCTGGCTGTCGGCGTTTGGCGGCTTACTGCTCTACTTCAGTTTCCTCGGAGGAAGCGGTCTCTACGGGGCAGGAAGTGCCCCTGACGTTGGATGGTGGGCGTACGCACCTTTAACAGCGCGCGCCTTTTCACCGGGTCATAGCTCAGACTATTGGACGCTTGCGCTCCTGGTTTCCGGGTTTGGAAGCATTGGAACGTCGATTAACATTATCGCGACCATTCTGTGTCTCCGATGCCCGGGCATGAAGCTCAACCGCATGCCTCTGTTGGCTTGGCTCAATCTTGTGATGGCCGGAATGGTTCTGATTGCCATCACTCCACTCTCCGCCGCCCAGATCATGCTGTTGATCGACCGGTATTTGGGGGGCCATTTCTTTGACGCGCAGGCCGGTGGCTCAGCTGTGCTGTGGATGCACTTCTTCTGGATCTTCGGTCATCCCGAAGTTTACATATTGGTCATTCCAGCCTTTGCTTTTCTGTCAGAAATCGTTCCGGTCTTTTCACGCAAACCCATCTTTGGGTATCCGGTTATGGTTGCGGCCACGATTTGCATCGCCTTTGTGAGCCTGAGCGTCTGGGCGCACCACATGTTTACAGTCGGAATGAACTCCTATGCCAACAGCTTCTTCGCGATCACGACGATGGCCGTCGGTATTCCTACCGGGATCAAGATCTTCAATTGGATTGGCACGATGTGGGGCGGAAGGATTCTGTTTAAGGTGCCTATGCTGTTCTGCCTAGGATTTCTGTTTCAGTTCTTAATCGCAGGTCTCACCGGCATCATGCAAGCGGCTGCGCCTTTCGATTGGCAGCTTAGCCTTTCCTATTTCGTTGTGGCGCACTTTCATTACGTAATCGTGGGCGGAATTTTGTTTGCCCTCTTTGGAGCCTTCTATTACTGGTGTCCGAAGATGACCGGCCGCATGCTGAGTGAACGCCTCGGTAGGTGGCACTTCTGGCTTTTCGTGATCGGTTTCCACATGACGTTCGACGTGATGCACATTCCGGGGTTGCTCGGCATGCCACGCCGAATCTACACTTATGAACCCGGCCGCGGTTGGGACACTCTGAACCTCATCGTCTCGATCGGCGCATTCATTCAGGCGATTGCCATACTGGTCTTTGTGTGGAATCTCATCAGTTCTTACTTCAAGGGAGCCAAAGCGGGGAACGATCCTTGGGATGCCTGGACGCTTGAGTGGTCCACAAGCTCTCCACCGCCTCCCTACAACTTCGCCACCATTCCGGTAGTCGCTAGCCGGCGTCCATTGTGGGACTTGAAACATCCGGAAGATCCAGACAGCCTTTATGAATGAAGGAAGAAAGCAATGAGCGCAGTTGCAAGTTCGGCAGTTGAAATCCCGCCGGCTTGGACTCTGCCTTACCGGGGCAAGGTCGCGATGGCCAGCCTCATTATCGCGGAATCCGCGATCTTCACCATTTTTGTGGTTGCCTACCTCTTCTATTTGGGCAAGAGCCTCACCGGGCCGACTCCGAGAGAAGTACTGGAGACACCGATCTTTTTCACCATCTGCTTGTTGTCCAGCAGCATCACAGTCCACTTCGCCAGCAAATCTCTTGAACGCAATAATCGCGCAACGTTTCTCGCTTTGTGGTCGCTCACGATTATTCTCGGTGGCCTCTTTCTATTTGGCACCGGGATAGAATGGCACCGGCTTATTTACGAACATGGGCTGAAGATCTCCACAAATTTGTTTGGAACGACGTATTACTCACTTGTTGGCCTGCACGCGTTTCACGTCAGCGCAGGACTGATCATGCTCACTATCGTCCTTATTTTTGGTTTGGCTGGGCAGGTGCACGAAGATCAGTTCCGCCGCGTCGGTGTGCTTGCCTTGTACTGGCACTTTGTTGATGCCGTTTGGGTCGTAGTTTTCACTGTGGTTTACATAGTCGGACGCTGAGGGAAAGAAATGGACACGTTACTCGCGACAGAACAACTCGGCCAAGATCCCGGAACTCCACGCGAGATTGAATCACCTGCGCCGACTACTTGGCCTTTGATTCTGGCGTTTGGATTCACTTTGCTGTTCTCGGGACTGGTAACGAGCATGTCAGTAACGGCCCTCGGTGCTGTACTCGCCGTGGCAGGATGCGTCGGCTGGTTCCGCGAGGTTTTCCCGCGCGAGCACGAGGTAGCTGTCCCGGTGCTTCCAGATGATTTCCGTGCATCGACTGAGCGCCGCGTGGTGGATCGGCTGCCAGTCGCGGCAGAGCAGGTACGCGCATGGCTGCCCGTTCACACGTATCCCGTTTCCGCCGGTGTGAAGGGTGGATTGGCGGGGGGCATAGCAATGGCAGTGCTAGCCTGTGCTTATGGCGTGCTGAAAGCTGGGAGCATCTGGTATCCCATCAATCTTCTTGCTGCTACTGCTTACGCGGAATCACTGAAAATGGGACCGGGGCAGCTGAACTCCTTTCACGCCGACGGCTTCGTGCTCGCGCTGGGATTGCACGCCTTCGTGTCAACATTGGTTGGTTTGCTGTACGGTGTGATGCTCCCTATGTTCGCGCGGCGACCGATTGTCCTCGGAGGATTGATCGCCCCGGTGCTATGGTCCGGGCTGATTTACACGATGCTCGGCCTGCTTAATCCGCTACTCGCAAGCCACATCGACTGGTATTGGTTTGTGGCTTCGCAAGTTGCCTTTGGCCTGGTCGCAGGCTTGGTCGTGGCGCGCCAGTCTCGCATGTTGACCCGCGAGAACATGCCGTTCGCTATGCGTGCAGGAGTGGAAGCTCCAGGAATTATTTCGCCGCATGGAGAGGAACGGCCGTGAACTCACTCCGATATTCGTATCTGGCCGCCGTGATGAGCATGATTGTTCTCTCCGGTTGCAGTTCTCCACCTGGCCAGCGACGCGAGACTTCGGAAATCCTCGCTCCAAATGAGGTTACAGATTCTCGTACTTTGTACGCGGAAAACTGCGCGGGTTGCCACGGCTCGGAAGGTCGGGGAGGAGCGGCGATCGCTTTGGCCGATCCCGTTTACTTCGCAATTGCCAACGATGCATCGATACGTAAAGTTGTTGCGAATGGCGTGAAGGGCACTTCGATGCCGGCCTTCGCTCAAAGTGCGGGCGGAATGCTTACTAATAAGCAGATCGATCTAATCACCACAGAAATGCGTTCCCGCTGGAGCCGCCCGGAAATTCTCAACGGAGCTAACCCGCCGGCCTATGCGGCAAACTCTGCGGGCAATGCCCGGCAGGGCGAAGTTGTGTATGGAACTTACTGCGCATCGTGTCACGGTTCACAAGGCCAAGGCGCACGCAAGGGCAGCGCTATCACGAACGATTCGTTCCTGGCGCTGGTCAGTGATCAGGGGCTGCGCACCATTATCATCACGGGCCGTCCGGAACTAGGCGCGCCTGACTGGCGTGGAAATGTGCCCGGCAAACCGATGTCCGATCAGGAAATCACGGATGTAGTTGCATGGATCGCTACGCACCGAGTGCAAACCCCTGGGCAGCCCTATTCAGCCTCTAATTACGCGCAGCAGCAGGAGTAAGACAATGTCCACTAAACCTGTCCTTGCACCGTCGAGTGAAACGCCTATATCCCGGCGCGGGTTTTTCATGAAGTTGGGAATTCTCTTCAATGGGTTGGCGGCGGCTGTGGTCGCCGTGCCGATCGTGGGATTTCTTTTCTCCTCGATCACACGCGGCCGGGGCAACGGCTATCTCTCCTGGGTGCAGCTCGGTAATGTCAGCGAATTTCCCGAAGGCGAGACTCGGCTGGCGACGTTTCGCAATCCATACGTGATGCCGACCGACGGCACAACAGCCGACACGGCCTGCTGGGTGCGGCACATCGCAGGGGAGCAATTCCAGATCTTCGCGGTCAACTGCGCCCATCTAGGCTGTCCCGTTCGCTGGTTTCAGCAGTCGGGCTTGTTCATGTGTCCTTGCCACGGTGGAGCGTACTACCGCGACGGCTCACGGGCCTCGGGGCCGCCCGAGCGCGGCCTTTTCGAATATCCATACAAGGTTGAGAACGGCGTGATCGCCATTCAGGCCGGTGAGTTGCCGACGCCGGGAGCAGCGATTGCAGCTCTTACCGGAGAGAAACCGCCATGCGCATGATGATCAGCAGTATCGGGCAATGGTTCGATCGCCGTTTGCAGCTGGCCGCGCCTGTTCGCGAAATCGCCGAACATCCCGTCCCGCGGAACACCGCCAGTTGGTGGTATGTGTTTGGCAGCGCCGCGTTGGTGGTATTCATCCTGCAATTCGTGACGGGAATTCTGCTCGCGCTGGTTTATGTGCCCTCGGGCGCGGAAGCGTGGAGCAGCCTGCAAGCCTTGAACCACGCTGTGACGCTTGGCTGGTTCATTCGCGCGATGCACGGATGGGGTTCGAATTTCATGGTCGCCATCGTCCTGATCCATATGGTCCAGGTGTTTCTATTTGGCGCGTATAAGTTTCCTCGCGAACTTACCTGGATCTTAGGCGTCTTTCTGTTGCTGATGACGCTGGGCATGGCTTTCAGTGGGCAGGTGCTGCGCTTCGATCAGGATGCCTATTGGGGACTGGGAATCGGAGCGTCAATCGCGAGCCGCGTTCCTATCCTAGGTCCTGCGATCGTGAAGTTGATGCTAGGAGGGCCGATCATCGCGGGCGCGACTCTGTCACGATTCTTCACCCTGCATGTGTTCGTGATCCCGGGATTGCTGATTGGCTTCGTTTGCCTCCATTTGTTGATGGTGCTGAAGCTGGGCATCAATGAATGGCCGATGCCGGGGCGCGTCGTGAAACGAGCGACGTACATAAACGACTACCACGAGCTGACAAAGAAAGATGGCGCGCCCTTCGTTCCCTATGCCGTGTGGAAAGACATGTTCTTCGCGGCGTTCATAATCCTGGCTGTTGCCGCATGTGCGTTCTACTTCGGTCCATTTGGGCCGACCGGCAGGCCCGATCCAACCATCATCCAGACCGTTCCCAAGCCGGATTACTTTTTCCTCTGGCTCTATGCTTTGCTCTCGCTGCTTCCGCCTTCGCTCGAGACACCGGCACTTCTGATCGGACCAGTAGTGGTGATTGCCGGACTCCTTCTTCTTCCGTTTCTTTCCGGCGAAGGTGAAAAGAGTTGGAAGCGACGGCCGATCGCGGTTTTGACCGTGATGTTGATCGCGATCACGCTCGGGACGTTTACTCATCTCGCGGGATACACACCCTGGAGTCCGCACATGAACGCGTGGAGCGGTGATCCAGTGCCGGATCAGTTCATACATGGCACGACCGCGCTAGAGCGGCAGGGTGCTTTGGTATTCCAGGTCAAGCAGTGCCGTAACTGTCACTCACTGGGCGAAACCGGCGGACAGAGAGGACCGTCTCTCGACAGTGTTGCCGTGCGCCTCACGCAAGACCAGCTTATCCGGCAGGTCATTCAAGGCGGCGGCAACATGCCGGCCTACGGCAAGAACTTGAGTCCCGCGGAAACAACCGCGCTGGTGGCCTTTCTTGAAACCCTGCACCCAAAGGGGCAAGCGCCAGCGCGCGATGCTGCACGTGATGTGGCCCTCGGCGATCAGAAGCAACCCGGCTCGGAACGGTAGGAGAGAGGGTCTCATGTCAGATCTCCATCACGGCGCACCGGGATCGCTCGAGTCAGTGTTACTCACCGTCATAATCATCTTGGCGGCCTCGGTGTATTTGCGTGGATGGCTTCAGCTTCGTTCGAGTTCGTTCAGCATCATAAACAGTTGGCATGCGTTTAGCTTCGTTGTCGGGCTGTTGTTGATTTGGGTCGCAATTGCTTCTCCCGTTGCCGCACTCGATCATGAACTGCTGACAGTGCACATGCTGAAACACTTGCTGCTGATGACGCTGGCTCCTCCACTGATCTGGTTAGGTGAGCCCGTAGGTCCGTTATTGCACGGTTTGCCGCAGCGATTCGTACAACGAGTTCTTGCCCCGGCCTTTCAGTTGCTGCCTGTACACAGAATCGGGAGCGCGCTGAGACAGCGTGAGTTCTGCTGGCTTGCCGCCGCTGCTGCGTTGGTTGGATGGCATATTCCCGCCGTATTTACATTTACGATGCAATCGGCGGCGTGGCATTTTGTCGAGCAGTCATCATTTCTTGCGAGCGGGCTCCTGTTCTGGTGGCCAGTAGTTCAGCCCTGGCCATGCGTTCCGAAATCAGATTTGTCGATGATCTTGTACCTCTTTTTTGCCACGCTGCCGTGCGACATCCTTTCAGGATTTCTTGTGTTTTGTGATCGCGTGGTTTACCCGGTGTACTTGTCATCGTCATACCTGTTCGGCTTTAGTCCGCTCGGAGATCAGCAGTGTGCAGCTGCTTTGATGTGGACCTGCGTCACTCTGGTGTATCTGGTAGCCGGAGCGATCTTAGCCATGCGGCTGCTCTCCCCGGAGAAATCTCTTGATACTAAATTGGCGCCGGCGGTGTTGCATGTCAACCCCGCACCGTCCAACGTTCAACAGCGCTCGGAGGCTTTCTGAGCATGGCGACCAGATCACTTGCGACGCTTGACGTACCAGCTGCATTGCCTACTCGCGGCGCGCGTCCTACTGTCTTTTCGGACTATTGGGCGCTCACCAAGCCGGAAGTCAATTTCTTGATCGTCATCACAACTTTCGCCGGGTTCTATCTGGCTCGTCCGGCTGGATGGCGGGATTTCCCATTCTGGCTGTCGGTCAATGCGTTGTTGGGTACATTGTTCGTAGCTAGTGGTACTGGGACTCTGAACCAATATCTTGAACGCGGATTCGACGCGCAAATGCGCAGGACTGCCCGTCGGCCGCTGGCCGGCGGGCGGCTCAAACCTACTCCAGTCCTGTGGTTCGGTATCGCATTGTCGGTGGTCGGCAGCATCTATCTTGCGGTCGCGGTCAATGTTCTTGCGAGCCTGCTCGCGATGGCCACGTTACTGTCTTATCTGTTTGTTTACACTCCGCTCAAACGAAAGACGCCACTGTGCACCCTGGTCGGCGCGTTTCCAGGGGCCATGCCTCCTCTGATCGGCTGGGCCGCAGCATCCGGCAAGCTGAACTTCCAGGCATGGACACTCTACGCAATGCTCTTTCTCTGGCAGTTTCCACACTTCATGGCGATCGCCTGGATGTACCGCGAGGATTACGCCCAGGCAGGCTACTTGGTGCTCCCTCCTGACGACTGCGTGCGAGCCCGTTTGGTGAATTTGCAAACTGTGCCGCCGCTCTTAGCATTGGTGCCACTAAGTCTCTTGCCAGGGTTGATGGGTGAAGCGAAATTCTATTTGATTGGAGCCTTGCTCCTGGGCGGGGGCTTCCTTTATTACGCAGCACAGTTCTTAATTCGCAAGTCCAACTCTGCCGCTCGACGCCTTCTTGCGGCATCCATCATTTATCTTCCCGCGCTATTCGTGCTGATGGTGCTTGCACGCGGTTAGAGAAGCAGGGCAATGGCCGACAATCGTGACATGAGTGCGCAACTCCGCAAATGGGTGATTGCCCAGGACAATCCACCGTCAATTGCGCATGTGGTCCTCAGTGTGCTTACTGCAGTGGTGTCTTATGTCATCGCCCGCCTGTTCCGTCTGCCCGAAGCCTACTGGGCGCCAATGTCTGCCTTGCTAGTAATGCAGCTGACTCTCAGCGCGGCATTCCCCATTGCCGTCCAATATGTCGTAGGAACAGCGGTCGGCGCAGCCGTTGGAGCACTGACCGACATTTACTTCCACACAAGCCTCAGCGCCTTCGGAGCGGCCATTGTCCTCGTCGGATTGTTGTGCGTTGCACTTCGCGTCGAGAGAAGCGCGTTTCGATATGCCAGTATCACCCTCGTGATCGTTATGCTCGTGCCTCGATCTACAAATGGCGGGTTAGTGGCGCTCCACAGATTCTTGGAAGTTTCGATAGGGATCGCGGTAGGCCTTGCGCTCTTCGCCATTTGGCAGAAGATCGATCTGAAACTTTCAGTCAAGGTGAAGAGTGCGTCCTCGGTCGGCTGATACGGGACTTGTCACATGTGTCCGATGTCTTGACCTGCGGGCACTGTTGAGCCAGCGACGTCAAAACAGAAGAGGCGATGGCCGTAAATACAACGTTATGATCACACGGGCCCGGATTTCTGACATTGGGCAGGAGAGGTCATCGGCTTAACTCCTGAGCTCTTTCGAAATTGGCTTCCCAGGAAACGATCCTTGGGGACTTACCTAGCTGAGGAAAAGCCCGGGCTCGTGCTTTCCGAATTTCCCGAGGCGAGCAGCCAAGCAGTAGCGAGCACTCATGGTCCGAATACTGCTCAGGACAGACATGATATAAGTTCAAGATTTTCAGCGCCAAACTCAGGCCCCGTTTTGTCGAGAGTTGAAGGTGTCGAATGCCACCTGACAATTTCTTAGCGACATTGGGGCTACTCGGAGGAGACGGGAGCCCGGGCTGAGTGCCCGGGCCGGGTTGGAAGGAGTATTGAGGAGACCTAAAACGTTTTACTTCACGTGGCCACCCCTGCGGGTGAACTTGCCGATAATGAACTCCTGGGCAAGGCTGGCACCGATGCGTTCCGCCGTGCCGATTGCGAAATTTCCAAAGACTAGCCCGGCGCCACGATCGGATCTGGGGTAATACAGGTTGGCGAGGGCAGAAGACGCCAAAACGCCGCCCATGCTGGAGTAGTTCGGTCCCCACTTTCCATTGTCGTATCGGGCGACAAACGGGCTAAGCATGGCATGACGAATTCGAGAATCGGTTGTGCCCGTTCCCTGATAGAAGTAGCGCGGGTCCTGGTGCAACAGCGACGGTAGTATCGCGCCACCGATCATGATGTCGGAAAAGCCATCAGCGGTAATTGCGCCCACCCGTTCGCCATATGCGCCCCAGCCCTGACCATAATGAGGGCTGTTTCCAGCCTGTTTCGCGCTGGCCACAAAAAGAATTCCCGCAGCCGTAACGGGATCGGCTGAGACCTTCAGCGCAAGCTGGAATTTCATCTTTGCGGTGAGCGGTTCGGCATTCTGATCATAGTTGACATAGAAGTTCGGAATGATTCCGAAAACGCGCTGCTGTTCCTCCGCCTTGAATTGCTCAGTCGCTACCTCCACAGGATCGTAATGAACGTCAACCGTTGTGTGCTCAACTTCAATTCGCAGTTGAATGCCGGTCACAATCTTGAACTGGCCCGCCTCAAGCGTGATCGTGGGCGATGTCCACTCCGCAAAATCCCTCGCAGTGATGTTGATCTGATATGGAGTGCCCGGCTTCACGTCGTGAAATTCGAAATACCCGTTTTCAGGTGTGGTCACTGTACGTGGATTGTCGCGTGCTGGGGTCTCGAGAACCACCGTCGCGTTGGGTACCGGATGACCGTTTACATCGGTAACGGTTCCTATAAGGTTTGCTAGCCTTGCTTCTGTGCCTGGAACGCTCTGTCCAGACATGGAACAGGAGAACGCCAGGGCTATAGCCAGCACAGTCAGGAGGCGGATGGGAGAGAGTATCGACATGACAGTTGAATTGGTCCATTCACACGTTTGCAAGGAACATGCCAAACGCAACCCCCCTTAACTGCCTGAATCTCATCAGACGAATTCAGCCAGGAGTGTTGACACTTGAAAGTGTCAAAGTTCAATGACAGTGACACTGCGACCGAAGAGAAAACATCGAGTCGATAACTGGGAGCATTGACAAATTCGGCAGAGAACTCGACCTACCGAACTCATGCAGCGATTTGTTTGACGGTGCGGCAAGGTTCTAGACAAAACCGGTGCTGCATCTCAGTCTTCAAAACTGCGAACGCCACAGCGGAAGCCGCGTTTAACGTTTTCCCACATCCACTTGATCACCCGCTCGTCGTTGTAGCAGTAGGCAAGATTATGATTCAGCGTGGAGAAGCAATGTTCTTGGCACGTCTTCTTCATGTCCTTTAACTGATTCGTTTCCGATCTGCCACTAGGTCATTTCTTGTCACGATCTTCATCCGCTCCAGAGAATAGGGAAGCTCTCGGCCGCAATCCAGGCACGAAACGTACGTGAATCCGGCCAGGTGACGGCGCGGCCACGTGGTGTGTGGATGGACGCAATCAAACAGGTACGCCAAAATCCAATTCCCCCAGCTCATCGTTTCTCCCTACGCGAGCGCGGACTTTCCGGCTTCATGGTTTGTTCGAAACTCGTTCTCTAACCGGACTGAGGCCAACTGGAGATAAGCGTTCCGCAACTGCGTACGAAACTGTTTCTCGCTGACCTGCGCCTTGCCGGCAGCATCATGAATCGCGTATCCAAGCACGTGATGCAGAACAAAGGCTATCCGGGAAGTGGAATCGAGCCGAAGAATGGGATTACCGCTCAGCTCCTTCAGCGATCGAAATGCTGGTGAGTCGATCGCTGTGGAATGTCCGTAGAGCACAGCGTCAACAGCCGATGACTCCCGATCCCAGCACGTAATAGATTCCTTGGGCAACTGCTGTAACGAGAGTTCGACGGTCCGTTCGATGAGATCAGAGTCAACGGTGATGTGCTCGAGCGATCCATCAATCGCCGTCATCACGACTGACACGGCCACACCAGGGTCGAGGGTCAGCAGGTAGGCGGAACAGGTAAGCCGGTCTAGTTCGACCTGGAGGTTGTCTGCCGGTTCGCTTATTTGCGGAGCCATTGTTTCGTACCTCCAACATCTGAACGAGAGGCAACTGATATGCCAAACCGGACTTAACACCCTTGTACCCCTAATTCTTTGGAAACACGGGGCGACCTCGAGAAGTGAGCGGGTCTTCTGTGTTGAAGGGTCAAAAGTGTCGTATGACGTTGACAGCGGTGACCAACAATGACTTCGATTCTGAATCAGCGTGAACGTTTCGGGGCACCACCCCATAAGCGCTAACTTAAGCGGTTGGGCTTGAAGTGGCGTGCCAACTTCCCAGAAGCGCGTTTCTGGACTGCGTAGTTGATCTGCTGCCGCCTTGCGGTCGTGGCCCGACCGTTGCGCGACGGCTTCTGGACCCAGAGAGTCCGCGATTCATCCATGTGGGCACCTCCGGCTCAGCCAAAGAAAAACCTGTCGACCGAGCTGCAAACGTCTTTGGTTAGCGGGCGCGGGTTAATGCGCAGGTTTGTCTTGCGGAACTTTTGTTCAAGGGGGGTATCGCGCACGAATCGGGTCGGCCCCGCTTCGTAGCACGCACGAAGGCTTTCGGGGTCGCCGAGCTTTCGTATCAGCTTGCGAACCGACTCCTCGCGGTTGGGAATGGCTCCCAGGAAGCGCACTTCACCCTCGGGCTCGGCGATCGCAACGGCAATCTTCTCAGCATGGACATCAAGACCTACAAATCGTATCGTTTTCATGGATCGGTTCCTTTCGCTTGCGGCTCTGCGCCGGTAGTCACGTCGACTCACAGCGTAACCCGCGCCATCGCGAATCAGGAACCGGTCTTTTTCTTTAACCGGAAACCGCTGTCTGCTGTCGCGGTTTCCCATAATGACTAAAGCGGGTTGGGCCGGGTGGCCCATTCTAGTCGCGTTCTTTGCGACTAGAGTGGGGGCCTTTGACGCCGCGAGAACAGCCCCACTCAAGCCAAAAGACGGCTTGAATGGGCCACCCACGAAGGAATCCACCGATGTTAGTTGGTCATATCGTGCCTGTTCCCGATGGGGAGTGCTGCGATTTCTGCACATCGCATTCCATCGCCGGAGTCAGTGACGCGAGCCCGGGTGGCCCATTCTAGTCGCGTTCTTTGCGACGAGAGTGGGGCCTTTGACGCGGCGAGAACAGCTCCACTCAAGCCAAAAGACGGCTTGAATGGGCCACCCACGAGGGGAATCCACCGATGTTGGTTGGTCATATCGTGCCGGTTCCCGGTGGCGAGTGCTGCGATTTCTGTACATCGCATTCCGTCGTCAAGATATACAACTGCGCCAACTTCGTGTTCGACGGGCGGCCGGTCTTTCAGCGAGGGTCGAATGGGGCCTGGGCAGCTTGCACGGTATGTGCTCGACTGGTGGATGAAGATCGCTGGCCTGAACTGACTGACCGCGCGTTCCGCAAATTTGCGAAGCAGCACGGTCCAATTTCGCGGTACGCTGCTCTTCGACTGCGACAGCAGTTTTCGCAGGTACACAAACTCTTCCGCGAACACAGAGTCAGGGCCTAAAGATGCGGCGCGGTTTCTGGTGGCAAATTCAGGAAACACGGCAAGCGATGGAACGAGTGATTGAGGCCTATTTCCCTTGATGCACAGAAGAGTGCAAGGGGCGGGGATTGCACAATAATATGCAACCATTCACCAAACTTATCCTTACGGTTTTGTTGGCACATCTTCTAGGCGATTTCCCGCTTCAATCGTCGAGTATGGTGCGAGCTAAGCATCTGGATTTAGATGCAACTCCCGCTCCCGGCACCAGCACTAGCTCCCCTAACATCCAATCCCCAACGGGTCCGCGAGGAGAAGAGTCGAACCAAGGCTGATGCCTTCCAGATGAGCCCCGCTCTAAAGGAGCAGACTTGATTCAGTTCGAACGGGAAACATGCGGAAACCTTGGCGCTGCCCTTCGTCGCGAGTGGCTGGAAACGAACGGGCTTGGTGGCTTTGCTTCGTCGACGATCATCGGTTTAAACACCCGGCGCTATCACGGCTTGTTAGTGGCTGCGACGAAGCCACCGGTAGGCCGGGTAGCACTGCTTTCCAAGCTGGAAGAAATACTGTTTATCGACGGGCAGCCGTTCGAACTCTCCGCGAATCGCTACCCGGGTGTAGTTCATCCGAAGGGCTTTCGCTATCTCAAGCAGTTTTCCCTCGACCCATTTCCGGTGTTCACCTATGAAGTCGAAGGCATTGAGATTGAGAAAAGTGTTTTTATGATCCACGGAGAGAACAGCACCGTTGTTCACTACGAATTACGCAATAGCAACCATTCGGAATCATTCAAGGATCTCCGGCTTGACATCCGGCCGTTGATTGCATTTCGTGACTACCACAGCACTACACACGAAAATGCGGCAATCAATCCCGCAGTCGAAGAGCGCCCCAGGTTGGCGACTATCGTTCCATACCAGGGATTGCCCTCGCTGCACACAGCTCATAATGCCGTCGAGCTGCTGAGAACAGGAGAGTGGTACCGTAACTTTGAGTACGACGAGGAGCGCGAACGCGGACTGGATTTCTCCGAAGACCTGTTTAACCCTTTTGCGCTTCGCTTCGACCTCCGCGACGGCCGTCCAGCCACAATTATTGCATCTACGGAACAGCGCGATGTGACCCAAGTTGCCGACTATCGACAGGCGAGGGTCACGCGTCACCGGAGAGCAGTGCTGTCATCCCCAGTCAGAGACTGGTTTGGCGAGAGTCTCGCTGCGGCTTCCGCCGACTACATCGTCTCCCGTGGGGAGCAGAAGACGGTCATCGCCGGCTATCACTGGTTCGGCGACTGGGGCCGCGACACAATGATCGCCCTGCCCGGACTCACCTTGCCGACCGGCAAGCATGACTTGGCACGTAGCATCTTGCGGACTTTTGCAAAGCACGTGGATCAGGGTATGCTGCCGAACCGTTTTCCAGACGCTGGTGAGCCAGCCGAATACAACACGGTCGACGCCACCCTGTGGTTTTTCGAAGCAGCCCGCGCCTTCCTTTCCTACACGCATGATCTGGAGTTTGTCCGCAAGGAACTCTACTCGGTGTTTGCGGACATCATATCCTGGCACGCTCGAGGTACGCGTTACGGAATCAAGGTAGACGACAATGGCTTGCTTACGTCAGGCGAACTTGGCGTCCAGCTCACTTGGATGGATGCGAAGGCTGGCGACTGGGTGGTTACACCACGTCGCGGCAAACCCGTGGAGATTCAGGCCCTGTGGTACAACGCGCTTCGAATTATGAAAGACCTGGCGGGCATGATTGGAGACGAAGCCGGCGAAAAACGGTATCACAACATGGCGACGATTGCGAACGTGAGTTTCAATCGCTTGTTTTGGAACGAGAATACCGGCTGCTTATACGATGTCGTGAACGGGGGACCGCCGGATGACTCAATTCGACCCAACCAGGTTTTTGCTGTCAGCCTGCCTCATAGCATGTTGTCGTTAGAACGGGCAAAGCGAGTGGTAGCGACCGTTCAAGAACACCTGCTAACCCCGTACGGACTACGTAGTTTGGCATCAACTGACCCGCAGTATCGAGGACATTACGCAGGAGGGCCTGCCGAGCGCGATGGGGCTTATCATCAAGGAACAGTCTGGGCGTGGCTGCTGGGACCGTTCATCACCGCATATATAAAGGTTAACGGAGGGAGCGAGGTCACCCGGGCGAAGGCTCAAGGTTGGTTGTCGGCTTTACCGTCTCACCTCGCCGACGCCGGGCTGGGGCACATCTCCGAGATCTTTGACGGTGACCCGCCGCATCGTCCCCGTGGCTGTATCGCGCAGGCATGGAGCGTCGCAGAAATTTTGCGGGCATACGTGGAAGACGTGAAGGGCATTCATCCTGCAGCACAACCCGGGAGCCCGCTATCCCAGACAGGATTGAAGTGAAGTCCCGCAAGTCTGGCGAGCGTGGATCAGTGAGACTGTGGTATCCGAATGATGAGGTAATGAGAATTCGTAAACTCTTGAACAGCTATCCTGCCGCTTCCGAAGATTGGGTTTTGCGAGTTGGTCGTCGGACGCTGTCGATGAATTGCACTTTTTGCAATGCGTCTTTTCGTAGTTTTTCTTTGTCTGCCAAATCAGCCGCGGCGCCACTTCCGCTGCGTAATCGCAGGATGCGAGTTACGGCACGGTCGACCACGCGAGCGAGCGCGATACCATAGGCCGAAGTGCGGTCTTCCCTTAGACGCCGCTTCGCCTTCTCAGCGGAAAACCACGTAGGATTTCGGTTGGCCTCTGGTGGAGGGTCGAGCCGAGAAACCTCACAAAGATGCGCGCTCACGGCGAGCTGTCTTTCGCCTGATCTTGGTGCTGAATTTCGTAGCTCGCCAGCTTTACGAAGAAAGTAACGAGTGAACGAAGCCTCTTCCATGCGTCCGTGAACTCCGGCTTCCTCGAACGCTTCGAGAGCGGCGGCTTGGGCGTGCGTGAGTCCCGGTTCGGCGCTACCCTTGGGAAAAGTCCAGCGTCCGCCACCAGTTTGGACCAGTAGGAATTGAATGCCACCGCCGCGTATCCGGTAGCAAACTGCGGCGACCTGTTCGCATCCCCGCAATCTCCGAAGGTGCGCCAGCCGAAAAAACTTCGCGGACGGCTGATCGGTCCGGGGCCGTGCTGAGCCGGTGGTCGAATGCAAGTCTCCAGTGCGTCTAAACCTGGCACTCATAGCCGCCAGAGTGCACGATGACGTGTAGTTCTGGCTAGAGCACAGCTTGGTTCCGGCTGGCCGATATCCGATTAGACACAAGAGGCCGATGGGCCCGACTCAAGCCGTACCAGGTTGCGAGGTTTCCTCGACCCACCTTCAAGTAGAATCGAACATAACCTAGCAGCTGGCCACTTCTTTGTCTGGACGAGGACTGATGTGAAACGCGTAGCCACGAAAGAGTTGGAGTCCACAAGAGAGCTGACTGACCTGATCCGGCAGGCTTGCCTGGTGGCTAAAGACTCTGCCTTCAATGTCCGGGAGTTTGTCGGTGAGTCGTCGAAAATGGCTTTCCTTGCGGTCAAGGACTGCGAGAAGGAACTGGATCGGATTGAACGCAAGATCGACGAGAAAATTACTCGAGCCATCACAGAAGTGACAGAGGCTGAAGCGCGAGAATTGCTGGCCTGCCTGAAGTTCATCATTGATCTGGAACGCATTGGAGATCTGCTCTGGTCGATCGCAAAACGATTACAGGGCATCACGACACACCTGTCGCGCGAAGACAGCCGGGACATGCGAGAAATGGCCGAAATCGTGGAGCAGATGATGGAACGAATTCATCAGGCGTTTGTCGATCGTGACATCGAGGCGGCAAACTGGGTGTTGCAGACTGATTCACGCATCGACCAGACTTGCCGAGCTGTTTTCCACCGTCACCTGGAGAGCACGGATCGACGGCGCCGAGAGTACAACACTAATCTCCTGTTTATCGCGCAGGCCTTTGAACGTGCTGGCGATCATGCCAAGAATTTGGCGGAAGAGGTGTTTCACTTGGTGGAAGGCCGTAGCGTCCGGCATGAGGTCAAGCGTCGGCTGCCCGGCGAGTGAAGTACCTTACGCGGAATGTCAAACCGGTAGCCGATTCCCCGCACCGTCTTGAGATATGAGGGATTGTCCGGGTCGGGCTCGATCTTTTCCCGGAGGCGGCGCACATACACGTCCACGGAACGCTGGGTTACGAAGGAACCCGCGGTCCAGACTGCGTCTAGAAGTTGGTCGCGGGTGAAAACACGCGAGGCGTGACGCGCCAGATAGTCAAGCAGGCAAAATTCGCGCATGGTCGTTGGCACGAGTTTACCGCCCACTCTCACGGTCATGGATGGTGCGTCAATTTCAATATGGCCAAACTTCGTACTTCCCGGTTCTGCTCCGACTTCCTGTGAGCTTCGGAGGACGGCGCGAATTCGAGCCAGCAGTTCCCGGGGGCTGAAGGGTTTGGTGATGTAGTCGTCTCCGCCATATTCCAATCCCTTGACTCGGTCCATTTCGCTGGTTTTCGCGGTCAGGAAAATGATATAAGCTCCAGCCAGTGATTTGGTCTGGCGGATATGACGGCAGAGTTCAAAGCCATCGCTCCCCGGAATCATGATGTCCAGCAAGAACAGCGAAGGGGAAGCCTTTTTGGCCTCTTCGAGCACCGACGCGGAAGAGGCAAACCGCCGGGTCGCATAGCCGGACGCGTTGAGGTGGTGACAGATTAGACGCGCGATATCCGCATCGTCTTCAACCACAAAGATCAGAGGTTTTTCCGTCCACGGTTCTCCGGAAATCTGATACGAGCTCAATGCCATCGGGGCGCCCGGAAACATAGAAAAGGGACATACGACTACCCTTCCATTCTGAGGTTGACATGTTGCAGGATTATTGCTGGTTAATTAAAGGAGTGTGAATTCCATGCAGCGAACCCGGCCGCTGGCGTCCACTGTGGCGTGCAACATCAAATGAACAGCGGCGCGAGCGCCAAGGCGAGTTCGTTGATTGTGCACGATCGCGCCGACGTGGCTGTCAAAATTCGGATCCGCTGATCGGGTTTGCGCATCTCTTGATCCAGTTTCCACCTGTATCAGCTGTTATTGGGGAGACGTTTAGAGCCCCTGGGCGGGGTTGTAAAAAGATTGTCAACAATTACCCGCAGGTCACGAGGAGTTGAACGGCGGTAGTAAGCTTGAAGCTCGCCGAATGGCGTAACAATATACGGAGTGCAAATGATCAGAGTGGAAGCAGGCAGAGGTCCAGCCTCGCAGCGCGCCCAAGTGATTCCGCGCGCAGATTTTCCCTACAGTATCGCGGGGGCCATCCCGATGGAACGAATCTTGGTGGTGGAAGATGATCGCGCCGTGCAGAAGGCGCTGCGGCGCCTCTTTGAAGCCGAGGGTTTCGCCGTCGAAATCAGCGGTGACGGGAAGTCAGCCTTGGAGGCTTTTCGCGCGGCGCCTCCTGCGGCCATCGTGCTCGACTTGCGTTTGCCAGCTATGTCAGGCCGGGACGTCTGCCGGGAGATCAAGCAGCAGGTCCCGTCTCTTCCGATTATTGTCTTGAGCGCCGCCAGTGACGTTTCTGACAAAGTGCTACTACTTGAACTTGGTGCCGATGACTATGTGACTAAGCCTTTCAGCCCCCGGGAATTGCTAGCCCGTGTGCGAGCAGCCTTGCGTCGCACCGTGCGGACTGGGACCGGCGAACTGTTCACTTTCGGTGGAATTTCAGTAGATTTCACCAAGATGGAAGTGGTCCGCGAAGGCCAGCCGGTCGGACTCACCGCTCAGGAGTTCAAGACCTTGAAGTTCTTTGTGCAGAACGCCGAACGGGTCATTTCCCGCGACGAATTG
>Ga0210384_10000441_pt1 | contig 63859 bp, 59 predicted proteins | sample IncBWH2MmetaG_FD_160574 | JGI IMG/M metagenome (GOLD analysis project Ga0210384, IMG submission 160574) | Forest soil microbial communities from Barre Woods Harvard Forest LTER site, Petersham, Massachusetts, United States - Inc-BW-H-2-M | ecosystem: Environmental > Terrestrial > Soil >...
GCCGTCCGGCGAAAAGAGATTCGAAAGAAATTCCAATCATGAATGAAACGACAGGTGCGTTGGTTGTCGGCGGAAACCTGAACGGTCTTTCGATCGCGAGGAGTTTGGGGCGCCATGGCGTGCCGGTTTGGGTGGTGTCCCCACCCAACGTGAGGCTGGCCAGCTTCTCCCGCTACACACGACGGACTTTACCGTGGCCGACGGGAGATGACGAAATACAGGTCGAATATCTGTTGGAAATTGCCGCGCGCAACAATCTCGACCAGTGGGTGCTATATCCAACCAGCGATAAATCGGCAGCATTGCTTTCACGTTTCCACTCCGAACTCTCGCGCCGATACCGCGTGTCGACTCCAACGTGGAACGTCCTGCGTTGGGCTTACGACAAGCGGCTTACCTATCGATTAGCAGCCAGCCAAAACGTCGATTACCCGGCAACGTTTTATCCGCTAACGGACGCTGATCTGGAGGGCGTGAACTGCGAATTTCCAGCGATTCTGAAGCCTGCCGCTCATTCATCGATCAACCGCCTTAGCGAGGATAAGGCGTGGCGCGTAGCGAACCGCGAAGAGCTGTTGGTTAGGTATCGCGAAGCCCGGGAGTTGATGCCACCGGATTTGATTCTCGTCCAGGAAATGATTCCCGGCAATGGCGGGTCGCAATTTTCGTTTGCGGCGCTGTGCTGCGAAGGAAAAACGATTGCCTCTCTCACCGCGCGCCGCACCAGGCAATACCCGATTGATTTCGGATATTCGAGTTCGTTTGTCGAGACGTTTGATGTCCCGGAGATTGTCGCGCCTTCGCAAAGACTGCTGGAGGCCATTGGGTACACCGGAATTGTGGAGGTTGAATACAAATACGATATCCGCGATGGGCGGTTCAAACTGCTCGATATCAATCCCAGACTTTGGACATGGTCGCCGCTCGGCGGCCGAGCCGGGATGGATTTTCCTTATTTGCTTTGGAAAATGATGCAAGATATGCCAGTCGAGGAGCAGAAAGCGCCCGCGGGCGTGAGATGGGTTCGGATGAGCACGGATGTTCCGGCCGCGTTTCAGGAAATGCTCCGCGGCCGATTGAAATTGCGGGAGTATCTGCAGTCTCTGCATGGTCCGCTGCAATTTGCGCTGGTCGCCGCGGATGACCCGTTTCCCGCACTAATGGATCTGCCTATCTTCGCGTTCAAGCATATTTACAACGCATACGCAGGCTTGCGAAGGAGTTCTCCGGCTGCGAGGAGATGTACCGCTAAGAGTTGAACAGCAAGGAGATTCCTGGCCAGATTTCATAGAGAAAGGAAGCAACCATGTGCAGGGAGCCACACTCGAATGCAAAACTTTCCCAGACAGCGCATTACAAAGACCCTCGCCGTGAACCATGGGGAAAGGAACGTTCGGCGAATCAGGCCTTCTACCAGGGGCAACGCGCGTTCCGGAAACACAATTGGCGGATCGCCCGTACAGTTCCCGAAATCAAGATTGGATGTTAAATGACGCGACCGACCGTTGTGATCAGTCTGGATCTGGAGCTCAGTTGGGGCAGCTTCGATCTCTCTTATCGTGATGAGCTGCTCAAAATGGGCCGATGGACCCATGACAACGGCGTGCCCAATTTACTGAAGCACCTTACGCGCAATGGTCTTTCGGCGACGTGGGCTATTGTTGGTGCGATGATGCGACGATCCTTGCCTGACGTCACCGGACTGCCGGAAGTACGCTATCCTCACTTCGCAAAACCGTGGTTCAGCTATATTCCGAAAGAAGGCGATGAACAGACTCACCCCGAATGGTTCGGCGCAAGCCTGGTGGAAATGATCCGCAAGGCAAAGCCGGAACAGGAAATCGGCTTTCATTCGTTTTCGCATGCCCCATTTGAAGAGCCCGGGATAACGCGGGAGCGTGCGATGGCCGAGTATCGGTATTGCTCCCAGATCGCGAAGGAACTCGGAATCCCGAAATCCTCGTTTGTTTTTCCCCGAAATTCGGTGGCGTACCTTGCGGAGCTGCGCGACGCAGGGTTCACTTGTTTTAGAGATGTGGATCGGCTGCCAATGCGGTTTTCGAACGGCATGCTCAATTCCCTCGGCATGATCTGGGCGGATTTTGCGGGGAGTTCACCGTGCATGATCGAGCCCTCGCTCAAGGAGGGAATTGTTTCGATTCCCGGTTCGCTCCTGATTCGTTACGCGGCCGGGTGGCGCAAGTACATCCCGGATTCGAGCCGATTGCGACGATTGAGGAAGGGACTGGAGCGCGTGCGCCTCAGCCGTGGGGTTTTCCACGTGTGGTTTCATCCCGAAAATCTTTATGCGGAGTGGCCACGAGTCGAAAATGTTGTGGCGCGTTTTCTGGAAGAGCTTGGCGTTTTGGTGAGGAATGAGGAGGTGCGGTGTTTGACGATGGGGCAGTTGGCCGCGGAATTTCGGTCCCATTCAGCCGCGAAACTAAGGCCGCACCAGCCCGCAGCCTACAGGCAGGCCGGACAGGTGAATTCCCCCACCCCGAGCGGCCGCAACCGCGCCAGTTCGGCGATTTCCACTTAATCGGAATCGGCCGGAGCATTTACGATGTCAACCGCCCTTTCTGAAACGACGAATCGGGCCTCGGAGTCTGTATGGCTTCTCCGCTTTTCAGCAGATTCGTTGCCCAGACTCTTCAGCCCGATCAGAAAACATCTTCATCCGGGTTCAAACTGCTGCAGACCAATTCGTTATGGGGCCAACTGGTGAAGCAGTTCCCCCAATGCTGTCCGCGCGTTTTGGAGGGCGTTCGGGTCGTGGTTCCAGTTGCTCCAGCTGGTCGCAATCGGCAGCAGAGTACTGTCCACCATGGCGAGCTGCCCCAGGTTCTTGAGCATCTGGGCGTATTCGAAGTCTTGAATACCGTCGCGGATGGCCTTCAAGCGTATGCCGGGTGCGGATTCGGTCGAAGCGATTGGTGCCGGCGGGTAGAGGAAGATTCCGTCGCCTGGCCGGCCCAAGCCGCCGCCACAAGCGGTGGTGTCCACATTGTTCCAACTGCCGATGGCGTTGCCGGCGGTCCAGCCGTCAGCGCGATAGTAGAGCAGCCCCGTCGCTCCCTGTGCGAAGTTCAAAAATCCCGCCTGGATGCGTTCGTTGATTGGAGGATAGTCCACCATCCACTCCGGAGTGTTGCCGTAGCCGGCGTTGCAGCTCGCATAGCTCCAGAGGTCGCCGCCCGCGGTGAAGGGCAGCGCAGGCCACTGCTGCATGGAATCGAGAAGCACCCAATGATCGACAGAACCGTAAAGATTCGGGTCCGTCGCGTTGAGGGTCATCATCGTCTTCACGCTGCGATTCGCTGCGTGCGCGTTTGCGCCAAGAGTTCTGATGTCGGAGTAGTCGCCGGTGCAGCCGTTCAGTTCGTCGGCCATGTAGAAATCCAGACCAAGGCCGGCCGGGAAATTGGCCGCGGCAGTGTTAATTTGGCTGGTCGAAGGAATGCTACTGTAGCCTCCGTTGCACTGGATGCCGATGTAGTAGTAGTTGTCCAGGCCGGAGCGGTTCAGCCCCATGTTGGTCACGTCGGAAGACGAGTCACTCGCCACGTCGTACCAGCTCATCACCTTGTTGCGCATCAAGGCTCGCGCCAAGGTAGTGGTGGTATTTCCCGATGCGGGCGGCCAGAGCGTCCACAGAGAAAGCTCCGAAGGCTGCATTGGCAGTTCGAAGTTCCACACGGTCAGCGAAACCGGAATCGTTGCCGTTCCCTGCGAAGAAGAAATCGTCACGCTGCCGGTGTAGGTTCCCGGACTGTTCGCCACGCCGTGAGGAATGGAAATGTCTATCCAGTATGGTTGATTCTGTCCCGCGCTGACGCTCGCGTTGCAGGCCTTGAGAGACGCCGAACTTCCGCACAGCGCCGCGCCGGTTTCCGGATCGTTGAACGGAATCAGCGGTTCAGCATAGGTTCCGGAGCCAAGCGGTGGATTGCTTCCGCCGCCGTAGCTCGCCGTGCCCGTGACGGAGAGATAGTACTCGCGATAGAGCGTCACGTTTGACGCCGCGATGGTAACTCCGTTGGGTCCCGTTAGAGCGCTCGCGCTTACATTGACGTTCGTCAATCCGCCAGCCAGGCCTTGGACAACAACCTGTGTATCCACCGTTTCCCCGCGCGCGCCAAACAGTGCGATGGAAGAAAGTGTTCCGGGGGCGTCCGTCTGCCCAACTCGGTTCAAGCTAGGCGCCACCCACGTGCTGAAATTCGATTGCAGGCCGGTTCCGGTCATCGAAATGGTCGCTGGAGAATTGGTGGCGTTGCTGGCGACCATAACCCCGCCTGTCAAACTTCCCGTCGAGGTCGGAGCGAAGGTTACGTTCAGAGCCGCGGTCTGTCCGGGAGCCAGAATCGTGCCAGAGGGCACGCTACTGGCGCTGAAACCCGCGCCCGTAGTGCTGACGCGCGAAATAGTAACGCTGGAATTGCCGGAGTTTGTGAGGGTCACCTCAAGGGTGCTGGTAGCCCCCGTATCAATACTCCCGAAGCTCAAGCTGGCCGGACTCGTGTTGAGTACCAGGGTCGAAGCATTCACAGTAAGGGTGGCGGAATTGCTGGTCGCGCTGCCCGCTGTGTTGGTGACCACAGCCGTTAACTGTGCACCGTTGTCTGCGGTTGTTTCCGCCGGGGTTGTATAGCTAGCGGAAGTTGCGCCGCTGATTGCCGTCCCATTCTTCCACCACTGGTAGGAGAGTGGAGTGCCGCCCGTCGCGGTAACCGCGAATGTTGCCGTCTGGCCGGCAATCACAGTTTTGCTGACAGGCTGGGAGGTAATCGCCGGTGCGCTGTTGACGGTCAGTGTTGCCGAATTACTTGTGACTTTGCCGACGCTGTTGCTGACCACAACCGCGAACAACGCGCCGTTATCAGTGCTGGCAGTCGCCGGTGTCGTGTAGCTTGAAGAAGTCGCGCCACTGATCGCCGCGCCGTTTTTTTGCCACTGATAGCTCAGAGGTGTCGTGCCCGTTGCAGTCACAGAGAAGGAGGCTGTCTGGCCGAGCACAACCGTCTTGCTCGCAGGTTGCGAACTGATCGACGGCGCGGTCGAGGACGTTGCCTTAAACACCACGTCTACCCAGTAATTTGCAGCCTGATGGGTATTTGCCGGATAGGTGCCGAGAGTTCCATAGACCCCGTCTGGCGTCTGCAGGGCATGCAATGGTGCGTTATTAAATCCCGAGGTCGCGAAATAATTCCAGTTGGCGCTGAAGTGCCCGAGCGTCAGTCCGTACGAGGCCACGTAAACGGTGTTCGCGGTGATGGCCACGGGCGTGGAAAAGTTGGCCTGTTGCCAGCCCGAAGCGGTCTCTGCTGTGAAAGTTACGGACGCGAGGAGGGTGCCGCCATGGTTCCAGAGGCGGCCCACATGGCTCCCGGTGTTGGCCGAGCTCTTGTAGAAGCGAATGCCAGTGATGGTGCCGCTGACGTCCGACTTGAACGAAACACCCAACTCGAGTGGACCGCTGTTGCCGTTATCAATCGCCGCCGGCACCGTGCTGCTCGGCCAGATCGTTTGCTGTGCTGCGACGTTCGGGGAGCAGGCCAAGACGCCAGCGAGGCCTAATAGTATTGCTCCAACGTATCTAAAGCACTTTATCTTGGATGTTCTTGTGGCAGTATCTCCGCTGGCCACGCAATTATGACGTTCTGCTATCTTCATTTATCCCCCTAAGGTTTACATGGCTATTCGACCCTGTGGTCGCCGAGCCGATCTTAAATACATACTTCAGTATCTATTTTACTGGTTACTACTCTGCGCGAGTCGGGAGGGGTATCTCAGCGCGGAAAAGCCAAGAGTTAAGGGGCGAGCTGGTGGAGCAGTTGGCCCAATTGAAGCCGTGCACCTTCGAGAGCATTGGGATCGTGACTCCAGTTGCTCCAGTTGGTGGCAATCGGCTGGACGACAGAGTTCAGGAAGGGGACTTGGCCCACGTTCTTGAGAATTTGAGCGTATTCGTAGTCTTGAATGCCATCACGGATGGCCTTTAGACGGATCCCGGGAGCGGACTCGGTGGAAGCGATCGGGCCCGGCGGGTAGAGGAAGATGCCGTCACCAGGTCTGCCCAGGCCGCCGCCGCAAGCCGTGGTATCCACATTGTTCCAACTGCCGATGGCGTTCCCGGCAGTCCAGCCGTCGGCGCGGTAGTACAGAATTCCCGTCGCGCCCTGCGTCCAGTTCAGGAACCCTGCCTGGATGCGCTCGTTGATTGGGGGATAGTCCACCATCCATTCGGGAGTGTTGCCGAATCCGGCGTTGCAACTAGTGTAACTCCACAGGTCGCCGCCACCGGTGAACGGCAGAGCAGGCCACTGTTGCACGGAGTCGAGCAGCACCCAATGGTCGATGGCCCCGTACAGATTCGGGTCCGTTGCGTTGATGGTCATCATGGTCTTGACACTACGATTGGCTGCATGAGCGTTGGTGCCCATGGTTTTGATGGCCGAGTAATCGCCGGTGCAGCCATTCAATTCGTCGGCGAGGTAGAAGTCCAGCGGGAGACCAGCCGGGAAATTGGCAGCGGCGGCGTTGATTTGGCTAGTTGAAGGGAGGCTGCTGTAGGAGCCGTTGCACTGGATGCCGATGTAGTAGTAGGAATCCAGTCCCGAGCGATTGAGACCGAGATTGGTCATGTCTGAGGAGGCGTTGGCGGCGACATCGTACCAACCCATGACTTTGTTGCGCATCAGGGCTTGCGCCAGCGTAGTTGTGGTGTTGCCGGCGGCGGGCGGCCAGAGCGTCCAGAGGGAAAGTTCAGAAGGCTGCACTGGCAGCTCGAAGTTCCACACGGTCAGAGTGACCGGGATGGTGGCACTGCCCTGATCGGCGGTGATGGAAATGGTCCCTGAATAAGTCCCCGTCGGGCTGTTGGTCGCCCCGCGAGGTACGGAGATGTCGATCCAGTAGGGTTGATTCTGCCCGGCGCCGATGGTCGCATTACACGCTTTGAGCGTGGCGGAGGATCCACACAGCGGCGAGCCGGTTTCCGGATCATTGAAAGGGATGAGCGGTTCAGGGTAGGTTCCCGAACCCAACGGAGGATTGCTGCCGCCACCGTAATTCGCGGTGCCGGTGACGGTGAGGTAGTACTCGCGGTAGAGGGTCACGCTGGAAGCTGGGATGGTTGCGCCACTCGGCCCCGCTAGCGCGGACGCGCTCACGTTCAGGTTGGTCAAGCCGCCAGAAGGAGCCTGCACGATGACCTGGGAGTCAACGGTTTCGCCGCGTGCGCCGGACAGTGCGACGGAAGAAGTCGTGCCAGGCGCGTCGGTCTGCCCCACTCTGACCAGACTGGGGGATACCCAGGCCGGAAACGCCGCCGAGCTTGTGACCGTGAGGGTGGCGGGGTTACTAGTGACACTGCCGACCGTGTTGCTGACCAGCACCGTGAACTGCGTCCCGCTGTCGGAGCTGGTCGTGGCCGACGTAGTGTAGATGGAAGAGGTGGCACCACTGATCGCCACTCCGTTCTTCCGCCATTGATAGCTCAACGGCGCAGTACCCGTAGCAGCTACGGTGAAGGTTGCAGCCTGGCCTGCCGTCACAGTCTGGCTTGTCGGCTGGGTCGTAATTGAAGGAGCCACCGTGGCCGCATTCACCGTGAGCGTGGCCGGGTTACTGGTAATACTACCGATCGCGTTGCTGACCAGCACCGTGAACTGCGCTCCGCTGTCGGAGCTGGTCGTGGCCGGCGTAGTGTAGGTGGAAGAAGTTGCACCACTGATCGCCACTGCGTTCCTCTGCCATTGGTAGTTCAATGGGGCAGTACTCGTTGCAGCTACAGTAAAGGTTGCCGTCTGGCCTGCGGTCACTGTTTGGCTAGCTGGCTGCGTGGTAATCGAAGGGGCCACGGGGGCTGCGTTTACCGTCAGCGTTGCTGTCGCACTTGTCACCGTCCCCGCCGCGTTGCTGACCACCACAACGAATGTCGATCCGCTGTCTAAAGTCGTAGTCGCCAGCGTGGTATAGCTGGAAGATGTCGCCACACTAATCGCCACATTGTTTTTCCGCCACTGATAGCTAAGTGGGGCGGTGCCTGTGGCGGTTGCATTGAAGGTTGCAGTCTGGCCCGCGCTGACCGTCTGGTTTGTCGGCTGGGTCGTAATCGAAGGAGCCACCGTGGCCGCGTTCACCGTGAGCGTGGCCGGGCTGCTGGTGACACTGCCGACCGTGTTGCTGACCAGCACCGTGAATTGAACCCCATTGTCGGAACTGGTCGTTGCCGGCACCGTATAGCTGGACGATGTCGCCCCAGTGATCGCCACCCCGTTCTTCCGCCACTGATGACTAAGCGGGGCGGTGCCCGTGGCGGTCACGCTGAAAGAAGCTGTCTGACCCGTCATAACCATCTGGCTGTTTGGCTGTACCGTAATGGAAGGCGCTACCGGAGCAGAGCTGTTTGCTTGACTTACGAGGCCCGAACATCCCGCACTCACAACACTGAATACCATGACCAGTAAAACAAAGCTCAAACTACGCATGATTCTGTCCCCCGGTTCTACTTGCCCTGACACTTGGCTCGTTCAAAGTGAGGAAGGGGAACTCAGCCGAAAGCGGCACAAAAATACCATTCCTGCTAGAACTGATAGTGAGCTCTTGATTTGCGTGGAGACAACTGGTCAGTGGGTCAGAATTTGGACAAGTCCTCTGTTGAGCAAGGTTCAGAAATTGGGCGTTGCACTGACTGCCCCTGTGGGCAGGCAGTCTTGTTTCTTGATGGTGTGAAATGTATGCAGGGTGGTTGACCCAGTCGGCGTCTCCGCCGACTCCGTAAAAATGACGTTTTAGTATCCCCATACCCTATCCCCGTACGTTTACCTGGCTATTCGGCAGCACCGATCGCGTGGCCTGAATTTCGCGGCGAGAAGCCTGTTAAGGTCTCTGCCTCTCGCCGGCTCATGTGGTGTCAGATCGAAATGCCGCCCCCGCGATTCCCCTAGAGTTCTTAGAAGTCCGCCCACGAGAGGAACCGTAAGCTAGGCGAGCTTCCGGCTGTATCGGCAGGGAAATGATTCTCGCGTCAGACCTTTTGCTTCTGGGATGTCTCTACTTGTCCTACAGAAGTGCAGGTCCTACCTGTCCTATCTCGCAAAGTGCGGTGTTCGTGTTAGAGGAAAAACTGAAACGCATTTCAGGGACTAAAGCAACGGCAAGCCGATCCTTGTCCGATTGCCACCCGAATTGAATCTGCTAAGCAGTGGGAGAGGGGGACTATGACCATCAGCCGAATGTCTGGAATGGTCGCGCTGGCCGCAGACTCCGCACACTGCCAGCCCAGCCGATCGGTACTTGACCTTTATCCTGAGTTTCTGAAGAACCTGCCTTTCGGAGTGGTCCTCCTGCACCTGGAGAATCCTCAGGACATCAAAACTTACCGCATGATTGACCTCAACCCGGCGGCTGCAGAAATCACCGGGGCTACTCCTGAAGATCTTTTGGGCAGGACACTCGCTGATTTCCCCAAGCTCTTGGAGAAGCTATTGCCATACCAGAGACTCGCAACTCCTTATTCTGGGAGGGCAATAGATTTGGGAGAGATCTCATACGGTGATGAGCGCATCCGCCAAGGCATTTATAGCGTCCGGATCTTTCCGTTCTCCAAAAACTACTTGGGGGTTGCTTTTGAGAATTTGACAGGTCGGAAGCGAGCCGAACAGACTCTCTACGAAAGTGAGGAACGCCTTCGTTTGCTAATCGAAGGCGTGCGCGAGTACGCAATCTTCCAACTGGACCCACAGGGCCGAATCATCAGTTGGAACGCCGGTGCCGAACGCCTGAAAGGCTACCGCACGGGGGAGATCCTTGGAAAACATTTTTCCGTATTTTACGAGCCGAATGACGTGCAGAGTGGGAAGCCGAAAGCCAATCTGGCGGCGGCAGCGCAAGAGGGGGAATGCAAAGATGAGGGTTGGCGAATCCGCAAAGGCGGTTCTCACTTCTGGGCTCACGTAGTCATTACAGCGCTCCGGGACCCTAAGGGGAACCTGCGCGGATTCGTCAAACTCACTCGGGACATGACCGAGCTTCGCGCCAGAGAGGCGGCTTTAGAAGAAGCCAAAGAAAAGCTGGAACTCCGCGTCGAACAACGGGGCGCCGTTCTTGCAAAAGTGAACCTCGAGCTTCGAAAAGAAATCGCTGAGAGCCAACGCATCGAAGGAGAACTTAGGATGTCGCTCGATCAACTGCGCGCTTTTGCGGCCCGTCTCCAGAGCGTGCGGGAAGGGGAGCGCACCTCAATTGCGCGCGAGATCCACGATGAGCTCGGGCAGGCTTGCACGGCAATCAAGATGGATCTTGCGCTGGTTGGCCGGAGGTTATCCAAGAAGCAGAGCCAGCTCCATGCCAAGGTCGACTCGACCGTGCAATTGGTGGACAACATGATTGGAACTCTGCGCCGGATTGCCTCGGAGCTCCGACCAAGAACGCTGGATGATCTCGGGTTGCCACCCGCACTTGAAGCGCACGCTCAGGAGTTCGAAAGCCGAACCGGGATTCGTTGCAGCGTAACCTTGCCACAAGAACCTCTCGTGCTCGATGCAGATAGATCCACCGCCATCTTCCGCATCTTCCAGGAGTCGCTGACCAACGTGGCGCGCCACGCTCACGCCACGCAGGTCGAGGCACGTTTAGAAAGGCAACGAGATCAACTCATTTTCCAGGTTCACGATAACGGCAAGGGTTTCGATGCCGAGCAAACGAGCGCGCGCAGGTCTCTCGGCCTTGTTGGCATGCAAGAACGCGCGCTCTTGCTCAATGGAGAGCTCAAGATTGAAGGCGCACTAGGCTCCGGAACAACCGTGACGTTGCGAATTCCGCTTCCACGCGCGAGCCTGCCCAGGAAAGAATCGTGACGAGAATTCTTATTGCTGACGACCACGCCGTGTTTCGCAGGGGGCTGTCGGAGACGCTTGGTGAAGAGTTTTCCCGGGTGACCTTTGGGGAAGCGAAAACGGCACAGGAAACGCTCGACCAAGTGCGTCGCCAAGATTGGGATATCGTTATTCTGGATATCAGCATGCCCGGGAAAAGCGGACTTGATATCTTGGATGACCTGCATCGTTTGCGGCCGAAGTTACCAGTCCTGTTGTTAAGTATGCATCCCGAAGAACAATATGCCCGTCGTGCACTCAAGTCCGGCGCAGCTGGTTATCTGACGAAAGAGAGCGTGCCGGATGAAATAAAAGAGGCAGTGCGGCGGGTGCGGGCCGGGGGCCGCTACGTAAGCGCGGCTCTAGCCGAAAAGTTGGCTTTCGACTTGCGAAGGGAAGCCGACATCCCCGTTCATGAACTGTTGTCAGATCGCGAGTTTCAGGTGCTTCGCATGATCGCGTCTGGCAAGACCGTCAAACAGATAGCCGACGAGATCTCACTCAGCGTGAAGACTGTCAGCACCTATCGCGCGCGGATACTAGAGAAGATGGGTATGAAAACGACTGCGGAGCTGATTCGCTACGCTCTTCAGACTCAGTTAGTGGATTAAGATGAGCGGACACTCGGTCTTGAGACAACAGGCGGTCCATGGCTCTGTTGTTAAAGGCCCGGAACCCTCCGTGTGGGACAACCACGGTCATGGATACTTCACTTTGTCCTACGAGAGATTCCTGTTTCCGCCGGATGTATTTCCGGGCGAATTTGTCATTCTCTCTAAATGGCTGGACGGTCTCAAGAAGGAAGAAGATGAAAATCTTTATCGCCGATGATTCTATGGTAGTTGTGGAGCGCCTGGTTGACCTATTGGACGAGGTGCCCGGAGCGCAGTTGGTGGGACAAGCAGGCGATGTACCGGAAGCGGTACGCGGCATTCAAGAGATGAAGCCAGACGCCATTATTCTGGATCTGCAAATGCCCGGAGGTAGCGGTCTCGATGTGCTTCGTGCTATTCGCATGGATTATCCGGACCTTTATGTCCTGATTTGTACAAACTACCCCTATCCCCAGTATCGCGAGGAGTGCTTGACTGCCGGTGCGAATTTCTTCCTTGATAAGTCTGCTGAATTTGAAAAGATCCCTGCCATCCTCCGTGAGTTGATCGAGAAAGAAACTAAGATTTCTCCGAGCGCACGCTGAGCGGGATGTTGCCGACTGTTTCTCTTGCGTAAGAACTCTGGTTCCGGAATCCGACACCAGGCTTACTCCCATCGATCCGGTTAGTATCTGCCCGCGTCCTCGGCATTTCCTGACCCCAGTTTCCGGTATCCACCCGATTGCTTACCGGGCGCGCCTAAAGCATAGATATCAGGGCGCTGAGCCAGCTCGAAGGCGGTCGAGAGCACGAAATGTTGGGTGAGTTATTCGAAACGTCCTTTGTCCCGGCGGTGAGCATTGCTTGGGCTAAAACGGAAAGGGATTCCGCGAGGGGGCAGTCATGGTCGACGGTTCACAACGGAACTACCCTCTGCAACCACTAGCCACCAAGGAGAGGGAAAATGAGGAAGATGAATGTTCTGGGGATCATGTGTTGGACGTTGTTCTTTGCCTCATCAGTACTAGCCCAGACGGCTCCCGGCGTGAACAGCACGGCGCTGAAGGGCGACTACGCGTTTAGCTTCAACGGCATGACCACGGGCGATGGCGTCAGCTCGACTCCATTCGCGGCCGTCGGAAGATTCACTGCCGATGGAGCCGGAAATCTGACGAATGGCGAACTTGACGCCAACGGTTTTGGAACTATGGAAAAAGCGGTGGCGCAACCCTTCACCGGGACTTACTCGGTCGGCGCGGACAACAGGGGTGTGATGAACTTAAATATTCCAGGTGGAGGCACGCTGGCTTTCGCGATGATGGCCAACGGCAACGCTAAGTTCGTCGAGATTGACGCCTCGGGAGGGCACGGGACAGTCGGCTCTGGCACTATGGAGAAGGTGGATACGACCGCCTACAGTACAGCCAAAATCACGGGTGACTATGCGTTTGGCGTTGCCGGCTTTGACCAGTCGAACAATCGTACGGCGATGGCCGGCCGCTTTACCGCAAACGGAACGGGCACGTTTACCAGCGGAGCCGCCGACCTCAATCTGTCCGGTACGTTTTCCACTCTAAGCGTTGTTGCGGGAAGTTACGCGGTAACCGACAGGACGACCGGGCGTGGCGTCTTGAATATGCCTCCTGCGGTCGGCGGTACGCCAATAAACCTGGATTTTGTCTTCTACGTGGTCAATGCCGGAAAAGTGTTTGCAATGGAGATGGATGTCCTATCTCCCGCGACCCCGCTATTAACGGGTGTCGTGCTGCAGCAGCAAACTCCTCCTATCATGGGTTTTACCAGTACATCGCTGGATGGTGGCATGGTGATGTACGGCTCGGGGACCGGGGCCGGCGAAGCAGGGCTGTTAACGGCCGACGGGATTGGAATGCTGACATTGGACTTTGACGGTGCCTGCTTCGGCGAGGGCGGCGGTAGTGGGACGTATACTGTTGCGAGCAATGGGAGGACAACCATTAGGATCGGCCCTGCTTATGCGGCTGCCTATCTGGTGAGCTCCAATGAGGCCTTCTTCATCGTGCCGGATTCTTGTGTTTCGTTCGGGTTCGGAGAGCCACAAGCCCCAGGAACAACTTCAACGAATAGTGCTATAGTAGGTAACTATGCCGGCTCAACGGCGATTCCGACCAACGTGAAAGACGTTATCTTCTCCGGCGAATTCAACGCGGATGGTGCCAGCCCCACCGGTAATATCTCTGGCACTGAAGACATCGGCGCCCCGAGCGGTCCGAGCTTGGCCGTCCCCGCCAATTACACATACTCCATCTCCTCGCCCAACGTCCCACCATATATAAGTTGGTGGTATGTGAACGGGAACCGGGCAGGTATCGTTTACGTGATTTCCCCCTCGAAGTTTGTGGTGGTGTTGTGGGACCCGTCCTCCTACAACTCCCTCTTGATCTTCGAGCGGTAATCTTCGCCCGATCAACGCACTCCGCTTGCTGAGCCTGGAGGAGCACTCGACCTTGGCGAGAACACTTTGTATTGGAAAGCCTAACGGAGGAAACGTGTTTCACGCACCTCTGGCGATTAACGCTTAGCGATGAGTGCGTTGCTGAAGCATTATGCGGCACCCCTAAAACTCCACCGGCAATGATGTGCCGGGGGACTCGAATGCCGAGCCCCCAGTTCCGCAGGCTGGCACCAGATCTATTCCTCTTGGTCCGGTCGATACCTACCCACGTTTTAGGCATTTACTATCGCCGTTTTCCAGTATCCACCCCATTGCCTTTCTGTCTCTACCAAAGCATATGTAGATGGGCGGCGAGCTGCCTTGAAGGGAGCCGAGAGTAGGAAAGAGTGGTTGAGTCATACAGGGCGTGTGAACAAAAGCTTGAGAATCTCAAGCTAGAGCTTAATGCTTTGGGAAAGCGCGGCTCTCTTAGCATGAATTCTAAGTGTTCCTCATGCCCACCGTGGGCATAACTCCCCCACGGGCACTTCAGTGAAAGACCGTTCGTTCGCAACAAGGATGAAAAATTCGATCGACTAGCCAGCAATTGGAGGAGAGATGCGTAAGCTAAGTGCTCTGCTGATCTTGTGTTTCGCGTTGCTTTTTGATTCGACGGTTCGAGGCCAGAACAATACGGGCGTGAGCAACGCCGAGTTGAATGGTAACTATGCGTTTTCCTTCAGAGGGCACAGCGGGAACGGGACTGTGTCATCCGTCTTTGGGTCCGTGGGAAGATTCACAGCGGACGGGGCCGGCAATCTAACCAACGGCGAACTGGACACCAACACTGTGGGTGGCGGAGGGGCCGCTCAATCGTTCACTGGGACATATTCGATCGGTGCCGACAATCGCGGTGTGATGACACTGAATTTTTCGGGCAGTTCGGCGAAACTAGCTTTCGCAATGATGGCCAACGGCAACGCCCAGTTCATCGAGTTCGACGCCTCGGGAGGGGCGGGAACGATCGGCTCGGGAACCATGGAGAAAGCGGATACTACCGCGTACAGCACGGCCAGAATAACCGGGGACTACGCATTTGGCGCCTCTGGTTTTGACAATGCAAATAATCGCGCCGCGATCGAAGGACGGTTTACCTCGAACGGGACAGGCGCTCTCACCAGCGCAGCGGGGGACGTAAACGCCTATGGCACTGATTATCCGATGACCTTTACGGCGGCGGATTACACGGTCACCAACACTGCCACGGGCCGGGGTACCATGCACCTGGCCTTCACGTTTGGCGGAACACCCGACAGCATGAATTTTGTCTTTTATGTCGTGAATTCAGGAAAGTTGTTTGTGATGGAGAGTGACACGGTCACGACTGCGACACCGCTGCTCAATGGCGCCGTGGTGCAGCAGCAAATTCCTGCGGGCGGTTTCGCCAATGCCTCGCTGAACGGGAACATGGTGATTTCCCTCACGGGGCTCTCTATGTGCGGTAGTGCATCAGGCGTGCCCAAGGCGGTCGCAGGTCTGCTGACTACCAATGGTAGCGGCGCCCTTTCCCTAACCTACGACGAGAATTATTGCAGAGCGCCCAATTCCGTTAGCGGCGCAGCGGGGACATACAGTGTGGCCAGCAATGGCCGGACAAATATCGCGATCGGAGGATACAGACTGGTTGCGTACCTGGTGAATTTGAATCAGGTCTTCCTCTTCGTCTCGGATTCCAACGTATTGTTCGGGGTCGGCGAACCTCAGACTGGTTCATTCGATAATAGAGCATTGAAGGGTACGTACGCTGGTTACGCGACCAACCCGGCGGGATTCGGAGTGGTAGTGTTCTCCGGCGAGTTCGCGGCGGACGGCGCCATCCCCACCGGCAATATCACCGGTACCGAAGACATCGGCGCGCCGAGCGGACCGGTCTCAGGCGCAGCGTTCAAGGCCACGTACTCTGTTGCCTCATCGCCAACCAATGGCAGGGGAACCCTGACGGTGACTTCCGGCACGGGAGGCAACGCCGTCATCTATATGATCTCTGCTTCGAAGTTCGTGGCGGTCTCACAGAACGATCCCAATCCCGCAATCTTGGAGTTCGAGCTATCTTCTGTTCCTGCGTCCGTCTCTCTTTCTTCGCTTGCACTGAACCCCACGAGCGTCACGGGCGGGGATTCCTCTACGGGCACGGTGTCATTGAGCGAACCAGCTCCCGCAGGTGGAGCACAAGTCACCCTATCCAGCGGCAACACGACGGCGGCCAAGGTGCCTTCCAGCGTGACCGTTGCAGCCGGGGCTACCAGCGCATCGTTCACGGTCAGCACTAGTGTTGTCGCTGCATCGACCACAGTCGCCATCTCCGCGGCTTACGGCGGCGCGACCAGATCCGCTTCGCTCACCGTGACGGCTGTGTCTCCGCCCCCACCCACCCTCTCGTCGCTTAGCGTCAACCCGACAAGTGTCGTTGGTGGCGGACAATCCTCCACAGGGGCGGTGACGCTCAGCGGACCAGCGCCCGTAGGTGGCGCACAAGTCATCCTATCCAGCAGCAACACGACGGTGGCCAGGGTGCCTTCCAGTGTGATGGTTGCGGCCGGAGCTACGAACGCGACATTCGCAGTCAGTACCAACGCCGTGGGTTCGTCGACCACAGTCACCATCTCCGCGACTTACAGTGGGGCTGCCAAATCGGCCTCTCTCACGGTGGTACCTGCGCCTCCTCCACTCCCCACGCTCGCTTCGCTGACGCTGGATCCTGCGAACGTTATTGGAGGTCAATTTTCCACGGGCACTGTAACCTTGACCGGGCCGGCCATAGCCGGTGGCGCTCAAGTCTTCCTTTCCAGCAGCAACGGAGCTGCCAGAGTGCCATCTAGCGTGACCGTTCCTGCGGGAGCCACCAGCGCGACCTTCACGATCAACACGTCCTTCGTTCTCATCTCAACTTCCGCCACAATCTCGGCTACGTACAACGGTACGACCCGGACGGCGACTCTTGGGATACTCTTGTAGCGGAGTGTGCGTCGACTCGCGAACGGCGCGCCAACACCGGTCGACCGCCAAACTTCGCGGGGCCGTGCGGCTTTGTGGATTCCGTCTGTCCCCTTGCCGTCCGCCCCCTGCTCCCTTTCCCCCTTGCTACAATCTGTCCGTGACGGCTGGGGTCCAACCCGAGATGCATGAACTTCTGGCGGTAGCTACTGACGCTGGGACGCGGCTCGACCGTTTCGTGGCCGCCCATTGTCCGGAACTCTCTCGCTCGCGAGTGCGAGAACTCATCGAGGCCGGCAAGGTCCTGGTCAATGGCAAACCTCCGAAATCTTCCCAGAAACTTCGCGGCGGTGAACTCATTACCGTGGCTTCCAGTGATCGAGATTAGGGAGCGGGCGTTCCTGACTTGGTTACATCGAGCGTCTGCCCTTTGCGCAGAGGGTCAATCCGCCCAAAAACCGCCATTGGCTCTTCGATTGGAATTGTGGGATTGGGCCAATGGAGTTGACGATCGAGATGATCTGTGCCAAGTCGCCGAAGGCTTCGTTCTGCTGCTGCAACTGGGTGGTGCCCCTTGACATTCCGAGGCAGCAAGCCGCTGGGAACACTCGATCTCGTTGATCCTGGATTGGCCTACCTACGATTTCTTCGGTCCCATATTCCGCCGCCGTGTCTATGAGGCAAGCGCTGTATTCGATTGCGGCCCGAAGCGGTTCGACATCTCCACTGTAATTCCAGATGCCGGATCAGATTTCGGGCAGGCAAATACGCGCGTCGACCAGTTTTCTTAAGACCGTAGATAAATGTTCCCTATTTCCACGACGCTGCCGTAGGGAAAGGTGCGAAGCTACCGCGTGCGGGCCGTTTCAATCGGCGCCGCCTGCCATCGAGTCTTCTGACCAGTTGACGACTTGTCCTTGGAACTGTAATCCGACACCAAAGCGTCCATCTGGCAGCCGTTGACAGTAAACAACGCGACCGAGGGTTCGCTGATCACCCATAACCGAGCTGATCATCAGTCGCTCATTCAAATCTCTAGCTCGCTGGGTCAGAATGCGTATTCCCAGCGAGCAGACGTTTTCCGTGGTCGTCCGCTCAGTCGCGGTCGGGTCTAGCAAGCTGGAGATCTGCACCGGGACCGCCAGCCGAATCCGTTTCTCAAGTCGTCCATACCGCACAGGCATCTTTGAAATGACCTTCCAGACTGGGTTCCCTTAGCTTGCACCGGGCTGGGCGGTGCAAAAAAGTTGCAGGAACCAACAAGAATTTCCACAGCGATGCTTCTCTAAAGTCCATACTGCCTATTGAGATTGAGTACTGGTCTCCTTCTCGAGAAGTGGCCTCGATCTTCGCCGCTTCTGCTCATACATGGCCTGATCGGCCTTCGCCATCAATTCTTCAATCGACGTGCCGTTCCTCGGATCGAATCGTGCAACGCCTAAACTAAGAGAAATTTCGTAGCTATGCTGTTCGGCGCTTATTGATTTCAAACACTCGAAAAATCGAGTCTGGATTGTGGCCTCGCTATGGCCGGCTGCCTCGATCGCAAGAACAGCGAACTCATCTCCTCCCAGGCGAGCGACAACATCTGAGTCCCGAAATGTCTCTTCCAGGACTTCGGCCGTGCGCTTCAAGGCGCGGTCGCCTTCGAAATGGCCGAACGAATCGTTAATCTGCTTCAAGCGGTCCACATCCATCACAAAGAGCAACATTCCCCGGCCGGATCGGCGCCCAATTTTCAATTGGCGTTCTGCCAGGGCCATAAAGCCGCGTCGGTTATACAAGCCCGTGAGTTCGTCAGTGAGCGCAAGATTGCCCAGTTCTGCTTGCAACATGTACTGTTTCGCGGCACAGCGGACCGCGCGCATCAGAAGCTCGCTGACCGGCTGACTCCGAGTGTCACCTGGCAACGTACCGTGAGACTCCGTGCGTACGTCTCGCAACAAACTTGCGAGTTCTCGATTCGCTTCCGAAAGGAGAGCTTGGAAAACGTCACCATTACGCTCATTTTCTCCGCGAGGTAACGAACGCCGGACAACTCGGCGAAATAGTGGTTGGGAATCAACGGCCATGCTCAGGATCGCCACATCAGACCGATTGTTCACGGATTTGAAGCCTGCGTGTCGTTTCCGCGAGCTAGTGAACTTGTTTGAGCTCATTGGCATATGTGCGCATCCTTGATCTGCGGACGGTCCTTCGCTGCGACCTTTTCCTCTTTTTACAATGTCTCTCGCACGGGCATGGCTGCGGCGGTCCAAATTCTCAGTTCTGCCAGCAGCAGCCGCGCGTCCCCCAGGAACAGATAGCGACGCGCAAAAATTACAAGTTCATCCAGGCCGTTTGGAAAACCTTTTCGCAACAGACCCTCCAAAGGGCAGACGAGACGGGCAGCGGAGCGCGCCGGTACTTTATTGCGAGCAGAACGACCCAGTCACCGAGCAAAGGTGCGATCGTATTTCGCCATTCGAACTGACCTTTACGCGCGTCACGAAACACCATTCGTTTTCCTTGCCTTGCACGCCAACGTGCCGCGGACAGTGATTTAGTGGACTGCCTGCATCTGCGCCGCAAGCTTACAAATCCGCTGCAATTCCTCGTAGGTGAAGTAGGTCTCTTCCTCGTTGCCTGCACGTTCCACATGGCCCAATCCAGATTCCTTCGCAATGCGCCGGAATTCTGCTTCCGGTATGCCGAGAAGGAAAGAAGCTCTTGCCTGCGTAACGTATTTCAGGACTTGATTGCTCATGACCTCTGCCTGTGGCGCGACGATGACCATGGCAGCTTCTTCGACAGCCGCTATCGTCGTCTTGTAAATATCAGTGTTAGACGCTCTGTCCATATACATGAACCTCCACCAACATGAGTTCGGCCCGCCTCCGTGTCAGAACAGTTCGGTGGTTGGGGTGATTTAGGTGGGGGCCCTGATCACGGAGGCGGCCCGCTCCTCTCCTTGCAACATAGCCGGTTGCCAAATGATTTCAATCCGGTGAATCACCCATTTCGACTGAGTGAAATGACCGAGAATGGTCTGGGGGTGAACCCTTCCAGGGGCGCGGTCAGGCCTGGATCAAACCGCGGCGGATGGCGTAGCGCACCAAACTAGCTGTTTCGTGAATATCGAGCTTCTTCATGAGTCTTGCTCGGTGAGATTCAGCAGTTTTTACGCTGATCCCCAAGAGCACTGCGACGTCTTTCGTGGACTTTCCTTCACCAACCAGTTGAAGAACCTGGCGCTCGCGCCCTGAAAGGGGATCGGTCGAGTCATACGTTTTGGACAGATAAGCATCAACAACCGCGCGTGAAATGTTCGGGCTAAGATATATGGACCCGCGACAAACTTCTTGTATCGCATGCACGAGGTCGTCCGCCGCCTGGCTCTTCAGCACATATCCGCTGACGCCGGCGCGCAGCGACTCGGTGACATACTGGTCCTCGTCGTGCTGCGTGAGAACTACGACCTTGGTCCCCGGAGAGGATTTCTTTAGTTCGCGAGCAGCGTCGACACCATTCAAAACGGGCATGTTGATGTCGAGGATGGCGACGTCAGGTTCGGTCTTCTCTATCGAGCGCAGTGTTTCTTGCCCGTCCGAGGCCTCGGCGACGATTTGAAATCCTTGTTTCTCGAGTAATGCTCTCAGTCCCTGGCGGACCAGGGCATGATCGTCGGCAAGTAAAATGCGTGTGGGCATCGTTCACGGGCAGGTTAAGAAGTCCCCCCATCCTAGGCAATCGGGTCGTTTCCTCTATTCCTCTAAGGGTAAAGACCTGATCGGTGGCGAGGCTGACGCAGGAGATGACCTGGCAGCACTTTCTTATCCTCCTGAAACGGCTCCAATTGCAGTGCGCTGACGGGAAGCAAGTCCACAGCTTCCATGAAGATCCGTCGCCAGTGAAAAAAGCATCAATCAGAGGTGATGTGGAAGACTATCGTCGAGAGAATTTTGAGCATGCGCGAGTACTGACGAGGGCCTCACCGAGAAGAGGAATCGTCGAAACTCGCAGCGGTTGCAAAAAAGTTTTCCATTCAGGGCTGCACCAACCCCCGGCGGACTGCGTAGCGCACAAGACTTGCAGTCTCGTGAATATCCAACTTCTGCATGAGTCGCATGCGGTGAGATTCGGCCGTTTTCACGCTAATACCAAGGAGGGAAGCAGCATCCTTCGTGGATTTTCCTTCGGCAATCAACTGCAACACCTGGCGCTCGCGCACGGTCAAGGGATCTGCAGGCCTATCCGACTTGGAGCGGTACGCCTCCACCACTGCGCGCGATATGCCCGGACTTAGATAGAATTCTCCTCGAGAGACCTGTTGAATTGCATGAACCAGGTCGCTTGCGACCTGATTCTTCAGGACGTATCCTTTCACGCCAGCTTCAAGCGCCTCATGGATATACTGTTCTTCTTCATGCTGCGTAAGGAGAATTGATTTTGTCTTTGGGCAAGTACGGCCCACTTCGCGAGCTGCATCTATGCCGTTCCGTGTCGGCATGCTGATGTCTAGGACCGCGATATCCGGGTGGTGCGCCTCCGTCAGGCGGACCGCTTCTTGGCCATCGGAGGCTTCCGCAACAATTTGAAATTTCTCCCGCTCAAGCAATGATTTCAGACCCTGACGTACCAGCACATGGTCATCCGCGAGGACGATGCGAATTGGCATGTTGTCCCTCCAATGGAATTCGCATGGAAAGCTCAGTTCCCAGTCCAGGACGCGATTCTATACGCAGAGATCCGCCGATTGCTGTCACCCGCTCCTGCATCGCGGTTAGTCCTAAGCCCTTCCGGCCCCGTGCCGCATGAGCCTGACTGGAGTCGAAACCTCCGCCGTCGTCCCGGATCGAACAACACAGCACCAGATTCTCTCTCCAAGCACGAATCCAGACATTGCTCGCCTTCGCATGCTTGACGGCATTGGTTAGCGCTTCTTGAACGATGCGATAAAGCGTCGTCTCAATGGTGCTCGGCGGACGTCCGGAAACAGCCGCATCAATGTGAATCGGCAGATCGGCTCGTTTCGAAATTCCTTCCGCAAGAAAACGGATCGCGGGGATCCAGCCGAGGTCATCTAAGATCGTTGGCCGAAGTTCATGGGAATACCGTCGCAAATGCTTCTCAACTTGGTTCAACATTTCTTTAATCCGCGCGAACTGCGCTTGCTGCGGCGCGGGCAGCTCCAGTGCCACTTCGGCTAGCGCGAGGTGAACGGCGACGAGCAATTGTCCAGCCTCGTCGTGCACGGCGTACGCGATGCGCTTGATTTCCTCCTCGAGCGTTTCGTTCAATTGACGCAGGGCCTTCACCGCATCTTGAAAGCCACGGTGTGCCATCTCATAAGGAGACAAGCACTCGGCGAGAAATTCGGCGCTCAACCGGAGCAACTCCTCCCGGCGTTTCCTAGTTTCCACATCGCAAACCAAAGCAAGTACAGCTTGATGATGCAAGGAAGCCATCTCCACGAGACTCTTTCGCTCGGTGAGCGCCCGACGGCCGAGTTCATACGCCCGGCCTAATGCTGGCTCGCCCCCTCCGTCCACGTATTCGCGCAACGAAGCACAGTATTCTTCCGCAAAACCTGCTTGTGGCTTCTGCTTCCCTCGAGGTGCGGCCTTCATCGATTGATTCCCTTCAATCGCACGACCAATATGAGAGCATCGTCATTTCCACTTCGATAGTTTTCTAGAATTCTGTCTGCCGCTCTTTGTGGGTTTTCCAGAGCAGTGAGGGCTTCTGCAAAACCGCTGCGAATTCCATCTGTGGCAAAAAAAAGCGTGTCTTCCCGCCTAACCGGAAGCACGTTGGCTTGAAGCGGCGGCAACTGGGAACCGACGACGCCGCCTCGGAGAAGAAGTGACTCCTGCGCATTTCCATTTCTGGCGTCGCAGCGCATCAGCACTCCTTGTACATTGCCGACACCGAGCCAAGTCATCATGCCATGTTCGGGCTCGACGAAGGCAAGGCTCATTACCACCCCCCGTGTGCCTCGGAGTTTTTCGTGGCATCGCTCCACGAGCGAGATAATTGGTTCCGCCGAAAGGCTTCTGAGTAGCTTAGCAGCGGTCTTAGAGACACTTGCTGCTTCCTCGCCGTGTCCAATACCGTCAATCGCCGCAATCAGAATACCCGCTTGGTTGCAACAAACCAGGTGGTGATCGCCCGACTTGCCCTGTCCCGGGAGCGCGAACTTTGCGACACCGTACTCGACCATCGGCTCTCTTATTGTCTCCACTTCTTCACCGTCACGGTTGTTCCCTGGCTGGGTTGGGAATTGATCTCAAATTCGTCCATCAAACGGCGTACTCCGGGCAGTCCAAGCCCCAGGCTTCCAGAAGTGGAAAAGCCATCGCGTAGGGCTTGGCGAGTGTCCGGGATCCCTGGGCCCTGATCTGATGCGATAACCAGAATGCCGATCCGGCTTGAACCTTGGATTCCTTTCAGAGTGATTTGGCCCTTGCGTGCATAGGTCACGATGTTTCGCGCCAGCTCTGAAATAGCCGTGGCAATAAGCGTTGCATCTCCGGATGAAAACCCGAGTTCCATCGCCATTGCCCGCCCTTTTTGGCGAGCCGAGACGATATCCTGGTCGGAGTTGATTGCCACCGTGATTTCCCCAACCGACACTATGGCTCACTCTCAGTTCGTCGTTTTGAACTTTTCGTTTAAGTAGGCTAGTCCTTCTTCCAAGTCCAACGCGGTTGCCACGCCTTCCAGTGTTAAGCCCAGCTGCACCATTGCAAAAGCCACTTCGGGCTGAATTCCTACGATTACCGTCTCCGCTCCGCGCAGCCTAATCATGTGCGCGATCTCCCGCAACGTCCGTGAGGCGAACGAGTCCATCACGTCCATCGCCGTCACATCGACGATCACCGCGCGGGAGCGAAGCTTGACAACTTGCTGCACCAAACCCATACGCAGCTGATTGAGGTCCGCGTCCGAGAGAGCGGCCTGAAAGGTCGCGATGAGGAACGCTCCCTGTTTGAGAATCGGAACTTCCACCGGGCTCTTCCTCCGCTTTGCCTAGCGTGGCTCCGCTAGTTTCTCAACCTTATATCCCAAGAGTCTTTCTGCCTGCTCGATGCCTCCTTGCAAATCGCCCACCGTGTTCATCTTGCCCAGGTCTACGCCGATGGTTACCAACGTCTGGGCAATTTCTGGCGAAAGCCCCGTGACAATGACTGTCGCTCCGAGAAGCCGCGACGCTTCAACCGTTTGCACTAAGTTGTTCGCCACCGTGAGGTCCATGGCGGCCACACCGGTGATATCGATCACAACGACTTTGGCACGGTTCGTGCGGATTCCGCGGAGAAGCTGCTCCGTCAATTGCCGGGCGCGCTGAGGGTCGATGACTCCGATGATGGGAAGAATCAACAGTCGTTCGCGAACCTGCAACACCGGAGTGGACAGTTCGCGAATCGCTTCCTGCTGCTGGCGAATAACACGTTCGCGCTCTTGCACGAAGCCAACAGCCACCGTGTTTGCGATGCGGTTTGCTGCTGGCTCGTAGGCGTCCAAAATGCGATTCAATTTCTTGAAGTCGTTCTGGTATTTCGCGAAAAGGGAACGCGCTAGAACGTCGCGTAACAACAACACAATCCCAACGACTTCGTGGGTTTCGACGCCTCGCGGGATGATGCGTTCCGAAAGATTTCGCGCGTAAGCTTGGAGCGCTTCGAACGCTTCGGTTTCCAGCGCTTCAACGTAACTGTCGTAGACCGACGTTGCTTCCGCGAAGATCTCTTCTTTGGTCATCGCGGTGAGTAGGCGCGTCTCGGTGATGCGCACCACCCATTCCTCGCGCAATTGGGTTCGATTCTGCCGCAAGTGCGCGACAAGTTCTCGAAGAAGTTCAGACGGCGCCTCGCTGCGCGGCAATTCCGCGACCTGGTTGTTGAGTTTCATTATCTCTCTGGGCGTTTCGTTTCGTTTCGCCATAAAGCTTCTCTCCTGGGCGCGAGAGCCCGGTTTCGGGTCGATCAGTCGCCCAAAAACATAGGGAACTTCATGGGCAATATCATGGGAAACCCGCTTTCTCAATCACGTAAACTCCCGGAATAGGCCTCAGGTAGAGACCTGAGACACAAGCAAAAACCCACTGCTAGAGGTCCACTCAAGGGACGTGCGATGCGGCGCTGAACAGTCTTTGCCATCCCGGATGGGATGCTCACCGGATTGCTGGGCTGCCTTCCTGGCGTACTTCACCCGGGGAGGATCGATTCTTCTGAGCCTGAGAGACAATGGCTGGATTCATCCGGAGAATCGTCGAGCGCAGTGCTGCTCGGCTCGCGCGTTTGGACCGTTCTTTGTAACAACCTTCGTATCAGCTGAGCTCAAATGCACCTGTTTCTGCGCACGGCACGTCAGGGAAACCATTTGGACCAATTTACGTATAGGTTTCGGAATCGCAAGGGCCGGGTGTTTAACTCCCTCCATCTTAAGGTAGACACCCGATTGATCTTAAGTGCTGCGGATCGTATTCATAGGGTCCGATGGCACTTGACGCATCCAGGCCGTTCGAGAGGTTCCCAGGGACTCCCCTGCTGTTTAGGTTTTTGCAGGATGGCAGGGCTGTTTCGAGGAAGGGTCGTTTATTGCCGGGCCTGAAAGCGGAGCCTTCCCTGGGCCTACGCGTATCTCGCTTGTTGCAAAGCCGCATGGGGAGGCTAAAGTGATCTTGAGGACAGACATATGCGCTGATAAGCGCTTCTTGGTGGGACAAAGTATTCCTTCGAGGAGGCGCTACCCGCGAGTCGAGAAGCCCCACGGAGTCTGGGTCTACTGGAATTGCGACGGACGTGAGGATACTTCACGAGTCCGAGACCTGAGCACGGGAGGCTTGTTTGTCGAAACAGAAGAGTTGCAAGATGTGGACGCGCCGATCAGGCTTGACTTTCTTGTTCAGGAAGGACAAATCAGGGCCAAAGCTGTTGTTCGACATGTAAAGCCCGGAAGTGGATTGGGATTAAGATTAATCGCGCTGACTGAGGAAGACGGCCCTCGTCTAGTAACCTTGATGACCAGACTTCACAGTTTGTCTCGGTCCCCGCACCAGGTCGAAATGAAAGCGTCCGTCCATTTCCCTGGCCGAACATGGGTGACGGAACAGAAAAAGGTCTGATGCCCGGTACTGTATGACACCCCTTCTGCAGGTGCAAGATCTCCACGTCGCCTACACTTCATGGGCTGGGAAAAAGTGCCCGGCGCTTGAAGGTGTGACTTTTGACGTCCGGCCGGGCGAGATTCTTGGTGTGCTCGGCGAATCCGGTTCGGGCAAGAGCACACTTGCGGTGGCGCTGCTGCGGCTCCTTCCAGGGAATGCGGAGATTCAAAAGGGCACCGTTCTTTTCGAAGGAGAGGACTTGCTGAGGGCGGAAGCTCGAACCCTCGAGCGCATTCGCGGGGCGCGAATTGCGCTGATTCTTCAAGAGCCGTCGCTTGCGCTGCATCCCATGATTCGAGTGGGGGAACAAATCACGGACGTTCTGGCGGCGCATGAATCGACGAGCCGAGAGGCCCGGCGTCAAAAGACGCTGCAATTGCTAGCGGAAGTTTTTCCTGCGGATGCGGCGCGCATTGCCGGATCTTATCCCCACCAACTGAGCGGCGGGCAACAGCAGCGTGTGCTGATCGCACAAGCAATCGCTTGTGGTCCGTCTCTGATCGTCGCGGATGAACCGACGGCTTCTCTCGATCCCACAACGCAGCAAGACATACTTGGGCTCTTTCGGACGCTTCGAGAAAAATTCAGTTTGTCTCTGATTTTAATCACACACAATCCAGATTTGCTGGCAGGCCTTGCGGATCGCGTTCTGGTGTTATACGCAGGAATAGTGGCGGAAATCGGCCCGACCGAACAGATGCTCAGATTTCCTAAGCACCCGTACACGCGGGCTCTACTGCAGAGCGTGCCGGGCGGGCGTGATGAACTTGCGAAGGGGCGGAAGTCAAAGCTGCCGGTAATTCCGGGCGAGGCGCCGAATCTGGCGGCGCTTTTGAATGGCTGCCGATTCGAAGCGAGATGCGCGGACCGCATGGAACTTTGCATCAAGCGCGAACCGGAAGTAACGGCAGTGAGTGACGTGCATACCGTCTTGTGTTTCAAGTATGGCGGATGATTCGTTTTGAGACTCGAGAATATGGAACGACTGCTAGTGGTAGAAAAACTCGCAAAGCGCTACGAGCACGGGCCGCTGCTTGGGACCAAGGGGATAGTGACCGCGTTGCAGGGAGTTTCTTTTTCCATCGGGCGAGGAGCGACACTCGCTCTCGTGGGCGAATCGGGTTCCGGGAAAAGCACCTTGGCGTTGTGCATCGCCTGCCTGGAGCGTCCGACGTCCGGAAGAATTGTTTTTGATGGGAACGAAATTGCCACTTCCGATGACAAGCGACTACGAGAGGTACGCCCCCAGATTCAGCTGGTGTTCCAGGATCCGGCGCGATCACTGAATCCGAGATTTACAGCGATAGACCTGGTGAGTGAGCCGTTGCTTGTCCAGGGGCGCCTGGACAAGCGAGAGAGAGAAGACCGAGCACGAGGCCTTTTTGCGAAGGTGGGTATCCGGCAAGAAAAGGCCCTTTACAGGGTCGCGGAATTCAGCGGAGGGCAACGACAACGGCTGGCAATCGCGCGCGCGCTGGCGCTTGAGCCAAAGCTGCTGATTCTGGATGAAGCGCTTTCCGCGCTGGACTGTTCCGTGCAAGCGCAGATCGCGAATCTGCTAGTGGAACTGCAGGTTTCGCTGGGATTGACGTATCTCTTCATCACGCACGATATTGCAATGGCGGGACATCTGGCGGACGAAATTGCGTTGATGGAGCAAGGAAGGGTCGTCGAGTTTGGGCTGGCGGATAAGGTCCTGCGGGCACCGGATCATGTGGCCACTCGACGCTTAATTTCCACTGCACCCAGACTGGGCGCTGCTGCGCCCGCGCTCAGGGTCGTATAATGCGCTACTTCTTGCTCCGCTTGACCCATGCCGTATTTCTGCTCATAGGTGTTTCGATCCTTACCTTTTTGTTTTCGACGCTGGCCCCAGGAAACTATTTTGACGAGATGCGGTTGAATCCGCAGATTTCTGCTGAAATGGTTGCGGCATTGCGAGCGCAATATCAGATTGATCGGCCGCTGCCGGAGCGTTACGGGCGATGGGTGAATTCGTTTCTGCATGGCGAAATGGGATTTTCTTTTGCGTACAACAGTCCTGTTGCGCCGCTGTTGTGGGTGCGCGCGCGAAACACGTTGCTGCTTACGATGACCGCCACTCTGATTGCCTGGGCGTTGGCGTTTCCTTTAGGGATCTGGAGTGCCGCTACTGTCGGGCGCTTGCCGGATCGCTCAATTTTCGGAGCGACCGCGATTCTCTTGGTCATTCCAGATCTCGTGCTCGCGCTCGGGCTGCTCATAATGGCAGTACGCAGCGGATGGTTTCCAACGGGTGGAATGGTCTCGGTAGCCTATGAGAGTCTCTCGACGCTTCAGAAATTTCGCGACGTTGCGTGGCATATGGGATTGCCGGTTCTCGTGCTGGTGCTTTCCGCATTGCCGATTTTGGTTCGACACGTGCGTGCAGCAGTGGCAGAGGTGCTCGATGCGCCGTTCTTGCGAGCCGCGGCAAGCCACGGCATTCGGCGGAGAACATTGCTTTACCAGTATGCGCTGCGGGCCGCAGCGAACCCTCTCATTTCACTCTTTGGATTTAGCGTGGGATCACTGCTGAGCGGCTCGCTGCTCGTGGAAGTGGTGATGGGCTGGCCGGGACTTGGGCCGTTGCTTCTTGAGGCCATTCTTGCACGCGATGTGTACGTGGTGATCGGCGGGGTGCTTTGTTCGACGGTTTTTCTGGTCGTGGGAAATTTCATCGCGGATTTGTTGGTCTACTGGGCCGATCCTAGAATCCGAACCGGGGCGGTTGCGCGATGATCCCGTGCAATGGCTGGAAGCGATGGCTCTTCGCGCTCGTCGTACTCCACGGAATCATCGGATGTGCCGGTTTTTTTGCGCCGTATGATCCATCCGAGCAGGACCGCGAGCGGCCCTACTTGCCACCGATGAAAATTCATATGGTGGATAAAGAAGGGCGCTTTCACTTCCGGCCTTTTTTCTACAGCTTGCATTTGCGCGTCGGTTCGTTCGATCAATTCCGGGAGGGCACCGAGCAGGCCATCCCTTTCAGATTCCTTGTGACTGGTGCACCATATCGTTTGTTCGGCATCGTGCCATCTCGCCTGCACCTTTTCGGCGCGCAAGCGAGCCGAATCTATTTATTCGGCAGCGATGCTTACGGCCGTGACCAACTCTCGAGAATTCTCTATGGCGGACAAATTTCGCTGCTTGCAGGACTGCTTGGGGCTGGCCTCACGTTGTTCTTCGGAGTGCTCATTGGAGCGATAGCCGGATTCTACGGCGGCTGGAGAGATGGATTGTTGATGCGCGTGGCTGAACTGTTTGTAGCGTTGCCCTGGTTGTATTTGCTGTTTGCGCTTCGAGCCTTCCTGCCTCTGTCGGTCAGCCCGTTGCAGGCTTTTTTCTTGATCGTCGTGGTGGTTGGATCAGTGAGTTGGGCGCGACCGGCCCGTCTGGTGCGCGGAGTAGTTCTGAGCGCGCGCGAGCGGGATTATGCGCGCGCGGCACGAGGATTTGGCGCAACGGATGGTTATCTCCTGCGGCGCCATATTTTGCCGGAGACGTCGAGCGTGATTCTGACGCAAGCAGCGATTCTCGTGCCGCAATTCGTGCTCGCGGAGATGACTCTTTCGTTTCTGGGCCTGGGTGTGCCGGATCCGGTGCCGAGTTGGGGGAGCCTTCTGTCCAGCCTTCAGCAATACAGCGTGCTGGTGTCTTACTGGTGGATGTACCTGCCGGCACTCGCGATTGTGCCGTTCTTTCTAGGATACCTGGGCCTCGCAAGTGCGTTGCAGCAGGGTGCAGGCACAGGGGAGATAGAGGAGAGAGTCTGATGGGGGATAAAGATGAAGCACTTTACGACTGAGAAGTGGATCGACTACGTGAACCAAGTGAGTTCTCCAAGACAGCAGCAAACGATGAAGAAGCACTTGAGCACAGTTTGCAACCGGGGCACGGAAACGGTAGCTCTATGGCAAAAGGTTGACAACACGGCAGCATTGGAGGCCACTTACCAGCCTCCCGTGGGGGACGTTCGAATCGCCAAAGCCGCATTCGTTGCAGCTCGCCAAACCGGTCATCGGAAGGAAAAGAGCAGTTTCGTCGAAGTGTTGTTCGACAGTTCTTTACAACCGATGGTGGCGGGCGCGCGTTCGAGCGGCCTGGGAACGAGACAAATGCTCTACCGTGCTGACCCCTATCAAATCGATATTCAGATTGAAGCAAATCCGGAAGGCAATCGCCTCACGGTGACTGGCCAGCTGTTGGATATTAGTTCTCCATATGTCGTCGGACGGGACGTGAAAATCATCCTTTCCAATCATCGCGGAAATGTCATCCATACGGTCACCAATGAATTTGGCGAGTTTCGCGGCGAAATCGAAAACACCGGCGACCTGGAGCTTTCCTTCTTCGGCCAGGGTGATAAATCCATCGTGATTTCGCTGCGCAATGCTCTGGGGAAATTGCCTGGGAGCGAGGCGTGACAGGCTCACGCCATATCGAGACTCTCGGATACAAAGGTACCAAAAGCAAATAGTTCGAGTGAATGTAACTGTTATCACCCCCGTACTATGGGCTCAAACAGCGGACTCACTTCCGTCCTCAACCTCTGCCTTGCCGCCAACTGCCAAGTACAGTGATCGCTCGACGGCTCCGCTGGCGAGACCTTCCTGGTGACTTCGTCGGGCAACCTCATCTCAAATCTTTTGAATGGCACTTTGAATCTTCTTGAATCCCTCCTCGGCATCAAAAGCATCGAACCGGATCAACTCCTGCCCATTCCTCAAAAGCCGATTAGCAACATCCCGCCTGGAACCTCGCACGCGTTCTATTCAGTACTACGAAATTCACCCGATGGTGCACTCAGGTCTTTGCTCGATTGATTCCGGCGCCGAGGAAGTGTATCCAAATGGAGATGGAGGCGAGAGGCTGACTGGGTCTCCGAGAGACTGATCAAGGGACCAGTCGCAGGACCACGCAGAGGAACCATCGACCGGCAATCAAATCGCTCCCAGCCGAAGATCTAGATGAACGTTTCCTCGCCGAATCAGCGCGCCGCCACGCCTCAGGTTTGCCCAGTCAAGGTATGAACGATATGTCTTGGGACCACACGCTCAGTGGCAGGCTAGAAAGGCGGCTCCCCATCATCGTCATCGTACGGCTTGCACAGGCAGACCGTGCGAGCACTCATGGAGAAGAGAGAACGTTCACGGATAACATCAGTGCGCACGGCGCTCGCATATTCTCTAGACACCCCTGGCAACCCGGAGACGAGGTAATGGTAACCCCCGTGGATGAAGAAACGACCTACGGCAACGTGGTTTATTGTGAAAGGCTGGCGGACGGCCGCTTTGGCATCGGTCTGAAGTTTCAAGATCGCATCGTAATGTGGTCAGCCATGCGCAGATATGACGGCATACAATTCAGCCCGCAGCCAGATCAAAGTAAAGAGAACATTACCGGGATATTATCCAAACAGGCTATTAAACGTCCAGTATAAAGGTCGTTCGATTCCAATGGTCAGCCACACAGCGAGTGACAGCACAGCGTATCCCATCTGGAGAAGGCAACGCGATGGCAGCCGGGCGCTCTTCACGTCGTACCGAAATCCGCACCCCCATATCGGTAATTTCCATCCAGTCGTTCCCGAACCATACATCCTCTGGAACGTCGGGCAGCTTTGCTACAAAAATGCAGAAGAGAACGCTCGCCGATGAGCCCGGTTATGGTCAGAGCTGAAAAGAAAGCTCGGAGCACGTCTACGGCGGTCAAATTAGCATCGGAAGACCTCTTTTCCCAACTGGCGCAATTTCATAGCGGGTCAGCGCGCTTGAAGTTTCTCGCTCGCCACCGGACCCTTCTGCGCGTCGAGGTTGTTGAACGACTGGCTCAATTAGTTGTTGAGCGGGTTCGAGTCGACACGCGCCAGGCCGTGCACCTCGCGGAAGCAGCTGTTTTGATCGGGAGGAGACTGCGGCGGAAAGAAACCCTGGCTCTCGGCCTCCGGGCAAAGGCTAACGCCCTCTACGCTTGCGGAAACAACGCTGCGGCCGTCGAATACCACGAAAGGGCCGTGGAACTGTACGACGCGCTCAAGTTCGAGAAAGAAGCCGCGCGAACTCTGAGTAGCGCGATCCAGCCGCTGATCTTATTGGGTGAATACGATAAGGCATTCAAAACTGCGGGTCGAGCCAGAGAGATCTTCACACGTCTCAATGACCCTCGGCGTCTCGCACGTCTCGAAAACAACTTCGGCAACATCTTTCACAGACAGGATCGCTTCGATGAAGCTATCGCTCATTATGAGCGGGCATATTCGGATCTGTTGCCTTATAAGGACGCAGAGGGTATTGCCATCGTCCTGAGCAACATGGCGATGTGTCTAATCAGCTTGAATGACTTTCCCCGGGCGCTGGACTGTTATCAGAAGGCACGGGAAGCGTGCGAGCGGTACGGAATGCCATTACTACGCGACCAGGCCGACTACAATGTCGCTTACTTGTACTACTTCCGCGGCGAGTACAGCCGTGCCATCGAAATGCTTTTTGCCACGCGGCGCGCTTGCGAGGTATCGGGCGACACTTATCATCTCGCTCTCTGTCATCTCGACCTTTCCGAGATTTACATCGAGCTGAACTTAAGCGAAGAAGCGCGGGAAATGGCGCACGAAGGTTTCCGGCGGTTCGAAAAGCTGGGCATGGGTTACGAAGCCGCAAAAGCGCTGGCAAACGAAGCGATCGCGTGCGGCCAACAAGGAAAAACAGTTCATGCGCTCGAAAGATTCGCCAAGGCCCGTGAAATGTTTACGCGAGAAAAAAATCTCGTGTGGCCATGGCTACTGGATTTGTATCAGGGACTACTGCTCTTTCACGAGGGACGCTACTCTGAGGCGCGGAGTTTGTGTGCGGCCGCAGTCGTGTTTTTCGATCAATCGTTGCTCTCCGGAAAAGCTGTGCTCGCACACCTTCTCCTCGCTCGCATCGCGTTCCAGATCGGAGAGACGGCTGTCGCAGAATCGGAGACGGAAGCTGCGGTCGCCAGGATGGAGCGCTTGCAAGCGCCTGTTCTCGCCTATCAGGCGTACCTTCTTCGCGGTCAACTTGCGCAGGGGCGTGGCGACCGCTCGGCGGCTCTCGCGGCGTATGGCGAGGCACGTAAAGCCCTGGAAACTCTGCGCAGCCGTTTGCACTCCGAGGAACTGAAGATTTCTTTCTTGAAAAACCGCATGCAAGTGTACGAGGCCCTGGTGGATTTGCACTTGAGCGGCGGGACGGGCGAAGCCGCGGCTGCCGAGGCCTTTACCTGCATCGAAGCGGCAAAATCACGCAGCATGGCGGAAATGATTTTTCAGAGCGGCCAGAGCATCCCCGTAGGAAACGTCGGTCAAAGCAAACTGGTGCGACGAGTCCGCGATTTGCGCGAAGAGTTGAACTGGTATTACCACCGCATCGAGCTGGAGCAATTGCGCCCGGAAGAGTGTTCCTCCAAGCGTCTGCAACAATTGCAGGAAAAAGCGGTTTCCAACGAGAACGAGCTTTTGCGAACGCTTCGCGAACTATCCGCGAACGAGCGCGAAAACGCCACGCTCGAGGCTCCGACGGACTTCTCGCTTGCCCGGCTGCAATCCACTCTTCCCATGAATACAACGCTGGTCGAGTATTATTCGACCGGGGATCGCCTCATAGCTGCATTGGTCACGCGCGAAAGGATCAAGATCACCGCTGTCAGTCGTGTCTCCCGAATCCTCCACTTTCTCAACCTTCTCCGCTTTCAACTTTCAAAATTTCGAATGGGGGCCGCTTACACCCACCGTTTTGAACAGCCATTACTCTCAGCGACTCAGGGTCACCTGGAAGCGCTTTACACAGAACTTATTGCTCCTATCCGCGAACATCTCACCGCCAAGCATCTGATCTTTGTGCCGCATGGCGCCTTGCACTTCCTTCCCTTTCATGCCTTGCGAGATGGAGATGAATATCTCTGCGATAGACACACTATTTCCTACACGCCCAGTGCAACTGTCTTTGCCCTTTGCCAGGAAAAAACTGGCGGTGACATACCTAACTCCCTGGTGATGGGAATCCCCGACGAACGGGCTCCGCACATCCTGAACGAAGTGCAATCCGTCGCGACGCTATTACCGCATCCCGAACTCTTCCTAGGCTCACAAGCGTCCTCGCAGATTCTTCGCGAGCGCGGCTCAGCGAGCAATCTGCTGCACATCGCCACACACGGCACATATCGCCAGGACAATCCGATGTATTCCGGCATCCGGCTCGGGGATGGCTACTTGAATTTGAACGATCTCTACCAGATTCGCTTGCCGGCCAAACTCGTGACTCTGAGCGGTTGCGCCACGGGCATGAACTTCGTTTCCGCGGGAGACGAACTCCTGGGCTTGCAACGCGCCCTCTTTTACACCGGCGCGACCTCATTATTGCTCTCCCTGTGGGACGTCCACGACAAGACCACCTCTGAGCTCATGCGGGAGTTCTACGCGCATTACATTCAAACCGGCGACATGGCCTGTGCCCTGCAATCCGCTATGAAGCACCTCCGCCAGCAGAATCCCCACCCGTATTTCTGGGCCCCCTTCGTACTCGTCGGGAAACTAGGCGAGGAAAAGGAGGTTAGCTAGGTCTTTTCGCTCTTTATTTTTCATCCCTTCCAGCCCCTTTTTCCATGAGAGCTATACCGGTTCTCATCCGCTGAGGAGCGGAAGTTCAGAGAAAGGCCGATGGGTGATGAAGATGAAGCATTTCACGACTGAGGGGTGGAGTGGTCGAAATATCAGGTATTTGCCCGATTGTGCGGACGAACCAAGGGTGCATAGTTCTGATAGCTGTGCATGTCATCGCAGTCATACGACCGACCGAAAAAGGTTGAATCCGCGACACTTTGCGGGTTCTCCCTTTGTCCCGATGACGGAGTGAAATTGAAGCAGGAGTCCCCTGGTAGGGATCTATTCTATGAAACGTAGCATACTCATTTTCGCCGTCCTGATTGCCTTTTCTACTGCGGGTGTGCAGCCAGCGGCGGCCCAGAACCGCTACATCGTTCGAACCACCGGCGGATTGACTTCCGTTCTTAACCTTTGCCTTGCGGCCAACTGCCAGGTACAGGGATCGCTGGACGGGTCCGTCGGCCAGACCTATCTGGTGACTTCAACGGACAATCTCATCACGAATCTGTTGAACGGCACTTTGGATCTTCTAGAATTACTCCTCGGCATCAAGAGCATTGAGTCCGACCAACTCCTCCCCATTCCGCTAAAGCCCATTAGCAACTTCCCTCCTGGCTTGAACGATCGAACGCCCGTCAACTACTACGGCACGCTGGTCTGGCACGGCTACGCCGCACAGCCGGCCGCGCAGATCATCCGTCTCACCGACGCACAGAGCGGCTTCAACGTCAGCGGCACCGGCATCGTGGCCGTGATTGATACCGGCGTGGATACTTCTCACCCGGTTCTCCAGCCGGTTCTTCTCCCTGGCTACGACTTCACGCGCAATCAGGCGGGGGCTTCTGAATGGCTGGACGTGCCGCAATTGCAAAACGGTGATAATGACGACAACTCAAGCGATCAAGGTCCCGTGATTGTGCAGCAATCCAGCGCCGCAATCTTGGATCAATCCTCGGCGGCAATTCTGGATGGCGGACCGTACTCCGCATTTGGGCATGGCACAATGACAACTGGGCTAGTTCACCTCGTCGCGCCAAGGGCCAAGATTCTTCCCCTCAAAGCTTTTACTTCCGATGGTACCGGCTATCTTTCTAACATCGTCGCTGCCCTCTACTATGCCGTGCAGAACCAAGCCAACGTCGTGAACATGAGCTTCGATGTGTCGACGCCATCTGCTGCCTTGAGTCAGGCAGTTTCCTACGCCAATCAGAATGGCGTGGTTCTGGTTGCCGCTGCCGGCAATGAGAACACCAGCGCCCCTGTATACCCCGCCGCGCTGAATGGAAACGTCTTGGGGATTGCTTCGACCACAAACTGGGACGCTCGTTCTTCCTTCTCCAACTACGGCAACTCCGACGTTTGGATAGCCGCGCCCGGCGAATACATCATCAGCACTTTCCCAGGCGGCAGTTACGCCAGCGCATCCGGTACTTCCTTCAGCTCTCCATTGGTCGCAGGCACAGCGGCGCTGCTCTTGAGCGCCCAAGCTTCCTTGAACCAGGCAACGGCGGCTAGCGCGCTGTCCCACGCCGTTCAACTCACCCCGGACCTCCATAACGGCCGTCTCGACGTTTACCAGGCAGTTTCCGCCTGGGTGAACAGCAGTTCCAGCTCCGGCTCCGGATCGTGCGCCTTGCTCTGCTGGTAACCGCCGCGCTCAACGAACGCGCAAAGTTGCTCGCCGTATACTCCGCTCTTCGCGCCAGATACTACTGACCTGCCCCCTGGCTCCGCGCACGAGATCATAGGACACCCAAATCTCCTGAACTCATGACTTTTGCCTCAGTCAGTTCTTCGAGTTGCGGCGCGCAGGGAGCCGTAGGCGACCGCAGCGCCGCAACTCGTCGCGCAAACACGCGCGGCGCCACATATCCCAAACTGCTGTGCGGCCGTTCTTCGTTGTACTCCTCCTTCCATGCTCCGATTTTTGCCCGCGCCTCAAACAAACTCCCAAACCAGCTTGCGTTCAGGCACTCATCCCGCAACTTCCCGTGGAAGCTCTCCACATACGCGTTCTGCACCGGCCGTCCCGGTTCGATGTGCACCAACTCGATCTTGCGCTCTATCCCCCACGCCAGAAAATGCCGGCTCGTAAATTCCGGTCCGTTGTCGCACCGAATCGCTTCCGGAACTGCTCGTTCCGCCACGATCCGCTCCAGCTCCCGGGTCACTCTGCGGCTCGCAAAACTCGTGTCCACTTCCAAAGCCAAACATTCCCGCGTGTACACGTCAATCACGCTCAACACGCGAAATTTCCTCCCGCTCTCCGCCGCATCATGCACAAAATCCGATGCCCATTCCTGGTTCGCCGCCGTCACCGCCGCGCGCACCACGCTTGTGCGGACCAAGCGTTTTCTTCTCTTCCGCCGAATCATCAACCCCGCTTCCCGGTACACCCGATACACCTTCTTGTGGTTCACGTGCATACCCTTCTCCTCCAGCTTCAACTGCAGCCGCCGGTATCCCCACCGCGGCTTCTCTCGTGCCGCCTCCACTAACTTCGTTCGCAGCACTTCGTCATTCTTCCGGCTCACATACCGCTGGCTCGACTCCGCCACGCCCATCAGCTCGCAGATCCGCCCCTGGCTCACCAGAAAATGCTTCCACAACTAGTGCGCTTCTTCTTTTCGTTCTACGAGCTCCACCCGTTTTTTTCAATCACCGCTTTCAGCATGTCCTTGTCTAAACTCAAATCCGCCACCAGGTCCTTCAGCCGCCCGTTTTCATCCTCCAACTGCCGCAGCCGCTGCGCCTCTCCCACCGTCATCCCGCCGTACTTCGCCTTCCACGCATAGCCGGTGTGCTTGCTCACCCCCAACTCCCGCCCCACTTCCGCCGCGCTCCTCCCGGCCTCCATCTGTTTCAACGCACCAATCATCTCCACTTCGCTATACTTCCTCTTCGTCATGCTCCCTTCCACAATCTGCCATTTTCATATACACCTCTGCGCGGATTTTGGGGAGCAGGTCAGGCGAGCTCTATCTCACCAGCGCGGGCACTGCGAACCGAATAAGTTCCGTCGCTTTCTGCAGCATAGCGGTTTGGCTCTCACAGCCCTGGTTCTCGCGCCGAATTCTCGCTCAGTTGAATCAGCCTCTCTTTTTCCGCCTCTCATTTTCTTGGGCACTGCTTCGGGCTAATTCCTGCGCCCGGCAGCTTCGCGTCTTCTGCTTTCCCGGTTCCTCCCTTGAATCTTCGGTTCCCTCCCGGAATGCAGCCGCTCGTTTTGGGAGCAGCAGCCCTCGCTTCTCGGGTGCTCCAAGAAAATGGAGCAGAAAAAGGAGAATCAAATCATGTATCTCAATCACGTCCAACTCATCGGCTTCCTCGGGAAAGACCCGGAGAAGCGGCAAGTCCGAGGCAACGGAACGAACTTCACCGTTCTCTCCGTCGCCACGCAGCAGTCGTGGAAGGACTCGAACGACGAGTGGCAGTCCAAAACCGAGTGGCACCGCGTCGTGGCCTTCAACCGCCTCGGCGAGTCCATCGCCGACACGTTCCACAAGGGTGACCATGTCCTCGTGGACGGCTTGCTCGTAAGTTCAAAATACGAGAACGAGAACGGCAAGCCCAAGAAAGCCAAGGCCGCGAAGGTCAGCATCTTCTGGAGCGTTCGCGCCAACTCCGTGCGGCGACTGAGCCGCGCGGAAGCGGAAGTGCCGGCGGCAGCGCCCAGCACCGAAGCTGGCCCCGAGTCGGGCGAAGTGCCGTACTGATAGCGGCATAAAAAGGCCCTCCGGCTTAGGCCGGAGGGCCTTTTCGTTTGTCTTGCTTTCCGGCCAGGAAAAACAAATCCGATCCGCTGTTCGCTGAATTGCAGAGGATACGCCTCCTCTGCTGGCCATAGATCGTCAGCGGAGAACTAGCGCCGGTTCGTCCCCGCAGCCGATGCTTTTTCCTTTGCTGCTCGGAGATTGTCGAGAGCACGTTCCCGCTCTCCTATGCAGGCCCAGTCTGTCATTGGGTGTGTGGGGAGTCAGATCATGCCCCTGGAAGTCACGTGCGGTTGCACACTCTGCAATATCGAATCACATCTGTGGTCTGATTTGTCCCACAGGGAAGCTGACGTTTCTCGTGAACTGTTTTGTCGTTCCCAGGGCCTTCGTCAGTATTCATCCGTTTCGACTCTGCTCCTGCATTTGCGAGTCTCGCCCGCAGACGCGGGATCCGATGAGTTGCTCCGCGAACTTTTCGCCTCAAGGGGAATCAGCCCTTCGTTCATTGAAAGTCTTCTCGTTCTCGCATTTCTCCCAATGCTGCATGGCACGATTCGCCGCGTCGGAAGACAGCAACCGGAGCTCCTGCAGGAAGACATCACGCAACAAGCGCTTAGTTTTCTGCTGCAATATCTCCGTTCCGACGAACTCCAAACGCGCCAATCGCACTTTGCTTTTGCAATTTCACGTGCCCTGAAACGCCAAATGTTTGAATGGGCTAATCGCGAAAGTGGAAAGACCGCTCTTCTGCGGAATTACGACGATGAGACATTTGCGGTGCTGTCGGCGGAAGAACCTTTCGAACGATACGCGCTGCTGCGTCACTTCCTGCATCGGTGCGTGACAAAAGGCCTGCTGACGAACGTCGAATTGGATCTCTTGATTGAATTCAAATTGAACGGCGCCAATGGGGAAGAATTCGCAGACCTCAATGGGACCTCATCGAATGCCATCCGGCAGAAGCTCAAGCGCTTGGTCGCGAAATTACGCCGCTTGGCGCAATGACTCCTTGCCGACAGGGAAGTGTTTAGAAGCGTCTCGGAATGGAGACGCAGCAGGGGCTGTCAGGTATCTGCCCGGCGACCAGCAAGCGCATTTTGGAATTTGGAAAGAAGTCCTAGCCGGGCTAGACCGTAGCGGCTGCCGAGGCCCGAGCCGACGATCGATTGCTTGCTCCGTTGGTCTTCGACCAAGTCCTGCGAAGCTCTTCGGCCCGGCGGATAACGCGGTCGATCACTTCGTGAGAAGTCGCTCCGGTGGGCTCGGTCTCACGCGAGTCGCCGGCAGGCGGAATCTCGAGCGCCTGCAGCTTTTCGAGCACAGGCTTCATGGCGCGGGCCGGATTGCGGAGAAACTCCGAACTGCGGATGCGCGTGAAAATCCAACCCATGCGTTCGAGCACGGACTGGCGGTCCATGTCTTCGGGAAGCTTTTCAAGAGACTGGTAGCGGTCGCCGTCGCATTCGATCGCCAGACGTTTGCCCTCGCCCTCGACGACCAGGTCAATGCGGAACGTTCCAATTCTCCAGTGCGGCGTGACGCGGTACCCCGCCGCCACAAGGCGTTTCATCACTTCACGTTCGAAAGTCGATTGCGCCCGCTTTTCCTTTTCTTCGAGCGCACGCATAAGGCGTGCCGGGTCTTCCGCATGCTCGATCAACTGCCGCCGCAGGTCGTCGGCTTTCAAGTCATTGTTCGGACTGAGCGAATGCACGATCCACATCTGATCGCGGGCGCGGCTGGCAGCAACATTGAAGCGCTGCTTGAAGAGCTCTTGGTCACGCAAGGAGAGTGAACCGCGTTCGGCGGTGTCCACCAGCGAGATGAATACCACGTCGCGCTCATCTCCTTGGAATTGCGCAGCGTTTCCGCAGAGCACGCGATGGAGTTCGTACCGGTCCGGCGAGACGTGTGCGCGGATCAGGTTGTCGATTTCCACGGCTTGCTCATCGCCAACGAGAGAAACCACCCCGAAGCTCAAGGGCTGGCCCGCATCATTCTTTTTGTATTCAGGCAGCTCGATTGCGGCCGCGACGAGCGAGGCGACGGTCAGTGCCTCCTGGCGATTGACCTTGCCGTCGCGGCTGGAACCTGTGACGCGATGCGCGACGGTATGCGGGCGCAGATGGACTCTGCTCGCGTCGCGCAGGGGCTTGATGCGGCCGTCGTAGGAGATCATGTTGCTGAACTGGATGATCTCCGGAACGCACCGGAAATGTTCGACGAGACACGTCGTGCCGCCGAATGACTGGCGCGCGAGATCGTAGATCGAGATTTGCCCATCGTAGAGATCGGAGTTCGGAATTCCCCGGAGGTATTGGAAGATCAGGTTCTGAATCACACCCAAATCCTGGCCCACAGCGGACGGGCTGACTTGCTCGTGGTCCCCGACAACCAGCACGGTCTTCCCCAGGTACAGCGCGACCAGCGCCATCACATCGCTTTGGCTGGCTTCGTCGATGATGACGACGTCGAAGCGCGTGGTGCGCGGGTCGAAGTTTTCGACCACGCGCGAAAGCGGCATGACCCACACGGGAACGGCTCCGCGGCACTCGCTCATTTTTCTCGCGGCTTCCGTGCGCAAGAGGGAAACGCGGATGCCGTGACCCTTGCCGATGCGGCGGATGGTGTCGAGCCACCCGACGAGCGCCTGACGCTGGCGAGAAGACGTGCGGCGCGCTTGCGAAGACCAGGAGCGCTTGTCGATCAGTTCGACGGTCGCGCGGCGCAACTGCTCGCTCATTTTTTTGCTCTTCGCTTGCAGGGCTTCGAGCGAAACGCCTGAGCGGCGATCCAGTTCGTCGTGGAGTTGGCGCAAGGGCCACGCGGAGGCGGCGTCGCGTGGAGGCTCACCGCGGCCATGCACGCCGGTACGATTGCGAATGGCGCCCGCCCAGGCAGGAGCGGCGGTCTCTAGCTTCGCGAGTAAGTTGCGGCGCAGGTCCAGATCCGCTTGCTTGCTCTTGAGTTCCAGCAGCCGCTCGTAGGCCTCCCGATAGCGATTGGAATTCTCGTCGGTCACACCGGCGAGGAGCTGGCCGATGACCTTGGATGCTTTCGCTACGCGTGATGTCAGTTTCAGCCGGCCTTTGAGATCGCGGAATTCTTCCTCGAGTTGCAGCAGCCGCAGCTTCTTGAAGCGGGAATCCAGGACCGGCAGCAGACTCTCCGTCACGGCCATGTGAATCCGTGCCAACTCGCCTTCCGGACCAACCACTGGGGGCTGCTCGGCGAGGAATTTCTCCCACCGGAAACCGAGGTCTTCGAGCTGTTGCTGTAACGGAAGCCAGGTATTCTTCTGCCAGTCGAGGCACTGCTCGATCGAATCGCAATACTGCATCTGCGTTTTCTCGATCTCCTCGCCCATTTCCTGGGAACGGGGCGTTCCGAGCGCCGCGACCTGGCGGTCCCATCGGGCGCCGAGATCCTCGCGGAGGCCCTTCAGACGGAAGAATTGGCGCAGCGCCTGAAAATGCTCGGGGAGGCGAACCCGAGCGTTGTTCACCTTCGCGTGCTCGAGAAATTGGCTCCAGGCCTTATGCGTGAACAACGTGATCGAACCCAGCTTGCCGCCGCCCTCCAGATGCGCGAGGATTTCGCCGGCGATGCGTTCTTGCTCTTTCACCGCAGAAATGCCGGAAACCTCGGGCCCGTACTTGACGAACGACTCTTGCGCATTCGCGGCTTCGCGATGAACGAGCCGCACGGAACTCACGAGTTGATCCCAGGGCTGCCGGTGCACGTCGCCGTACTTGCCGGCATACACCGCCGCGAGTTTCCATTTGTCCTTGCCGGAGAGCGGCTCGACCGCCTGAACGAGAGCGGCAGACAGTCCTTCGATTTCTTCCGGCGACTTCTGTACCGCGCCCGACTCCCACAAGTCGGAGCGTAAATCGAGGTCCTCCATCCCGAGACGATTGCGCTCGCTCAAACTGGCTTCGAATTCCTCCGCTCTCGGAAGATCGTGAAGTTCCGGAAGGTGACCGGAAAGTTCATTCTCGTCTTCGCGGGAAATCGAAACACCCGTGCGGTACAGGTCGGCCAGCTCGCCGGGAGAAAGAGGCAGCGGTGCCACCGCGGCGACCGGACCGGGAATCCAGGCGTGCACGTCCTTTTCCTGCACGACCTGGCGCGCGGCATCGGCAGGCGTCCAGGACTTTCCAGCAATGGCAATCTCTCGATACTCGTCGGCGCGAGCGTCCGTAAACTGGTTTCGGATTTCGTCCAGTCTCCTCAGTAGATCGAAGCGTTCCGTTTCGAGTTTCTTCGCCTCCATTTCGAGCGAGCCTGCGTCCGCGCGTGACAATCTTTCCGCAATCGACCCGACGGCGCTTTCGAGCTGTTTGCGGCTGTCCAGGTCGCTTTCCAGCACGCTGACACACAAGGGACGCAGCTCCGGAACAATGTGGTGCCGCACCATCCGCAGCGCCTTTGTCGTGTGGCTGGTGACCAGCACACTCTTGCCTTGCGCGAGCAGATGACCGACGAGGTTCCCAATCGTGTGGGTTTTTCCTGTGCCCGGAGGGCCCTGCACCAAAACGCCTCCGTGCTCCTCCAGTTGCTGCGCAATGCGGATCTGCTCGGGGTTGGCAGGCTTGCTGAGCAGCACTTCACCATCCGCGGGAACGGCGCTCGCGAGCGAATCCGTATTTCGAGCCTCGGAAATTGGCAATTCTTCTCCAACGATATTCAGGAGTGACCACGGCAAGTCTTCGCGTGTGCGGAGGTCAGCAAGGATGCCTTCAATCGCCGCGGCAAATCCCAAAGTGCGCGCGCGCAGAAACAGCACTGGATCGCGGCCAATACACGGGTCGCCTGCTTCCTTATTCGGCGCGCGGTCTTCCAGAAACTCCCCGCGTGGGGACAACTGCACGACAACCCGCTTCAGAAAGCCGGAGGTAGCGCCATTGATCAGCGGATGGAACCCACCTTCGTCCAATTCCTCGCGGCACCGGCCGATCGCGCGTCCATCCACATCCGACATGGATTGGAACAAGGCAGAATACAGTTCGACGGGATGGTCTGCTTCCGAGAGCGTGAACTCCGGCACCGCTGCATCGAATTGCAATTGGAGACGCTGGAGCAGGATCGGATGATGGATGCCTCCTTCCGTGCGCTGCCAACTCAAAATCCCGTCTCCGAGAATAAGCTCCACACGCTCCGCTTCACGATCGATGCGCCCGTAGAGGGCGTAAAACGTCTCGAATATCTTCATCGCCGCCCGAGCCAGCTTTTCCGCTTTCACCCACTCGTCGCGCAGAACCTTCCAGCGCTCCAGGGCCGCCGTTCGGGCCGGATCGTCTGCAAACTTCACATTCCTCGGCTCCCGGCGATTCTCGGATTCCTCCGCCGTCTCTTCGACAGCGACCGCGTTCGCAGGATCATCCCACCCATCCTCGAGCCATGCGGAAATGTCCTCGGGCGGCTCGGGCGGGCGAGTCAAGCGTGGACGCCGCACCTTCAGAACATAGGTCGGGCCGCCCTCTTCGGTTCCTTGACCGTTCCCGTCCTTCGACTTCGAAGAGCTGGCTTTTACTGCTCCCCTCTGAATGGAGGAATGCTCCGGGAGCTCGCGCATCCATAGACTCCAGGGCTGCTCGCGAAGTTGGCGCTTCGCGGGATTGCGATGTTGGTTCAGCGCTTCCAGATAGCGGAACACGCGTGTGAGCTTTTCCCGAGCGACGCGGAGTTTTTCGGCATCCATGGCTTGCTGCCTCTGTAGAGACACTTCTAAAAGCTTTGAGGGCGGGTCGTGGGAGACTTCAGAATATCAATTTGGGGTGGGCCGTCTCAATAGTACCCAGCTAGTACCGCTTGTGGGTCCCGGACCAAGGCTCCTCGACCCCTAATGATTGGCGGTGAAGAACACCTGCTTGTCCCGTCCTGTGGACAAAACCTTCCCCTTGATCGATCCCGCAAAGTATTTTTGTTTTCCTGCGACACATTTTTCTCTCCAAACACTGAATAGCTAGATAGAGGGAAGTTCGCGCAAGAAAACACTTTGCTGCTGCGTGGCGGCAAGACGCAACGGGCGAGGTTTTCTAGCGGTAAGCCTAGCGTGTCTTCGGACCAGTGCGTTCCGGCTACGGCCTGCAGCACGCATCGAAAGCGCGGACTTCCTTCGCACCGCGATTTGCGATGCAACTCTCATGCCGAGGTATCGGAATGAAAAAACATTGGAACGTCGTTCGTTGCGGGTCCCCAATACGACTGGCCCTGGCTTCTCTTACCCTTCTACTCCTCGCGGCTCCGGGATTCGCTCAGGCGGGAGCCTCTCCTTGGGAAAACGCCGTCAGCGTCCTTCAGACGGCATTCACCAGCACGATCGCTCGCGGCCTCTCCCTCGTTGCCATTGTCGTGGCTGGCCTCACCTTCGCCTTCGGCGAGGGTGGCTCGAAGCGTGTGCTTGCTGGTGTCCTCTTCGGCGTCGGGATGGCTATCGCTGCAGTGAATTTTCTCGCGTGGCTGTTTCCCGGCAGTTGAATCGCGCTGCTCACGAATGGAGAAACTCATGGCAGAAGCCCCACGAATCAACAGAGTGCATCGGTCGCTGTCCCGGCCGCTGACCATCCTCGGGGCCGAGCGAAAACTCTTTTTCTTTGCCATGTGCCTGGGCGCCGCCACGTTCAATCTGCTCAACAGCTTGTTGGGTGGCTTGCTGATGTTTTTGCTGCTCTACGTCCTGGCCCGCTGGGCCACCCAGACCGATCCCCAGATTCTGCGATTTCTGCTCACCGCGGCGAGGCTGCGCGCGCAATACGATCCGATGAAGTTCAGCCCCGTTCGAGTCCGAAGGGATAACCATGCTCAGGCTTAGCCGAATCTTCAAAAACTACAACGAGACCGGCTCCCTCGGCGAGCGGATCAATCTCTACGGGTTCATTGGGCCGCACGTCTTTCTCACCAAGAGCGGTGAGGTTGGCATAGTCCTCGAAGTGCGCGGCGTTGATTACGAGTGTCTCGACGCGGCCTCGATTGACGGCTTCACAAAACGCCTTGAATCCGCCCTGAAGCTGTTCGATGAGAACTACCGCGTCTACCAATACCTCTTCAGGCGTAACAACGAAACCATCCCGTACCAGCTCTATGGCAACCCCATAGTGGATGCGGCGATCACAAATCGAATCGCCTACCTTGGTGGCAAGGCCGACACCCTCTTTTCCCTATCCGTCTATTACGTGATCCTGTTTCAGGGATTCCAGACCTCGCAGAAGCTCGGAACTGCACTCGCCGAGTTTTCGAAGAACCCGAAAAAAGCAGTGGCCGATCTGCGCGCTCACTTTTCCGGTGAGAAGCAGGTCGTCGTTCTTGGACAGCACATGAGCAACGCGCAGGCGGCGCTGCTGCAAAAGATTCGCAGCTTTATCCTCCAAGTCAGCGACTTCCTCGCCGTGCGGATGCTCGACAAACAGGAAGCCTTCCGCGTTTTCAAGAGAACGCTCAACTTTCATCCCGATAAACTCGAACTCGCCAAACTCAAATACGACACCTTTCTCGACTATTACCTCCCCGAATCTTCGCTCGAATGCCATCGCGGGTATCTGCGGGTGGACGACTACTACGTCAAGGTTTTGACGCTCAAAGAACCTTCCGCCCAGAGCTTCCCGCTCATCTTCAAAAGGCTGCTTGAAGTCGAAGCGAACTATTACGTCGTCACAGAGTGGAAAAAAGAAGATTCCGGCAAGATGCGCCGGGTCATTCAAGCTAAGCGCCGGCATTTTCACAACACCAAGCGGTCCTTCGCGAGCCAAGTCAGCATGAATGACACGGCTCCGCAGGATGTATTGCTCGACGACTCGAAGGAATCCCAGGTTCGGGAACTCGGCGAAGGCGTTAAGGAGATCGAGCTGCACGGGAATTACTTTGGCCAGTTTTCCCTGACCATGGTGATTTACGACCTCGACTTCGCCAAGGTGGACCGGGCCTGCGCCGACTTCTATAAGGTGTTCAGTGTCCACGACGCCCAGCTTTATGAAGAAAAATATAACCTGCTGAATGCCTTCCTCGCGGCGGTTCCCGTCAACCACGCTCACAACTTGCGTTCTCTATATCTGCTCAACACTAACTATGCGGACTTCTCGTTTCTCTTCACCCTTCACCGTGGCGAGCCTCGCAATTCCCATCTCCGCGAGGAATATCTCGCAGTTCTAGAGACCAACCACCACACACCCTACTTCCTAAATCTCCATTACCGCGATGTGGCGCACACCATGATTCTCGGGCGAACGGGCGCGGGCAAAAGTTTTCTTTTGAATTTCCTCATCACCAATCTTCAGAAGTATGCGCCGCAAACTTTCATTTTCGATTTGGGCGGGGGCTTTGAAAGCCTCACGCAGCTTTTTGGTGGCTCTTATGTTCGCGTGGGCCTGGAGTCCGAGGAATTCAAGATCAACCCATTCTCGTTACCGCCGACGAAGGAAAATCTCGATTTCCTCGCTCTCTTCCTGAAAGTCCTGATTCAGGGCCAACGGGCGGGCGATCTCGACGCGGCCACCGAACGCGACCTTTTTCATCAGGTGGAAAACCTTTACGAAGTGGACCCGGCGCTGCGCACGCTGGGCGTGCTCGCGAACACACTGGGTTATGACGTGGCGAGCCGTCTCTCGAAATGGACCCGCGGCGGTCAGTTCGGATTCCTCTTCGACAACGCCGAGGACACCATATCGTTCTCCCGCTTCCAGTGCTTCGACTTCCAGCGCATGAGCCAGTACCCGGAACTTCTGGAACCGCTGCTCTTTTACATCCTCCACCGCGCCAATGCTGTTATCGCCGACCGGCAGATTAGCTCCGTTTTCAAAGCTTTCTTCATCGACGAAGCGTGGGTATTTTTAAAAAATCCCGCCATCCAGCGATACGTCGTCGAGGCCCTCAAGACCTGGCGCAAGCACAACGCCGCCATGATCCTCTCGACGCAATCGCTCGACGAACTCAAGCGCTCGGACATCCTCGACGTCATCATCGAGAGCTGCGCCACGAAAATCTTCCTCGCGAATCCCGATATGGATCGCGACCTTTACCGCCGCCAGTTCTACTTGAACGAAACTGAAGTCGAACTCATCTCGGGTCTCATCCCGAAACAGCAATTTCTCATTAAGACACCGGAGCTGGCGAAAGTCGCCAATCTCAATGTCGATGCCAAGAGTTATTGGCTCTACACGAATGATCCCTACGATAACAAGAAACGGAAAGAGGCGTTCGAGGTCCACGGATTCGAAAAGGGCCTCGAAATCCTGGCGGGAGCGCAGCCGTGATTCTGCATTGCTCGCTTCTATCCTGGATGTCGGGGAGCGGTCCCCTTTACGCATTCCTGCCCCTCGCGCTCGCGGGATTCGCGACCGCAGTGATTTTAGGCGTGCAGTGGTTTGTCGGGCCCTTTTCCGATCGCGACCAAACTTTCGAGCAAGACCAATCCATCTCAAAAGGAGCTCATCAATGAAACAAATCTCTCGCCGTCCCTTGCATAGTTTTTCCCTTTGGCTGTTCTCTCTTCTCGTCGTGGGCGCAGCCATCTTTTACGCTTCCGCCACGCACGCCGCAACGGAGGCGGCCGCGCGTGTCGTGAAGTATGCGAAGGAGGATATTGTTCCCGTGTACGCCAAACTGCGGTTTTCAACGCTCATCGTTCTACCGGAAGACGAAGAGATTCTCGATTTTACAACCGGCGACAAGGAATTCTGGGTCATCAATGGCGCGCACAACCTCTGCTACGTCCATCCAGCACAGGCCGGCATCCGCAGCAATCTCAACCTCATCACCGCGAGCGGACACGTCTACTCGTTTCTGCTCACGGAAATCAGCAATCAGCCGAACGCCGAACCTGACCTCAAGCTCTTTGTGGAACCGAAAGAAGGCTCCGGCCTAGCGGCCAACAGTGGGCTGCGCGGCTATGTCAGCGCAGGGGAAGCCCAGGCCTACAAGAAGGAGCTCGAAACCCTCCGCTCCCAGACCGCGGAACAAATACACGCCGCGCAGGCCCAGTCCGCCGAGCAACTCAACCGTTTTCGCTCCAGCTACGCATCGAAACTCCAGTTCGACTTTCCCCTCGACCCGAAGGCGGGCCGCGAGCCATTCCTGGTTTCCGCCATCTACCACGACGACTCCTTCACCTATATCAAGTGCGGCGCGCGGGAAAAGCCCGCTCTCTATGAAATCAAGGACGGCAAACCAAACCTGATTTCTTTCCAGGTCGAGAACGGTGTCTACATCGCACCCAAAATCATCGACAGCGGCTACCTCGCTGTCGGCAAAAAGAAACTACCGTTTGCGAGACGCGTTTCCGCGAACTGAGGAGCCCATCATGGAACAACCGATACAACCTGCTCAAGTTCAGGAAAAAGCGCCGAAGCCGCAGGGCCTTCTGCCGAAGAACGTCCAGTCCTGGCTCCTCTGCGGGCTGGCGTTTCTCATGGTCACCATCATGTGGCTGACCGGGGGCAAGAAGCCGCAGATGGCAGCGAAAGCAGCCTCATCCACCGCGCCGCTGCAGGCACCCCTCGAAGTCAACGAATCCAAAATCGCCGAGATGCAGAACCGCATTCAGGACTTGCAGCGCCAGCAGCTTCTTGCCCAGACCGCGCTCGCCCAGCAGACCCGCTCGCCCGAAGTCGCCGCGCATGACGCGGCAGAGCCTCAACAACCCGGCCCCGCTGGTAGCGGTGTGCAGCGTCCGGAAGAAGACCCGATCCAGGCGGAACGGAAGCGGCGCGCCTACGTCTCGTTGTTCTCTTCAAACGTCGCTCTGAGTTACCGGAAAACTCCGGCGAACTCGACGGTCCCGGCAAGCGAACCTCCGATCGCCGCCTCGGCCTCGCCGCCTTCGGGCCCCGACACATTTCAACCACCCCAACTCTTGAAAGAAATGCAGTTCAATTCAATTTCTCCCTTGCCCGTCCGCAACGATTCCGCGGAAACAACACATGACCGAAAGGAGGAAGTCAAAAGCCCTGCCGTCGTGTCGGCCATCTCCGCGAATGCGGCCGCAGGAAAAACCTACGTCCTGTTTGAAGGAACCATTCTCGAAACCGTTCTCATCAACCGTCTCGATGGCGGCTTTGCCGGCCCCGTCGAGTGCCTGCTCTCTACCGACGTCTATTCCAACGACCGCGAGCACCTGCTTATTCCGGCAGGCTCAAAGTTGCTCGGTGAAACCAAGAAAGTGGATACCTTCGGACAAACCCGTCTCGCCGTTGTGTTCCATCGCGCGCTTATGCCTGACGGATATTCCGTCAGCCTTGACCAGTTCAAGGGTCTCAATCAGATCGGCGACACCGGTTTGCGGGACCAGGTCAACAACCACTACCTCCGAATCTTCGGAGTTTCGCTTGCCGTTGGCGCGCTTGGGGCCGTCAGTGAAGCGGGAACCGGAGGAGCGCTCAATGCCACTAGCGGCGATCTCATGCGTCAGAGCTTCGCCGCCAGCACCGCTCAATCCGCTTCCCAAATTCTCGACAAATTCCTCAACATTCTCCCCACGGTGACCATACGCGAAGGCCACCGCGTGAAAGTCTATCTCGCGGGCGATCTCGCATTGCCCGATTACCTCAACCACAAAATGCCTTCCGATCTTTGAAGGCAAGTAAAGATAAGGATGAAAGCTCGATGAAAACAAAAGCTCTCGCAATTCTCTTGGTTCTAATTCTGTGCGTCGGTACCGCCTCCGCGCAACTCGGGAGCGGGATCGTGTACGACCCCACCAACTACCAAAATGCGCTGCTTCGCTACCAGCAGCTCCAGCAGCACCTCCTTCAACTGCAAAAGAGCTACGCCCAGATCACCAACCAACTCAATCTCGCCATGCAGATGGCCACCTTCATCCGAAATATGCCGGCTCGTTACCGTGCTCTGTTTTCGCAATGGCGAAACGTAACCTCGCTCAACACCTTCGGGAACACCGTCTCGTGGATTAACGGCATCAACACCGGCGTACTGCCCAACATCAACACCGGCTACCAACGGTCCACAACCCAACTGCTTCCGTACAGCCCAGACCATCTCTCAGGGATGGATCCTTTTGAGCTGGAGCGAGTGCAGTCGCAATACGCCACCGTCCAACTCGTCGACGGCGCGAACATCAACGCTATGGCCACCATCGGCTCCATCCGGGGCAGCGCCCAGGATATTCAGACCCAGATCGGCAATCTCGAACAGGACACGTTCTCTAGCGACTCAGGCTTGAATAGCGAAGTCTCCGTTCTGAACAAAATCAACGCGGCAGGAGTCATGACCCTCCGCACTGTCCAGGACTCGAACAAACTACTCGCGTCCCTTCTCGAAATGCAAACCATCCTTGCCAAGCAGCAACGCGAGTCCGCCACCAACTCCATCAATGCCGACATCCAGCGCCAAGCCAGCCTCGCCGCCAACATGACGCAGATGACCGGCACCTTGACCAATTCACTTCAAACCTTCCGCATGCCGTAAGCGTGCGGAGCTGGACGCCCGGGCGTCGAAGGAGCTGACGGCAGTGCAAACCGACTATCTGCAGTACATCTTCCAAGCCATCAACACCTTGCTCACCCAGAACCTCGGCTTCTTCGACACCATGGGCCAGAATCTCTTTCGTTCGTTCGCGACGATTCTCATCGCGTGGTACGGAATCAAATCCGCTCTTTCCGCCGCCAGTGGCCGGTCGCCGTTCCATTTCGACAATTTCGCGAGCCTTCTCCTGACCATCAGCTTTGGCTTCGCGATGGTCAACTACTACAACGCGCCGATCCCCGCCGTTGGCGTCAGCTTCCACAATCTCGTCACCAACGAGGCGCAATTCCTGTCCGGCCAGATCGACCAGGCCCAACTGCAAACATTGGTTGCTCAAGTTGCGGACTTCGAGTCCCGCATGGACTCTCCGACGTGGGGAGACATTTTCGGAACCGCCATCTACGTCATCGTCACCATTCTGCTCGCCGCGGCCCAGGCTGTGGCGATTGTGGTCATCGCCTATGGATTCATTGCCACGGCGGTCTGCGTTCTAGTGGGGCCGGTCTTTGTCCCGTTCTTCATCGTTCCGAAGATGGAGTGGCTCTTTTGGGGATGGTTTCGTTGCTTTATCCAATATGCCTTCTACCAAGTCATCGCCGCGGCCGTAGTCTTCATCATTGGAAACTTGATGCTCGGCGCTTTGCGTCTGCCGCCCGCGGGGACTCTATCCACCGTGCAGCTCATCGCTTGGTTTCCGGTCCTCTTCATTACGTTTCTCGCTTCCATCTACGCCCTGCTCAAGGTGCCCGCGCTCACCAACCACATCTTCAGCGGCACCGCCGGCGGAACTTCGGTCGGAATCGTTGAAAGGGTTTTCGAATGAACAACGACGCGAGTTTTTACGATGCCAAACGCCTCTATCTCGAATCGTGTGGTGATCCCATGGTGACCAATACCTATCTCAAGATCGCTCTCGCGTTGCTGTCCGTCGTCTGCGTCGCGCTGGCGCTCATCGATCTTCGCACCATCCGCACCTTCCAGAACTTCCGTCCGCTGGTGATCCGCATTGACGACCTGGGCCGCGCCGAGGCCATCAACTACCACAACCTTGAATACAAGCCCCAGGATGCCGAAGCGAAATATTTCTTGTCCCAGTTTTGCAACCTTTATTACCGCCGCAATCGCTACACGATCCAGAACGATTTCTCGAAGTCTCTCTACTTCCTCGACGGAAAATTGGCCAACGGCATCCTCGACGCTTACCGCAAGGACGACATCATCAAGAAATTCATCACCAACACTGCTGCGCCTGAGATCGATGTGGACGTGAAGAAAGTTGCACTCGAAGAAATGCAAATCCCGCCCTTCCGCGCGCGTGTGGACTTCTACATGGTCTATTACTCACCCGCCGACCATAGCGAACTGAAGCGGGACCTCTACACCGCGAATTTTGTCTTCCTTTTCAAATCCCAGGTACCCAATGAATTGATCCCGATCAATCCGCTCGGCATGACCGTTACCTATTTCCGCGAAGACCAAGCATTTAAATGAGGCCCCCGACCCGAGCTCGAAGCGAAGAGGTCGCGGTCCGGCACCGGGCAACATCGGCCCAACCTCCGCACGCCACTTCGCTCTTCCCCCGGTGGCCCTCCTCTCTACGTGCGCCACATCCCTCCCCATCGACCGCGATCCTCGACACCCCAGGCGTGCTGCTGAAGGGCCTCCATTGCCCTCCGGCTGCCTCCCCGCTCCCAGAAACAACCGAGAGTCACAAAAAAAACAGGGTTAGGTTTCTCGGAGACTTCCAATGATTGCCAACATCCTGCTCATTACCATCGCCATTCTGCTCGCACTTGGATTCTGGCTCATGGGCGAGCTGCGATTCTTCGTTCCCTACAAACTCGTTCTTTGGCGCGCCTACGCGACGCCCATCCTTATATATGTAGTGCTTCTCTCGGCCAACGTGTTTGCCGCAGCCTTCGTTCTCATCCGTAAGTTCTTCCTCAAGGATACGGGTCGAAAACTCTCCCACCTCGACAAGCAGCTTCATGTAGGGCAGACCGACGTGCCCGCGCCGGCGTTCGAAGAGGAGTCTGATTGAGATGTCCCGCGGATACGAACCAGAAGGTCATCTTGATCCGCGGAGATCTTCCGAGGGGAGGCAGGCCGGCGCCGGTGACCGGCCCAACACCGGTGAGGCTCGTGAGCGGGCGTCGAGCGATCATTCGCCAGCACCAGCGCGCGAAGAAGACCTCCCGGGAACGCGCACTACCGAAGCTCGCACCGTATACGAACTTCGCGGCCGAACCTACCGCCTCCGGAACTCCGAGATCACAACGATGGTGGAACTCGGAAAATTTCGCGCACTGGCGAAGGAGGATCTCAACGAGTTTGTTTATGGCGGCAGCGACGATCGCATGAGGCTCGACGTGGAAAACCTCGCTCGCCAAGGACTTGTCGCAATGAAATCCATTCCTCACGAGGAAACTGGTTCCCGCCAACTGCTCACTCTCACCAAGAATGGGCATCGTTTTCTCACGCAAACCCAGCGAGCCGGCAGACATCAGGCGCTGTACCACGGCTTCGCCAAGCCTCGCGAAGCTCATCACGATGCCGACCTGTATCGGCTCTATCAAAGGGCTGCGACGAAGATCGAGAGCCAGGGGGGCCGTAACCTTCGCGTCGTTCTCGACTACGAACTGAAAAAGCGGGTCTACCGCGACCTCGCGAGACTCGGTCCGGATCACGCTTCCGCCGAAAGCAAGCGCACGGTCGCAGATCAGCACGGGCTTCAGGTGGTACGCGGAAAGATTCCTCTTCCCGACGTTCGCATCGAGTACGACACGCCCGACGGAGAACGGGCTCGCGTGGACCTCGAATTGGCCACCGGCCACTACCGTGGTCGAACTCTCGCTGAAAAAGTACGCGCCGGATTCTCCCTCTACGCCCATGCGGACGATGTTTCAAAACTCCGGCGCGTTTTGGATCAGCAGGAATTGACTGCCGAGATTCTATCGCTATGAAAATGCCCCAGGAACACGTCGAACGAATCGCCGCTTTGGGTTACACGGAACCAGAGGCTCGCTTCCTGTATATGGTGGCAACGCATTCCGGCTATTTCACTTTGCGCCACTTCAACGCTTTTGCCGGGATCCATCGTGGGAAGCGCTGCATGGCGTTCGCGCAAAAGCTGCTGAAGCACGGGCACGCAACCATGCGCGATTACATGGGCACGGGATCGGTCTTTCACCTCTTTTCCCGGCTCATCTACGGGCCAATTGAAAAAGACAACGTTCGCAATCGCCGCCGGCACTCGTTCGATTACATCCGCACGCGCCTCGTGCAAATGGACTTTCTGCTCGAGAATCCCGGTTACGACTTTCTCGAAACCGAAAGCGACAAGATCAATCTCTTCTGCGAATCGCTCGCCGTCCCAAAGGATGTTCTTCCGGCCAAAGTCTACCAGGGAGCTCCCGGCAGCGGTTCCACCATCCGCTATTTCGTCGATAAGTTCCCGCTCTTTCTCGCGGCTCCCGTCTCAGGTGTCTCACCTGTGGTCACCTTCGGCTTTGTGGATTCGGGAACGGGAAGCCTATGGAGTTTTGTTGCGCATCTCGCCGCCTACCAGGGGCTCTTCCGCCACTTGAAATCCTTTCGCCTCCTTTACATAGCACAGCGAGCCACCGAATTTCGCCGCGCGGAAGATCGCTTTCGCGCGAGCGTCAAACAGCCACTCGAATCCGATGTATCCGGCGAAATCTTGCGCTACTTCGAGATTCGCCGGAAGTGGGAAAAGCACGAGTACGTAGTGCCGGTGACCGCCGACTTTGAATTTCTGAACGAAGCTAGGCGGCGTTTTCATGGGGACCGCTTTGAGAGACTTTACCAGGCATGGTTTGCGGGCCGTATTACCGAGCGGGAACTACGGCTCGAATTCTCACAGTTGACTCCGGAACGAACCGTTTTCTTCGACACCTATCTCGTCCGGAATGGGCACTCACCCCTCGACGAGAAGCGTAGAAACGGGGTGAACGGCGCATGAAAGTCACGGTTCACTCTGCGGTTCACCGTTCCGTTCACCTCTGCGGTGAACGGAAGTTACTGGGAATGCTGATGTTGCACATGACGCGACGATGGATTTTGGACACGGGCGAACCACAAAATCGGGCTGGAGCGACCCCACTTCGTTGCCACGGAAACCGCGGCGGTCGCTCCAGCCCAGGGAACAGCAAAAGTCGCTGTTCCCCATGTGTTGCCCGTGTTCAGTTAGGCCAAAGGGAAGGAAGAAAGGAAGGAAAACTCATGTCGATCATCAACAAACCGCCGGAGATGGTGAAACGCGAATACGAATTGCAGGAGCCGATCGCCGTGGCCGTCGAGAAGTACGCGGCGTTCATTGCCAGCACGCCAGATCATGTCGTGAACTCCGCACTCAAGATGGTCCTTTGGAGAGATGCGGATTTCCGTCGCTGGCGCAAGCAACAGCAGGGCCCCACTGACAAGAAAGATGGCCACGCTGCGGCAAAGGCGGCGCGGGCGTGATCCAAAGAATCCTTCACGCGCGGAACTTCCTCGCTTGTATCCTCGCTGCGTCGACGGGAATGGCGCTCTATTTTCGGGTGCCATTCCCCGAAGACAATCTCTTCATTCATGTCATGGAAATTCGCTCGTCCTCCGCCTTTCTCTTTTTCAAGTACTCTTACACCCTCTTCCTCTACACGACACCGTACATCGCCTTCTCTGTCTTGCTTTCCGGTTTCTACATTTTTGCACTCAAGGCCACTGCCAAGATTCGGGCAGGCAAATTGCCTCTCTACCCGGACCCGGCGCAAAGAACCGAACTCTCACTGGTCGTCGGCGAGCTGCACTATACACGCACGCAGATGCCGTCGGAAACACCGCACTGGCTCGTCATCCCGGAACGTGGACTTTTTACCGGCGTCGCCATCGTGGGTGCAGTCGGGTCGGGGAAAACGGCGGCATGCATGTACCCTTTCGCCGAGCAGATTCTCGCGTACAAGGCCACCGACAAAGACCGCCGCATCGGCGGCCTCATTTTGGAAGTCAAAGGTGACTTCTGTGCGAAGGTCCACGAAATCCTCAGACGGCATGGCCGCTCCGAGGATTATGTCGAAATCAGTCTTAGTTCCGAGTATCGATACAATCCACTCCACAATGACCTCGACGCTTACGCACTCGCGTACAACATCGCTTCGTTGCTCAACAATCTCTTCGGGCGGGGGAAGGAACCTTTCTGGCAGCAGGCCTACACCAACCTCGTCAAATTCATCATCCTGCTCCACAAGGTTGCTTTTGATTACGTAACACTCTTCGATGTCTACGAATGCGCGATCAACCCGGAATTGCTCGAAAGCAGGATAAAAGAAGCCGAACGCCGGCTCATCGAAGCCGATTCGGTATTGCTTTGGGAAGAAGAATATTTAAAGTACCCGAAGGACCTCGAACCATTCCAGTTCCGGCTCGATACGGAATCCACCCGTTACCGCGCACCCCTCACACCAGGTCTCGCCTCCGTATTGAAAGCCAAGGCTGTCCAATGGGAGGCGGAAAATGCTTCTCGTAAGAATCCCGTTCCCGCTCAGAAAAAGGCGCAGCTCGAAGCCGTCCGCAGATGGTTTTTTCACGATTGGCGAAGAATTGAGCCGAAGTTGAGGACCTCGATTGTCGAAGGCATTTCCGTCTTTCTCTCCCTCTTCGATGACAACCCGGACGTGAAGCGCACGTTCTGCCCTCCTGCGGAGTGTTACGACCAGCACGCCAATGCCGACTTCCAGTTCGGCAAGCCGCTGCCTTCGTTCTCTTGGTTGATTGAAACCGGAGGAATATGCGGTCTCAATTTCCCGATCGGCATGAACCCCGGTCTGGCTAAGGCGATCGGCGTCATGATGAAACTCGACTTCGAGCGGGCCGTCCTCAATCGCGTTCCGGTGATGGAGAAGAATCCCGAGAACTTCTTCCGGCAGGTTCTTTTTCTTTGCGATGAATACCAGCACTTCGCCACGGTCGGCGAGGGTGAACCGACCGGCGATGAAAAGTTTTTCAGTCTCTCGCGACAGCCGAGATGCATTCCCATCATTGCGACGCAGAGTATCAGTTCGCTCAAGTCCGCCCTGCCGGGGGAATCCTGGCGCACTCTGCTGCAAACATTTCGAACCAAGATCTTTCTGTCGCTTTCAGATGACTTCTCGGCGCGCACCGCCAGTGAGCTTTGCGGACGCGAGGATCGGTTGAAGGCTAGCTACAACCTGTCGGAGAGCGGGCACGACGCGCAGGTCAGCCTGCTCACCGGAAAGGCCATGTCGCACAAAGCGAATATCACCGCGTCGAAAAGCTACAGCCCGCATCACGATTTGCGTTTCGATATGAAGGACTTCATGGAACTGCGCAACGCACAGTCGGTGACCATCGCCTACGACGGAACGAACCCAATGCCGCCGACGTTTTGCTACCTCAAGCCTTACTACAACGATGTCAACAAGTCGTACTTCCGCCAGCTTGCGGACGGAGAACTCTAATGAATGGATTTGAAACTATCCTGCCGTTTCTAAAACCCATCGAGCACCTGATTCTCGATGACGCGATCAGTGAGGTCATGGTCAACGGCCCGGACCACATCTTCATTGAAAAGGCGGGATTCATTGAGCCGGCGCAGGGCATTCATCTGAGCGAGAAATCGCTAATGGTCGCGGTTAAGAATATTGCGCGGCGATTGGGCGGCGACATTTCTGAATCGAAACCTATCCTCGATTCGCGGCTCCCAGATGGAAGCCGCGTGGCGGCCGTCATCCCACCGTGCAGCGTCAACGGCGTCACTCTCACGATCCGCAAGTTCAATGCTCGGCACTTCGGTGTCGAAGACCTCGTTCAAGCAGGGACTCTGGAACGTTGGGTGGCCAATCAGCTAGAAACCTACGTTCTCGCTCGAAAAAATATCCTAATCGCCGGCTCTACCGGTAGTGGGAAGACTTCTTTGCTCAATGTCCTCGGGAAGTTCATTCCCTCCGATGAACGGATTCTCCTCATCGAGGACACCTCCGAGATTCACATGTGTCAGGACAATCTGGTCCGTTTCGAAGCGCGACAACCACAAAACGGGCTGCCACCCGTCAGCATTCGAGATCTCCTCAAGGCTTCCCTTCGTCACAGGCCCGACCGATTGATTCTTGGAGAAATCCGCGGAAGCGAGGCGTTCGATCTTCTCCAGCTTCTCAACACGGGACACTCCGGGAGTCTCTGCACGGTTCATGCCACTTCGGCAAAGCAGGCCCTGGCCCGGTTCACAAGTTGTGTGTTGCAGAGCGGCGTGGACTTACCTTTCCGCGCGGTCAAAACGAATGTCGGTGATTCTGTGAATGTCGTCGTGCACCTCGAGCGCCGGCCGGGCCGGCGCTTCGTCTCCGAAGTCGTTGAAATCCACGGTTACGATCCCGATCGCGATGAATACAACTACGGCTTCATTTTCGACTGCCACAAGGAGCTTGTATGAATCCAACTGAAAAACCAGTCCCGGTTATTCCATCTGCTTCGGAATACATCCTCGACAACTTCGAGCCCACCGACCGCATTGCCGTGCTGGTTCTCAACCGGGACTTCGGCGAAACCATCCAGCGCATCACCAGTGCACAGAAAGCCGCAAGTCCCGAGTTTCAGGCCTGGCTTCGCTACAAGAACGCAAACGGCTCGGACATTTATATAGGGATGAACCCGCTCAGGAAAGATGCCGCAACCCGGACCAAGGAGGACATCGAATCGATTCGACACGTCTATCTCGACTTGGACCATGGCGGCGCGGAGGCCCTCCACTCCGTCGAGAATTCCAGTGCTGTCCCCAAGCCGAATTACGTGCTGAATAGTTCGCCGGAGAAACATCAGGTCGTCTGGAAAGTTGAAGGCCTGAATCTCGAAGATGCCGAAGGTCTCTTGCACGCCATGGCACATGAATTCGGCGGCGATCCCGCTGCGACCGATGCGACACGCGTCTTGCGAGTCCCCGGTTTCGCCAACAAGAAGTACGACACAGACTTCTATGTCGAAGCCCGCAGAGAATCCACGGAAACCTACCATCTTCGGGATTTCAAACTGCACATCGACTCACAGGATTCGCCGCGTCACAACTACAACAACCGCACCAATCGAGAGTCCTCGGCGCGGAGCAATCTAAGTCAGTCCGAACACGACTGGGCTTTCGCCAAACGTGCCCTCGCGCGTGGCGATGATCCCGAAGCGGTCATCCGTCGAATTGCCCGGTACCGCAACTCTGACAAATCAGACCCGGAAGGTTACGCGCGGCTGACGGTCACAAAGGCTCAGGCGGAAACGAAAGCCGCGAGGACGCAATCAGGTCCCGATCGTTCGCCCGGCGCTACTTCCTCAGAAAATCCCGGACGGACGGTTTAGCTACCGGGCATGGCGATTCCCGATGAAGAGTTTCGATGTAGCTGGTAACTGTTTATGAGCCAATCTGAAGTGATAGACTCGACCGAGCTGGCGAAGCGGCTCAACGTTCCAGAAACCTGGGTTCGCTCGCGAACCAATTTGAAGCGTACTGCCGATCCCATCCCGCATCTCAGGTTGGGACGATATGTGCGTTTTTCCTGGGGTAGCGAGCAGCTGGAAGAGTGGCTGCGGCGTCAGTTGGTGAGTGCGAACGGGGCAGGTCATTAAGGAGGATTGATGACCAAACCTGTTCGATACCAAGAGGGCCATTTGTACGTGCATCACGAAGCTTGGTTTGTGCGGTACCGTGAGCCCGTGCGACAACTCGATGGCTCGATCAAAGACCGGCAAAGGGCTAAGAAACTGGGTCGCGTGAGAGATTTTCCTCGCGAATCCCAGATCAAGCCCCTGTTCGCAGAATTCATGCGGCGGCTGAATGCGGGGAATGTTTCACCTGAAGCCTCCATAACGCTCGCGGAGTTTGTCGAGAAGTTCTATTTGAAATACATCGAGGAAAAGCGCGCGTCCACGAAAAAAGGTTACACGGAAATATGGAACAACCACCTACGGGATCGCATCGGGCATATTCGTATGCGTGAGTTCAGAACGGTAGATGCCAGCAGAATGCTCAAGGCAATTGCCAATGAAAATGATCTGACCAGGACGACCCTGCAGCATATCAAGGGTGTCCTGAGCGGAATTTTCACTCATGCGAAGAATGAAGGTGCGTTCGATGGTGCGAATCCCGTGCGGGACGTCCATATTCCCGGTAACGCCCGCGAACCAGGCGAAACGTACGCGTATAACCTGAATCAGATTTGTCGAATTCTGGATTCTCTGCCACTGCTGCCCAAAGCAGTCGTCGCCACGGCGGCCTATGCTGGCCTCCGCGAAGGCGAATTGCGAGGGCTCGAATGGACGGATTACCAGGGTGATGCTCTAAGCGTGAATCGGTCAATTTGGAAGACTTTTACCAATAAACCGAAAACACGCGCGAGCGCAAACCCTGTGCCGGTCATTCGGCATTTGGCGGAGATCTTGAGTGCATACCGCAGTTCCGTGGGTAATCCCGCCGCAGGAGTGATGTTCCACTCCGGCGGTGGCGAACCGATGGACCTCGACAAGTTGGCTCAGCTAGTCATCCGTCCAGCTGTAGAACTAATAGGACTGGAATGGTATGGCTGGCATGGGTTCAGGCGTGGCATCGCGTCGAATTTGTATGAACTGGGTGCGGACGAGAAGATCGTTCAACGTGTCCTGCGTCATGCAAAAGCGCACGTGACCAAAGATCGCTACATCAAAGCTTTTGACCCGGCAGTGCTCGCCGCGATGAAGAGGATGGAGACGACCTTGGATGCCATGAAACTCTGTGCACCAACTGTGCACCAAATAAACTAGGGCAGTGTGGTAAGCTGTTGAAAGCACGCTGCGGAGAGGTGGCAGAGCGGCTGAATGCGGCGGTTTGCTAAACCGTTGTAGGGGCCAAAACTCCTACCGGGGGTTCGAATCCCCCCCTCTCCGCCAGTTCTTTGTTTTCAATGGGTTGGACTCCTTCCTAAAACACTTCCTAAGAATTCCTCAAACTCAGTATTGAGAAAAAGAGGGATTCTCATGGCTGGCAAATATTCAATCAACAAATACGTTAAGCTCGCAGGCAAGGGGTGGCGGTACGCGCGTGCTGCGTATCATCCAAACGGAAAAATCAAACCGGACGCCGTACTTGTGAAGGGTGTGAACGGGAAGAACGTGGAGGAGAAGCACCCTGAAGGCTCTTACTTCCTTAACTTTAATAACATGTGGATTCCCGTTCGCGGGGATGCGCTGGAGGCTCAGCACCAACGCAAGTTGAAGCTCAATCAAGTAGAGTATGAGCGGCTGCGCGGCAAGACGGCGCCTCACGGGCTAAACCTCGTTCAGTTCGGGAGGAAAATCATCAACGATGAGGTTGACGCCTACCTCGCCAATCTTGAACTCGCCAAGCGACCGCACAAAACCATTCAATCCAAGCGGGGTTTCCTCACCTCGTTCTTGCAGATCATCGGCAAGACCTACGTGGACGAGTTCAGCCGGGACGATGTGCTGAAGTTCCGCAACAAACTCATGACTGAGTACGTCGCGAAGTCTGTGGACACTCAAATGATGTGTGTCGTGACGTTCTTTAACCAATGGCTTGAGACGAAGTTGCACATGCAGAAGAGCGACTGGCTGGAGTATGACCAGAACCACCCTGAGCCCTACAGCGATGGGGAGGTTATTGCACTTGAGAAGCACACCACGGGAAAGATGAATTTGCTGGTTCGGCTCTTCCGCTCTACGGGTTGCCGTGACATGGAAATCGCGCATCTCACCAGCGACGATGTGAATCTCCGCACCAAGGAAATCCTCATACGCCGCAAGGAGTGCAACGATTGCAAGGACTGCATTTCCCGCGGCGAGGATGGCAAGGGTATTTGGAAGCCAAAGACGAAGGCAGGCACCCGCAGTATTCCCATCAGTGATTCACTCTTGGAGGAATTGCTCGCATTGCCGAAGGGGCTCCTCTTCCCGAAGGAAAATGGCAAGGTGGACGGACACCTGCTCCGCAAACTCCAAATCGCGGTGAAAGACTCTGGTGTGCCGAAAGTAAAACTGCACCGCTACCGCGACACTTTCATCACGAACAAACTCAGGGACAAGATCGACGTGCGCACCGTGCAGCGGTAGGCGGGTCACGAGGACGTGAACGTCACAATGGGATACGCTGCGTGGCTCGACGGTCAGAGCAAAGCTGCAAGGGACGCTGCCAACCGTGAAGACACTCGCTACAAGACAGGCACTCACGGCGACTAGAACCCATCTTAAATCGGATTCGGCTACTTCTGGTAAGCTCGCTACCTGATAGCTTCCGGTACTCTTCATCCACCTGGAACGACGTTGCCTAAGCGCCGCCTCATCGGTAAACACTAGCCGACTTATCGTTACCTATCCGGCCCTCCATGAGTGCATAGGCGATTTATCGCGAACTGAGCTGGAGTGGCAGGTTCTGATCCCCGGATTCCCGGCTATCCGCACACGACGCTGTTCTTCGTTCGCGGAAGCAAATCGTCCGAAAACCATGGAAGTTGCGAACATTCCGGGTTTTTCGGATCACTACCTGTTGCTTTCCAAAAGGAAGTGCGACATGATGATTCCTGTGGGAAACCCAAAGAGCGACTCTATGACTGAAAAAGCGGATGTTCTGCAGGGAACGCTGGCGCTGATGGCCCTCAAGACGCTCGATGTGCTCGGTCCACTGCATGGCTATGGGATCGCGCGGCGGATCGAGCAGATCAGCGGGGATCTGCTGGCCGTGAACCAAGGCACTTTGTATCCCGTCCTGCTGAAGCTGGAGCAGGAGGGCGCAATTTCGTCCGAGTGGGGCGCCTCGGAAAACAACCGCCGGGCGCGTTTCTATCGCCTGACACGGTCGGGACGAAAGCTGCTCGAGACCGAAACACGGGACTGGGAGCAAACGGCGGCGATCATCGCACGATTCTTCGCGGTGAAGGCGGAGGACTTGACATGAGATTCCTGAGAAGGTTTCTGGCGCGGTTTGCAAACTTCGCGATAAGGCGGAAAACCGATCAACGGCTGCGGGAGGAGATGGAGGACCATCTCGCGCTGCAGACGGCGGAGAATCTGCGCGCGGGGATGAATGTGGAAGAGGCACGGCGGCAGGCCGTGATGAAGTTCGGAGGGGTGGGGACAGTGAGAGAGGATTACCACGCGGAGCAGAGTCTGCCGTTCTTTGAAAACCTGATTCAGGATCTGCGCTACGCGCTGCGGATGTTTGCGAAGTCGCCGGGCTTCTCGGCCGTCGCGATTCTAACGATGGCGTTGGGTATCGGAGCGACGACGGCGATTTTCAGCTTGGTCAACGCGACGCTGCTGCATCCGCTGCCCTACCCGCACCCGGAAGAGCTGGTGCGCATCGAGGACGATCTGCCTGGCGCGGGCGCGACGGACGCGGGCATCTCGATTCCGGAGTGGAAGGATCTGCAGCGTTCGGGAATTTTTCAGTATGTTGTGCTGGAGATTTTCGGGTCGGCGAACCTGACGGGTGTATCGCAGCCATCGCGGATGCAGTATGAGGGGGTGTCGCCGACGTATTTTGCGATGCTGGGGGTGAAACCGGAGCTGGGGCAGACGTTCGATCCTCAGGATCAAACGCCGGGGTTCACGCTAGATGTGGTGATCAGTGACGGGTTGTGGAAGCGGGCTTTCGGGAGCGATCCGCACATTGTGGGAAGAAGTTTGCGGGCGGACAACGATTTGTATCGGGTGATCGGGGTGATGCCGCCGGGTTTTCGCGACCCGGGGCGAACCGTGGGCGAGAGGAATACGGAACAGTGGGCAGCGTTGGGTTTTTCGGATGATCCGGCTCAGGCCCCGAACCGCAGTTTGCGGTTGCCCCTGGAAACGGTCGGGCGCCTGAAGCCGGGGCTGACGGTTGCAGCGGCGCAGAACCAGCTGGACGCGTTGGTTGCTTCTTTGCGGGAGCAATTTCCGGACGATTATCCGGCCGACAGCAAGTGGACGGTGCGGTTGGTGCCTCTGAAGGAAAACGTGG
>Ga0210384_10000443_pt1 | contig 63727 bp, 44 predicted proteins | sample IncBWH2MmetaG_FD_160574 | JGI IMG/M metagenome (GOLD analysis project Ga0210384, IMG submission 160574) | Forest soil microbial communities from Barre Woods Harvard Forest LTER site, Petersham, Massachusetts, United States - Inc-BW-H-2-M | ecosystem: Environmental > Terrestrial > Soil >...
TCACGTCCTGGCCATTGATGTTCCGGCGCCGTCCAACGGAAGAACGCCGCAGCAAGTCGTCGATTTTTACAAGGAATCGGTACGTCAAATCGATGCGCTACCCGGCGTCACCGAGACGGCTGTCGGGATGATCGCTCCCTGGCGTGATGCTGGCGGCGGCTTCGGTGTAGGTTTGCAGTTCTCTGGTGATGGTCACGTTCATGGTAAAGACGATCCTCGCGCGCTGTGGCGTACCATCTCTCCCGGCTTTTTCAGCTCACTTGGCGTTCCCATTATTGCCGGCCGCGATTTCAACGCCCTCGATGACCAGACTCACGAGCCGGTCGTGATCGTCAGCGCGACTCTCGCCCACCAGATGTTTCCTGGTCAGGACCCGATCAATCGGCATGTCTATTGGACCGATCCGGTGCTCGAGTTCGCTTCTGGCAACGCGGAAGAAAAGGCGCGACTTACCTCGCCACACCGCATTATTGGAGTCGCCGCCGATCTGGACGACGAGCATATCGTTCCGGAACCTACCTCCGCCATTTATGGCTCCTTTGCCGATGGCGGAATGTTCGGCGGTCACCTCTTCATCCACACCACCGCGAATCCTTATTCGCTTGTAACGCCGGTAACGAAAATTATCCGGCAGATGTCCGCCGATGAACCCGTTGAGCACGCTGCCACTCTCGAAGACATCCGCGCAAAAGTGCTTGCGCCAGACCGCTTGAACTCCCTGGTCTTTGGCGTATTCGCAGGCGTCGCGTTGCTGATTGCCGTCGTTGGCGTCGCGGGCGTACTGGCGTTTTCTGTCAGCGCCCGGACACGCGAATTCGGCATCCGCTTGGCGCTCGGGTCACCGCCGGAAAATCTGCTCAGAGGTGTCGTCGCGGAAGGCGTCGTGATGGCTGCCGTTGGCGTTCTGGCGGGCGCGGCGTTCGGGCTCGTCGTTGCGCGCGTGGCAGGCAGTTATTTCGGCAACTTAAAAATGCCGGGCGCATTGCCCGTAATCGTTTCTGCCTTTGTGCTGTTAGGCGCGGCGGTTGTCGCTTCGATGCTGCCCGCGGCACGCGCCGCCCGCGTCGACGTGATACAAGCGCTTCGCTCGGAATGATTTTCCCGGCGCGCAAAGTTTCCCGTAAGCCAACGAAATCGTCGGAGTGGAACGACTCCCGGGGCCCGTCATCAAGATTTTCTCTGAACGTCAACCTGCTCAAGCTCGGTGCCCGGGGGCAGACGGGAAGTTCTCTGTCCCTGATCTCTCCTCCCGCCACTCGCCACTCGCCACTGCTGTTTCTTGGCTCTTCCGCATCCCACCAGTTACAATAGATTGTTTGCATGTGCGGTAAGAAAGCAGCCCTTGCGAACGTAGTTCTAGTGACCGTCAGGAGACGGCGAAGCCACACATGGATGTAGCAAAGGTCGTAGACACTGTCATCGCGCGATTCATCGGTACCAAGCACGAGCGCGACGTAAAAAAATTGCTGCCTAGAGTCGCGGCCATCAACGCCGCGGAACCGGAAGCGAAGTCGCTTAGCGACGAAGGGCTCAAAACGCGCTTTGCGGAGCTGCGGGCGCAGGTGCAGGAGCAGCTCAAGGACGCCGACCCCGGCGAAGCCGCGGCGTACAAAGAGCAATTGCAGCGCGCGCTCGAGCCCGCCATCGTGCCGGTTTTCGCCCTGGTGCGCGAAGCCGGCCGCCGCTTCCTGAACATGCGGCATTTCGACGTGCAGCTGATCGGCGGCATGGTCCTGCACGACGGCAAAATCGCGGAAATGAAAACGGGCGAAGGCAAAACGCTCGTCGCCACGCTGCCTGCGGTATTAAATGCGCTCGCCGGCCGTGGCGTGCACATTGTTACCGTCAATGATTACCTGGCCCGGCGCGACGCCGAGTGGATGAGCCCTCTCTACCGCGCTTTGGGTTTAAGCGTCGGCGTCATCGTTCACGATCTGGATGACGAACAGCGCCGCGCCGCATACGCCGCCGACCTCACCTACGGCACCAACAACGAATTCGGTTTCGATTACTTGCGCGACAATATGAAGTACGATCTGGCGCAATGCGTGCAGCGCGGCCACCATTTTGCCGTCGTCGATGAAGTGGACTCCATCCTCATCGACGAAGCGCGCACCCCGCTGATTATTTCCGGCCCGTCGGAAGAATCCACCGACAAATACGCCAAGATCGACAAAATCATTCCGAAGTTGATTCAGGACATCGATTACACGCTCGACGAAAAGCACCGCACCTCAACGCTGACCGAAGAAGGTTTTACAAAGTGCGAGCGCCTTCTCGGGCTTTCGAATCTTTCCGATCCGGGCAACATTGCCTACCTGCACCACGTTAACCAGGCCTTGCGGGCGCACACCGTCTACAAAATTGACGTCGATTACGTCAACAAAGACGGCCAGATCATCATTGTCGATGAATTTACCGGACGTCAGATGCCCGGACGCCGCTGGTCCGATGGCCTCCACCAGGCCGTGGAAGCCAAGGAAGGCGTAAAAATCGAGCGCGAGAATCAGACGCTGGCCACCATCACCTTCCAGAATTATTTCCGCATGTACAAAAAGCTTTCCGGCATGACCGGCACGGCGGCCACGGAAGCGGCGGAGTTTGGAAAGATCTATAACCTCGATGTCGTCACCATTCCGACGAACCGCACGCTGATCCGCAAGGAATATCCCGACGTTGTCTACAGAACGGAAGGCGAGAAATTCAAAGCCGTGGTGAACGGCATCCTGCAGGAAGACGACTCGTTCGCCAACGGCATCCGCCACTATCACGAGCGCGGCCAGCCGGTGCTGGTCGGCACTATCTCCATCGAAAAATCCGAAGCCATTTCGGAGTTGCTGAAAAAAGAAAAAATTCCGCACCAGGTGTTGAACGCCAAGCAACACGAGCGCGAATCGGGGATCGTGGCGCAGGCGGGCCGCAAAGGCTCCGTTACCGTCGCCACCAACATGGCCGGCCGCGGCACCGACATTTTGCTCGGCGGCAATCCCGAGCAGATGACCCGCGACTACTGCCTGAAAAACAAGCTGGCCATGCCTTATGCCGCGGCGCCCGCGGTGATTTCCGCAAATGGTGAAAGCGCTGAAGCCGCGCAGCCCGCCGTGCCCATGGTGCTCTTCCAGCACGAAGGAAAAATTTTTCAAGTTCCTTCCGACCAGTGGAAACCTGTGTACGAAGATTTCGCCGGGCAGTGCAAAGCCGAACATGACGAAGTCGTCGCACTCGGCGGCTTGCACATTCTCGGCACAGAGCGCCACGAAGCCCGCCGCATCGATAACCAGTTGCGCGGACGCTCTGGTCGCCAGGGCGATCCCGGCTCCTCGCGCTTTTTTCTCTCGCTCGAAGACGACCTCATGCGCATTTTTGGCGGCGAGCGGATCAAAGCTCTCATGTACCGCTTCGGCATGACCGAGGGCGTGCCCATCGAATCGAAAATGATTTCGAATCGCATCGAAAACGCCCAAAAAGGTGTCGAAGCGCAAAACTTCGATGCCCGCAAACACCTTCTCGAGTACGACGACGTGATGAACAAGCAGCGGGAGACGATTTATTCCATTCGCCGCTCCGCGCTGGAAGGGAAAGACCAGCGCGATTACATTCTCGGCATCGCAGAAGACGTCGCGCGCGAACTGGTGCAAACGTTCTGTCCGCGCGAGCAGCATCCCGACCAGTGGAACAACACGCAATTTCTCGCGGAGATCAACGCGCAGTTCGGCATCGATGCCAAAGCCGCGGGCGCCGATCCCGGCACGCTCAGCCACGACCAGCTTGCCGATGCCACCGCCGAAGCCGTTACCAAACGCTACGACGAAAAAGAAAAACAGTTTGGCGCGGACCTCATGCGCTGGCTCGAGCGCCGCATCATTCTTGATGTCGTCGATTCGCAGTGGAAGGACCACCTGCTTTCGCTCGACCATTTGAAAGAGGGCATCGGGCTGCGCGGCTACGCGCAAAAAGATCCCATCGTCGAGTTCAAGAAGGAAGCTTTTGTTCTGTTTGAAGACATGATGGCGCGCATCGATAACGAAACGATTCGCTACCTCTTTCACATTCAGGTGCAGCAGGGCGAGCCACCGCCGCAGGTCTCCGAGCCGCGCCCCGAACCGCCTCGCCCGCTACAACCGGTCGGTGCGCACGCCGCCGTGGCCAGCGCAGCAGCGCGCGCCAGCGAGCCGCAGCATCTGCCGGCCTTTGCGCGCGACATGGAGCGCAAACAGCAGCGCCAGCAAAAAGAGTTGCAGTATCAGACCGGCCCGGCGCAAGCGGAAGCGCCCAAGCCCGTCAAGGTTGGCGCGAAAGTCGGCCGCAACGATCCGTGTCCCTGCGGCTCCGGGAAAAAATACAAAAAATGCCACGGCGCGAACGCATAGTTAGTTGCAGAATTGTCATTCCGAGCGAAGCGAGAAATCTGCTTTAATTTTCGGTTAGGAAAAAACGAATGCCCCCAGCGCCACAGCAACAGCCCGAACGCCAGCCCATCGCCGGTGTGAAAAATCTCGTGGCCGTCGCCAGCGGCAAAGGCGGCGTCGGCAAGACCACCGTCGCCGTGAATCTCGCGCTGGCGCTTGCGAAGCTCGGCCACAAAGTCGGCCTGCTCGACGCCGACGTTTACGGCCCCAACGTGCCCATCATGCTCGGCACGCTGCAGGAGCCCGAAGCCACGCAGGACAAGCGCATCATTCCCGTGATCTCGCAAGGCGTGAAGATGATCTCCATGGGCCTGCTGAATCCCGGCGACAAGCCCATGATCTGGCGCGGGCCCATGCTGCACAGCGTCATCACGCAATTTCTACGCAGCGTGGTGTGGGGCGAACTCGATTATCTGATCATCGATCTGCCGCCCGGCACCGGCGACGTGCAGCTCACGCTCATCCAGACCGTTGCCGTCACTGGCGCGGTGGTCGTTACCACGCCTTCCACCGTCGCGCTCGCCGACGTGCGCAAAGCCATTGAAATGTTCCGCCAGGTGAACGTGGAAGTGCTCGGCGTCGTCGAAAATATGAGCACGTTCTCCTGCCCGCACTGCTCGCAACCCATCGACATTTTCGGTCACGGCGAAGGCGCAAAAACCGCGCTGGCCTACGGCGTCCCCATGCTCGGCGAAATCGAAATCGATCCGCGCATCCGAGTCGGTGGCGACACCGGAAAGCCCGTCGCTTCGCTGGGTGAAAACGCTGCCGCCGCGAAAAGCATTTACAACGTTGCCCGCGCAGTCACCGCGCGCCTCGAGGAAGTCGGCGCCACCGCCCAAGGGCCCTCCGTCCAAATCGATTAAGGCGGCTTCTTCGCTTCCTAGTTGATTGCCGGTCTCGTCTGCTCCCCTGAATTCTCTTGCCGCTTATCGTCTGTTTTCTGTTGCGAAGGATGAATCAAGGTGAACGAAACATTCAAAGAACGGTTTCTGGCTCTGTCAGATTCGGAAAAGATGGTTTTCCTTGCGCAGTTGTCGCACGATCTCACAATTCATGGTCGTGCTTTTGGACTTGACCTCACAGGTGAACCTCAGGTCGCTGCGTTCAATGGACTAAATGAACTTCAGCACCAAATCAGTTCACACATTTCAGCTTTGGGTTTGGGGCGTGATCGTTATCCGGATGATGCCCTATGGGATATTCTTCAGGGAACGGCTTTGAATTATAGGCTCTCGGCACATTTGAAATCGTCTCTGGATCGTCTGGGATCCCGGCGCGGCTGGGAGATTTCCAAATCGCCGTAAAATTCAGAAAGGCTCGGCCTTCCTTGTCAGTTCTCCAGCCGGATGTTATCTTCCTTATTCGCTTTCCTATCCAGATTGCGTAAGGGCGGGACTTGTCCCGCCCGTCTTATGTGCCAAGGAATCAAGGAATTAGCATGATTCGACCCTATCGCGGCAAGCGCCCGCAGATCGCCGCTTCCGCTTACATTGACCCCGCCGCCGTCATCATCGGCGACGTGGTCATCGGCGAAGATTCCAGCGTGTGGCCCTGCACGGTGATTCGCGGCGACGTACACTACATTCGCATCGGCGCACGCACCAACATTCAGGACGGCTCGGTGATCCACGTTATGCGCGACGAGCATCCGCTGGTCCTCGGCGATGACGTCACCATCGGCCATTCCGTCACGCTGCACGGCTGCACCATCGAGTCGCGCTGCCTCATCGGGATGGGCGCCATCCTTTTGAATGGTGTCAAGGTCGGCGCCGGCAGCGTCGTCGCCGCCGGTACCCTCCTCACCGAGCGCACCATCATTCCGCCCGGCAGCTTGGTCGTCGGCTCGCCCGGCAAAGTCAAGCGCATGCTCACCGGCGTCGATCAAGCCTCCATCGACGCCTACGCCGCACGTTACGTCGAGTACAAAAATATCTATCGAGAAGAAGTGGCGAGTGGCGAGTGACGAGTGGCGAGTCAAGAATAAAGAAGTGGCGAGTGACGAGTGGCGAGTGGCGAGTGAAGAATAAAAGAAGTGGCGAGTGGCGAGTGGCGAGAAAAACATGACGAACGAACAGCCCAAACCGAAGCATTACAAAGAGCTGCTGGTTCGGCAGAAGGGAATGAATCTTGCAAAATTGGTGTACAAGCTTACGATGCGTTTTCCCGCGGAAGAACGATTCGGATTGACCTCGCAGATGCGACGGGCTGCTGTTTCGGTGCCGTCGAACATTGCTGAAGGGCAAGCCAGAAGGGGCACAAACGAGTTTTTGCAGTTTCTGTCCATTGCAGAGGGATCGCTGGCTGAGCTGGATACACAGTTATCGCTAAGCGTGGAGCTAGGCTTCGCTCAACAGTCTGATGTGGGAGCTCCTTTGAAAGAAATAGACGAACTGCAAAAGATGCTAGTGGCCCTAAAGCGGAAGCTCTCTTCGTACTCGCCACTCGCCACTCGCCACTCGCCACTTCCCCAAAGGGCCCGCTGACGATGGCTTCGAAGGCAAAATTCCAAGCCATCCGCGGTACGCGCGACCTGCTTCCTCCAGAAACCGCCCTTTGGAATCGCGTCGAGCAAACCGCTCACGAAGTCTTCGCCACCTACGGCTTCGGCGAAATCCGCCCACCAATTTTCGAGCCGACAGATTTGTTTGCTCGCGCCGTCGGCGGCGATACGGACATTGTTTCAAAGGAAATGTACACGTTCACTGACGGTCCGTCGAACTTACCGGAACAGCCCGATGAGTTCAATATTGGTCAATTCTTCGCCGTGATCGACGAAGACCTCGCGAAGGGTGAAATCCCAAAGACGACAGCAAACGAGCTCGCAATTCAGCGGCTAAAAGCAGCATTTGTCGAATTTGCTGAAGAGTCTCAAAGGCTCCCCTTGGGATTCTTTACAGAACCGCACGAAGGAGACTTCGTAAAGGCCTACCAGGAGAAAATGTACAAGGCGATTTATCTTGCCAATAAGATAAGTCGAGGAGATCCTGTCTCGCTGCGTCCCGAAGCCACAGCATCCGTCTGCCGCGCATACATCGAACACAACATGCAGCAACTTCCGCAGCCTGTGAAGCTGTTCTACACGGGGCCGATGTTCCGGCGCGAACGCCCGCAAAAAGGCCGCTACCGCCAGTTCTATCAAATTGGGGCAGAAATTCTCGGCGGACCCGACGCACCGGCAATCGATGCCGAACTCATCGAAATGCTGATGACTTTTTTTGCGAAGCTGGGCCTCGAAGGAACGACCCTCGACATCAATTCCATTGGGCACGCCGCCGACAACTGCCGCCGCTGCTACGTCGAAAAACTGCGGGCCGCGCTCGAAAAAGTGAAAGACAAACTCGGGGCCGACTCGCAGCGGCGTATCGAAACCAACCCGCTGCGCGTCCTCGACTCCAAACTCGAGCACGAACAGCCCATCATCGTCACGCTTCCACGCATCGCCGACCATCTTTGCGACGATTGCAAAACGCATTACGCGGCGGTAAAACGCGAACTCGATCTTCGCGGCGTGAAATACCAGGAAAACTGGCGACTCGTACGCGGTCTGGACTACTACATGCGCACCACGTTTGAAATCACCGCGCGCGGCCTCGGCTCGCAAAACGCCGTTTGCGGCGGCGGCCGCTACGACGGCCTCGTCGAACTCCTCGGCGGCCCGCCAACAAAGGGCATCGGCTTCGCGATTGGCGAAGACCGGCTGATTCTCTCGTTGCAGGAGCAGGCGAAGGAAGTGGCGAGTGGCCCCTCGAAGCTCGGTGTAAACGAGTGGCGAGTGGCGAGCGTGCAAACCGGGATTGACGTGTACGTTGCCTGGATGGGTGATGGAGCTTACTCAACGGCATTGCATGCCGCAAAAACGCTTCGTGCTAACGGCTTCCGGGTGGAGATGCCAGCAACCGAACAGAAATTTGGCAAAGCCCTCGAGCGCGCCAGCAAGCTCGGCTCGCGCTTCGCCCTCATCCTCGGCGATAATGAAGTTACCAGCGGCGAATGGACGCTCAAAACTCTCGGCGACGGCTCGCAACAGAAACTCACCGAGGCCGCTCTGCTAGAATATCTGCGCAGGTAGCACAGGCACGCCTGCCTGTGCGGTTTTCCGTGCCAAACAGCGCAGCCTTGCAGTGTGTGCTGCTGGACGGCAGCGCTGAAAAAAAGAACACAGGCAAGAGTGCCTGTGCTACTGGAGAAGAAAAAAGCCTTGCTCGATTTTCTCGGTAATCTGAAACGCACGCACTACTGCGGCGAACTGCGCGCCAAGGACGAAAACCGCGCCATCATTATCATGGGCTGGGTGGCGCGCCGGCGCGACCTTGGCAATCTGCTCTTCCTCGACATTCGCGACCGCACCGGCATCGTTCAGGTGGTCTTCAACAAAGAAACGCAGCCGGAAGCGCATGCAAAAGCCGAGCAGGCCCGCAGCGAATTCGTCGTCGCGGTCGAGGGCCAGGTCATCAAGCGCCAGAAATCCAATCCGGAGCTAGCCACAGGCGAAGTCGAGCTGGTCGCCACCAAACTGCACATTCTCAATAACGCCAAGACGCCGCCGTTTCCCATCGAAGACGAAATCAACGCCGCGGAAGAAACGCGCCTGCGCTTCCGCTATCTCGATCTGCGGCGCTCGAAGCCGCACCATAACCTCGCGCTGCGGCACAAAATCATCCTGGAAATCCGCCGCGTCATGGACGAGATGGGCTTCCTCGAAGTGGAAACGCCCATGCTCACGCGCTCCACGCCGGAAGGCGCGCGCGATTATCTGGTCCCCAGCCGCGTGCATCACGGGCAGTTCTACGCGCTGCCGCAGTCGCCGCAAATCTTCAAACAAATCCTGATGATTGGCGGGCTCGACCGCTACTTCCAGATCGTCAAATGTTTTCGCGATGAAGACTTGCGCGCCGACCGCCAGCCGGAATTCACGCAGCTGGACGTCGAAATGTCCTTCCCGCGCCAGGAAGATATTTTCGGCGTCATTGAAAACGTGATGGTGCGCGCCTGCGCCGTCGCCGGCATCAAGGCCGAAGCGCCGTTTCCGCACATGCTCTACAAGGATGCCATTCGCAAGTACGGCAGCGACAAGCCCGACCTGCGCTTTGGCATGGAGCTGCACGAAGTCACGGATTGCTTTCCGGAAGAAGCGAAAACGAAATTGCAAATCGAAGGCAGCGTGTTTGCGTTCGCCGCTCCCGGCGCGGCGGCGTATTCACGCAAACAACTCGACGAATTGACAGAGAAAGCCAAAGCGCTGCACGCACGCGGCGCTTATTTTGTAAAGTTAGCGCCAGAAGGAACAACTTCGACCGTCGAGAAATTAATTGGCGCCGACAATGTGAAAAAGCTCGCGAACGCTTGCGGTGCAAAAACCGGCGATCTCGTCGTTGCCGTCTCCGCCAAGCAGCAAATAAAAGGTACGGAAGCCGCCGCGTTGATCGCCGGCCAGCTTCGTTTGCACCTTGGCGAAGCGCTCAGCCTCATCGACAAGTCGCAATGGAAATTTCTCTGGCTCACCGGCTTCCCCCTTTTCGAATGGAGCGAGTCCGACAAAACCTGGGTCAGCGCGCAGCATCCTTTCACCGGCATCGTCGACGAAGACCTGGAAAAGCTTGAATCCGCGCCGTGGGAAGTGCGTTCGAAAGGCTACGACCTCGTCCTAAATGGCAACGAGCTCGGCTCCGGCAGCATTCGAATCCACCGCCAGGACATCCAGGAGCGTCTGTTCAAAGCCCTGGGCCTCAGCGAAGAACAACTCCGCCGCCGCTTTGGTTTCTTCCTCGACGCGCTGACTTACGGCACGCCGCCCCACGGCGGCATCGCTCTCGGCATCGACCGCGTCGTCATGCTTCTCGCTGGCGAAAAATCCATTCGCGAAGTTATCGCCTTCGCAAAAACAACCGCCGCCGTCGATTTAATGGCAGAATCTCCGAGCGAGGTCGACAAAGACCAACTCGACCAACTCGGCATCGCTATTAGAGAAGTGGCCAAAGAAAAAGGTTCAACCTGAACGGTGCACGGTCCATGTCTTGGCTGCTGGAAATCCTTGAGTCTACTTTTGGCGCGGTCTTTGACTCTGCACGCGAGGCAACGGTGCGCGATCAGCGTCGACCGGGATGGCTGCGCGGTTCGCTTGTAATTAGCTACTATGTGTTGCCAACGCTGCTCCTGGTTTCCGTCTTTTTTTCGTGGAAGCTTGCGGTGATCGTCGCTGTCATGTTCATCGCTTCCTTGATCGTCGGAGCCATGACGGAGGAGGACGACCCAGGATTTCGATAAGGAGCGAATGAGCCGCATTCGGATACTGCCGGAAGCTGTCGCAAATAAAATCGCCGCGGGCGAAGTTGTCGAGCGGCCTGCTTCAGTCGTGAAAGAATTGCTCGAAAACGCGCTGGACGCAGGCGCGATGAGCATTCGCATCGAGACGGAAGTTGGCGGCAAGCGCATGATTCGCGTGATCGACGATGGGCACGGCATGACGCATGACGATGCGCTGCTGGCCTTCGAGCGCCATGCCACCAGCAAACTACGCAGCGCCGACGATTTGCTTTCCATTTCCACGCTGGGTTTTCGCGGCGAAGCATTGCCGACGATTGCTGCGGTTTCGCGTCTGCTGCTCGAAACGCGCGATGGGGCGGAAACCGAAGGCACGCGCATCGAATTCGCGGGCGGCAAGCTGGTCAACGTAAAGTCCGCGGGACTTCCGCCGGGCACCACCATCAGCGTTGCCGATCTTTTTTACAGCGTTCCCGCGCGACGGAAGTTTCTGAAGTCCGACACGACCGAGTTGGGTCACATCGCTTCGCTCGTCACACATTACGCGCTGGCCAATCCCGATAAACAGTTCGTCCTCTCCACTCCGACGCAAACTATCATCGATTGCGCGCCCACCGAAAAAATAGCCGACCGCGTGTATCAACTGTTCGGGCGGCAGGCGCTCGAGGAGCTTGTCGAAATCCCACCAGTATCGGCCGCGTTTCGCGCTGCGATAACGGAACCCGCGCTCGATGAAGGGGAAGAAAAGGCCACGCTCACGGTGAGTGGATTCACGTCGCGTCCTGAAATTCAACGCACCAACAGCAGCGGCATCTACATCTTTGTGAACCAGCGGCTTGTCCGGGATAAACTGATTCTGCACGCTATTCACGAGGCCTATCGCAACATTCATCCGCACGCGATTTCTCCCGCGACGCTCCTTTTCCTTCAGATGCCCTACGACGAAGTGGACGTAAACGTTCACCCCAAAAAAATTGAAGTTCGTTTTCGCCGCTCCAGCTTCGTTCACGACTTCACGCGCGACGCCATTCGCCAAGCGCTGATGGGCGCGCGGCCGATTGCAAGCTTCGCGACAGCGGCGGGGACAGGATCCGCGCCGCAACCGCTGGCACCTTCTGCTACCTCATTTTCGTCTGCGAATTTTCCCGATGCTTCCGCTGCGTCCGCTGTCCCACGCGCCATCATTCCGCCGATGGAAGAAATTGGTCTTGGTTCCGGCGTTGGCTCAGACGGCGGATTCGATTTGACTGTCGCGCCGCTTCAGCCTGTACCGCAGCGATTTTCGTTCGACCCGGGTGCGTCGTTTGGCGGGGCGATAGCGCCTGCACAAACAGAGCGTTCTGCCCCAAATTGGGCGGCAAATCTAGCTGCGCCCAACGGCGATGCTCCGGCCACGCTGCCAAGGCCCGACCAAATCATGGATTTGAAGCCGCTCGGGCAAGTGAGCTCGAGCTTTATCGTGGCCGTGAATGGCGAAGGCTTGTGGATCGTTGACCAGCACGTGGCGCACGAACGCGTGCTCTTCGAACAGCATCTCGAAGCGCGCCGCGCCGGAAAAATCGAGGCGCAACGCATGTTGATGCCCATGGTCATCGAATTGTCACCGCGGCAAATTGTGATTTTCGAGAAGATTGCTGAAGAGTTGGCGGCCAACGGTTTTGAAGTCGAGCCCATGGGGCCGCGCAGCGTGGCCATTCAAGCCGTTCCCGCGGGAATCGTTGCGCCAGATGCGGAAAAACTTCTGACGGAAATCCTCGATGGCCTCGATCGCGAGAACGCCGCGATTTCCATTGAGACATTGCAAGCGAAAATCGCGGCATCCACCGCGTGCCACGCGGCCATCAAGATCAACATGCCGCTCGATCAGACAAAAATGGAATGGCTGCTCGGTGAGCTTGCAAAAACGGATTGTCCGATGAGTTGTCCGCATGGACGACCCGTCGTGCTGCGCTATTCGGTAAAAGAGATCGAGAAGGCGTTTCACCGGATTTAACAACAAACGGGCGGGGGCAAGCCCCGCCCCTACTGAGGCGAGGATGACGGATACACAAAAGGCAGCGGTGATTTTCGGGCTGGCAAACAAACGAAGCATTGCGTGGGCCATCGCGCAAAAGCTGCAACAGGCGGGCTGGCGGCTGGCCATCACATATCAGAACGAACGGCTGGAACTGGAAGCCAAGGATCTCATCTCGGAATTGCCGGGCGCGGCTGGTTTCATGTGCGATGTCACGCAAGACGGCCAAATTGCGCAGTTGTTCGAGAAGTTGAAGGAACAATACGGCGTGCTGCAAGGGCTGGTGCACAGCATCGGATTCGCACCGGAGGCCGATTTGAAAGGCGAATTCATCAACACCTCGCGGGATGGATTTCGCGTCGCGAACGACATCAGCGTGTACTCGCTGATTGCCGTAGCGCGCGGTGTGCTGCCTCTGATGACCGCGGGCGGAAGCATTGTGACGCTGACGTACTACGGTGCGGAAAAAGTCGTGCCACGATACAACGTGATGGGCGTGGCCAAAGCGGCGCTGGAAGCGACGGTGCGCTACCTGGCGAATGACCTTGGGCCCAAAGCGATTCGCGTGAATGCCATTTCCGCCGGGCCGATCAAGTCGCTGGCCTCGCGCGGGATTTCTGGATTTGGCGAGATGCAGAAAGCCCATGTCGAGCGCGCGCCGTTGAAGCGCAATGTGGATCCGTTGGAAGTGGGAGCCACCGCGGCGTTTCTTCTTTCCGAAGCGGGATCAGGAATCACCGGAGAAACTATTTACGTGGATTGCGGCTACAACATTATGGGATTTTAGTTGCATCGGGGTCTCGGCTCAACTGGGGCGCAATATATTGCGCCCCTACAACTTCTGAATGGCAAAACTTACGATTGCGATTGATGGCCCGGCGGGCTCGGGAAAGAGCAGCGTGGCTCGGCGCGTTGCGGCGCTGCTCGGATGCTTGTATCTCGATAGCGGCGCAATGTATCGCGCACTGGCGCTGAAGGCGCTGCGGCAGAGAATTGCTCTGGACAACGAGCCCGCGCTCGAAGATTTGGCGCGCGGCACGCACATCGAATTGAAAGCGCCCACACCGCAATACGAAGCAGCGGGCGCGAAGAACTGCGTGTTTTTGGATGGCGCGGACGTGACTCAAGAGATTCGCACTTCCGAAGTGGCACAAGCGGCGTCGCGGCTGGCGACGATTGCGGGCGTGCGCGAAGTGCTTGTGGCGGAGCAGCAAAGGGCCGGCGCGGGCGGAGGCGTGGTGATGGAAGGGCGCGACATCGGCACGGTTGTTTTCTCGCGCGCGGAGCTGAAGATTTTTCTGGATGCTTCGCCGGAAGTGCGCGCGGAGCGGCGCTGGAAAGAACACCAGGAAAAAGGCGAGCAGTTCACGCTGCCTGAAGTGCTGGAAGAAGTGCGTGTGCGCGACAAACGCGACCGAGAGAGAAAAGTGTCGCCGCTGGTGCGTGCGGCTGACGCGGTGCTGGTAGATAACACGGCCATGGACGTGGAAGAAACGGCGCGGCTTATCGTGATGCTGGCGCAGGAACGCGAAAAAGAACTGTCGAAGGCCGTGGGGAGGGAATCGTAATGCGAATGCTTTTGATGCTGGCGATAGGATTTAGCGGTTCTTTCTTGGTAATGCCGATGCTTGCGCTGGCGCAATCCGCATCGGGCCAGACCGCGAGCCAAAACGAAGCGGGACGAAAATTCCGCACCTACCTCGACGAAGACTGGAAACGCTGGATGGAGGAATATCCGGAACTGGCAACGGGCGTCGGATTTCCGGGACAGAACCGCCGATGGACCGATGACTCTTCCGCGGGCATCGAAAAACGGAAAAAGCACCTCACGGAAAGCCTCGCGACACTTAAGAACATCTCGCGAGATGCGTTGCCTGAACGCGAACGCTTGAATTACGACCTGTACCTCGATTTGCTGGAAACGTCCGAGCAGGGCGTGCAATTTGGCGACGACCCGATGCCGTTTCGCAATGTCGTGCCGCGAAACCTTTGGATGCCGCTGAACCAGATGGAGGGAATTCAGCAAGGCGCCGCGGAGACGCTGGCGTCGATGCCGCATCAGAGTGTCACCGACTATGAAGATATTCTCGCCCGGCTTGCGGCGGTGCCGAAATCCGTGGACGAGAGTCTTGCACTGTTAAAGGAAGGCTTGAAGCGAGGCTACGCGCCGCCGAAGCTGATGCTGCGCGACGTGCCGAAACAATTTGACGATCTCGTCACCGCCGATCCCATGGCCAGCCCGCTGTTGCAGCCGTTCACGGAGTACCCGGCAGGCTTTCCCGAAGCGGAGCGCACCCGACTGACGGAACGCGCGAAGAGCGTTTATACAAGCGCCGTTGCTCCGGCTTTCCGAAAGCTGCAAGACTACTTTGTGAAGTCGTATTTGCCGGCGTGCCGCGAGAGCATTGCAGCCACCGCGCTGCCCGACGGCGCGGCGGCGTACAAGTTTCACATACGCTGGCAAACGACGACGGACCTTACGCCGCAGCAGATTCACGAAATCGGACTCGCGGAAGTGAAACGCATTCGCGCGGAAATGGACAAAGTCATTGCCTCGACGGGGTTCAAAGGCAGTTTTCACGACTTCACGGAATTTTTGCGGACCGATCCACGGTTTTACTACGACAAGCCGGAAGATCTGGTGAACGGCTACCGAATTATCGCCAAGAAAATCGATCCTGAACTCGCGCATCTTTTCGGGAAGCTGCCGCGCCTGACCTACGGCGTGTGCCAGATTCCGGATTTCAAGGCGCCCTCGCAGACGACTGCGTATTACCAGCCGGGAGCGCCGAGCGTCGGCCGGCCGGGATGCTATTTCGTGAATACCTACAACCTGCACGCGCGGCCGAAGTGGGAGATGGAAGCGCTGTCTCTGCACGAATCCGTGCCGGGGCATCATTTGCAGATTTCGCTGGGGCAGGAACTGGAGGATGTGCCGGAATTCCGCAAGCACGTGGGCTACTCCGCGTTTGTGGAAGGCTGGGCGCTGTATTCGGAAAGTCTGGGAGAAGAGGTCGGGCTGTACAAAGATCCCTACTCAAAATTCGGGCAGCTGACTTACGAGATGTGGCGCGCGGTGCGGCTGGTGGTGGACACGGGAATGCACTCGATGGGCTGGACGCGCGAACAGGCGATTCAGTTTTTCAAGGACAACACAGGGAAGACGGACCAGGACATCACGGTGGAAGTGGATCGCTACATTGTGTGGCCGGGGCAGGCGCTGGCGTACAAGCTGGGGCAATTGAAGATTCGCGAGCTGCGCACGGAAGCGGAGAAGCGTATTGGTGCGAAGTTTGATGAGCGCAAGTTTCATGACGCGGTGCTTGAGAATGGGGCGGTGCCGTTGAACATCCTGGACGGGCATATGAATGGATGGATTAGGGCCCACCAGACGAACTAAAGGCGTCCTTCCTAAGCCGGAATTGTTGGGATAACCCTCATAATAGCTGCAAACACAGGACTTACGGGCACGAAGCCTCCGTGAGTCGTTGCACAATCATTATTTAGATTCCAGGCACAAGACAAACCTTCAGACCTAGTTCTAGTACTCGGTAGGCTATCCTCTTAAGAAGGGGAGGTGTTTATGGCCAACCGGGTCCGGCTCATACGGCGCGCTCGTGCCACTCCCTGGCAATGCACGCTGACTAAATTCGGCTATTTCACGGCTCTGCTTCTCGTGACCTCTTCCGTATGCCCTGCCCAAGAAGCCCGCTGGAAAGAGCTGAAGGACCAATGGGAAAAGTTCGAGGAGCAAGGCAAATTCTCCGAAGAGCTGGCGCTCCTGAACCAGGCTGCGGAGATCGCGGAAAAGACCTTCGGTCCGGCGGACTCGCGGTTGGGCGAGACTTTGGCCGACCTTGGCAACATCCAGCACACGCTGGGGCAAATGGAAGTCGGCGAAGCCACTTTGAAGCGAGCGCTGGCCATCGACGAGAAAGCTCTCGGCCCCGACCACCCCGACGTAGCTTGCATCCTGCAGAATCTAGCCACTTTGTACATGGATGCCAGCCGAATCCCCGAAGCGGAAGCCATGTTCAAGCGCACACTGGCCATCCGCGAAGCCAAACTCGGAGCGGACAGCGCCCCAGTGGGAGAGACGCTGAATTTCCTGGGGCAGCTTGCCGACTTGGAAGGGAAATTCACCGAATCCGAGAAGCTTTATATTCGCGCGCTGAACATCCGCGAGAAAAGCCTCGGCCCCCAGGACCCCAGCGTCGCGCAGACGTTGCACAACATGGGTTTTCTGTACCTGGATCTCGGCCGCTATCCCGATGCAGAGAAAGCCTTTAAGCAAGCTTTGGACATCCGGACAAAGGCGCTGGGGCCAGAGCATCCGGATGTGGGCGACACGATGAGCAGCCTGGCTCTGACTTATGCGGATATGAGCCGCTGGGCCGAATCTGAGGAGCTTTACAAGAAAGCGTTGAAGATCCGGGAAAAGGCTCTGGGGCCAGAGCATCCGGACGTGGCAACAACTTTGGTCAACTTGGCTGAGCTATACCAGAAGGAGGCCCGCTTTTCGGAATCCGAGCCGCGCTATCAGAGAGCGATCAAAATTTATGAGACCGCGTTGGGAAGCGAAAACAGCTATGTTTCGATCACCGTGAGTTGCCTGGGAGATTTGTACTTAAGTGAAGGGAAGTACGCACAAGCGGAGGAACAACTGCAGCGCGCGATTGGGATTGATGAGAAGGTGGTAGGCAAAGAGCACCCGAGAGTGGCGCATAATTTGGATTTACTCGGGAGAGTCTATAGCGACCAGGGCCGCTATGACGAAGCGCGGCAGGTCTTCCAGCGGTCACTGAGCATCGAGGAAAAATCGCTTGGGAAGGAGCACCCGGACTATGCCGCGACTCTCAGCGTGCTGGCAGTGGTGGCCAAGGAACAGCGTCACTTGGAGGAAGCGGAGTCGCTGGAATTGCGTGCGTTGCAGATCGATGAACGCGTCTACGGGAAAGAAAGCGTGAATTGCGCGATCGCGCTGGACAGTCTGGCGGTGATCTATGACGAGGAGAACAAGCGCGATGCGGCAGAACCGCTCTTTCAAGAAGCCATCGCAATAACGGAAAAACTTCTCGGCAAGGATTCGCAGATCCTCGCTAATGGCGTCGCGAACTTTGGGAACCTCAGAGCGGAACAAGGCCGCCTGGAAGAAGCCGAGGCGCTGTATGCGCGCGCGCTTGCGATTAACGAGCGCATGCTGGGAGAAGATCATCCCGATGTGGCTCACGACTTGAAGCTGGCGGCGGCGTTGTATCAGCGGGAAGGGAAAATCGAGCAAGCTTCAAAAATCTACGACCGGGCCCTGGCAAGCCTGTCGCGTCGTTTCCGCTATTACTTCACGTATATGACGGAAAAACAGCGCTTGGCGTACCTGGCCACGGTGAGCGACTACTTTCCGCGTTATTACAGCTTCTGCGAGCAGAATTACGCCCGCAATCATGAACTAGGCGGAAAGATGTATGACGTGGTGTTGTGGCAGAAAGGGTTCATCGTCAATAGCATAGCGGCAATGAGGAACCGCATCGCTTCGAGCCAGGATCCGGAACTGCTGGCGGCGCTGGACCAACTGGCGATCAAGAAGACGCAACTGGCATCCCTGCTCAACTCGCCTGGTGAGAACCGCGAGGTTTGGAAGGCGCACGTGGAGGAAGTCGAGCGCGAAGCCAATGCCCTGGAAGCGAAACTGGTGGCGGGTTCCAAGGAGCTCAGCACGGCGAAGAAGCTAGAGACGACAACGTGGAGGGACGTGCAAAAGAGCTTGCGGTCGGGGGAAGCGGCGGTGGAGATCGTGCGCTTCCGGAGCTTTGATGGAGCAAAACTGGCCAGTGGCAGCCAGTATGTGGCGTTGATTCTTACGCCGGAAACCAAGTCCGCCCCGCTGATGGTTGATCTGGGGGGCTCCGAAAAACTGGAAGGCGCGCCGCTCGCAGAATATCGCCGGCTGATACGGGAGACGCCGTATCCATGGAAAGAGCTTCCCACCACTTTCTACAAGGCCTTCTGGGCGCCATTGTTGCCGGCGATTGGCGACGCAGAGAGGATTTATTTCTCCGCGGACGGAGCGCTGAATCAAGTCTCGCTCGGAATCATCGCCGATGAGCAGGGGCGCTTGCTGATGGAGCGGTATCACTTGCATCTGGTATCCAGTACGAGGGACCTGCTGCTGCCGAAGCCTGAGGTGGCTACACAAGAAGCTGTTTTGATTGGAAACCCGAAATTTGATCTATCCGTGGAGCAATACCGCGCCGCAGTGCAGCGCTCCGAGCCGGGGCAGGCTGGGGTGCTAGTGGCGGCGAGATTGGAAGTTCCAGTGGCGCTTTCGCGCGAGCAGACCGGCTCGAAATGCGCGCAGCCGAATACAGGGATATTATGCCCGTTGCCCGGCACAGGAGTGGAAGTGCAGACGCTGCAGTCCTTGCTCGAAGAGCGGCATTGGCACGTAGATAGCTATGCGGGAAGCCAGGCATTGGAAGAGGTCGTGAAACAGGTCCATCATCCTCGTGTACTCCACCTGGCGACTCACGGATTCTTTTTTCAGGATGGGCTATCCTCCGACGGCACGTCTTCCAATTCTTTAATGCGAGATCCTATGCTGCGTTCTGGATTGTATTTCGCAGGGGCGGACCACGCCCTCTCCGGGGAAGCACCGGGAGAAGACTTGGACGACGGGGTGTTGACGGCGTATGAAGCCGCAGGCTTGAACCTGCAGGGCACCGAGTTGGTGGTGCTGAGCGCATGCGATACGGGGCGGGGCGAATCGAGAAATGGCGAGGGCGTGTTTGGACTGAAGCGCGCGCTGCAAGCCGCAGGAGCAGAGTCCGTGTTGATGAGCCAGTGGTCCGTCCCGGACCTTGAAACGCAGGAACTGATGGCCTTGTTCTATCAGGAGTGGCTGGCGGGAACGGAAAAGCACGAAGCCTTGCGACATGCGCAACTGCTCATGCGGCAGCGCGTTCGGGCGCGCTACGGGGCGGATATTCCTTACTATTGGGGAGCATTCGTGATGGTCGGAAACTAATCGAGACGACGCCGTACTTCCGAAGCAAGGATCGTTAGATACAGCCCATTTAGATACTTATTCTCAAGAAGTGCGGTTTCCGCGATAGCACGGTGTCCGTTCGAATTATCGCTCCAATAAAACAGACGGGCTGCCCTACCCATCGCAGCCTGCGCGAAATCCGGTCTGGAGCCCAAGTGGGACCCTCACAGCACTGCGGCAGCTTTTCTCAATGAGGTTTTTTGGGGGCGTCCACGTCCACATCGCCCTTACCCTTGGAAAATACGGGGTTATCGATGGTTCCGCCGATGCGAAAAGGGAACTGCAGCTTGCCATCTTTCAATGTGGCTCCGGACAGCCGGGCGACGGTGTTGGTGAAGAAGCCTTCCTTGGTGGTGATCTCCGCCAAGCCGCGGTAGTTCAACTCATCAGAGCCTGAGACACTGACGCTTCCGGAGCCATCCACGTCGACTCCATAACCGTCGATGTCGATTACGCGGCTGGAAATCCGCTGATTGGCCAGCTCCAGATCGGTGGTGATCAAGTTAAATGAGGAAGGATCGTCCTTGGCCGGGCCTAGATCGTTGAAGTGCGCCAGCTTCATCAAATTGGCGTTGAGCTTGAGACTCGGCACTTTGCCGTTGCGCACCGTCACGCGTCCGGCTCCGTGTATTTCCGCGAGCGGGCGGAGCGTGTGCGCGATCTCTCCCGCCAACTTTACGTCGCCTTCCATCTTCCCGGTCATCCTGCCGCCAGCGCTTGGATAGGCCGCCAGAAGTTGGGCGATATTGATTCCGCTGAATCGCGCATTGGTCTTAAAGCTTGGGTTCTTTCCGGACAAATCAAAGGAGAGTTCACCTGCGCCGGTTCCGCTGTAGACTTCCGCTTTGACCTCGGTGAAAAAAACGTGGCGCGCCTCCAAGCGCAATTTGGACTGCATATTTTTGACTTCGATTGCGCCGAAGCGCAGCAGACCTGCCTTCAGCGTGCCCCGGCCATCCACCGACGAAGAAGTTGGATTGATGATTCCGACCAGGTTTACCTGCTCGAGATCGCCGGCGATGTCATGTGCTTCGAAGAAGATAGGACCTGCCGCGTCGGATGGCAGAAGATTCGAGGCGATCAGCTGCCCCCGCTTAATTTGCACCCTCGAAATCACTCCGAGAGGCAAGGTGGTCTGTGAAGCGGCCGCTTGAGGATTCTCGAAATTCCACGGCCCGTCGGGGTCCGAAGTCAGATTCAAGACGGGGTCTTCCAGAACGAGCGACTTGATGAGGACCTGCCGATGCAGGAGCGCGCCGACGCTCAGATCCGCGTCGATGCGCGCTACTTTGACGATATAACCGGGCGGAAAGATCGGTGGGTTCTTCACGCCGAAATCGACAATGTGAATCGACACCGGAAAAAACGTGAGTGAGAGTTGGCCGAGTTCGATCTGCTTTCCGGTTTTCTCCTGGAGATAGGAGACCACCCGGGGCCGGTAGCGATCCACATTAATGAGAGCGGGGACGACGAAAACAAGCGCGAGCAACACTAACGCGACGATACCAATCACGATCAGAGCACTCTTGCGGCGAATGGCCATGGTTGTTAGAGAGGATAGCGCATATAGAGTTTGAGTACTCGAAGAATTTGCTTTTGACGCCGTGTGTCTGGCTTCTGAAAATAGCGAGCGGAGTTTCTGGGGGAACACAGCGAATATGAGAAATAAGCCGCTCTGGGTGAGAAAGCACACGCGACCGCGACTAAGTACTTGAAAATTAACAAGTAACGCGAAAAATGGGCATAAATTTTGGTTTCGCGAAAAAAGTGCTTGACAGATTTTGGGTCTACGGTTACTTTCGGATTACCTCAGTCGTATACCTGCTGCAATATGGGGCAGGACCTCACTGAGCGAGAAATGCAGACTATGAGACTTACACAACCAAGCCGAGTCGGTCGAACCGCGATGCGGCACAGTCTCGTGGATTGCTCTATCTCGCGAGCCTAACGAAAACCGCTTAAGTCGTTTCGATCCAAAGCAATCCAGCGCCGGAATTTTTCCCGGGATGGTGTAGTTCACGATTACTTCGTGGTAGAAGCCGCAAGGCTCGGGTTCGAAGCCCGGAAATCGTGAGCGTTTGTTCCTCCCAGGGATTTATTGACGCGAGAGATTGGCGATCGAGCGAGACGCTCGTGGTGTGTTTGAACAGGGAAGTAATGACGTCGAGAAGTGAGGTGGTGGAGGAAAAATTTAGAGAGTTTGCGGCGTGGTGAAGGTGCGGGTTACTTCGACAAGCCTACGGTCGTGGGTTCGATTCCCACCAGCGGCGAGAGTTGCTGTAGCTCAGCGGCAGAGCAGAGGAAAAAACACCTGTACCGCTGATTCCCGCCGCAAAAGAGACGCCGGGATGGTGCCGAGCAGGGATACTTCTCGCCAAGAAGCGGGGATGAGCCCTCGCAGCCCTGAACAATTATTCCTCCCGGCTTGCAGTTGGCCGGCGCGAATCGCGGACCAGTCGGCGGTTCGCGCCGGGGCACGGGAAAGAGCGGCTGCGATTGCTGGCGAGGAAGAAAAGGCGCCCACCTCGGAAGGCGGCCGCTGCACGGAATTGGTTGCGCGGATGGGTTGCGCGCAAACGAAGGAGTTGGACGTGGTGTAGGGCAGGGTTACTTCGCCTTGGGAGCGGGAGGTGTGGGTTCGATTCCCACTTGGCTGAAACTGGCCAGTAGCTCAACGGATAGAGCGCCTAATGTTCCCTGACCGGATGTTCCCGTCCAGCAGTTTTTCCGGAGTAACGAAAGGAGAACGATGATGAAGAATGGAACGCGGCTTGTGGTTTTTGTCAATGAATCCTTGAACGGTTTGGAGCTTAGCTCCGAAGCGTGAACATATTCCGACTGCAAGAGGCAGTCTTAGAAAGGAAAAAGCAGTGGGCAGTGATTTGAACCGTTACTTTTCCCAGATGGGCGCGCGTGTGAAAGTTTTGGAAGGCCTTGCGCCGGTTCACCGCTGGAGAATGGCCCGGACTCCCGAAGATGCGCAACGCATTAGTCTCGACATCGGTCGAGACAAGCGCGGCGAATACTTTGAGATTCGGACTGCTCCAGGCGGCGAACAAGAGATTGTCGTTCTGAACGTCCAGCCTCGGGAAAAGCATCTGCTTCTACTCAGCCGGCAGTTCGGCGAGCGGGGGCAGGTTCTGGCCAAGCAGAAGTTTCTTTGTGGGCACGATGAGCGGCATTGGTTCGTAGCAGCGATTCCGGAAAATGAACCAGTGAGCACCGTTGCGGACGCAAAGATCGCGCTGAAGCCGGAAGGTGTCAAGACGCGAGAAGGTGTGATGGCAGTATCGCGTAGAGCGAGCTTCCGTCGCCGGAACGCGGCGTTCATCCGCCAAGGGGAATGGTTTTTTGTTCCCGCGGCGCTGACCGCCAATCCGTTGCTCGTTCTAAAGGACGAGCCGCTCTCGCGCGGGAACGGCGGAAAGCCACACTGGGCCGAAGAGTGCTATCGGTCCGGCGGGCAAACCGTCTACGTCTCGGCAAGACATCCGACAGGATTGACTGCCGAGGAGTACCAGCAGCTGACGGCGAGCGAACGCAATCAAGGCTTCCAGGTGATGAAGCGTGATGCGGCGGTCTACGTGCGCGGAAGAATTTCGCATTCCGATCACGCGACGGTAACGCTCAAGGGCTGGCATCAGGTGCTCATGAACACCGAGAACCGCTCGAGCGCGATGCGTTTTGTAGCGTTTCTCGATTAACAGCCGGAGCTTTGTGCTTCGGAGAAGGGATCCGGAGTACAAGGCTTGGGGAGAAAGGAGGAAGAGGACGATGGCGAAGATGAATGTGTGGAGAAAGATGTTTCCGGTGCGGACGCACGAAGGAGCGGTGGCGCAGAAGGTCGACGCGAAGCGCGAACTTCGGCGCACGGTGATGACCTGCCTGCTCTGGGAAGACACGTTTTACGAGAAGGGCAACGACATTGCGAAGCGGATCGCGGAACTCGTGGCGCAGAACAAGCCGGAAGTTGTGGCCGCTGTGGCGCGCGAGGCTCGCGAGAAAATGCAGCTTCGCCATGCGCCGCTCTTCCTCACGCGCGAACTGGCCCGGCGCAAGGGAGCCGGGCCGCTCGTGGCGGAAACGATCGAGGGCGTGATCCAGCGTGCCGACGAACTCGGCGAGTTCCTGGCGCTCTACTGGAAGGAGAAGAAGCAGCCGCTCTCCGCGGGAGTGAAGCGCGGGCTGGCGCGGGCGTTCACGAAGTTCGACGCCTACCAGCTTGCGAAGTACGACCGCGAAGCGGTTGTCAAGCTGCGTGACGTGCTGTTCCTGTGCCACGCGAAGCCGAAGGACGCAGCGCAGGCAGACGTTTGGAAAAAGCTCGTTGAGAACACGCTCGAGCCTCCCGATACCTGGGAGGTTGCTCTGTCCGCAGGGAAGGACAAGCGCGAGAATTTCGAACGGTTGCTGCGCGAGGGGAAGCTGGGCGGAATGGCCGTCCTGCGGAACCTGCGCTTGATGCTGGCATCGGGTGTCGATCCGAAGCTCGTTCGCGAGCGGCTCGATAAGGGCGTGGCGCGCGCGCTGCCGTTCCGGTTCGTGACGGCGGCACGGCACGCTCCCAAGCTCGAAGACGCCCTCGAGAACGCCATGCTCAAGGGCATCGCCGGACTCGAGAAGCTTGCGGGATCGACCGGACTCGTCGTGGACGTTTCCGGCTCGATGGACGGCACGCTTTCGAAGAAGGGCGAAACCACGCGCATGGACGCGGCGGCGGGGCTGGCGATTCTGCTTCGCGAGAAGGCCGAGGAGTTTTCGGTCGCGGCTTTCTCGGATGCGTGTGTCGAACTGCCTCCGCGGCGGGGGTTCGCGCTGCGCGATGCCATCGTGGGCTCCCAGGCGCACGGAGGGACCTACCTCAAGCGCGCGCTGGAGCAGCTGCACGACAAGCGGGAGTGGCGAGAGCTCGAGCGGCTGATCGTTGTTACCGACGAGCAGTCGCACGACGGCAACCGCGCCGCTTGGACACCGCGCGCGTACGTGGTGAACGTAGCTCCGTACAAGCACGGGATCAGCTACGGCAACGGCTGGACGCACATCGACGGATGGTCGGAGCGCATCGTGGATTACATCGCCGCGACGGAGACAGAAGCCGCCGCATAAAGCGATAGGCAATCCAAAACAACAAAGGCAACGCAACCGGCGCGGCGAGGAAACTCGCCGCGCCATTTATTTTTGCTGAATCGAGCGTTGCCCGATGCGATAAAAAACGCAGCTTGAGAGGAAGCTTGCGGGAGGAGAGTACCGTACAGACGTTTTACGAACGCACGGGAAAACTTGGCCGTGGTTCAGGCCGGCGCGGACATGGACCCAAGAAAATCCGCGTTGGCCTTGGTTTTCGTCAGACGGCTAATGAGCAATTCCATGGCCTCGACGGTGGAAAGAGGGCTTAGTACTTTTCGTAGTACCCACACACGGCTGAGTTCTTCTGGCGGCAGCAGCAGCTCGTCCTTACGTGTGCCGGAGCGCTGAATGTCGATCGCGGGAAAGACTCGCTTGTCGGAGAGCCGGCGGTCCAGGTTGATTTCCATGTTGCCGGTGCCCTTGAACTCCTCGAAAATCACGTCGTCCATGCGGCTGCCGGTATCGATGAGCGCCGTGGCGATGATGGTGAGCGAGCCGCCTTCTTCCACGTGGCGCGCGGCGGCGAAGAATCGGCGCGGGCGCTGCAGGGCGTTGGCGTCGATACCGCCGGAGAGAACCTTGCCGGAGGGCGGTGTGACGGCGTTATAAGCGCGAGCGAGACGCGTGACGGAATCGAGCAGCACGACCACGTCGCGCTTGTGCTCGACGAGGCGCTTGGCTTTTTCGAGAACCATTTCTGCAACTTGAATGTGGCGCTGAGGCGGTTCGTCGAAGGTCGAGCTGATGACTTCGCCCTTTACCGTGCGCTGCATGTCCGTGACTTCTTCCGGCCGCTCGTCGATCAGCAGCACGATCAGCGCGACTTCCGGATGATTCACAGTGATGGAGTTGGCGATGGACTGCAACATCATGGTTTTGCCGGTGCGTGGCGGCGCGACGATGAGGCCGCGCTGGCCTTTGCCAACAGGGCAGAGAAGATCCAGCACGCGCCCGGTCATGTTTTCCTTCACCGTTTCCATCTTGAGCCGCCCCTGCGGATAGAGCGGCGTCAGGTTATCGAAGAAGATTTTGTTGCGCGCGACCTCGGGATCTTCGAAATTGACGGCCTCGACTTTAATCAGCGCGAAATAGCGCTCGCCATCTTTCGGCGGACGAACTTGCCCGGAGACCGTGTCGCCGGTGCGGAGATCGAATTTGCGAATCTGCGACGGGGAGACGTAAATGTCGTCGGGGCCGGGGAGGTAGTTGTACTCCGGAGCGCGCAAAAAACCGAAACCGTCGGGGAGGCATTCGAGCACCCCTTCGGAAAAGATCAGACCGTTCTTTTCCGTTTGCGCGCGGAGAATCTGGAAGATCAACTCCTGCTTGCGCATGCCACTGGCGCCGGGAATGTTGAGTTCCTTGGCGATCTTGGCGAGATCGGTGATGTTCTTTTCCTTCAGCTCGGCAAGGCTAATGCTCATCTGATTGTTTCCTTCAACGCTTGTTTCTTTCATATGTCCTTAGCTTTGATGGTGAAAAATTGGCCTTCTTCTTTGTGCGACCGCGAAGCGGTCGCACGAGAATCCAGGTTGTTTAGGGGTGATGCTCCGCACTGGCGGTTGAGCGTTCCGGGGTGGCACTGACCGAAGACGCGAAAACCATCCAAGTTGGGTAAACCAGAATTTTTGCCAGCGGCGGCAGCGCCGGGCTCCTGCAAACTGGCGGCAGCCCGCGGGGCGAGCCGGGCCCAAACTGCGCTGCTTAGTTGGTCAAACTCTTGTCTTTCTCGGCGCCGGCAACGAACGGCTCTGTGACAGGCGCAACCGCGGCATGCTCGATCGGCACGATGGGCCGTTCCAGCGCAACCTGCAGTACTTCATCCATGGTCTCTACAAATTTTACCGTGAGACTGGAGAGGATGTCCTGGGGAATGTCTGCCAGGTCTTTCTCATTGTCCTTCGAAAGCAGCACGGTACGCAAGCCCATTCGATGGGCGGCCAGCAATTTTTCCTTGACGCCCCCGATAGGCAGGACCTTACCGCGCAGCGTGATTTCGCCGGTCATGGTGACATCGCGGCACACGGGAATCTTCGTCAGCGCGCTCACGATGGACGTGCAGATCGTGATGCCGGCGGAAGGGCCATCCTTGGGGATAGCGCCTTCAGGCACGTGCACGTGAATGTCGATGTTGCGGTAAAAATCCTTGGCCAAACCGAATTGCGCGGAGCGGGACCGTACATAGCTCATGGCTGCTTGCGCGGATTCCTGCATGACGTCGCCGAGTTTTCCGGTGAGCGTCAGCCGGCCTTTTCCTTCCATGATCGTCGCTTCGGTGGAGAGCACCGTGCCGCCCACTTCGGTCCAGGCGAGGCCGGTGGTCAGCCCGATTTCGTTGTGTTTCTCGAGCCAGAATTCGCGGAACTTAAGAACGCCGAGAAAATCGTTGACGTTCGCGGGGGCGATTTGGGCGTTCACGGCTGGGCCTTCGGTTACCACCTTGCGCGCCATCTTGCGGGAAATATTCTGAATCTCGCGTTCCAGGCTGCGCACGCCGGCTTCCTGCGTGTAGTGGCGAATGATGTGCAGCAGGCCTTCGTCGGTAAACGACAGATTCTTTTCCTCGAGGCCCGTGGCTTCGCGCTGCCGCTTCACCAGGAAGCGCTTGGCAATCTCGAGCTTCTCCTGCTCCGTGTAGCCGGGGATGCGCAGAACTTCCATGCGGTCCTGCAACGGCTGCGGAATGGTGTGCAGCACGTTGGCGGTGCAGACGAACATCACTTTCGAAAGGTCGTACTCGACGTCCAGGTAATGATCCGTGAAAGCGTGGTTGAGTTCCGGATCGAGGACTTCCATCAGCGCCGCCGAAGGATCCCCACGGAAATCCATGGACATTTTGTCGACTTCATCCAGCACGAAGATGGGATTGACTGTGCCGGCCTTCTTCATCATCTGGATGATCTGGCCGGGCAGGGCGCCGATATAGGTTCGGCGATGGCCGCGAATTTCCGCTTCATCGCGCACGCCGCCAAGCGAAACGCGGACGAACTTGCGGCCCGTGGCGTGGCCGATGGACATGGCCAGTGAAGTTTTGCCTACGCCTGGAGGCCCAACGAAGCACAGAATCGAGCCTTTGGGATTTTTCACCAGTTGGCGCACGGCCAAAAATTCGAGGATGCGTTCCTTGACCTTGTCGAGGCCGTAGTGCTCATCGTTGAGAATCTTTTCGGCGGCAAGGATGTCGCGAATTTCCTTGGACTTTTTCTTCCAGGGCACGGCCAGCAGCCAATCGAGGTAGTTGCGGCTGACGGTCGATTCCGCGGACATCGGCGGCATGAGTTCCAGCCGCTTCAGCTCCTGAATGGCTTTTTCGTGGACTTCCTTGGACATGCCGGCCGTGTCGATCTTTTTCTTCAGCTCGTCGATCTCGCTCTTTTCGCCCCGGCCCAATTCTTTCTGAATCGCTTTGAGTTTTTCGTTCAGGTAGTACTCTTTTTGCGCGCGCTCCATTTGGCGCTTCACGCGCGTGTTGATGTTGCGATCGACGTTCAGCTTCTCGAGCTCAATTTCCAGTATGTCGCCGATGCGGTTCAGCCGTTCGATGGGGTCGGCGGTCTCCAGCAGGTCCTGCTTTTCGTCCACTGGGAGCTGGAGATTGGCCGCAATGGTGTCCGACAAGCGTGCCGGATCATCCACGCGCGCTGCAGCAATCATCGTGTCGTAATTCAGGCTCTGAGAAAGCTTGATGAACTGTTCGTAGAGCCCGGTGATCTTCTGCACGGTCTGCTCGACCTGCGGAGAAGGCTCCACGCGGGCATTCAGCAGGCGCACCGTGGCGCGGAAAAAGCCGTCTTCCGTAGCGATGGAAACCGCGCGGGCGCGTTCCACGCCTTCGACCAGAACTTTGATATTCCCGTCCGGAAGCTTTACGCTCTGCACGATATTCGCGAGCGTGCCAACGGCGTAAATTTCCTCAGGCTTGGGATCGTCGATGGAAGCGTCATGCTGCGTGGACAGAAAAATCTTCTTGTCGCCGGCGAGCGCTTCTTCGAGCGCGCGGACACTGGCTTCCCGGCCGACGATAAACGGCGTCATCTGCTGCGGGAAGATGACCATGTCGCGCACCGGCATCATCGGCACGCGTTTCAATTCCTGTTTTTCTCGGTTAAACATGGGGCCCCTGAATTTCACGCGTGGCCAGGATCAGCCGCGCCCTCAGAACCAAATTCGAATCGGCCTATCCGGCCTTTTCCAGCAAACTCCAATTGATCTCGCGGGTGCGGACCATGTCCGCGGTCACCACGAAGTCGCGCACCTTCCGCTGCATCGGGAGGTGATACATCAGTTCCAGCATGAGGTCTTCGAGAATCATACGCAAGCCGCGCGCGCCGACCTTGCGCTGCATCGCCAACTCCGCGACCGTCTCCAGGGCATCATCGGTAAAGCGCAGACGCACGTTTTCGAATTCGAATAGCCGCTGGTATTGCTTGAGCAAGGCGTTCTTCGGCTCGGTCAGAATCTTGACGAGCGCCGCCTTGTCCAGATCGTTCATCACGCCGGCGACGGGCAAGCGGCCGACAAATTCCGGAATCAGCCCGTAACGGATCAAATCGCCCGGCTGTACTTGCTCCAGCAGTTCGGTGTTGCGGCGTTGCGGCGTGGTCGGTACGGCGTCGGTGTGGAAGCCGAGCGAACGGCGCCCGGCGCGCTTTTCGATGATTTTCTCGAGGCCGACGAACGCTCCTCCGCAAATAAAGAGAATGTTGGTCGTATCCACGGGCGTAAATTCCTGGTGCGGATGCTTGCGCCCGCCTTGCGGCGGCACGTTGGCCACGGTGCCTTCGAGAATCTTTAGCAGGGCTTGCTGCACGCCTTCGCCGCTGACATCGCGCGTAATAGATGGGTTCTCATCCTTCTTGGCGATCTTGTCGATCTCGTCGATATAGATGATGCCTTGCTGCGCTTTCTGAACGTCGCCATCGGCGGCTTGCAGCAGCTTCAAAATAATGTTCTCGACGTCTTCGCCGACGTAGCCCGCTTCGGTCAGGGTGGTGGCATCGACGATGGCGAACGGCACATCCAGCATGCGTGAAAGCGTTTGCGCCAAAAGCGTCTTGCCGGTGCCGGTCGGGCCGATCAGCAGAATATTCGACTTGCTCAGCTCGATATCGCCGGGCTGCTTGTTCAGGAAAATCCGTTTGTAGTGATTGTAGACGGCCACTGCCAGCTTCTTTTTCGTGCGGTCCTGCCCGATGACGTAGCCATCCAGAAATTGCTTGATCTCCGGGGGGCGCGGCAGACGCTTGGCCGGGGCCGTGGCCTGTTCGCGCTTCTCGTCCTCGAGAATCGTCTGGCACACGCCCACGCACTCGTTGCAGATATACGCGCGCGGGTAGTCCGAAGGCGAACTGATCAGCTTTTCGACCTGTTCCTGCGTCTTGTGGCAGAAGGAACAGCGCAGCGGCTCGTCTGGGTTGAATTTTTTCACTGGTGTGAAGGCCTCGTCTCCGCTGGGCTTCGACGGAGTCTCTAATCACTATTCTAGGCCGATTTTTCTCCTGAGCGAAAGAGAAACTCGAAAGGATACTACCTTTTTGGAACTGCCATTTCGGACCCTAAAGCCTAACACCGGCACCCCCTGAGGCGCCGCAAATCTATCGATGCTTGAAAATGATCTCGTCGATCATGCCATATTCTTTGGCTTGCGCCGGATTCATGATGTAGTCGCGCTCGACATCCTTTTCGATGCGGTCCACGGGCTGTCCGCTATGTTTCGCGAGAATCTCATTAATGACCGTGCGCATGCGAAGGATTTCTTTCGCGTGCAGGTCGATGTCGGTGGCTTGGCCGCCGAGGCCGGACATCCACGGCTGATGGATAAGGATGCGCGCATTAGGCAGTGCAAAGCGCTTCTTGGGAGCGCCGCCGGCAAGCAGCACAGCGGCGATCGACGCTGCCTGGCCAACGCACGTGGTCACCACGTCGGGCTTCACAAACTGCATGGTGTCGTAAATGGCGAAACCCGCTGTGATCGAGCCGCCCGGCGAATTGATATACAGCTGGATGTCGCGCTCGGGATCTTCCGCTTGCAGGAAGAGCATTTGGGCGGTGGCCAGATTGGCGACATGGTCGTCAATCGGCGTGCCAATAAAGATGATGTGCTCTTTCAGCAGCCGGGAATAAATGTCGTAGGCGCGTTCGCCGCGGCTGGTCTGTTCCACCACCATGGGTACAAGCGTCGTCGCGCGATAGTCGGGTTCTTCGAAGTTTTTCATTGAGTTAGATATTTGGGCGCGCAGGAGGCCGGGACCGCGTCACTTGGTTTCTGCTGCTTTTGCTGCGGCGACGGTACGAATCCGGGAGTTCTGCGCGAGCCAGTCGAGAGTTTTGTCACTCCGCAGCTTCGACTTCATCCTATCGAGCGTTCCCTGCTTTGTCAAACGAGCCTCCAAAGCCGCCGCCGATTCGCCACTATGGCTGGCCATGTGTTCCAGCTCGTGCTGCACTTCTTCGTTGGTAACGTCGATCTCTTCCTTTGTGGCGATGCGATCGATGATCAGCTCGGCTTTGACGTCATCGGTGGCGCGCTCCTGCTGGCGCTTGCGCAGCGTCACCCAGTCCAGGTTCACTTGGCGTGGGTCTACGCCTTGCTGGGCCAACGAGCGCACTACACGCTCCAACCGCACATCCATTTGATGCTCGACCAGCGCTTCGGGCACAGGAAAATCGTGCAGCTTGACGATTTCGGCCAGCACCTTCTCGCGCAACAAATCCTTGTGTTTGTGGTCGCGCTGGTGTTCCAGGTTTTCGCGCACCTTGGTCTTCAGTTCCTCGAGCGTCGTGGCGTCGCTGACGTCCTTGGCGAATTCGTCGTTCAGTTCTGGCAGCTTCTTGGTCTTGATGCCCAGGACTTCGACCGCATAGTGAAAAGTCTTGCCCGCCAGCTTGGCGTCGGGATAGTCGGCGGGATACGGCACGTCAAAATTCTTGTGATCCCCGATGTTCGCGCCGCGCAGATTCTCGTTGAACGGCTCCATGGTTTCTTCGGCGCCGATGTGGCAGAGCACGCTGTCGGCCTGCAACGGATCGCCCCCGCCCTCGGGCGTGCCATGCAGCTTGAGCTGCACAAAGTCACCGTTCTCGACGGCGCGTCCCTCGACCGGGGCAAAAGCCGCGGCGCGCTCGCGCATCTCTTCGAGCGCCTTTGTCACGTCCTCGTCGGTCAGGTCCATCGCGGGCATTTCAAATTCAAGATCCTTGTAATTACTCAGTTCGAATTCCGGAAGCACTTCGAAGACGGCGCGAAATTTCAGCGGCTGTCCTTCCGTGAAATCCAGTTTGTCCACTTGCGGCTGCGAGACGGGCGTCAGCTTTTGCTCGGCAACGGCTTTTTCCACGCGCTCCGGCACCAGCGACTGCAGCACTTCACCCTTGATATCGTCCGCGAATTTGCGGCGAATCAGCGTAATGGGAGCCTTGCCCGGGCGGAATCCGGGCACGCGCGCGACTTTGGCGAACTCCTTCGCCACTTTCTCGATGGCTTTCGTTACTTCTTCCGCGGGAATCTCCAGGTCGAGTTCGCGGCGGCAGGTTGCTTCGGCCATACAACAGTCCTCTTTCTTCTTAGCGCATCAATTTGGAAAGCGTCCCTCGGCGTCCTGGACGCAGCCACAAACCACGGCCCTCGTAGTAAGCGTTTTCAGGTGAGGCCCGACGGGAGAGAATTCACCCTGTATTTCGAACTATTAGTATAGGCGACGTGTCAGACACCGTCAATTGAAGTGCCGGGTCCACCGCTGGAGTCGGGTAAAATGCTTTCGCACGCAGGAGACTTTCATTGAAGAATACCGCGATACTTTTGGTGCAGTGCCCGGACCGCAGAGGGCTGGACGCGGTCATCACGGACTTTATTTATAACCACGACGGTAACATTTTGCGTTTCGAACAGCACCAGGCGGGGGAAGAGCGCTTTTATCTGGGGCGGATAGAGTGGGATCTCACTGGCTTCCAGCTTGATACGAAAGAGTTTGCGGCGAAATTCGCGCCCATTGCCGAAAAGTTTTCGATGCAGTGGCGCATGGCCATATCAAGCTACCGCTCACGCGTGGCCATTTTTGTTTCCAAGTACGATCACTGCCTTGTGGACCTTCTCTACCGCCAGCGCAACGGCGAACTCGCTTGCGAGATTCCGCTAATCATTAGCAATCATCCGGACGCACAAAGGCATGCCGATTTCCACGCTATTCCCTATCACATTATTCCGGTGACCAGAGAGAACAAGCCGGAGGCCGAAGCTCAGGAGCGTGAACTCCTGCAGCACCACAAGATCGATTTGATTGTCCTCGCGCGATACATGCAGGTGCTTTCTCCCGAATTTATCCGCTATTACCCACAGCAGATCATCAACATTCATCACTCGTTTTTGCCGGCCTTTATTGGCGCGAAGCCCCATTTGCAGGCTTACGATCGGGGAGTAAAGCTGATCGGCGCAACCGCGCACTACGTCACGGAAGTGCTCGACGACGGCCCCATTATCGAACAGGGAGTGGCGCGTATTTCTCACCGCGATGCGCTGGAAGACCTGGTCGAAAAAGGCCGCGACACGGAAAAGGTGGTGCTCTCCCGCGCTGTTCGATGGCACATCGAGAACCGCATCCTTCTTTATGGCAACAAGACAGTTATTTTTGAATGACGATGTAAGAGTTTGCGGCCATCAGGCCTTCGAGCAGGAAAGTCGATTCAATCCGCTGCGGCCGTATGGGTTAAGCCGCGCGTCAGATCGGCGTGGAGCAAGCGGTGGAAAAGATGCTCGCCGGCCTCGCGGCGCACGGAGAGGCGGCCAGCCACATACGCGCGCGACCCGAGACCGCGCTGCACGGAATCGCAAATGGCCATGTCTTCGTCTTGCACTCTTTCACTCACTTTGATGCTCGCTTGATTCCGCTTCAGGGCCTTCTTTCCGATGTCCGCGAAGTAATAATCAAAAATCACGGCGCATTTGTCCATGCCTATCGGAAGAACCAGATTTGTGTCCATCACGCCTTCGTAGGCGTTGATCATGAAATTTGGATATATCCAGAGATAGAACGCCCGGCCCTGCCGCGCGGCGGCCACACCTTTTTCCGATTTGGATTTCGCAGAAAGCGGGCTGGACTGTAAGCAAGCGCGCTCAAAGATTTCAATCGTGTATTTCGTGTATTCGATCACGCTGCTCAACCCTTTGTGTGCGTGGGGAATGTGGTAGCCGCCGTCGAGATAATTGTCCACGTAGACTTTCCAGTTGCAGTGCAGCGTGTACACGCGGCGGTCGAAATATTTCAATTTCTTCGTTAGCTCGAGCGGCGCGACAATTCCCGAAACCGCGCCAAGAAAATCCCGCAGCGGCGCCGCCTGCCCATCCAGGTTCACGTAAACGAAATTCTCCCAGGTGTCTGCCTGTACCGGCACCAGGCCGTTCTTCGCGCGATCAAAATTGCACACCCCTTCAAACTCGACCATGCCCTTCAGCGCGCCGTCGATTCCATAGGTCCAGCCGTGATACGGGCAGCGGAACTGCTTCGCACACCCTTGCGCCTCCGTCACCACCGCCGCGGCATGGTGCCGGCAAACGTTGTAGAAAGCGCGCAATTTGCCGTCATCGCCCCGCGCCACGACGAGGGGTTCTCCAGCCAGGTCCGCCGTGAAGAAACTTCCCGTTTCACGCACCTGATCCGCGCGCCCCACCACCTGCCATGTTTTTGCGAACACGCTTTGCTGTTCGAGTTCGCTGATCCGCGCATCGAAATACCAGGGCGAAGGGATCGTCCACGCGCGCTCAAGCGGATCAGTGGGATTATATAAATTCAGTAGGTCGCGAATGTTGCGTTCCACAGGCTGCTCCTGAAGCCATGGTCCCGTAAGCGAACGGCCAAAAGAACCTAAGAGATTGTTCTTGGTGCGGAAGGAGGGATTTGAACCCCCACGGCCTTTCGGCCACAAGATCCTAAGTCTTGCGCGTCTGCCAGTTCCGCCACTCCCGCAGTGGTTCTCTCATTATACTGGCCGACCTTAACGCTAATCCACACTGATTCGCTCTTTCAAGGGGCTACGCAATTTCTGGCGTGCGACGCCTGTCTGGCGCATAATACAAGCGTCTTACGAGACTTCTTCGGCACGCCGCCGCCGAACACCGGCGCCTCCCCGGCAGGCGTTCGGGCACCACATGGCTCATTGGGACACTGGGATGATCATCCAGGAGCAAGGCGATCAGCTTGTCGTTATCCGGCAGACCGACCATGCCGTTCTGTCGGGTTTTTTCGCGCGCGAATGGGGCAACGACCTTTTTACCCGGCCCGAGCCTTCCGGCTCGTTTCGCCTCGCCGCCGCCGAGCACGACAATGGCTGGAGCGAATGGGAACTGCAACCGAAAATCGATCTCGCTACATTTTCTCCCTACACCTTCATGTCCATTCCCACGGAAGAGCACATCGCTTTGTACCAACGCGGCCTCGAGCGCCTCATCAAAGCGGACCACTATGCCGCGCTTCTCGTGAGCATGCATTGCGCCAGCCTCTATGACCGCTCGCACGCCACGCTGCCAGGTTTCTCCGCCAAATACGTCAAGGCCAGCGAATCCAATCTCGTCAGCGAATTTGTGCAGCGGCTGCGCCTCCAGCAATTGCGCCTGAAAGTGGATCTCCGTGGGAATGACGCGACCAAGGATTTCGCCGAAGACCATTTGCTCCAGGCCAACTTTCAGCGCTTCGAAGCTCTCGATCGCCTCTCCCTTTACTTTTGCCTCGCTCCCCTCGAAGACTCGACCATCGACTGTGTTCCCGTGGATGACCAGGGCAGCGAAACAGACTGGGACATCCGGCCGCAATCCACCGACACGGTCACTCTGTCTCCCTATCCGTTTCGCAGGGATCCCCTGCAGATCAGCATTATGGCGCGCAGCATCCCCAAACGGCACTACGCCGACGATCTCGACCTTCAAAAGACACTGGCCCGCGCCTCGTACTTTGCCTTGAATTTCACGTTGCGCCCCGGCAGCGCCCGCGCGCTTTCGCGCGCCGCCGGCCTCTGATCAGTTCAATTGCTAGCCTCGCGTTTTCAGGCAACTTTAGCGTCACCCTCGCAGTAGGATTAAACATTGCTTGTCCCACCCGCTTTTGTTACGCTCCGCGCAATCGTAGTCCTAGGGAGGTGTTTCCATGGCCTTTTGCAAAGCATGCGGCACAGAGCTTGGCGGAGCCGCGTTTTGCCCCAAGTGCGGTGCCAGTCAATCTGCGCCGGGCAGCCCGGCCGGCGGATCGGCCGGTGCCGTGGCCGTTTCAACGGCCTCGGCGACCGAGGGTATCCAGGAAAATGTGGCCGGTCTGCTTTGCTACATCTTCGGGTGGCTCTCAGGCCTGATTTTCCTGTTGATTGATAAGCGCTCGTTCGTTCGCTTCCACGGCGCGCAGGCCATTGCGTTCAACATCGCCATCGTGGCCGTGTGGTTTGCGTTTTGGATCGTCGTCCTCATTCTTACTTTTATTACCGCGCTGATGCACATGCCGATCGGCTTTCTCACCATTTTTCTCTGGCCGGTCATCGGCATTGCGATATTTGCCGCCTGGATCTACGTCATGTACAAGGCCTACCAGCACGAAAAGTACAAGCTCCCCATCATCGGCAATATCGTTGAGCGCATGGTCAACTAACTCGCGTCACTCAACTCGACCGCAACGAAGGCCGTCCGTACTTCCCGGACGGCCTTTGTTTTCCCGCTCTTTTTTCGTTCCAGCTTTCCACTTGACTTCTTTTTCACCTGCCTCCACTCTTTAAGGCTTTGTTCGTGCCTGCCCAGGGCACGCGAGAAAGGGAAGGGCTCGCTCTACATTCATGACCCGCGTCCGGCTCTGTTTTCATGATCGTTGCTTCGACGGCACGGCCTCCGCCGCGCTTTTTTACCGTTTCTACCGCGAGCGTTTTGACGCCGCCGCCGATTTCGGCTTTACCGGCATGACCCACCGCGCCACCCAGCCGTGGGAGGGCGGCATCTTTGACGGCGACGAAAATGTGATCGTCGATTTCAAATATTCGAACTCCCCGAAAGTCACCTGGTGGTTCGACCATCATCAGAGCGCTTTCCTCACGCCCGCCGACGCCGAACAATTTCGTTCCCACCCCGGCCCGCGCATGTTCTACGAGCCGGACTACAAGTCCTGCACCAAACTGATCGCCACGGTAGCGCGCGAAAAGTTCGGCTTCGATACCAAACCGCTCGAAGAATTGATTCATTGGGGAGACATCATTGACGGCGCGCAATACCCGACGCCCGAATCCGCCGTTGAACTCGTCAAACCCGCCACGCAATTGGCCTTGGTCATTGAAGCCGCGCCGGAAGATGGCCTTCCCGCTCGCATCATCCCGGAGCTTGCCTATTGCCCCTTGGACGAGATGGTGAAGCTACCCCTGGTCGCCAAACACCTCGGCCCGTTGCTCGAACGCCACCGCAAATCCATCGAGATTCTCCGCGAACGCGCCGAAGCCCGCGATTCCGTGATTTTCTTCGATGTCAGCGATCTCGACCTCGAAGGCTACAATAAATTCATCCCCTATCTGTTGCACCCGGAATGCGTGTATTCCGTCAGCGTGAGCGCTTCCGCGGTTCGCGCCAAAGTCTCGCTCGGCACCAATCCCTGGAATCAGGCCACAGCCGACAAGAACCTTGCTTCGCTGGCCGAAAAATACGGCGGCGGCGGCCATCCCCGCGTTTCCGCCATCTCCTTCGATCCCGGCGAAATCGAGCGCGCCCGCCAAGTCGCCCGCGATCTCGTCGAGACTCTGCGCGGACACTAGCTCTGGCCGCCTGAAGCATAGTTTGCCCGACCTCGCATTTCACTCTTGATTTGTCTTAATTTGCCTCTTGACGGGTGGATACCGCCAGCGTACACTACTCAATAGGTAATCGTGCGGCTCGTGCCGGGTAACGCCAACTCTGCCACATCCCGCAGGTTCTTCGGGATGAATCTCTTGATTGGCGTTTTTTAGTTGGAACCGCCCATTTTTGCCGTAAGTAACTTTAGAATGAACACTTACAGAAAATGCTCTGGTTTGCAGTATTTCCTGCATCCTAAATACCTTTAGAATGAATACCTACAAAAGTGTATCAAAACAAACGACTTGAAGTGTCTTCAGAATGAACACTTATGCAAAATCCAGGGGGAGGGCGTGGGGTACCCATAGTTGGTCCTGACCCCGAAGGTTGAAGACGATCTCGATACCTCGGATTCTATTCCTCCGATTCTTCCGCAGCCCAAGTTCGGCCTGAAGCACGCACCACACCAACTAGTCCCCCTACACCCCTCTTTTATGTAGTGCCTCAGTTTCCGGTTGAGCTGGCAGCGTTAATCAGGAGTTATGCCACATTCTTACTGCGCCATCGCGTCACTGAACCAGACGAAGAGACTCAGAATCGAGATTGCGGCAACATGAATTCGCAGTCTCCCCTTTCCCGAAATTGCAGCTACTAGTCCGAGCAATGCTGTCAAACTGCCGAGCCGTATGCAAAATAACTCAACCGGATGATAGAAGGGATAGCCTCCTGTAAAGGACGCGTGGATAAAGAGGAATGCTGAGAGAACCGTTGAAACCGTCGCAAAAAAAAGTCCTGCAACGGCGGTAGCTGCGCGCCATTTTGGGGTATATCGCTCTGTCGACCTGAGCCACCTGACCCACATCCAAACGACATAGCTCCAAAACAGCAGGGACACGAGCGTGGATATGGGTCTTAAGTACATCCGCATAGCTGAGCAGAGTAGGCGCGTACCACGGAAATGGAAAGAACTAATTCATAAGTCCTGGTAAGTCGGACATGTTGCTCCCAGTACTCCATTCTTTACCGGAAGAATGGAATGACCAATTCCTTGAAACAAACCCAAGCTGCGAACGCAACGAAAAATCCAAGCACGCAGAAAAGTATAATTGTCGAGGCTTTGAATGGTCTCTTGGCAAACGGTTGTAGAAGGGGCTTCGATGCCTCCTCTCGTGCTAACTCCAGTTCAATCTGGTCAAGGTCTGCCTGATTACGTCTATAACGCTCGACTAGTTTTTGCCAGAACGTTTTCACTGTGGAAGCACCACAACTTAATTCTAGTCCCTCGGTCAACTCCCGGTAAGTCGCATTATCGGAAAGTGACCCAATGCCTGCTTCTAGGCGCGTTCGACAAAATCACGCGTGCTGTGTAAAATTCTAAAGTTACGGTGGACCGGTAGCTCAATGGTAGAGCAGTTGACTCTTAATCAACGGGTTGGAGGTTCGAGTCCTCCCCGGTTCACCACTGGTTTTCAAGAGTTTAGCCGTATCCTTTTTCCTTGAAATTACCAAGTGTGCCCAGTTTTGTGCCTCGACGGGCATCCACCTCAATGGGCTGACAGGCTGATCTCCCAGCTCGGGGAAGTGCCTGGCGTAAGGGAGATACTCTTTGATTCGAGGATGATGTGCAGAGGAATAGGTCCGCGATCGCTCCGACCGAGAGGATCGTCTCCAGTGGCATAAGCGGAAATCTGGACCGGCCAGTCGGAATGATTGACCTGTATCTCCAAGGTCATGCCGTTTGAGGTCAGTTGATCGATTCGAGCGCCGTCAAACTCCAATGTCTCCAGATGGCTTTCGCCGCTAGGAATCGCCAGCCAGAGACGGCGAATTTTCAATGGCGTAGCCGCAGTCAGCTTTTCGACTCTGCGCAGACTGTTTCCGTCGAGGGACCAAGTCACCTCGGAGACGAGCCCTGGATCCACCGTTTCACCGGCTTTGGACCCCGGCACCGCCCAATGCTTCCAGACCGCCGTAACGCTCTTTCCATCCGCGGCGGGTTTGATTTCATCCGCGCCGTCCACGGCAGCGATGGTGTGGCCGCCTTCCAGTTCCAGAAAGGGAACGAGGCACGGATAGATTTTCTCCACCGGCACGGCGAAACCAGGAAATCCATGAGGGGCCGGCTCATAGTCGGATGTCGCCGCTTTCGGTCCGGTCACGAACGGCAACGCAAAATGGATATTTCCTTGGCGAACGACCCACACTCCAAGTTTACGGTCTGGTCCGTTTCGGAAGTACACAAAGCGTGTAACGTCGCCCAGAATGAGTTGAGAAGAAAAGCTGCTCACTCCTTCTTTCTCCAGTGTCTTCATGAACGTTTCGTGAGCGCCGGTTACCTTGGCGAGAAACGTCGTGGTTTGCTGCCACTCTCGCTCCCTGGTGATGTAACCGTAGTCGCCTCTTCCGAAAGCGAAGACGGACAGCAAATGCGTTTGATCGTTGAAATCGCTTCGCAGCCACGACCACGCTGCAAAATAAGCGGACGCCAGCTGCGCAAGCGACCCAGGCCGGAATTCCGGGTACTTCCCGAGAAAGGCCGCAATCTCCAGCGTGTCCATGTAACTGATCGCGCCCAGGCTGCGGCCCCAGGGATAACCGTAGCCGTCGGGGGACAGCAAGTCCCACCATAGTTTCATCTGTTCCTTGAGCGACGGCGTGACCGCCTTCATAAGGTCTTCACGGCCAGCGACTTGCGCCGCCACGTAGAGCGCTCTGGCGTATTCATTGGAGTAGCGATCGTAACGGCCCGTCGGCCGCGCATCGTCGGCAAACAGCGCTCCCCCGGTGAATTGTGCCGCCGCCTGATTCAGCAAGTCATCGAGAGAAGCGCGGTCCTTCACCACGCCGAGCTCGTAGTCAATCGCCGCAATCCGCGCCGCCACGCCAAAATAATTCTCAGGGAGATGATCGAGCTTATGCGTCTTCGCATCATAAAAACGGCTGGTGTCCAGCAGTGCCAGATACGCTTCCTTTTGTTCGGAAGACAGCGCCTGCCACAAAGCGTTGCGTGTCAAATCGGTCCCGAAACTTTCCAAAGCCTCCGCGGCATACAGTTGCGCCCAGGTTTTTCCTCCGCGGCTCACCTCAATTTGCGCCATTTTCCCGATCATTTGCAGGACGTCATGCCCCGCAATCGTCTTCGTACCGGCAAATTCGCAATACACGCCGAGCGTTCGCATAAACGTGCCCCAGGAAAATTCTCCCGTCGTCAGCGCACCCACGACGCGCTCAGGTGGCGGGTCCAGCGCCTTGATGTCGGCAACGTGGGCCGTCACCTCTCTCTGGAGAAACGTCCGGATTTGCTGATCGAGCTTGGAAGTACGGATTTGCGGCGGCTCAGGCTTCGTCTGCGCGGATAAATCGCAATTCACGCTCAGAATCCCGGCGAGAATGAGTCCCACCGATCCTGATGCAAGGAGTTTTGTTCTTCGCATCGCACAACCTCTAATCATTCCGGGAAGTCGAAGGGAAGTTCGTCGGGACCTTTTTTCACCAGTTGTGCATCGTGCCGTCGAGCTTGCGATTCACCGGCAAGTACGCCCTGCGATACGGATAACGCCCGGCCAGCTCCTCGTCGATGTCCACGCCAAGCCCCGGTTTGTCGCCCGGGTACATCATTCCGCCGGCGAAAGTGTAGGCATGCGGAAACACACGATCGGTCTCCTCCGTGTGCCGCATGTACTCCTGAATCCCGAAATTGTGGACGCTCAAATCGAAATGCAGCGCCGCCGCCATGCACACGGGACTCAAATCCGTCGCGCCATGCGATCCCGTTCGGATGTGATACATCTCCGCCAGGCTGGCGATCTTGCGCAGATGCGAAATTCCGCCCGCATGCACTACAGTTGTTCGGATGTAGTCGATCAACTGTTCTTGAATCAGCTGCTGGCAATCATGGATGGAGTTAAACACTTCGCCCACGGCCAGAGGCGTGGTCGTATGCTGCCGAATCAGCCGGAAGCTTTCCTGCAATTCCGCGGGTACTGGATCTTCTAGCCAGAACAAATGATAGGGTTCGAGACTCTTTCCCAAACGCGCGGCTTCGATGGGGGTCAAGCGGTGATGCGCGTCGTGGAGCAAATGCAGCTTGGGACCGAATTCGCGCCGCACCCGCTCAAACAAGGACGGCACGAAATCCAGGTACAGCTCCGAGCTCCAAAGATTTTCGGTCGGCGCATCGATTTCCGCGGGCTCGTAATACATCTTTCCGCGGCCCACGCCGTACGTGCTGTTCAGTCCAGGAATGCCGCTCTGCACGCGGATCGCTTTATAGCCGAGAGCAACATATTCAGAGACCGCCTTGACGGTATCTTCGATATCGGCGCCGCTTGCGTGGCCATAGACGAGCACGCCATCGCGCGACGCCCCGCCCAACAATTGATAAACCGGCGCACCCAGGGCCTTGCCCTTGATGTCCCACAAGGCCGTATCCACCGCGGAAATGGCCGCCATGGTTACCGGACCGCGCCGCCAGTACGCTCCTTTATAGAGGTACTGCCAGGTGTCCTCGATGCGCCGCGCGTCGCGTCCGATCAGGATGGGAATCACATGATCCGTCAGGTAGCTCGCGACAGCCATCTCGCGGCCGTTCAACGTGGCATCGCCCAAACCATAGGTGCCGTCTTCGGTCGTAATTTTGAGCGTGACAAAATTGCGGCCAGGGCTGCAAACAATCACTTTGGCGCCGGTAATGCGCATCGCGGAATTATCTCCTTACCGTGGAATTCGAGTCCCCATTGTAGGGGCGCAGCATGCTGCGCCCCAGTTATCGAGTTGTCAGGTTCAATGTGCTTTACTCCTAAAAACCGATCAACGAACGTAGTCTTCTCTCCAGGGCGTAAACACATCCACGACCAGTGAATCCTCGATCGCGGATGCGCCGTGCTCCACGCCGCCGCGCACCACAAACGTGTCGCCCGTCCGCACGTCAAAGGTCGTTCCCTGGCACGAAACCCGGAGATGGCCATGCACGATGTAAACAATCTGGTCGTGCGGGTGGCTGTGCACCGTTCCCGCCCAGCCTTTTGTCATCTCATGCTCGGCAAGAAACAGTTTTTCGTTATACGCCAGCACGCGGCGCTTCAGCCCGCGCTCAGGTTCGGTTTGCTTGCTTTGTTCACGTGGCACAACCACTAAATCCGGAAAAGTCTTTGCTTGCGTTTCCATTCACTCTCTCCAATTCCGTATGCCTGGGCCGCCAGCCCCTTCAGGCGGCGGTTCGATTTCGCGATTCCTTAACCAGTTGGACAAACTGCGAGGCTAATCCTCTGATGAACTCGGCTCGCCGCGCGGTCAGCGCTTCCTTGTGAATCAACTCGCCGCCCACTCCGAGCGCTGCCGCCCCGGCTCGAAGGTATTCCGGCGCGGTCTCCAGATTCACGCCGCCTGTGGGAACCAGCGGCACTTGCGGCAGGGGCCCCTTCAAGGCCTTGATGTAATTCGGGCCTCCCAAATTCCCGCACGGAAAAACTTTTACGAAATCGGCTCCCGATTTCCACGCGGCGATCACTTCCGTTGGTGTGAGCGCCCCGGCCATGATGAGCAAGTTCATTTTTTTTGCCGCGGCCACGGTGGGGGCATCAAAGCCCGGCGTGACCAGGAATTGCGCTCCAGCATCCGCGCATTTGCGCGCCATTTTTCGGTCGAGAACGGTTCCCGCTCCCACGAGCACCTTTGGCAGTTCTTTCACCAATCGCGAAATCACTCCTAGCGCTCCCGGAACCGTCATGGTGATTTCCACAATCGGGATTCCTCCGTCGTGGACGGCCTCCGCCGCGAAGAGCGCCTCTTCCGCGGAAGTGGCGCGGATCACCGGCACGATCCCGACCCGTTCAATTCGTTCACGTACTTCTTGTTTCTTCATGGAAGCACATCCCTCTCCTTCAGCGCGCGATGCGCGCTCCCTTTCCTTTCATCACTTGAAGTACTTCCTCCAGCGTAGCCATGGACGTGTCCCCCGGCGTGGTCATGGCCAAAGCGCCATGCGCGGCTCCGCACTCCACCGCCCACTGTGGATCTTTTCCCGCCAGAAAACCGTAGATCAGTCCCGAAGCGAAGGAGTCGCCGCCGCCTACGCGATCCAGAATCTCTAGATTCTCGCGGTTTGTGGCTTGGAAAAAATTACTGTCGCAATAGCAGATTGCGCCCCAATCATTTTTTGTTGCCGTCGTGGCTTTGCGAAGCGTTGTGGCCACCACTTTGAACGGAAAATCCTTCACCACCGTCCGGATCATCTGCTTGAAACCTTCCGGGTGGAGCGCCGAGAGATTTGCGTCCGTCCCAGGGACTTCATAGCCCAGCGCGGCGGAAAAGTCTTCTTCGTTGCCCAGCATCACGTCGACAAACGGAGCAATCTTGCGATTGACCTCCTGCGCCCGTTTCTTTCCTCCAATGGATTTCCAAAGCGAATCGCGGTAATTCAAGTCATAGGAAACCACCACGCGATGCTTTCGCGCCGCTTGCATGGCCTCCAGCGCGACTTCCGGAGTCGATTCCGACAGCGCGCAAAATATCCCGCCGGTATGAAACCAACGCGCGCCTTGTCTGCCGAAAATCGTCTCCCAATCGATCTCTCCCGGCTTCAGCGCCGCGACCGCCGTGTGCCCCCGGTCCGAACATCCCAGCGCCGCGCGCACTCCGAAACCGCGCTCGGTGAAGTTCAATCCGTTCCGGACGGTCCGGCCCACGCCGTCATACTCCACCCATTTGATCAGCGAAGAATCAACTCCACCCTGGTAAATCAGATCCTGCAAAAGCGAACCTACGGGATTCTTCGCAAACGCGGTGACGACGGCCGTCTCCAGCCCAAAGCAACGTTTTAATCCGCGCGCGACGTTGTACTCCCCGCCGCCTTCACTCACGCGAAACTCCCGCGCCGTCCAGGTCCGGTATTCGCCGGGATCGAAGCGCAGCATCACTTCGCCAAGACTGATTAGATCCCAGCGGCAACCCTCTTTTTTTCTGATCGTGAGTGACATAATTTTCTCAGCGTGCCAGCCAGCCGCCGTCCACGGCTAGAATATGTCCGTGAACATAATCGCTTGCGGAGGAGCACAAGAATAGCGCGGCGCCTGAAATGTCCTCGGGCGCGCCCCACCGGGCCGCCGGAATTCTCTCAAGAATTTGCCTGCTGCGGTCCGGATCATTTCGCAGCGCGGTGGTGTTGTCCGTGGCCATGTAGCCTGGCGCGATCGCGTTCACGTTGATTCCCTTGGAGGCCCACTCGTTCGCAAGCGCTTTCGTTAATTGCGCGAGGCCGCCCTTGGCCGCGGCGTAAGCGGGAACGAGAATTCCTCCCTGGAAAGAGAGCAGGGAAGCAATGTTCAAGATTTTGCCACCGGCATTTCGCTGAAGCATGTGCTGCCCGGCAAGTTGTGACAAGCGAAAAACCGCCGTCAAATTCACGGCGATGAGCTCATCCCAAAATTCCGCGGGATATTCCGCTGCGGGAGCTCTGCGAATCATGCCAGCATTATTCACAAGAATGTCGATGGTGCCAAACTCCGCGATTGTTTTTTGGATGAGCGCGGCGGGCACCTTCGCATCCGCCAAATCTCCGGAAAAGTAAAAGGTCTTGCGGCCAGCGGCGCGAATTTCGTCGCACGCGGAACCTGGATGCGGATCTCGTCCGTGGCAACCCACGTTGGCGCCGGCCTTCGCCAGCGCCACGGCGATGGCAGCGCCCAGCCCGCGGTGCGAGCCCGTCACCAGCGCGTTCTTGCCGTTCAGTTGGAACGCTTCGAGGCCCGTCAAATCACACTCCTCCCATGCGCGCGGGAATAAGCTTCGGACTCAGCACGTGAATGAACAGCAAGGCGACCAGATAGGCGGAGGCCGCGATGAAAAAAGGAACCATGTAGCTGCCGGTCCATTGCAGCACGTGGCCCACGATTTCGGCAATGAGCATTCCGCCGATGGCTCCGGCCATGCCTCCAATTCCGACAACGGATGCGACGGCCCGCGAGGGGAAGAGGTCGGAGGGGAGCGTGAACAGATTTGCGGAAAAGCCTTGATGACCCGCAGCAGCGAGTCCAATCAGGAGTGTCGTGGACCACAATCCGGAAAGGCGGTAGACAATGGCAATCGGCAAGACAATGAGCGCACACAAAAACATCGCCCACTTTCTCGCTGCATTCACGGAGAAACCACGGCGAATCATACTCGAGGAAAGCCATCCGCCGGCGATGCTTCCAACATCGGAAATGACATAAATCACCACGATAGGCAGACCGATTTGCGTCAAGTGCAAACCATGCTGGCGCTGCAAATAATCCGGGATCCAGAAAAGATAGAACCACCAGATGGGGTCGATCATGAATTTTCCCGCCGCAAACGCCCAAGTTTGTTTGTGCGGCAGGAGTTCGGCCCATTTGATTTTCCCTAGAGGCCCTTCCGAATCGCTTTGGATGTAGGCGCGCTCGCTGTTCGTGCAGTAAGAATGTTCTTGCGGTGTGCGGTAGAGCAGAAGCCAGAGAATCAACCAGGCAAAGCCTAGAGCCCCAGTGAGAAGGAAAGCCCACCGCCAACCCCAATGGGCCGCGATCCAAGGCACGAACAGCGGGGTAAGAATTGCGCCAACGTTTGTGCCCGCGTTGAAAATTCCCGTGGCCAGCGCGCGCTCTTTCTTGGGGAACCATTCCGCAACGCTTTTGATGCTCGCGGGGAAAACTCCAGCTTCGCCAAATCCCAAAGCCGACCGGGCAATCACGAAGCCGGTGAGAGAACTCGCGATCGCATGTCCCATGGACGCGAGGCTCCAAAATACCATGGCCAGGGCATAACCAATCCGCGAACCCAAACGGTCGATCATGCGGCCCACAACAATCATGCCCACCGCATAGGCCGCCTGAAAGGCGAATATCAGGTGCCCATAATCGATGTCGTTCCAACCGAGGTCGTGCTGCAGCGGGCCTTTCAGCACGCCGAGCACTTGCCGATCCATGTAGTTTTTGGTTACGCCGAGAAGCAAGAGACCGCAGATGACCCAGCGGAAGCGTCCGGCGAGCAGGCCAAATTTCTGTGTGCCGGAAAGCGTTTCACCTGGCGCTCGAGCGCTTCCGGCAGATCCCGCCTCAGCGATGGCGTTCTCTTCCCGCATCCGTTCCCTTTAGCTCATGGGGATCAATTATTTGCGGCCCACTTCCAGCCCCGAGCCGCCCTGCTGAAATCCCGGTTGAATGTTTACCACACCAAACTGCCGGTCTTCCACCTCGCGATGCGCGGCCATGGCCCACAGAAAAGCGATGCGATGGCCGGGCACGGAGACGTTGGGATGATATCCGGCGGGCATCAGCACGGCATCGCCGTCGCGCACAACGGTCACCAGTTCAGGATACTCGGTGTTCTTGTAAACAAGCTGGATACCATAGGCTGGTTCCGGCATGTCAAAGTAAACATACATCTCTTCGAGCATTTGCGCGTGTTCGTGCGGCGGCCAGCTGGTCCAATTGCCGGGATCGGAATGCGTGAATCCAGCCACCAGGCGGCCTGCTTCGACATTCTTGGCGATCAGCATATTCAACTGCCGCGAAGAACCAGTTCCACCGGCGCTGAACTTCATCCCCGGATCCTGCGACGTTTCCGCGTAGCGCACCAATTTGAGCGGGTACTTGCCTTTCACATCCGAGGAGAATTCCGCCAAATCGACTGCGCCCTTCGTCGAAACCTCGATCGAAGAGTCGCGCGGAATGTAAACTGCATCGTACTGGCCGAGGTCGAAGGACTGCCCGGCGGTCCTGACTGTAGCTTGACCGGACAAGCAGATCAGAGCGGTCTCGCGATCTTCGTTGGCGAAGGACGCCAACGGCGTGGCCGAATTCAGGATGATACGCCCATAAGCCAGATGCTTCATGGAGCTGTTTTGGGGCGTCACGGAAACCTGACGCCCCGTTTTCGCGTTGGTTTTTCGAAACACCATCTGTTCCACCGCAACCGCAGTTGGCGTGCTCATTGACAGCTCCTTCTTAATTGAACCAGAACTCATGAAAACGGCACGAGCGAATACAACGGCAATCCGCCACTTTGCTACGGTCTACATTCAACAATCAACCGCGCAGGGTTTCAAAATGTTAAACGCGCCCCGAGCTGTAACTGGCGCATGGGGTTCGCCGAAGTGATTTGTCCGAATATCGTGGATCCCACCGTGGCGCCATTTCCAGTGGGGTTATTGAGGCTGACGATGTTGAAAACGTTGTAGGCATCGGCGCGAAGCTGGAGATTCATGCCCTCCCGCAAGCGAGCCAAACTGAAGTCGCGGGAGATCGACAGCTCCACGTTCTTAAACGTTGGGCCGCGCAACATGTTCCGGCCAGAGTTACCATCCACGGCGACCCCGTTGACCAGAGCTGCCGCATTCTGTGAGAAGGCGGCGGTATTGAACCACTCCGCAGCGCTGCGGTTACTCAGGACCGGGTTTTGCCCTGGGACCAGTTGGGCGCGTTCCGTCGTACTGTTGCCGGTCAGGTTGGCGTCCTTTCCATCGAGAATCGTAAAGGGGAAGCCGCTATGGATATTGACGATGGTGGAGGCTGACCAGCCGTTCAGGAAGGCGCGCTCGATGGAGTTCTCTCCGTGATAGTAGTTCAACTGCCACACCACGGAAGTCACGAACTGATGTCGGAGATCAAAATCCGCGGGGCCGCGTTCCAAAGCCAGATTGGTCTGGTCCTCGGCACCGCCCTGGGTGGTGTTGTTGTCCAACTGCACGCTGTCAAAGGTGTGGCTGAAGGTGTAAAAACCGTACAGCATCACACCGCGCGTCAAGCGGAGTTGCATGGTGGTCTGCAAACCGTTGTAGGACGCGGTTTGATTGGACTGTGTGAGGAACAGGGTGCCAAACGTACTTCCCGGCGCCTTGCAAGTAGCCACCCCCGGGTTGTTGAGCGGGCGGCGTGCCACGATATTTGCGGTGGCGCTGGTCGCGCAGGCGGGGGCCAGCGGCCCGGTCGCGGGAGCGTTGATGTCTTGTGCGAAGGGCAAATCGTGACTGAAGGTCCCTACGTAGGCCGCCGACACGCTGAACTTCGAAGTGATTTGCCGTTGCACTGATAAATTGGCTTGATAACTGTACGGCCATTGAAAATTCTTCGAGAAGCCAAAGAACGGCCCTCCGGGGACGATGAACTGCGGCGGCGTGAACGGAAATGGATCGGTCCCGCTGATGCCGCTACCGGCGCCCGAGCCGGCGGCACAAACCACCGTCGCGCCGAGCGGAGCGCCGGAGGCATTGTTCGCGACCAGCTTGTTATAGGGACAGGAAAGAGTTGCGCCCTGCGGCACTCCTTTCGTCACCGCCTGCGTGACGTTGGTAAAGGTGTAGCGGACGGCGGAAGGCTCGAAATTGGTTACGGTGTTCCACTCGTTGCCGGAAATGCTGCCGTAAAACACGCCGCCGCCAGCCCGGATGGAAGTCTTGCCGTCACCGAAGGGATCCCAAGCCACACCGACTCTCGGCGAAACATGGTGCAAGCGAGTGGAAAAGATGCCCCGGCCGATGCCTGGATCGCCGGTGAAGAGAGCGCCCAGGGGCGCGTTCGAGAACACCGTGGATTGCACGCCTTGCTGGAAGCTGGTGCCGCGATTCTGGGGATCGGTGGGCGGGGACTGAATGTCCCAGCGGAGGCCAAGGTTGAGAGTCAAGCGCGGGAAGATGCGGAAATTGTCACGTACGAACAAACCCGTGCTCCAACTGTTGGTGTAGCCGGTCACCGGGGCGTCCTGCGATATCGAGGTTGGAAGGCCCAGGACGAAATTGGCGAGGGCAGGAACGGCAAGGCTCACGCCCGACTTAGCATCCTTGATGTTCGTGGCATTGAATCCGAACACTCCGTAGTTGTTCAACAGAGTTTGCTGAATGTCCTTGTCAAGAGTTTCGTCGCCTCCGAAGTCGATGGTGTGACGGCCGTGGACATAGCTAACTTTGTCGCGCACGAAATAGAAGTCTGAGCCGGCCACCGGCCCGGCGATGGCGCTTGCTCCGGTAAAGAAATTGGTTACGGTGATCTGCGGCAGGGAATGAGGCCCCTGGATTGTAAACTCCGAGCCCAGGTCGCCCAGGGATGTTGCTGGCAGGTTCAAGCGTCCGCCAAAATTTCGCGTATAGCCGATCCATGCCTGGTTGATGAGATTCGGGTTGAGGGTCCAAGTGTGACTAAGGTTCAGATTTTGCTGGCGCCAATTGAATTGTTGCACATCCCAGGGAATGTTGCCGTTTGGCTGTCCAGAGGTGGAATTCAGAGGAGGGACCTGGTTGTTTCCCGACGTATAGAAGTAACTTCCGCTGATTCGCTGGTTATGCGTGAGATTATGGTCCACCTTAATGAGAAATTCGTCCGTGTTGTACGGGCTGGAAGGCGTTCCCTGGAAGCCGGTGGCGCCGACGTTGGCCACGGGTATGGTGGGAAAATTGACCGCCGCGTTTGTGGGATTGAGCAGCTTTTGTGCGGTGGGATCCAGAAGCGAGGGACAGATTTTCGTGGGCGAGCCGCAGGTGTACTGGCTCGGCAGGGCCGCGACCACACCGGTAAAGTCGCCGGTGCGCTCTGCCGCGGTCGGAACCGTCGCTCCGGTGAAGAAAAAGCTGCTGATCTGACGCAGGCCCTGGTAGGAAGCGAAGAAGAAGGTCTTGTCCTTTATAATCGCGCCGCCGACCGAGCCGCCAAACTGGTCTCGCCGGAGAGGAGGCGTTGGAAGAACAGAGTTCCAGTTGTTGGCATTGAGGACGTTGTCGCGCCAGTAATCGAATAGCGAACCATGAAGATTGTTGCTACCCGATCTTGTGAGGACGGTGATGACCCCGCCAGACATTTTGCCGTACTCGGCGTCGTAGTTGTTGGTCTCCACGCGGTATTCCTGGATGGCGTCCGGATTCGGAAGAATGTTGCCGGTATTGCGCAACCCGGTCATGTTGATCCCGCCATCGAGGTAATAGCTCACCGAGCCGGCCCCGCCATCCACACCTCCATTGATGAAAGTGCGTTGTTCCGGATATCCGAGGGTGATCACCGGATTGGGCTGGCCGGGGTTAAACGTGCTGTTTTGGACTCCGGGCGTCAGCTCTAACAGTTGGTAAACATTGCGGTTCACGAGTGGCAAATTTTCGATTTCCGAACGCTCGATGGTCCTCCCGATTTCCGGAGTGCTAGTGTTAATGACCGGCACGCTTTCCGTAACCGTGACTATGTCGCTGAGGTTTCCCAATTGCAACACAGCGTCGACGCGGGCGGGAACATCCACTTCCAATACCACACCGTTGCGAACGATTCTCTTGAAGCCTTGTGAGGTGATCTCCACCTTGTAGTTGCCGACGGGAAGCAGATCGATACGGTATTCGCCTTGCTCGTTGGTCCGCGCCGTCCGCGAGAGATTTGTGTCCGTGTTGGTTACGGACACCAGGGCGCCAGCTACCGTCGCGCCAGTGGAGTCCGTTACTTGGCCAAACATCATCGTCGACGTACTCTGCGCGTGCAAAGTACAAGTGATTGTCAATCCCAACAAACCAATGACTACCCCTAGCATTAGTCTGTGTCGCATATCCACCCCTCCTGTTACTACTGCTTGCGGCCCACTTCGAGAAGTTGCCGTGGCTGCATTGCGATTGCGCTCCCCAGAAGCGAACCGCAAACTCGTTCAAAAAGCGTCATCTCATATTGTGAGACTTCATCTCACTCCTTTTGGGTCCCAGAAAAAAGCCCGGCGCTCGCCGGGCAGTACTCTTTTTCCTCTCTCAGCTGGCCGCGACGCGGATTAACTCCGCGGGAATGGCCTGATACCCCAATTCGACAGAAAGGTCACCCGCCGCCTGCAGGAGCGCCCGGCCAACTTCGGGAATCCGCTCCTTGGTCATCCGGAATGCGGGCCCGGAAATGCTCATGGCCGCAACCAGCTTTCCGGAATGCGCGCGCACGGCGGAACCCACGCAGCGAAGGCCCTCTTCCTTTTCCTCATCGTCTATCGCATAGCCACGCGACCGAATGGCTTTTAGCTCGGCTTTCAGGGCGTTTTCTGTCGTGATCGTATTCTTGGTGATGGCCTTTAGCCCCCAGCGGCGCACGATGTTATGCACTTCCGCCTCGGGAAGTTCCGCAAGCATGGCTTTGCCCACCGCCGTGCAATAGGCGGGCGCGCGGCTTCCCACCGTGCACGCGGTGCGCACGCTTTGCTGCGATTCCACTTTCTCCATGTAGAAAACCTGACCCTCGTCGAGGATGCAAAAGAACACCGTCTCGCCAAAGGCCTGTTGCAAACGATTGAGATAAGGCCGCGCGCGGCCGCGCAGATCCAGCCCATCAATCGCTTTGGAGCCCAATTCGAAAAGCCTCAGACCCAGGCGATATCGCCCTGTTTCAGGATGTTTGATCACAAGGCGATGCTGTTCGAGAACCATCATGAGCCGGTGCACGGTGCTCTTGTGCAGCTTCAGGGCCGTGCACAACTCTGCGAGGCTGCAATCGCTCGAGGAGTCAGAGAGTATGGCCAAGGCGGCCAAGGCGCGGTCGAGAACCTGGACCTTATAGGGAGAATTTTTGGTCTTGTATTGTGGCACGAGTGCCATATTATGGAATTACGTTTGGTTGTCAAGAAGAAAAATCGATAATCTGCTTCGAAGGACCGGTTCCGCCTGAAAAGCCTCCGCGAGCGTGGTGTGCGCGGTGTGCCACGTTTGATTCTTTAGGGGGTGCGGATCGCTCTCCGGGGCGCAGCCAGCGCCTCGGTTGACGGATGCGCCAGAGCCGAGCTGCCATTCTGTGTTCGCAACAGGAGGAAAAGTTCTCCCGCCCACAGCAGAATGTCCAGTAAGCGGCCGCGCTGTAGATTGGTCAGGCTTTCGCAGCGAAAGCTGACTTCCAGCGCCTGGCGCGAACATTCTTCAACGAACAGGCGCATTGCCGCAGTATCCGCGGCCTCCGTTCGAAATCTGCGGCCGCGGGGATCAATACGATCGAGATTCTCGTAACAATGAGAAACGAAATGGTTCAAGCACAAATCTTGCTGAGCCAGAGAAGTAACCGCGGCACCTTTACAAGAATCCAGAGCACAGCTCCGATTTCCAGGCATTTTTTCCAGGGCCCCCCAGTTTGTGATTCGAAGCTCATTCCCTGACGCATCCATTCTCGATTCGCTTGCACGGCATCTCGTCGTTCCGGAATTCATTCTCAGACCCTTAAGCTAGCGACATCACAGAGATCTCACTTTCCGATTGCTTCCCCAGTTCGCCGGACGCTTCTTCCTTGCGCGCCATCCACAGGGCGGCCTCCAACGGCACGCGCGCGAACACCGTCCGGGAGCGCAAGCACCGGTCTATATAAGGATTGAGCAGGGCGAGGACCCAGCGGGCATTTTCGTTGCAGCGCGCGGCGCGGTTTGCGCCTGTCCAGAACGTCACCACGGTGATCAGCCGAGCTTCCTGATTGGAAATCATCACCAGGCACCCGGCGTATCCGCCCACCTCACGCAACGAGCCATCGATGGCAGCAGGAATGGCATGTTCCGCTTCTCGAGCCGCTTCCGGCTTGGCAACAAACTCCACGATCAACGCCGTCATAGCTGACGTCGCCTTGGCTGCGCCGACCGTGGAGTCTCCTTTTCTTGGCGGCGCTTCACAAAATGACTTTGCGGCTCGATTTGCCTGACTTACTGCGTGGATCTGACTTGCCACAGTTCCTCCATGGTTTACTTGCCCTTCGTCAATCAAAGGGGGGCGCATCCACACCAGTTGAGGGCGGCGTGGATGCGCATGTGCGAGGCTCGCGGGGGACCGGGGACGTACCCCGCGCTGAGGATCCCGATGCGTTCAGGGCTCCTACAGCGAGGTAGTGTAGAATCGCGCGGTTCCGTTTCAGGAATTTCGAGAAAATCGTGGGGTTCATTGCCCACAGTAATCGGCAAAGCTATACTTCCCAGTACGGAAGACGGGGGATGTGTGGAGCTCTTCACATTCGACAAAGCTTATGTGGAACGTCTGCGGGAGGGGGACGCCCAGACCGAGCAGCATTTCGTCTCGTATTTCAACCAACTGTTGCGTATTAAGCTGCGCGCCCGGATGCTGGCGCCGGAAATCGTCGACGATCTTCGTCAAGAGACCTTTATTCGCGTGATCGCGGCGCTCCGCCATGAAGGAGGAATTCGTCAGCCGGAGCGCTTTGGCGCCTACGTTAACTCCACTTGTAACAACGTTTTACTGGAGTTCTACCGTTCTTCCTCGCGAAGCAAGCCCCTGGATGAGTCGCACACTGAAATTGCCGATAAAGTGCTGGATCTAGAGGGGATGCTGGTAAGTCAGGAGTCCAAAGAGCGTGTACGCGTCATCCTTGGCGAACTTCCGCAGAGGGACGGGGACCTGCTCCGCGCCATCTTCTTAGAAGAAAAGGAGAAAGACGAGGTTTGCCATCAATTTGGCGTCGACCGCGACTATCTACGCGTCTTGCTTCATCGCGCCAAGGACAGGTTTAAGTCTTTATATGAGAAAGGTTTAGGCAATTCGCCGGGCCACGTAACCACCGGAGGGACGGTATGAAACGATTTTCCCCTTTCCTACACTACCCATCGTATGAAAACTATGGACCACGCTGAAGCAACGCGGCTGCAAGCGGCCGAAAAATACGTCCTCGGTGAACTCCCGCAAGCCCTGCGCGAGGAGTACGAAGAGCACTTCTTCGATTGCTCCATCTGCGCACTGGACATCAAGGCTGCCGCCGCTTTCGCCGATACCGCACGTGAAGTCCTCCGCGAACAGCCGCAGCGCGAGCGTTTCCGCGTCAAGGACGCGGCGCCTGTATCGGGTGGATGGTTTGGGTGGTTCCGACCCGCGTTCGCCATGCCTGCTTTTGCAGCGCTCTTGCTTATCGTCGTCTATCAGAGTTTTGTGACGATTCCGCGTATCAAGGAATCCAGTCCGCAAGCGATGGCGCAAGTGTCCAACACCTTTTCCTTATTGCGCGCCAACGCGCGTGGCGCGGAGGGTGTTACTGTCGAGATCCGGCCGGTCGAAGGCATTTCTCTCACCGACATTGATATTCCCCCCAGCCCAAAGTTTGACGGTTATGTTGCGCAGTTGGTTGACGCTTCGGGCATGGCGCTCTTCCAAGCAAGAATTTCCGGCAATCAAGCCAAACGCTCCGTACAGTTTGCCGTGCCTGCTGGCTCTATTCCTCTTCCCGGCGTTTACTCGGTTGTAGTAACCGGCGACCCCGGCGCCAAAGGTCTGGTCATACCCCAGAATGAAGTACTTCGTCTGTCGTTTACCGTTGCATTTCTTCCGTAGATGAATAAGTATCTATCGCCATTTCAACCCACGAGGTGTCCCCGATGTCCCCGAACAGCTCGACAATAAAGCCGCGTTTCTACTTCCACGCTGAGGGCCACGCCCTGAGCGGGCGTTTTGACCGGCCTTTTCAGCACGTAATAGAAGCTCAAGCCACAGCATCTTTGCCCACTATCGGTGGCCACGCCGACGCACAGTCTGAGAAATTCCGGGCTCACCACTTTGCTTCCTACAATTCAGCCCGCACTCACGTATCCGGCAGCCGTCAGGACGAGAGCACCTTCACGACGCAGTCAATAACTTCAGTTGAGGGCCTCAATATTCTAAACGTCTTAACCGCGGATCGTGTAGTTGGCCGGCTCACCTCGGAGCACTCAACCAAAAGCAGAGAAGGCCACATCCTCGCTATCGGAAGCACATTCGAAAACTTGCGGCTCTCGGGCTATTTGGTGAACGTGACGCTTCGCCATGACCTGTTTCTCGAATGCAAAACATACGAGGACCTTAGGAAACAGGTTACAAAAGATGCGAAATCCGGGAAAATGTCCAGCGCAGGTGACGGAGCCGCACTTTGTTCCCTCGTCGAGAAAATCGAAACCGATCTCCCTGGCGCGACGATTCAGGGTCACATCCTGACTGTTCCTCATTTTGGTACCGTCTACTTCGCCGAAGTCCTGGCCGAGCCCGCAACGAAAACCCTGACGATGCTCCGGTTGGAACTTGGGTCCCCGGACTCCGGGACTGTAACGGGAGTGGAAAACAGAATCAACGGCCAGCCCTGGCCATAGGATTCCTGCTCTGCTGGGCACTGTTACTCTTAGCGTCTGGATGCCAGCGCCCTGCCAGATACTCCCCCCAAAAGACCTACGAGGATTCGTGGCTCAAGCTGAAGCGCGGTGACGCCAAAGGTGCTCTCGCAGGCGCGGATGATGGACTTCGCAGGTTCCCCTCCGAGGACAGCGAATGGCACTGGCGGTTCACGGTACTAAAAGCCGAGACTCTTGTCCGCAATCGTTCTAACAAAGAGGCTTTGAATTTGCTTGGGCCGGACTTGCCTCACTCCCTTGACGCCAGCGACGCGGCAATCTGGCGAAAACTTGCTCAGGGGATGGCCAAAGCATTCTCACAACAATTTGGCGCCAGCGAAAGGCTCTTAACGGAAGCGGAAGCACTCGCAAAGGCCAAGCACCCTGAATTGCTCGGGGAAGTCACTCTGCGAGAGGGTACGCTGGCATTTTTACGCGCGGATCCGAACGCCGCAAATTCCGCCTACCACCGTGCGCTCCAGATCTCCCGTGAGCAAAGGGATCCGTTTCTCGAAGCCGCGGCCTTGGGAAGTCTCGGGTTGATAGCTACCACGGAGGAGCACTACGACGAATCTCTTGATTGGAATCGCGCAGCTCTCCAGCTTTCCCAAAGTACGGGCGCACAAATCTCCGCCGCGCGAATTCTCGGAAACATGGGCTGGAGCTATTTCGAACTCGGCGATTACGAAATGGCGCTTTCCTTGTTCGAACGCGCCGCGGCGGCCTTCGGGCAGGCAGGCTTAATTGGTGCCCAAGTTGACTGGCTGACGAATATTGGTGTCACAGATTACTACGTGCACGACTTTCTCAAGGCCGAAAACCAAACTCAGAAAGCCTTAGGCCTGGCGCGCGATCTCGACGAGAAAGTGTCCATTGTAGAGTGTCTGAATAACCTCTCCAATCTGGCCTTGGATAGAGGTCAAATCGATCTGGCAGAGCAGTACGAGCATGATGCTGAGGTCGTCTCTCGTTCCGCCAACGACAGCTCTAGGGTAGTCACATCTCTTCTGATCGCCGGTAAAATCGCGGCTGCCCGAAAACAATATCCGCGCGCCGAAGCCCTCCTGGGTACAGTGATTCGCGGCCAAGCCACGGGCACGGCAACCCGATGGGAAGCGGAGGCGCGCCTAGCGAAGGTCTTCGACGACGAGGGTAACCCGGCGAAAGCGGAGCGCGAATACCGTCGTTCCGTCGAGACGATCGAAGCAGCCCGCCAGTCTGTGGGTCAGGACGAACTACGCCTGACCTTCCTTTCCAGCGCCGTCGAATTCTACGACGACTATGTCGACTTTCTGATTGCTCACGGCAGAGCGGATGCTGCGCTCCAGGTTGCGGAACTCAGTCGGGCGGCGACGCTGGCGGCAGGACTGTTGCAGACGCACGGGCGCAATTCAGTGTTACCCACGCCGCTCACTGCAATGCATCTGGCACGGCACTTGCACTCCACCCTGCTTTTCTATTGGCTTGGTGAGAACCATTCCTATCTCTGGGCCATTACGCGCACAAAAATAGAGATTTTCCAGTTGCCCCCGTCCGGCGATATCGAGCTGCTTGTCAAGTCTTATCGCATGGCGCAGGCGGAAGGTCGTGATGTTTTCACGTCGTCCGATGCTGATGGACAAAAGCTCTACCAATTACTCGTCACACCTGCCCAAAAACTTATTCCCGCGAACTCGCGCGTCATCATCTTGCCAGACGCCGGCCTCTACTCTCTTAACTTTGAGACTCTGATCGTCCCGAGCCCACAGCGGCATTTCTGGATCGAAGATGCCACGATCAGCACGGCGAACTCGCTGACGCTTCTCGGAGCGGCAGCGTCTCGTTCAGTACACGACGAAAAAAACCTTCTGCTGCTCGGAGACACCGTGCAAGCCAGTTCCGAATTTCCTGCCTTGCGCCAGGCTCCGCAAGAAATCAGTCTGCTTGAAAAGTATTTTCCCGAGTCACAGCGCACCGAACTCGTCAAAGAAAAAGCCACCCCTACCGCCTATCTTTCCAGCAACCCCGACCGCTATGCTTATCTCCACTTCGTGACCCATGGCACTGCCAGCCGCACTCGTCCACTCGAATCCTCAGTCGTCCTTAGTCCAGAAGGAGATTCGTACAAGCTCTACGCCCGCGACATCGTCAAGCATAAGCTCAACGCTCAGCTAGTCACCATTTCCGCCTGCAATGGATCCGGCACGCGCGCCTACTCCGGCGAGGGGTTAGTTGGCCTCTCCTGGGCCTTCTTACGAGCCGGCGCTCACAATGTCATCGGCGCCCTCTGGGAAGTCAGCGACGCCTCCACGCCTCAGCTTATGGACACTCTCTACGGTGGCCTGAGCCGCGGCCAGGACCCGGCAACCGCACTCCGTAACGCTAAACTCTCTCTTCTTCATTCCGATAGCCCCTACAAGAAGCCCTATTACTGGGCTCCCTTCCAGCTCTACACAGGTTCTTAATCCCGCTGAGCGTGAGAGGTCTATGAACCCGAGTCTTTTCTTCGGCTTCCGTCACCCAACCGCCCGCGAAACGTTTTCAGGGTTTTCGACACTACTGTATGCCCGGCAGAGTGTTTTTGGAGAATTGCACGACCATGACTGTCGAAGATCCCGAAATCATACCCACTGATTCGAGTTCCGATTCGTCGACTGAAAAGACGGAGTCCAAGCCTCCTGGAACGCGTGTGGAGCCGTGCGAATTTGAGAGCTTGCTGCGCCGCGCCATGGAAATCCTGGATTCGCGTTCGCGCGGCGTCATTCGTCCACGTTCCTAGCCAGAAAGCGATTCCTGGCTTTCGCAAGCAGGCGCTATTGCGCGGAACCTAAGTCCCTATCCGAATCTCGCAGACTCCGGAGAATATCCTCTGTGTGTTCCCCCAGCAGCGGCGGCGGCAAGCGGTAGCTTACGGGCGTGTTCGAAAATTTGATGGGGTTCGCGATACTGCGCACCGTGCCCAGGGCAGGATGCTCGAGCTGCACGATCAAACCGCGCGCCAGAGTTTGCGCATCGCCGACGGCTTCCGGCACGGTGTTGATCGGCGCGGCGGGAATTTCAGCTCGCCGCAATTTCTCGACCCAGGTCGCAGCGGTCTCCTGGTCAAACGCTTGCCGCAGAATTGGAATGAGTGTTTCGCGATTCTTGTTGCGCAGGGCGTTTGTCGAGAATCGCGCATCGCGACCCAAGGTCTCCGATATCCCCAGAAGTTCCGTGAATTTCTTCCACAGCGCTTGCGAGCCCACGGCCACAACGAAAAATCGTCCATCGCTGCCACTAAACATTTGGTACGGCACGACGCTCGGATGCGCGTTTCCCCAGCGTCCGTGCAACGCGCCGGCATTTAAATAGCTGCTCCCGGCATTTCCAAGCAGCGTGAGCTGTGAATCGAACAGCGCCATGTCGATGTACTGGCCGCGCCCAGTTTTTTCGCGCGCGAAAAGCGCCGCGAGAATGCCCATCGCCGCGTACATCCCGCAAGTCATGTCCGCGATGGCGATGGGATAGCGTATGGGGCCGCCGTCAGGCTCGCCGGTGAAGCTCATCACGCCAGCTTCGGCTTGCGCGAGGATGTCGTAGCCGGGCAGCCCCGCCTTTGGCCCGGTGAAACCGTAGCCGCTGATGCTGCAATGGATGAGGCGCGGATAGTTGCGAGTCAGTGTTTCTGGATCGATCCCGCGTTTTCGCAGAGATGCCATCGAGGGCTGATTGCTGATAAAAACGTCTGCGCTCGAAATTAATTTCTGCAGCGCTTCGCTGTCGCGCGGGTCGTCGTAGTTGAGCGTGATGCTTCGTTTGTTGCGGTTCACTGCGAGAAAGTAAGCGGACTCTTTCCCAACGAACGGCGGTCCCCAGGTGCGCGACTGATCGCCCACGCCGGGCCGCTCGACCTTGATCACGTCGGCGCCAAAATCGCCGAGCAGCATCGCGCAGTATGGCCCGGCCATGGCTTCGGTGAGTTCGATCACGCGGATGGATTCGAGAATGTTTTCCACGGCTGGCGATTATAGCTGACAACGACTTGCTCTCTCTCGCCGGTTGCCCGGATGTGGAGCGGCTTAGCAACGCGCAAGAATGAAGCGCATCTTCTAATCCGTGGAAGCAATTTGCCCAATTCGTTTTTTCATCGAATGGCAGCGAAAGTTTTCCACCTGCAACCGCTTGCAAACTCTACTTTTGTGTTGACACTTCTCGGAAGGGAACGTTAGGCTACGCACAATTCGCGCATGGGGGTGAGGTTCTGAGAGAGAGTGCGCTTGATTTTCGTTTGTATAGTGTTGTCCGGAATGCGGTTCCCAGCCGTGTTCCAGGTTTGACGCGAAGTACTGTCCGCACGCGCGCGCCGCGTTTTCGTTCGCTCGCATTTTTGACATCATCGAAGGCCTCGACAAAGTCGAGCCCATCGCCAAAGTTTGCACTGAAGTTCACGGCGAGACGTTTTGCGGCTTTTTGCTGCGCGAATTCAGAGGAAGCTGTAACCGGGGGTTTCTGAAAGGGGTGGTGACAATGAGGAACAAAATATTTTATCTCGTGATGCTAAGCGCGTTCGTACTGTGCCTCTGTCCAACACTCTACGGTCAGGCGAGAGGAAGTTTTTCCGGCACGGTGGTGGACAAATCAGGATCGTTCATCATCGGGGCCAAGGTGACGGCCACGTCGCAAGGCACAGGTGCATCCCGCGAGGCCATCACCGATGACGCGGGCCATTACGTCATCCCTTTGCTGCCGGTATCTATCTACACCCTGCGGGTCGAGTTCCAGGCGTTTAAGACCGTGGAGAGCAAGGATCTCCGTCTGCAAATCGACGAAGCGCGCGAATTGGATTTCACGCTCTCGCCAGCCACCCAGTCCACTGAGGTAGAAGTGTCGGCAGAGGCCGTCGCCGTCGAAACAACCAACCCCTCGCTGGGCCAGGTCATCACCGCGCAGGAAGTTTCCCAGCTTCCCTTGAACGGCCGCGATTTCGTGCAACTCGCCACGCTCACGCCCGGCACCACTCAGGAAACCAACACCGGCAGCTTTTTCAACGGCGGCGGCAGCAGCGAGGTTTCCGCGCGTGGCTCGTTTTCACTTTCTGTTGGCGGCTCGCGTCCGAACAGCACCGATTGGCTCCTCGATGGCGTCGACAACAACGAGCTGACCGCGGGCGGCATCGCCATTCTTTCTTCAATCGACGACATCCAGGAATTCAAGGTCCTGACCTACAACTATTCCGCCGAATATGGCACCCGCGCTGGACCTACCGTTCTGGTCACAAGTAAGTCCGGAACCAACGATTTTCACGGCTCACTTTTCGAGTTTTTCCGCAACACCAACCTCGACGCAAAAAGCTTCTTCGCAACGAAACCCGAGCAATTCAATCTGAATCAGTTTGGCGGCTCCATTGGCGGCCCCATCAAGAAGAACAAGACGTTCTTCTTCGTCGACGGTGAACAAAAATACCAGCGCCACGCCTTTACCTTCACGGGACTCGTGCCAACCGATGCCATGCGCAATGGCGACTTTACGAATAATGCGCTTGGACAACCTAACTCACTCGTGCTAAACAACCCAAACTCCGGCACTCCCTTCCAATGCGACGCCATGGGTAAACCTTTGCCGACGAATGCTAACGGCAAACAAGCACAAGGAACGAACTGCAACAAGATTCCGTCAAGTCTCTTCAGCCCAATCGGCAAGGAGTTGATCGCTTTTTACCCCGAGCCCAATGTCAACAACCTCTCCAGCTTCTTTAACTACGAAAATGAACCCGTCCGCAAATTGGATGAAACAAAATTCGACATTCGGCTGGACCACACTTTCTCCGCGAACGACAACATCTTTGCCCGCTTCAGCTACGATCAAGCTTCTTCCTTCGTGCCGGGTGGCGGCGGCACTGCCATTGGCGATCCCACTAGTTTTGCTGAAGCCAACTTCTTCACCAGCAATCAAGGTATCCTCAACCATGGCCGCAACGTGGCCATCTCCGAGACGCACATCTTCTCGCCTTCTACGGTCAACCAGGTCAGTCTCGGTTACAACCGCATTTTCAACTACATCACTTCGCAGGGCACTGGGAGTTGCGAATCGCAAAAGCTGGCCATTCCCATTCCCGGCGCCAACCTCGACTGTAATGCCCAGAATCAATGCGTACCCACCGGCATAAGTTGCGGCCTGACCATCTCACAGGTTCTCCAGGGTTATTTCTCCATTGGCGACCGCGGCTTCTCGCCTTTCCAGGGTGGAACGAACATCTACTCCGGCAGCGATTCGCTGGACATGATTCGCGGCAAGCACGATATCAAGATCGGCGGAAGCGTCCGCCTCAACCAAATGAACGTGCGAACCAAGGGTTTTCAAGACGGTTTTTGGAGCTTCACCGGCGGATTTACAGGCGATGGTTTGGCCGATTTCCTTCTCGGCGATTCCTCCCTGGCGATTCACGACGCAACATTCAACGGTCCTACGACCGGCCGCCGCTGGAAAATCTTCCGTCCTTTCATTCAGGACGATTGGCGCATCACCAAAGACATCACTCTGAACCTCGGTCTGGCCTACAATTTAACGACGCCCGAATCCGAAGTCCTGAATCGCTGGACGAACTTTAACCTCGTAACTGGCCTGTTTCAGGTCGCCGGACAAGGAGCCGATAAGTACGCAGGCGTCCATTACGACAAGACCGCTTTTGAACCTCGCATCGGCTTAGCTTGGAAACTCTTCGGCAGTGAAAAGACCGTCATTCGCGCCGGTTACGCCATTTATCACGATTCCGCTTATAGCCAGGGCGCACAAGGTCTCTGGCAAAACCCTCCGTTCTACGACGAGTCGGACAATTTTGCCGGGCCTGTAAGTATCGACGCAGGTTTTGCGCCCCCGGCGACACCAGTGGCCAAGAACTTCACCGATTTTACCGGCACCATTTACGGAACACCCGACAACTTCAAGCTTGGCCGGGTCTTTCAGTTCAACGCCAATGTCGAGCGCCAAATTCCTGGTGACATCGTTCTGACCGTCGGTTATGCGGGCTCCCGCTCTTCTCATATTCTGGTTAGTACCAACAACAATTTGAATGTGAACACTCCTAACGCCTGCGCGGGCAGCCCGGTCCTGGCAGATCAGGTACCTGGGTATACCCGCGGATGCGGTTCGGGGGGTACCTTTCTTAATCCGCCGGCACAGTTTGGTGCCTTTCCTTTTTCCCTCATCTTCGCCATCGCCGACCAGGGACAGGCGCATTACAATTCTTTGCAGGTCAAGGCCGAGACCAAGAGCGCCCGACACGGCCTGTATGCTTTGATCAGCTATACCTACTCCCGCAGCTTCGACAACGGCTTCCCTGACGGATTGGGCTCCAACCTTGGCGCGACCTACTTTCCGCTCCCGAATTCCAATAAGCTCGATTGGGCCCTTTCGCAGATCAATGTCAACGATAACTTCACCGCCAGCGTGATCTACGACCTGCCCTTTGGCCACGGCAAGCACTTCGGCTCCAATTGGAACACCGCCATCAACACCTTGCTTGGCGATTGGCAAGTGACCGCCATCGAACACATCAGTTCCGGCTTCCCTGTTTTTATTATCGATAGCGTCGACAATTCCGGTGTCTTCTTTCAGCAGGAAAACAACGGCGTCAACGAGAACCGTCCCAACGAGGTAAGCGACCCCTTCAAGCCAGGCATCGTGCCTGCAAATCCCAATCCCGCGTGCCAAGCCCTGGTGGGCCAGTTGGGTCCCGGTGGGGTTCCAGGCATTGCTCCAGCCAAGCTTTCAAGCTCCGGCCAGTATTTCAACCCCTGCGCTTTTACTCAAGCCGCCCCTGGCCAGCTCGGCGGTGCCAATCGCGCTCCCTTGAGCGGTCCGGGCTTCGTCAACACCGATTTTTCGGCCATCAAGCAGTTCAAGCTGCCTTGGGAGGGCATGGGTTTGAACTTCCGCGCCGAATTCTTCAATCTCTTTAATCATGCGCAATTCGCCACTCCGAACAGCACCGGCAGCCCGGCGATCCCGGATATCGAGGGCCGCGGCTTTGGCGTCGTCAGTGCCACCGTCAACAACCCACGCGT
>Ga0210384_10000444_pt1 | contig 63612 bp, 52 predicted proteins | sample IncBWH2MmetaG_FD_160574 | JGI IMG/M metagenome (GOLD analysis project Ga0210384, IMG submission 160574) | Forest soil microbial communities from Barre Woods Harvard Forest LTER site, Petersham, Massachusetts, United States - Inc-BW-H-2-M | ecosystem: Environmental > Terrestrial > Soil >...
TGCGAAGGCGATTGCGACCTATGATCCCGTATCCGCCAAGATCGATTGGATCATGGGCACCGGCCAGAACCGGACGCACATGCTTTACGTCACTCCGGACGAGAAGCAGGTGTACACAACCAACGTTAGCTCCGCGACAGTCAGCATCTTGGAGAAGGTCACTCTTCCGCCGATGGGACCGCCACCGGGAATGCGGCCGCCTCAGGGCTCCACGCCTCCTCCGCCACCACCGGGAGGGAATCAACCGCGTATGGATTGGAATGAGACGGTGATCGCGGTTGGCAAAGGCGACGAAGGTTTTGACGTATCGCCAGACGGGCGCGAGCTATGGACCGCAAATGCGCAGGAGGGTACGCTCTCAGTAGTCGACCTCACCACACGCACCGTGACGGCTACGCTGGACGCAAAGTCGTTCGGAGCAAACCGGCTGAAGTTCACTCCCGATGGAAAGCTCGTGCTAATTTCAAGCCTGGGCGATGGCGATCTAGCGATCTACGATGCCGTGTCGCGCAAGGAATTCAAACGGGTGAGAATTGGCCACGGAGCGGCGGGCATTCTGATCGATCGGGATGGCAATCGTGCCTTCATCGCCTGTGGGCCTGACAACTACGTCGCTGTAATGGACCTGAAGACCTTAGAGGTCACGAGCCACATTGACGTTGGGGGCGAGCCGGACGGTTTAGCTTGGGCGATCCGGCCGTAACTTAAGTCTGGCCAACTTCCCGGTGGTCGGCGACCTCTTCCACACGCTCACTTGTGCGATGGCCTAATTTCGTCGGTCGGTTTGGCCCGGCCTTTGGGGTTGTGAAGAAACGGCGCGACTATGGGAATCTCGGATGGCATCGCAAGATGAACTCGATCAGCCAAGCATTTGGGACTAGTAAAACGCCGTCGGCACGGATCTATCGCTGGGTCACAGCCTGGCTTTGCGTGAGCGCCGTGATTGCCCTGCTGTTGCTGGCGAATTCGATTCGAGACTACCGATTCGTCTCCCGGGTAATTGCGACTCAGCAGGTCCGCCACCAGATGAGCCAACACGCCGCTGCTCTTGAGCGCCAGTTGCGGCAGGATCCTGGCACGCGGAGTTCCGCCGTGAAATCGGTGATGGAGGCCGGAGGCAACCCAGTGTGGATCGAACTGCGCGGCCCTGACGGCCAGGTGCTAGAGCATGCGGGCGTTCCAGCACAAGAAATATTTTCCGAGGACGACGAACACATTCACGCCCGCAATCATGAGCCACTCTACCGTGTTGTCGCCACAGCGGGCGGCGACGTGGTGGTTGAAGTCTTTGCGATTCGCGCGCCCTCTACAAAAATACCGGCCAATCCATCGCTCCAATCCGGTCCACCCGCACCCATGATGTTGGAAATCGCGACGCCGCTGAACAGCGTCGATCAGTCCAACTTCCTGCCAATCCGCCGGAATCTTTTGATCAACTGTTCTGGCGCCTTAGCTCTGCTAGTAACGGTGGTGGTTGCGGGGCTTGGGTTCCGTTCCTTCGCTCACGGCAAATACCTGGAAGAACAACTCGAGATTGCAGGTCAAGTCCAGTCCGAGCTGTTGCCACCCTTGACGGAGAAATATGTTGGAGTTGATCTCGCGACGGAGTACACACCGGCGGAACAGGTGGGCGGCGATTTCTATGATGTGTTCCGCCTTAAGGACGAAGGAATTGCGCTGGTCATGGGGGATGTCTCGGGCAAAGGAGTACCGGCAGCGCTTCTGATGGGTGTGATCCACGGGGCCGTCCGCTCAAGCCTGTGGTCAGAATCACCCTCGCAGCACGAGTCAGAATCGCAACAACTGAACCGCGTCTTGTGCGAACGGGCTTCGGGGGAGCGATTTGCCAGCATGTTCTGGTGCTATCACGATCCAATTGCTCATACCCTTAGCTATGTGAATGCGGGGCACTGGCCACCGCTTCTCATGCACAAGAACGGGAGCGAGGTTGAGATATCCCGGTTGCACGCGGGAGGCCCGGTGCTTGGGGTTTTACCGGACGCTCGGTATGAACAGGCCAAGCTTCAGGTATCCCCGGGGGATTCTCTCGTAATGTATTCCGATGGATTGATCGAAGCGGTAAATTCACACGACGAGGAATATGGGGAAGGCAGATTGCGTGAATTGCTTGCTACGCTCACCGCGAAAAGCGCGGACGACACTCGGAGAAGCATTCTGGCTTCGTTGGCCGCGTTCACAGGCACCGCAAGGCTACGAGACGATCTGACGATTGTCGTAGCGCAGTTTATATCGAGCGAAGATTGCTTGCTTCGGCAAAACGAAATTGTTGCCGGACAGTCAAATCGCCGGATAATCTGAAAACGACCAGCCTCAATTTGTTGGCGCTGTCGGGTCGATCAGTAACGATAAGTCGGCTTCTCGTCAGGAAATCAAGCCCTGAAGAGATGAGCGTTTATCGGGAGCAATGTGACAACCCCGAGGCATTACTTCCGGTTTGCCCGCAATCCACTAATTTAGGCCATAGCGCTCAATCACGTCCCACAAGCCGATGTACCGGACTCTAATGCTACGGAATCTATTTGAAAAGGGAGGACACCATGACCCAATTGAGTGCTACACAACGAGCCAGCGAGCTGAACAATCTCGACCACATGCTACAACGTAACAAAGAATTTGCTGCTCGGCAGTCTGCTGAGGGCACACTCATGCCTTCGCTTCCGAAGGCGCTGCCAAATGTAAAGGCGATCGTCATCGGTTGCGCTGATATGCGTGTAGATCCTGCTGACATACTTGGAATCAGACCGGGCGAGGCCGTCGTGATGCGTAACATCGGCGGTCGAATCACGCCGGGGTTGTTGGAAGAGTTGGGACTACTCGGGCGAATCGGTGAAGTTGCCGGAGAGATTCCTGGAGGCGGCGGTGAGTTTCACATCATCGTACTTCAGCACACCGATTGCGGCATCACTCGCCTCGTCGGGGACCCCGCAAAGCTGGCGCACTATTTTCAAATACAGGAAGGCGAACTCAAGACAAAAGCGGTCACCGATCCTCGGACGGCAGTCGCCTTCGACGTTGCTGCGCTCCGGGCGATTCCCGCATTGCCGGGCTCTTGGCTTATATCAGGCCTCGTCTACGACGTGGCGACCGGGCTTGTCGAGACCGTAGTACCGCCAGCGCCGATTCATACTGCGCAAAACTCCTGATTCAAGCCCTTATATTAACTGGTCTGGCCAAGTTTCGAGTGGTTGGCAAGCAGGAAGCAATCCGGTTACTTCCGCATTGCTCGTCATCCGGGAAGAACACACAAATTTCTCCCTGCGGGTTGATGGCAGCGCAGGATTGAAGTCTCGACTTACGCGCCTTCACCAACTAACGGGCGTGCTCTTTCGCAATTCCAATAGAAGAAGGGAGGTTGGTCATGAAAGTAGGATTTATAGGTGCCGGCAACGTAACGAGGACGTTTGGCCGTCACTTGATCACCGCTGGTCATACAGTAGTTGTATCCAATTCCAGAGGTCCGGAAACACTGGCTGATTTTGTCGCTGATCTTGGTCCAGGCGCCATCGCCGGAATGAAACAACAGGCTGCCGAGTGCGACGTCGTCATTCTTGCCACACATTGGGTCAGTGTAGCTGACGCTCTCAAGGGTATTGATTGGCGAGGCCGCATCCTGATCGATGCGACGAAAGCACATCTGGAGCCGCCAGACATTAGTCTGGCTGGCGTGACCAGATCGCGCGCCGCATTGAAGGGACGCACCTCTAGCGAGATCTTTGCAGAGACGGCAGTTGGCGCACGGCTTGTAAATCGATCTGCAACATGCCGATGGCCTGGATACAGGACTTCTCGCCCAACAAACCCCGTACCGTCATCTTTACATCCGGCGATGACATCGAAGCCAAGTAGCTAGTGATCGAGTTGGTCAACAGCACGGGATTGATCGCGATTGATCTCGGATCACTGGCAATAGGCGGTGCTATGCACGAGGTCGGCGCTCCTTTATCCGGGCTCGATCTCCACTTCGTCCGCCGACTGCGGTGAGAGCGGCTTCAACACCACGGCCAAGGCTCTGGTCGCATCAAACGCTCATGCTCACGGGCGGAATTTTGATTCACCGTTCAGGCTAAATGAGTTGTTCTACAAAGTAAGAAGGTATGACAGAGAAGGTCGCGGGTGGGGCCGGCAAATCGGAAGTAATCCAGATCGGGACATGCGCATAACTAACGAGAAGTCGGCTTGTGGCAAGTGATCTCCGCGCTTAGTATCGATCATGGACGGATTACGGGCTATCACGGAAGTAGACAGTTGTGGGACTGCTCGGGGCTCTCTTTCGGAAGGCTATTTGGTGCACACTTGGTGCACAAGAGTTTGCGAATGGGGTGCTTCTGTGCAACTGAGCGCGCTCTAAGTGATTCAAAACAAATGAAGCGTGGTGTGTACGAACAGGGCAGGGAAAATTAGCAAACCGCCGCATTCAGCCGCTCTGCCACCTCTCCGCGGTTTGTGGATAGAATCTTCTCAGAACCGACAGCAACTTCAGAGAAGCTCACCCGACGAGTCACAGAGTATAGCATCAAAGCAGTTCAGATAGAGGGCAAATACCGCGAAAGCTTCGGCTTGCCGTTAACAAAATGCGCGGTGGTACGTCATAAGGGGGTGGGTCGGTTTGTCGCGAGGATATTGAGGAACTCTTTAGAGGAGTTCTTTCCTTTAGGCTATTTTGAATCTAGAATATAGGGAGATTGGGGCCAACTTGCTGAAGTTGGGTCGAGTTGCCCCGCCGTCAGCCCCAGGTGCCCCCGGTGGGGATGCCAAACCGCGCGGTGCGCAGCAACCTCTTGCGAAACATTTCGACCCACACGGGCGTATGTAATGTAGAGGACGGGCAAGAAATCAGCGGAATCGTGTCCCCGTTCGGGTGGCCTGCCCGGGGACGGTAGAAGTAACCCTTCCGGGGTGGATTGAAGAGGAATCACATGAAGACGTGGAAAAAGGCAGTAATCGGGGTGGTTGTCGCCGGGGTGCTGATCGGGATTGTTGTGTTCAGCGTCAACCAGGCGAACAAAGGTGTGGTGACGGTTCAGACGGCCAAAGTGGCGACTCAGGACGATTTGGTTTCGCTCGTGACAGCCTCGGGAGAGATCAAACCGACCACTTATACGAACGTGACGGCTCAGGGATACGGCAGAATCACAGAGATCTTTGTTAAGGAAGGCGACCATATCAAGAGGGGTGACAAATTGCTTCTGCAGGAGAATGTGCAGGCGAATGCCGACGTGCAAGCGCAGTCAGCGGCGGTCAATACCGCGGAATCCGGCGTGCAGGCGGCTGACGCGAGTTACACAGCAGCGAAGGCAGACCTAGTTTCTCAGCAGGCGAACATGGAAAAGGCCAAGCTGGATTGGGAGCGCGGACAAGGACTCTTCAAGGACGGTTTGATACCGAAGCAGGATTTTGATCAGAGGAAGAGCACCTATGACGGAGCCGTAGCGACGGTGGATTCGGCGAGGGCTCGCGTGCAATCGTTGAAAGCACAGCTCGATCAAACACGGTCGCAAGTAAATCAGAACCAGGCAATGCTGGTACGGACCAAGGACGTATTGTCAAAAACCACGTACACTTCACCCATCAACGGAATCGTGAGCTATTTGCCTGAGCGCGTCGGTGACTACGTGGTAATGGGCATGCAGAATGCGAATGGCAGCTTCATCATGACGCTCTCTGACATGTCCGTAGTTACCGCGGAAGTGAAGGTCGACGAGACGGACATTGTTAACGTGAAGCTCGGACAAGATGCCGACGTGACCATCGACGCCGTGCCCGGAAAAGTGTTCAAGGGTAAAGTGACGGAGATTGGTTCGCAGGCAACGTTGCGCAGCTCCGGTCTGGCTACTACGCAATCCACGACGAGCACGCAAGAAGCCAAGGATTTTAAGGTGGTTGTGAGACTCGACAGCCCCCCAGACAATTTGCGTCCAGGGCTTTCCACGACGGCGAAGATCAAAACCGCGGAGAAGAAGAGCGTGATTGCCATACCGATTCAAGCGCTGGCAGTGCGCACGCGCAAGGATCTTGAGGAAGCGGCCAAAAACGCGAAGGGTCAGGGAAGTTCGGGAGTTACACTGGCAGCGCCCCCGCCAGCTGCCGCTGGCGATCCGAAGAAGGACGAAATACAGGGCGTCTTTGTCGTTAACGGCAAAAAGGCATTCTTCCGGCCAGTGGAAACAGGAATCACTGGCGTTACCGACATCGAAGTCACCAAGGGTTTGCAAGTCGGTGACGAAATAGTTGTCGGCAGCTACAAAGCGCTGCGAACGCTGAAGCCAGAAGCGAGTGTGAAGATAGATAACTCCGCTCCCAAGAAACAACAGGACGATCAACAGAGCTGACAAAGATAGAGTGGCGAGGGAGAAATGCATGCCCGTGGAGACAACAACAGCAACGGATTCGTACCGGGAAGATTTGGTCAGCTCCGGTATCGTGATCAAGACGGAAGCCCTCACAAAAGTGTATGAAATGGGCTCGGAGCAGGTGCACGCTCTCAGCGGTATTGACCTGCAGATTCGCAAGGGCGAGTACGTGGCCATCATGGGGCCTTCCGGTTCGGGAAAATCCACGCTGATGAACCTCATTGGTTGCCTAGATTCTCCAAGCGCCGGAAAATATTGGCTTGCGGGACGCCTAGTGAGTGATTTGGACGACGACGAATTGGCATATATTCGGAATAAAGAGATTGGGTTCGTCTTTCAAACATTCAATTTGCTACCGCGCGCGACGGCGCTACACAACGTGGAACTTCCACTGATCTATAACGGCACGCCGGCCGAGGAACGAATCGAAAAAGCAAAAAAAGCGCTCGAGCGCGTGGATCTGGTAGATCGGATGGGGCACAAACCGAACGAACTCTCGGGCGGCCAGAGGCAGCGCGTGGCGATCGCCAGAGCACTTGTCAATTCTCCGTCGATTGTCCTGGCGGACGAGCCGACTGGCAATCTCGATTCCAAGACCGGCGAAGAGATCATGGCGCTCTTCGAGAATCTCTACCGGCAAGGAAATACGATCATTCTTGTCACGCATGAAAACGATATCGCGCAGCATGCGCACAGGATTATCTTCATCCGTGATGGCAAGATCGCTTCCGACGAAGCCGTAATCAAGAAGTAGCGGACAATTCGGCTCTTTCCTTCCTTTTTCAATCTCTTAGTCTGATCTCATCTTTGACAAGACAAGGTCGGCGCTGGCTGCGCCGTAGTGGCCGATGTGTTGCTTCTCCAAAACCCGGCCTCTCGGAAAGGTCCCAAAATGGTGATAGAAACAGGTCCGAATGAATTCCTCAAGAGAGATGAACTTTTGCGGCAGGCAGCAGAGATTGCGCGCAAATATGTCCAAGGAATTGGGGAACGCCGGGTCGCGCCAACTGAAAAAGACTTGGGCAATTTGACAGAATTCCGTGAACCATTTCCAAACGCGCCGAGCGATCCAATGCGAATTTTGGAGCAGTTGGATGAAATCGGCTCTCCGGCGACAGTTGCAACAACGGGCGGCCGGTACTTTGGCTTCGTCATTGGCGGAACCCTGCCCGCGTCTCTAGCGGCAAATTGGCTGGCGGAAGCGTGGGATCAAAATGCGGCATTGCGCGTGATGTCGCCGGTGGCAGCTGAGCTGGAAGAGGTGGTGCTCCGCTGGGTATGCGAGGCGCTGGGTCTACCGGAGAAATGCGAAGGTGGCCTTGTGACCTGCGCGACGACGGCGAATTTTACGGCGCTAGTGGCAGCACGTCAGGCTCTTCTTGCGCGAGCGGGCTGGAACGTCGCGGATGATGGCATGTTTGGAGCGCCGCCCATCGACGTCGTGGTCGGTGACGAAGTGCATGCTTCGCTGCTTAAGGCGCTGAGCCTTGCAGGGTTCGGCCAAAAGCGCTTGGCCTGCGTTGAAGTGGATGCCCAAGGAAGAATGCGCGCCGACAAACTGCCGCGGCTAAGAGAGCGCACGATTTTGTGCATCCAGGCCGGCAACGTGAACAGCGGGGCATTCGATCCGGCTGCGGAAATCTGCGCCCGCGCGCACGAGCAAGGAGCCTGGGTTCATGTGGACGGCGCATTCGGTTTGTGGGCCGGCGTATCGCCGAAATATCGGCACCTGACCGATGGATTCGAGCAGGCGGACTCCTGGGCCACCGATGCGCACAAATGGCCGAATGTTAATTACGATAGCGGGATCGTTCTGGTGAAAGATGGATCCGCGTTGCGCACCGCGATGACGATGACCGCCGCTTACCTCGATGCGGGCGTCCTGCGCGAACCGATGTACCACACGCCGGAGGCATCACGAAGGGCACGGGGCGTCGAATTATGGGCTGCTCTGAAGTCCATGGGGCGTGAAGGCCTTTGCTCCTTAATCGAACGAACTTGCACGCACGCAAGAACGTTTGCCGAAGGATTTCGCGCCGCAGGATTCGAAGTGCTGAATGACATCGTCATCAACCAGGTGCTTGTTTCTTTCGGCAACGCTGAAATCACAGAGAAAGTGATTCGTGCGGTTCAGGAAGACGGCACATGTTGGTGTGGCGGAACGGTGTGGCAAGGAAAACCCGCAATGCGAGTCAGCGTCTCTTCCTGGGCGACGACCGAAGCTGATGTGGAAGTAAGCCTGGAAGCTATTTTGCGCATCGCGCGCGAGTGCCGCGGCTAAGAGCGCTGTCTCAAAATGAACGCAACTTTCGTCGGCTTCAGCGGCTATGAGCAGGGTGAGTGACGTCTATGTCGGCAAAGGTTCGCGCTGGACAAAGATAAGTGTGTGACAAACGATCGTGCCAGGTCAGGGCGTCCTCGTCCCACATTGCCCATAGAAAACCCATGAAAAAAGTGCCTGCGGAAAGCATATACCCAACACTGCGCCAAAGCATTTGGCGTGGCGTGGGAGATTCGCCAGAAAAACTGACGACTTGCAGGCCGCGAAGCATCATGCCGGGTGTAGTGCCGCCGAAAACAGTGAAGAGGGCAAAATACTGCAAGTACACGATTACGAAGGTCGTGACGCACACGGCTGCGCTCAATTTGCTGAATGTAAATTGCCCGCCAAGCGAACCGAAGAGTGTGAGGAAGGCGCCATACGCGAAGAGCAGACAGCCGGCGTCTATTAGTCCTGCAATTCGGCGCTCGTCGATAGAGGCGACTGGATATAAGCCAGTCTGCTCGGAGCGTGCGTCTCTCGCGGGCGTTTGTTCGAAGGCCTGCTCTGAAGCCGGAGGCAGGGATACATCAATGACCATTCGTGCGGCTTCACGCGTCGCCGCGTTTCGGCCGATCGCGATCGTGAAAGCGAATTCATCATCGGTCTTTGCCGGAAGCTCAGCGACACTAACGGAAGCATGAAGCGGCGGATCTGCCGCAGGTTCTTCGAACGGAAGCGCTGACTGAGCAAGGTTGGGCACAACTCTTCGTCTCCGGACCCGGTAGGTTTGGAGGCGCTGTTCAAGCTCGCCACGCCAGGCAGGATCCGAATCACGGCCGGTAGGTAGTCCAGATCGTTCCTGAACACCAGGCGCAGAAAGAGCCGATTCCGAAGAAAGATCTAGCGTAAGGGATGAGTCGCAAAAATTGCAGACACGTACGCTCGAAGGCAGTACGGCACTACATTGCAGACATGTTTTTGTCACCGGTTGTTTTTGCGCTGCGGACGCGTCCACTCCGGTGAGGAGAGAACCAGTTGAGAGTAACACATGCCTGGGAAAGTCAAGTTGAGCTTGAGGGGTGGATGTTGCTAATCAGTCATGCATGGGATGAGGACGGCGGGAGCGGCCAGCTACAGCCTATCGTTAAGTTTCGAGCTGCTGGGCGAACATGTCTCGACTGAACGCAATGCGGCGCTCGAGAGTCACGGCCGCGAAATAGGTACATTGCCCTCGTTCGGTTTCCGTCCAGGCAAGCAGCGAAGGAATCAGTCGAGCTACGCTGGCGCGCACAAACCCCAACAATCCAAAATAGGCGCCGATGGCTTGAATTCCGCTGCGGTCTTCCGGACGATCCGGGCAAAGATGCAGGAGCTGAACAACGCGGGCAAAATCGTCGCCCGTCGCGGAGCTCTTTATGCCAGTGACGTCCTGCACCTCCGCTGAAAGAGGATGCTTGATAGAAGCCGCGATCAAGGAGCGGCAATAGGACACGAAGAACTGCAGTAAGAAAACCACCGAGCAGACGAGAATGATTGCGGCCATCATCGGGGGATCACCGCAAGGCGCGCAGGCACCAGTCTGGCTTCTTCAGGTAAGCGCCAGAAGGCGTATGCCCAAGCCAGGGGAAGGAAGAGCCCAAAAATCTGTATCAAAGGCACAAACACAGAGCTCAGCGGCGGATACAAGTTTCGAATGGCATAGTTGGCGGCAAACAAACTGAAATAGACGCCCAGTGAGAGGACAAGCTGAATGAGCCGCGTACGTGTCTCGCGCAGCTTTAGGATGGCGCCCCATAGAACGTAGGTGAGAACCAAGCCCACGAAGTAAAGGTTTTGGGAGAGATCCACCACGAAGTGAGTGACAAGCTTTGCGGAGGATTGCAGGACAACAGCACCCGTAAATGCCGCAGTCCCGCCGAGCAAAAGGAGTGCGCCCATCTTAACGTAGCGCTCTGCCTTCATTTCGCTGAAAACGTGGGAGTATAGGGCAATCAGGGCGAAATAAAGAAAGATCGTGAGAATCGCATCCGAATAAAAGTAGAAGTACCGATACTGCATGGAGTTGAAGCCGTATTCGCTGAGGATTTTAAATCTCCCCAGTTCGCTGAGCACAGCTCCGCCCATGTACAAATTTAAGAGAAGATAGCGGCGAAAAGCGCCCTTCTTGAGCGCACACACCACCACGGCCGCTTCACAGAGCATGCATACGAACCAAACAAGGCATGCAAATGGACCAGGCACGTTCGTTCCTCTCTACGCCCCTGATCCCGCTCGGCGGAATAGCTAAGCCAATTTCTACTTATTCCGCGCAGCTATCAATAGGGCGTCGGTGGTGCTGGTGCTCCACCGTTTTTGTAGGGCGTCGGTGGTGCTGGCGCTCCGCCATTCTTATACGGTGTCGGTGGCGCTGGTGCGCCGCCGTTTGCCATAATTACGGATCCATCGCCGTGCGCCGTAACAATGGTTTTCAAGCCCATAGCCGCCACCAAAACGAGCATGGCGAGAAATACCACTGCGAGTTTCCTGGACATGTTGCCTCCGGGGATGAACGACACCCAGAGACACTCTATCCCTAACTACGGGGATGTCAAGTAGCTCGCGCTACGGAGCTGCTCCGTATCGGTACACACCTACCAGTCCCGCCCTTTCGCCATGCTTTCGCGTAGCGCGACGGGACCGTAAGTTCACTACCTGCGCAGGATAGGTTTTGGGACTTGTAGGGTCAACGGTACGGTAGTACTAGAAACTATAGGACTTGCTAGTAAGGGTCTTATCATCTGCGCCGAGAGCCGAAACATGCCTGTTACGGAACTCCCATTTAAGATGAAATCCGAAAAGTATGCATCGCTCGTCCCGCAGGAATGCTTGACACGTTTGGGACCGACTTCGTAGCATGAAAGTATTGTATTTATGCCGGCGTAGCTCAGTGGTAGAGCGAGGGTCTCATAATCCCTAGGCCGTGGGTTCGATTCCCTCCGCCGGCACCATACTATCCACGACACTCTCAGAGCATTAATCCGTGCCAACCTATGGTGGAGGCCAGCGCCGCGATGAGCTGAGCGAATAATGTATACTCTGCGCGTTCGGCGTGATCCAGTCTGATCTGGACCATCGAATTCCAAAATCCTTATTTGCCGGAGGTTCTCGTGGCGCTCATCCGAAGCGGAAAGGTTAACCTCGCACTGCTGATGGTTTTGTGCTGGGTTTCGACGGCACACGCGCAGCAACCAGACTCGGATTCAGATGAAGAGGGCCAATTTCGATTCCGCTTTGTTGGTCCGCGCGTTGGAAACCGCGTTGCCTCCGTGGCTGGGGTGCCTGGCGATCCGAGCACATACTACGCCGGAGCCGCTTCCGGCGGTGTATGGAAATCGACCGACGGCGGCAACCGCTGGACTCCGATTTTCGATAAGCAGCCCGCCGCAGCGATTGGCGCGCTTGCGGTCGCACCAACTGACCCCAGTGTAGTGTGGGCGGGAACAGGCGAGGCTTGGGTCATCCGCGATAGCGATGTGATCGGCAATGGAATCTACAAATCCCCGGACGCGGGAAAAACCTGGACCAATATGGGGCTGCAGGAGACCGGCCGCATTGGACGAATCATCGTTCATCCCTCGAATCCCGATGTTGTTTTTGCCTGCGCGCTTGGACGCGCGACTGGCCCGCAGCAGGAACGCGGCGTCTTCCGCACAGTGGACGGCGGCCAGCACTGGGAACGTGTGCTTTTTGCTGGAGAGAATATCGGCTGCTCTGGTCTTTCCATGGATCCACACAATCCGCGCGTGCTCTTTGCCGGAATGTGGCAGCTGGAAATGCATACCTGGGCTGAATTTAGCGGCGGCCCGGGCAGCGGCGTGTATGTCTCGCGCGACGGTGGAACGAAGTGGACGCGGATAGAAGAGCACGGTTTGCCTCACTCTCCGCTCGGCAAGATTGACGTGGCCGTTGCACCAACAAACTCGAACCGCATCTTCGCGTTGATTCAGACCAAAGACCAAGGTTCGGTATGGAGATCGGACGACGCAGGCTCGCACTGGAAGGCCATCAATTACCAGAGAGCATTGATTGGGCGGGCCGGATACTACATCAGAATTGCCGTCTCAACGGGAAATGATAACGAAGTCCTGGTGGCGAACAGTTCTTTTCATCAGTCGCTAGATGGCGGTCAAAATTTTCAAGAAGTTCGCTGGGGCGGAGACACTCATGACATCTGGATTGACCCTGCAAATCCCGATCGCTTTGTGATCACGGACGACGCCGGACTGATTATCACCACCGTGCACGGGCGCGGCTTTCACCGCGTTGCTTTGCCGATCGGCCAGATGTATCACGTAGCCGTCGACGACCAGATTCCTTACTACTTCTATAGCAATATGCAGGATGACGGAAACATGCGTGGGCCCAGCGTGCCCATCGATTCACAAGAAACGGGGTGGGATCGTCACATGGGCGGTTGTGAATCTGGCTTTACAATCCCGGACCTTGCCGATCCCAATGTCGTGTGGGCCACATGTTATGGGGACGAAGTGACCCGCTGGGATGCACGAATCAAAGCTGCGCGCTCCGTAAGCCCCTATCTTCATACGCTTGATGCACCGCCGACGGACATCAAATATAGGTGCCACTGGACCTCCCCGCTAGCCGTTGATCCTTTCGATCACAACGTCGTTTACTACGGCTGCCAAGTCATTTTCAAGACGACGAATGGCGGCCAAAGTTGGACGGTAACCAGTCCTGATCTCTCGACGCAGGACTCAAGCCGCATCGTTTCCTCGGGCGGAATTGTGGGGGACAACCTTGGCCAGTTTTACGGAGAGGTCGTTTTCGCCATCGCTCCTTCCAAAATTCAAAAGGGTCTGATCTGGGCCGGCACGAACGATGGCCAGGTCTGGTATACGAAAGACGGTGGTGCCAGCTGGACAAATGTCACCAAGAGTATTTCTGGATTGCCTCCTTGGGGAACGATCACCAGCATTGCTCCTTCGACTTTCGATGCGGGCACTGCTTATGTCGCCGTCGATTTTCACATGATGGATAACCGGGATCCTTTCATTTATAAGACAGCAGATTTCGGCAAAACCTGGAAACCGATCAACAACAATTTGCCAAAACACCCTTTGGCTTACGTGCGAACCATCGCTGAAGATCCAAACTGCGCGGGCTTGCTATTTGCAGGTACGGGGAACGGTTTGTACTACTCGCTGGATGATGGAGGGCACTGGACGGCACTGCAGGCCGGTCTTCCTCACGCTCCGGTTACCTGGGCCGTGGTACAGAAAACTTTTCACGACCTGGTGATTTCCACTTACGGGCGCGGACTCTATATTTTTGACGACATTACGCCTCTTGAACAGCTTGCAAAGAACCACTCGGATGCCCCTACGGTGCTTTTCGAGCCGCGTCCCGCTCACCGCTTTATCCGCGGCGGGCAGGCCATGCTCAATTTTTCGCTGAAAACAGTGCCCAAAGATCCGGTAGAAATCGAAATCCTGGGTGCGGATGGAAAAACGATTCGCAAACTCAAGACGAAGACCCACGTGGGAATCAATCGCGTGAAGTGGGATATGCATTACGATTCGCCGCGATTGATCGCACTCCGCACGGCGACCTCCGACAATCCACACATTTGGCAGGAGCCGCGCTTCCGCGACGAGGATTCTAGGCCAATAACGCACTGGGGAATTAGGCCGGCAGAAGTCGGCCCCATGGTCGCTCCCGGCAAGTATTCCGTTCGCCTGACCGTGGCGGGTCAATCGTACACTCAGGCGCTGACAATACTGCCCGATCCGCGCATTCCAACTTCGCAAGCGGACATTGAGTCGTCCGTGAAGGCGCAACTTCGAATCCGTGACGACACTACCCGCGCATCCGACACGTTCAATCAAATCGAGTGGTTGCGGAAGCAAATCGAGGTCATCGAAACGATGCTTCGTCCACCCAAGAAAAAAGAAAAGGAAAAACCGCCTTCCGCCGAACCGGATGATTTCGACGAACCAGAGCCCGCGCTTGCAGAAGATGAAGCGCAGTCCAAGCGCAAGGCTGAGCTCCTTAAGACCGTCGAGGAAATGGACAAAAAGCTGCAAACCATAGAGTTCAAGCTCGTGACGCCCTCGCAAATCAACAGCGACGACAAATATTTCGTTGAAGCTGACAAGGTTTATCTCAATTTGATTTGGCTCAACGCCGAAGTCGGCACTGGAGGCGGAGATGTCGCCGGCGGAGCAGACTTTGCCCCAACGGACACGGCTTTAGAATTGCTTCAGACGATAGAAACTGAGCTTACCGGAGCGGTCGCGGACTATCACAAGCTCATCGAACAAGATCTTCCCGCGTTCAACCACGCTCTCAATGAAAATAACCTCGCTGCCGTAACCTCCGCCATCGCGGCTCCAAGTAAAAACGAGAAGTAAAGGCCGACCAGTTTTTCACGGCTACGCAAGCCGAGTCGCCACTGAGAGAATACTTCGAAAGAGGCCCTGAATTCGCAATCGCGTGCTCGTCCGCGTCCGATGTTTTAATTGACAGGCGTACAACTGGTTGGTCAGGAAGGCAAACCAAGTGGCCGAATCCAGCTTCATTTCCTCTTTACCGCAGACGGTTGTCTATGTGAACCCCACTGCGGGAGGCGGACGCGCGCTCTCTTGTCTCGCGCGAATTCGAAGAGTCTTCGAGGCGGCTTCCGTCCCCACGGAATTTACCTTCGTTGATAGTACTGAAGATCTCGAATCGAACGCGCGCGACGCCATAAACAGTGGTAAACAGCTATTGCTTGCCTTGGGTGGCGATGGCACCTTCCAAGGATTGGTGAATGCGGCCTACGGCTCCGAAGTCGTTTTGGGGGTTCTGCCGGCGGGTGGTGGAAATGATTTCGCCGCAGGTCTTCAGTTGCCGGCGGACCCGGTTGCGGCAGCCGAAGCAGTTCTGCGGGCGCAACCGAGGCGAGTGGATCTGGCGCGGGCGCGAACTGCGGATAGTCGAGTGCGCCTCTATCTTGGCGGAGGAGGATTAGGAATAGATGCTGAAGCAGCACGGCACGCAACAGGAGTTTTTCGCCATTTGCCCGGCAGATCGCGATACATTGCGTCAGCACTGCGCGCGTTCTACAGCCATCGTGCCATTCACGTGAGAGCGGAATTTCCGCGGAGCGATTTGCCGCCGATGGAGGTCAACGCTCTCCTGGCTGCCGTTCTAAATACACCGACCTACGGCGCCGGAATCCGGCTCGCGGCCGATGCGCACCTGGACGATGGCTGGCTCGACGCTGTGATTGTGGAAGACCTTAGTATTTTCCAGGTTTTGGAGTTATTGCCACGATTGTTAATGAGCGGTGAGCTGCGAACACCGCATGTCAAACGGCTTCGGGTTCAGGCCGTGAAGTTCACAACAGACCGGCAGTGCATGTTCCACGGAGATGGCGAAATCATGGGTCCCACACCGGTGGAGATTGAAGTTGTGCCGGGGGCGGTGCGAGTTATGGCCCCTACGCAAAAGTGAGGCGGAATAAACCCGCCCCCGCGCGTTCTCAGGGCGTATTTTTGTGGAGTACCTTGCGTCGAATATCCGGCCAGAATTCCTTCATCTCGTTGGAAAGACCATCCCAAAGAATCAGCAGCCCAAACGTTGAAGCGTTTCGCGCTGCTGTACGATCTTCTGCTGGATGGTAAATGTTTGAGATTGCGGCAGCCACGGCATTGCCCGCCGACTCCGAGATGTTAAACCGATCATGTCCGGAATCCGTGCGCGTAACGAAAAGCCGATTGATCCCGTGATAGGCTCGGTGCGCGAAGCTGCCCTTTCCCATCTGGTAGTAGCGAGGATCTTCATGCAGCAAACTCGGGAAAATAGCGGTTGTCATGTACGTGCCGATACTGTTGTCGGCGAAAGACTCGCCATAGCGTTTCCCGTAGGCTCCCCAACCTTGTCCCCAGGACGCTGGATCATTTTTCGCCTGGGCGACCGCGGCGAGCGCGCCGTTGAAAGGATATGCGGCCCAGTCGAATACACCTGCGGTTGCAAGCCGAAATTTTTGCCCGATCGTAAGCGGCGGAAGAGTCCTAGTGGTCTCCACAGTTCCGTAATTCGGGAGCACTTCGAAAATACGATCGTTTACAGTCCCGGTTTCTTTCTCCAGCTTGCTCTTCCCAATCTGATCATCAGCCGTTTTCTTATCCTGCTCTTCTTTCGCGTCCTTGGGCTTATCCGTCTGTGACTCGGCTGGAGCTGGCACTGGTGGAGGAGGCTGTGGTTGTTGCGCAAGCGTTGCTGGAACTATAAGAATTAGGGCAAATAAGATTCGCAGAAACAAATGACTCGGCCTCCCGATGATGCTATGCACTCAGAACTCCTATTCTCTTTAGGGAGAAGGGATTGTCGAAAAATGGGCTGACCGAGTTTCCAGAAAGCCATGCTCCAGTTTAGATACTCCGGTGTCCAAAAGGGTTTCATCCGAATATCATCCGCATTCTACTGTCCTTTACTCTTCAGAAGGGGGGTTCTCGGAGAGGAACAACAGGATCGGCCGGTTTCCTCTGGCCGTATGTACCATCTGGCCGTCACCTGCCGAAACTTGCACCCAGGTAAATCTCCATTATCAACAATACAGAGAAACGCCTGCGATCCGATGCTCTCAATCTTTCTTCTTTTCGATTTTCAAATTCAGCGTGATGTCCTTGCGACTGTCAAAACTCGAAACTGTACGAGTTGGCGATTTGGAGCCATCTTTTTCTGCGTGGATTTCGTAGTCAGCATTTGGGTCTAGCCCGCTAAAGCGGTACTTGCCCGTGCTATCCGTATAAGAACTGCGTACGACATTTGTCCGAGTGTTCTTTAGGAAAACCACGCTCTCCGAAACGGGGTTCTCGGATTTGTCCTGTACTATTCCGTGGACCGTGCGGAGCTGCGCTTCGCGCTTGGCATCTTGCGCCACGGCCGTTACGCTCGCCAATACGAGAACAACTGCCATAAGAAGGAATCGTTTTGCCGCATTCATTTCTTCGTTCCCCCTGCAGATTCCATACGAAACACTATACGTGCTTCGCTAACGCCTGTCTTCGCATCCAGCTCACGTGTTTGGTCCGGGAATCCCTTGGCGTGGATGACCATCTCATAGTCCGAACCTTGCGGCACACGCACGGCAAACTCGCCTCGCGAATTTGTGTAGCTATCCCAGCGGTATTTTTTCTCGTTGCTCCGTCTGATCCGCAGCTCCACACCCGGAAATGCATAACCCTTGGGATCGAAGATCGTTCCGATGATCAGAAAGTCGTCCGCATGACTGTACTTCTGTTTCTGCGGCTTTTCAGGAGTTGCTGGCTGAGAGGCAGCCGGGACCGGCGGAGCTGGAGGTGCGGGCTCCTGCGCTCGGAAAAAGGCCGGAGCAAAGCAAACTGATAGCATCGCGATTCCCAAGACAACAAACCATCGGGGACTCTTCATAAGTCCACTCCTGTCAAATTAGATGCCTGCGCGGATGGTTGGGGATGCTGGACGGGCGGTCGCAGCCGATTACTCTTCGTCCTCTTCTTCTTCCTCGTCATCCTCCTCGTCGTCTTTAAGGAGGTCGCCGTTTTCTTTGGCCTCGTCTTCCTCGTCATCATCATCTTCTTCATCGAGGTCGTCGGAGATGAGGTTCAGATGCACGGGATGCGTCTGCGAGACCTCAAGCTCGGATTCGCACTCGGGGCAGCTCAGGATTTCGCCTTCTTCGACTTCGTCTTCGTCCACATCAATTTCGGTGGAACACTCAGGGCAACGGATCACGGCTCCATCCTCCGTAGAAATGTTCGCAGGGCGGGGCCCTACAGATTGTGCCGCCGCCACCATGGCGTATTATATACCGCGTTGTCCTAAGTCAACTCTAATGCGCGGAGCGGCTGCTTGGATTGTAAACCGCCCGGGGCAGATTTCCTAAAGTGACCTCTTCCCGCGAATATCCCGAGCGTCCCGTCGTCGGTGTTGGTGGCGTGATCATCGAGAATGGACGCGCCCTACTCATCCGCCGCGGCAGCGAGCCTCTCCGCGGCGAATGGTCCATTCCTGGCGGAACCCTCGAGCTCGGAGAATCCCTGCAAGAAGGTGTCGCGCGTGAGCTACGTGAAGAAACTGGACTAGACGTCTCCGTGCTTGAGCTCATTGAGGTCTTCGACCGTATATTTCCGGACGATGGCACGCGGACTCCCGAAAGAAAACAAAAACCTCGCTTTCACTTCGTCATCGTGGATTATTTGTGCGAGCGCATTAGCGGAGAACCACACGCCGGAAGCGATGTGACCGACGTGGCTTTTGCCAGCGAAGACGAACTCGGCCAGTATCACTTGACCGAGACCGCGACACGCATCCTCAAGAAAGCATTTGCTATGGTTCTTGCGCGAGGTTCAGTACATCAACCCTAGCTCTGATGCGCGCGCAAATAAGCCGCTTCGCCACTTCTCCTTAAGGTGCCTTGGCAATCTCAATGCTTCCGTTCGAATTGGTCAGCTGCAACTGGCAGCCCCCCGCTCCAATCGTCCCGTTCAGCAAATCTCCTCCAATATTTCCCGTTGCCGTAACCGGCAACTCGGAGGAAACTCTCCCGAAAGAAGTCCGTGCAGCAACGTTGTAGCCCACGCCGTCCGGGACGCGTACGTGGATGGACGAGAAGGACGTCTTGAGAGAGATTTCGCGGCAACCACTGGCAGGGCGCATGGCAAGAACGGAAATCGCTCCGTTCTGATTGTCCACTCGGATGCGACCCCCTATGGATTCCAGCGTCACTCCTGCGAAGGACGTATTCACGCTGACGTCGCCTTTCACATTTCGCGCGGTAACCGAGCCATTGCTGTCTTCGGCCGTGAAGTTGCCGTTGATGCGTTCGGCCACGATGCTGCCGAAGCTTGTTTTCGCGTAAGCGTCAGCTCCGATGTCCGTCAACGTTATGGCTCCATTTCCCGTGATGGCACGGATTCCCTTCGGGATGTTCGTTGCCTCAATAGCTCCAAACGAGGACTTGAGTGTGACGGCTCCCCGGATGTCGCGGACCGTAATTTTCCCGTTGGACGTCTCCGCATCGAGAGAACCGTTGAGATTCTCCAGCTCTATGTTGCCAAAGGAATCACGGATGGTCGCGGAAGTCCCTATCAGCGAGCTTGCCTTCACCCGGCCGTTGTTGGTCGTGCAGTTTACGCGGCCCTTGACGTCGGTGAATGCCACGTTTCCAAAACTGTCGCTGACATCCAAAGAGCCGGCGACTGCGGTCACGTCGATATTTCCGTTGTTGTCGCGAACAGACAAATCACCGTGAACATTTCTAGCGTCCACGCCGCCAAACGAAGTCGTGATATTCGCCGACGCGGCACCATCGAGCGTGATCGCTCCATTGCCTCCGGTAATCGTCGCAGAACCTTGAACGCTCCGCACGGTGACGCTCCCGAAGCGGTCTTGCACGTCGAGAGTGCCTTTCACGTCAGAGACCAGTACAGAGCTGTTTTTATTGTTGACGACAGCATTGCCCGCGGCGCCGGTCAACTCAATGCTGCCGAAAGAATTGTTCAGCCGCACTGGGCCGACTTCCTGCACGGTAAGCGAGCCGTAACCGTTTTCAACCTCCACCGCGCCGTGGACACGAGCGACGTTCACGCTTCCGAAACTGTTACGGATATTCAGAGGGGTATCCGTCGGCACCGCGATGTCATAGCTGACGGACCAGGACGAATGTTTGCTGATATGAAACCATTTGTTTTCTTCAGGCGGATAAATTGTGCGAATGCTGATGCCTTCACCGGTTTGTTGTACTTCAATCTGGATTTTCTGCGCGAAGGACTCAGCTTCGTCATGCGAGCTGGCCTGCGCGCGGATGACGGCGGAGATCTTGACCTCGCGTCCGGATTCGCCGTGTACCTTGACTTCGCCGAATTTGTGCTCGACGCGAACGGACTGCCCGGCACCCAGCGTCAATGTTTTGTCAAAATTGCGCGTGACTTCCTCCTGCGGCCAGTTTCCCGAAGCCAATGCGGGATATGCCGTAAGCAGAAGGACAGCCGCAATTCCGCCCGCCAATCGCGCTCCGCGCAAACGCTCTCTATTCTCATTCGAACAAAACAACTTCATCGCTTTTCCTCCAAAATATCTTCCAGCGTTTGCTGTTTCTCCTGATACATCGCGAGCAGTTGCTGACGAAGGTGCGCATTGGACGGATTCATCCCGGCCTGCAAGCGAAGATCGTTAATGGCGCTATCCAGCACGAGCAGTTTCTCGCGATAGCTCGCCTGCAAGGGTGTCGCGGGATTTTCGAGTTGCGGTTTGGCATCTGCAGCCAGCTTGTCTATCGCTTGTTCATAAGCGGCCTGCGCACGCTCCACCTCTGCCAGAGCTGGCGTCTTCAGAAGAGACTGGTCGCTTGAAGGTGCAGGCCCAGCGCGATGCAAATAAACCCAGCCGGCGGAAGCAGTCAAGATCAGCACCAGCGCAGCAGCCGCAGCGGTTTGCCATCCAAGAGAGAGGCCGAATCCGAGCGAGAACCAACTCCAGCGTTCTGCGCGCTGTTCCTTAGCGGCGGCTGCTTCGGTGAGCGAGCGCTCGATGCGCGGCCAAAGCGAAGGCACATCGGAGTAGTCGCGCATCTCTTTTGCGGCGGCGCTAAGCGCTTTCCAGGCGCCCAGCTCTTCAGCGCAGGCGGCGCAGTTCGCGCTGTGCGCTTCGAGTGCAGCCCATTCTACTAGGGTGCCATCCTCAAAAATCCTGTCGCGGTCTTCACATGTAATATTCATCGTGGTTCACCGTGCCCCTGCGGCGCTATTGCCGCGCGGAGGTTCAAGCACCTGGCGAAGATTTCTCTTTGCCTGAAAAAGTGTGTTCTTCGAGGCTGTCTCCGTAATCTCCAGCATTCCGGCGATTTCCGCATGATGGAAGCCTTCGACTTCGTACAACAAGAAAACGTCGCGCTGATGCTTCGTCAAGCTAGCCAGTGCGCGTTCCAACGCCATCCGCAGCGAAGGATGCGCTCCCGGTGCGCGCGGCTCCGGCCGCGGCGAGTCTTCGCTGTCGTCGTTCGCCACTTCTTTTTTCCGCACCCGGCTGCGCCGCGCGTCGTAGCAAGTGTTGATGAGAATTCGATACGTCCAGGTGACAAAGCTCGATTGCCCGCGAAAGCCGCCGATGCTTCGCTGCACTTTCAAGAATGTCTCCTGCACGGCATCTTCGGCATCAATCGGGTTGCCCAGGAGATTGCGCGCCACGTTTTTCATACGCGCCCCGTGCAGTGCGTAGAGACGCTCGTAGCCGCCCAGATCACCGGTTCGGCAACGCTCCGCCAACTCGGCATCCTCAGAGATTGCCGCAGTCGCAGCAGCAGGCGCCGCAGTCTCGCTGGGGCGGCCTGTCAGGTTTTCGGAAGGTTCCACTCGCATCTCCCGTTCGCGCGGCACGGAAGAGATTTTAGTCTCCCAGGGCAGCGCAAGTCCCATAGTTCCCATTCCTCGCTCCTGGGATATAGACGCCACCCGAGGGCCAAATGTCAGTGCACGAGCCTCGGCATTGTCGAAAGATGTTTGGCTGCTAAGTGTAACGAATTGATTAGAGGCAACTTATTTGGGTTGATAAAGGCCGCGATGAGCGCGGCAAGAACGGGTTAATGCAAACCTAACTTAGAAAAGAGCGCCTATCCTGCAATCGCGTCGGGCAAGGCTCCGCGCGTGCGCTCGCGCCTGCCGAACTCCTGGACCGCGCTTTCGAGATCCGCGATGCTGAAATCCGGCCAGCGTTTCGGTAGGAAAACGAACTCAGCGAACGCGCACTCCCACAGAAGAAAATCAGAAAGCCGTTGCTCGCCTCCCGTTCGTATGAGGAGGTCCACTTCCGTGGAGCCGCCGCGAAGAACTTCCGCGAGGACATTCGAGAACGACTCGGGCGATAGCTCGGTGACTTTATAAAAGCGGCAAGCGGCGTGGTAGATCGCCTCGCGGGCGGAGTAATCGATCGCCAGCCGAAGATGAAGCCTCATCCCGTTTGCCGTGGCGGCCTCGGAATCAGCTATGGCTTGGCGCAGTGTAGCGGGAATGCGGTCGCGGCGGCCGATGACGCTTAGGCGCACGCCTTCCTCGATGCAATGCGATGTTTCCACCAGCAGGTATTCGTGCAGAAGACGAAGAATCGCATTAACTTCGGCGGCCGGCCGCTTCCAATTGGCCGAGGATAGCGCGAATAGCGTAAGTGTATGAATTCCCAGGCGGGGCGCTGCTTCTATAATGCGCCGCGCTGATTCGGCTCCCGCGCGATGCCCGGCGGAGCGAGGTAGTCCGCGCGAAGTGGCCCAGCGCCCGTTTCCATCTGAGATGATGGCGACGTGCAGGCCGGGCTCCAGCGCCAACGGGGTCTTCGTCGTCATGACGTGCTGTGTGGTCAGTTGCTGCATGTTTTTTCTACTTTCTCCGCCGCCGGGAAAGGGGTATAAACTACTCTGTATTACAAAGTGGCTACGCAAAAAATTTTGCGGGGCTCAGCCCTCGCGCGTCGCGCGAATCAGCGCCTCCATATGGTTCAGGTAGCGCTCCAGCGCACGCCGGCCCGCTGCCGTCAGCCGGTACTCAGTCTTGGGCAGCCGTCCATCAAAGGATTTCGTGCAGACGATGTAATCCGCTTCTTCGAGTTTGCGAGCGTGGACGCTCAGATTGCCGTCGGTAGTCTTAAGGAGAGCCTTGAGCTCGTTGAAAGTCAGCGAGCGATTCACAGCCAGCGCACTCACTATCCCTAGCCGGATCCGCTCATGTATCAATCGGTCCAGGTCAGGGGAGACGGCTTCCCGCCCGGATCCGCGGACGGCGGCCAGTGACGCATCACGTTCGCGCGTGCGCTGGACCCGTTCCTGATGCGCTGAGGATGACTTCGCCATGAAATTCTCTTTATCCCCCGTGGTGTCGCGCAATCCAAATTCCAAAGCCGATTTGCAATGCGCCAAATCCCGCCGCCATAAACGCATCTCCCCACGCAGCGGGTGCAAGAAGCGCCGCAGCGCCGAGACTCATCAGGCAAAAGCCCATGACCGGAACCACGCGCACGGAAAACGCTCCGCCCGTGACGATCGCAGTTCCGTAGAGCAGTAGCCAAACGCCCGGCAGCACGGCCGCAGACCCGGCGGCATACAGAGCGAAAGTCAACAAGCCGCCAACGATGATCGGTGGAGCAAAGCTAAACAAAAACTTGCGCCCCGGACCAGAGAAAAGAGTCGAATTCGCGCGGTGTGCCTTCGTGACGGCTGTCGGTGCAGCGATCGCTACGGCAACGAAAGCCTCAACTAGCCAGACCGTAAGCCAGGCGCGAGGAGATGACTGGCGCGCTGCCACAAAGGCAGCCGCGAGTGCCGTAATACCCATCGCCACGCCGCCCCAGCCGGGCACGGCAGTAAACTCTGCCGCGCTCTCCATGGTCTCGCGTATGTATTTGAGATGGTCGGCCGCGCGAGCGTCGATAGGGATGGGTTCGCGCTTATTCGAACGGAGGGGGCCAGCAGCTACCATAAAAACAGCATACACCAAGAACGCGCTTCTGTCAAGTACTTTGTGAAACAAAGCATATTCGCCACTATGCCGCCGATGACCGCCTGGGATAGCGACCCTTGATCGCGTTCCAGCGGATCGTGAACACGTCCAAAAACATTTGAATGCTGTCATGAAACATATTGACCTTTGTCGCGGGCGAATGTCCCCATCGAACGGGAATCTCGATCGTGCGCAGTCCGTGATGCCGGGCCAGATAGAGCAATTCGGGATCGAACCCGAACCGCTCGATGCGTTGCTGTTCAAAAAGGACTTGGCAGCGTTCGCGCCGAAATGCTTTGAACCCACACTGCGTATCCACAAAGGGCAGGCGTAAAATCACTCGCACGATCGTGTTAAAAATAATACCCGCGAACTCGCGGAAGCGTGACTCATGGACGGTAATAAGACTGCGGTCAAGCGCCCGCGAGCCTATCGCCACATCGTAAGTCTTCAAAGCCTCGAGAAGTTTTGGGGCTTCTTCAATCGGCGCGGAGAGGTCGGCATCCGTGAAAAGCACGCTCTGGCCACGCGCTTCAAGCATTCCGTGGCGGACGCTGAACCCCTTGCCGCGATTTACGCCGTTCGAAATGACCCGCAGGCATGGAAGTGTCTTCCGGTAAGACTCAGCAACCTCTGCCGTTCGGTCTTTCGAGCCATCATCAACCACAAGAATCTCTGTCTCTGCTCCCAAACTTGGAAGATAAGCTGCGATTTGCTCGAGAGTGGAGGGCAGGCGCAGCTCTTCGTTATAGGAGGGAATTACAATCGAAAGGTCAGGAGCAGCGGCACTCATCGCGCCGGCGGTTCCTTCCATCCGTGATAGCCGATGAGGGGTACGAACCGGCACGCTTCCAGGGTGCGTGTCTCGAACGAATTCCCGTGTCGTTCAATGTAGAGCAATTCCTGATTCTCCGCGTCGCCTACCGGCAAAATCAGCCGGCCACCCTCGGCGAGCTGCGAACGAAGCGGTTCCGGCACCGCTGGCGCCGCCGCGGCAACGAGTACCGCGTCGAACGGGGCAAGTTCCGGCAGCCCCAGCGTGCCGTCGCCACAGTGAACATGAATAGTCCCATACCCGAGCCGCTCAAGTCTGGCCGAGGCCGAGGAAGCAAGTTCTGAGCGCGACTCGATTGTGAAAACGATTTTCGCCAAGTGCGAAAGAATCGCCGCTTGGTAGCCGCACCCCGTCCCGATTTCCAAGACGCGCTCGTTACCCGTAACGTGTAGCGCGGCCGTCATTGCCGCAACAATGTAAGGCTGCGAAATCGTTTGGCCCTCACCGATCGGCAACGGCGCGTCTTCGTACGCCCGCTGACGAAACTCCTTCGGCACAAACTCTTCTCGACGCACGGCGTCCATCGCCGCAAGCACGCCGCGATCACGAACGCCACGCCGCCGCAATTGCTTTTCGATCATTTCAGCGCGCTGCAAAGCGAATCCATCCGTGCCGGAGCTCTTACCGTACGTCTCGTTTACCGAGCTATCGCGAAACAGTTTCATCTCAGTCGCACCGTCTCCTTGCCTCTTGCCACCGCACTTTCCAACTCCTCAGGCATGCGAGAACGCAGCGGCGTGTTTTTCCCAAGCTCGTGTTTCGAGAATGTCCGAGATTTGGGCAATCGCCAGGTCGCATTCCTCTTCACGATTGTAAAAATGTGGCGAAAGCCGCACGCCGGCTTTTGGACGGTAATCCACCAGAATCTCTCGCGCCAGCAGCTCGCGGCATACCTCGGCCGCATGCGGGCAGTCGACGGAAATCGTTCCGGCTCGCTCTGCAGGATTTTCCGAGGTGTTTACCCGCCATCCATGAGCTTTCGCACCGTCGAAGAGCCGGGCGGTCATGCGCATCGATTTTTCGCGAATCGCGCCAATCCCGGCTTTGTTCAGAATGTCGAGCCCCGGCTGGCACGCGTACAACGCAGGAATGTGCGGCGTGCCATTCAAATAGCGGAAGGAATCCTCTCGGGCATCGATAGCGCCAGTCTCAAACGCAAAGGGCCGCCGGTGCGCAAGCCAGCCCGCAATCGCCGGCTCCAGCTTCGCGCGCAAATCCTCCCGAACATAGAGATACCCCACGCCTGGTCCGCCGCATAACCACTTGAGCACGCCGCCGCACGCAAAATCCGCGCCCAGACCGCGGACGTCGACAGGAATCGTGCCGGCAGCCTGAAAGAGATCGAGGATGATGTGCGCCCCAACCCGATGCGCTTTTTCAATAATCGCTCGCGCATCCACGATGTAAGCGCTTCGGAATAGCACCTGCGAGATCGGCACTAGCAGCGTGGTCTCATCAATGGCGTCAAGAAACTTGCTGAGATCGAATCGCACCGGATCGCCGCTTGCAACGAGTTCGACCTTCGCGCCGTTCCGGCGCCACTCATGGTAGAAGTACTGAATTGACGGAAACTCCAGATCCGTTAGCACCACCTTGTTGCGTGGCCCACGGAAATCAAAACACGAACTGATCACCGCCTGGATCAGCGTGACGTTTTGATGCAGCGAGATTTCGCCCCGTCCCGCGCCAATCAACGGTGCGATCTTGTCGCCTACGTTGACGGCCATCTCCCACCAGCCCTCTTCCCAGGCCCGCACACCGCGCTCGCCCCATGAATCGGCGTAAGCTCGCATCTTGTCGTACACGCCTCGAGGCATGGCACCCAGCGAATTGCTGATCATATACGTCGTGCGCTCAAGGATCGGAAATTCGCCGCGCCACTTTAGCAGTTCATCCATCTTTCACAACTCCATCAGAAATCTTCTGGTAACGGACCTTTCTCCACACAAGGTAGCATAGCGAAATGAAGACAAGCCAGGGAACCCCCGCCTTCAGCGTTATGCGCAGACCAGGGACCCACCACGTCGAAATGAGCACGGCAGTAAGCGCTGCCAGTCCGAAAGCAGAACTCCACGGCCCCCGCGGAGCGAGTCTCAGCGGAGGTTTTGCCCACTTTTCGGTTCGGCGGCGAAATGCAAGATGAGTGACAAAAATCATTTGCCAGACGAAAATGCCGCCAAGAAACGCCGACCCCAGCATGTAGATGTACGCTTTAGCAGGAGACAAATAATCTACGACGAGTGCCGCGATCATTCCCACGCTGGACACCATCAACGCCGATACCGGCGTTCCGCGTGGGCTCAACCGACCCAAGACTGACGGAGCATAACCGCCGCGCGACAGCGAAAAAAGCATCCGCGACATCAGATACAAGTTGCAGTTCACGCTGGAAAGCGCCGCCGTAAGCACCACGAAATTCATCACTCCTGCAGCTGCGGGAATGCCGACGATTTCGAAAACACGCACAAACGGGCTTTCACCCAACCCGACCTCGTTCCACGGCACGATGCCGACAACGATCGCAAGCCCTCCCACATAAAAAAGCCCCATCCGCCCAAGCGTCCAGCGCAATGCCCTCGGCAACGCCGTCGTAGGATCCTTCGCCTCACCGGAAGTAACGGCGACGATCTCCACTCCCAGAAAGCTGAAGATCGCCATCGCGACACCAAGTCCAACGCCTTCCAAGCCGTTCGGAAGAAATCCTCCATGCCCGGTATAGTTCGCAATCCCTATTCGAGGAAAACCAATACCCAGGATCAGCGCCGCTCCTAGAATCAGAAACACGGCGATGGTCAGCACCTTGATCATCGCGAACCAATATTCGAATTCGCCAAAACTCGCTACGCTTCGGGCGTTCACATAAACGAGCGCCGCTGAAAATCCCGCAATCCACATCCACGACGGCACATTCGGGAACCAATGTTGGCAATAGATCGACGCGGCCACTACCTCGCTGCCGGTCGCGATCACCTGCGCCAGCCAGTAGGAATACCGCATCGCAAACCCAGCCCACGGATGCACGTACATTTCGGCGTAAACGCCAAACGAACCGGCCACCGGATGTGCCACGGTCATTTCGCCGAGCGCCCACATCAAGCACAGCGCAATCGCTGCCGCCGCCAAATAACTAAAAATCACGCCTGGCCCTGCAAGCTTTACGGAAATGGCGCTGCCAAGGAACAGTCCCGTTCCTATCGCTCCCCCCATCGCGATCATCGAAAGTTGCCGCGGCGTTAGATTGCGATGAAGTCCAGACTCTCGGTCTATGATTTCGACGTGGTCCGCGCCGCCCGGTGCCGCCGCGCCCGCTTTTTCGATCTCGGCCATGGCGCGGCATGGTAGCAGAAAGCCTCAACTACCGTTACCAGTCCTACCTGAACCAATGGACAGTTAAACGAGAAGCACGCCTGTACTGTGCCAATGTCATTCCCTGCCGAGGCATTTTCTACAATTTCATGAGTGGCGGAATGGCTCTGAATGCTCCGCCGCGGAGGAAGTCATGAAGGCCGTTTTAGCCCTTGTCATTATTTACGTCGGAACATTTTTCCTTGCCATCCAGGGTGCATCCCAAAACCCGGTCAGTGCCGCGCCGCAGAACGCTGCCGCGCAGGACCAGGCAAGCCCCGCTCAAGCGAAGCCCATCGATCCCGTCAAGGATTCGGATATTCGCTCGCTGATGGAACTCATCGGCGCGCATGATTTGGTGCAGGACGCTGTCAACAATTCCAGTGAGCAGTACAGGGAAAAACTTCTCGCTACTGTCCCCAATAACGAAAAAGGCCAGGCCTTTGTAACTTCGTTTATAGAGAGCTATCAGAAGAAATTCGACGTCGACCAGTTGACCGAGCAGCTCGTCGTCATTTACGACAAGCACTACACCGACGACGAGATCAAGACTCTGCTGCAGTTCTACGGCTCTCCTGTGGGACAGAAGGTCGCCGCAGAAATGCCCAAAATTAGTCGCGAAATCCAGGCGGCCAGCCGCACCACCGGCGCGAAAGCCGCAAAAGAAGCCCTCCAGGCATTGAAGGCACAAAATCCCGAGATTGGCCAATCCGCGCGCCTGAACAACGGCCCCCGCCGCTGGCAACCGGGCGCCCGCGCACAACAGAACGCGCAACAAGGCCAGCCGCAGCAGGCAGCGCAACAGCCCGATCCGCCGCAATTCTGAAGCGCAATTCTGAAGAATGAGCGGCTTCGGCCACTTCTATTGAAAGTGCTTCTTGAATTTGACGTCGATTCCAAACGTGCCGTTCTGGTCCCGCAGCGCCACAATTGATACATTCCGGTTTATGTTGTATTCCACCTGAATGACCTGCTGTTGTGTCGACCCCACATTCGAAACATAAGTAATCGTTAGATCCCGCGTGACCTGCTGCTCCACCGTGACGCGCGCCGCGGCGTTCTGCGACGAACTCGTCGAGCCCACTTCCGCCAGCCCAGGATCAACCCGGAACCTCGTAATCCCGAACAATCGTTCAACCCGCCCTCCTAATTGGCTGGAGACCGCTTCAGAGAGAATCGCCGTAGCACCCGAACTGGCGGATTGGGATGTCCCTGTTCCACCGCCTCGAATGCTCGCTTCCGAGCTTGTTTGCCCTAGCGCCAGCAGCGTGATGATGTCGTTCGCGGGCAACGGCGGGTCAGAGCGGTAGGCCAAGGTCAGCTTGCTTGCCGGCCCGTTAAAATTCAGTGTGATCTCGTACTGCTGAATTGTTGTTGTGGCTTCCACGTTCAGCACCGGGTCCAGCCGGAACGGATTGGCAAAGTTCATGTCGCCGCGCGTCACCTTATACCTGTCTCCGTGAAACGTCATCTCGCCCGCGAGAATGTGGATGTGCCCGAGGAGAATCGGGTGCTCCCACGTGCCCCGTACGCGAAGATTAGCTTCTGCTTCCAGTTCGGCACCGGGCCATTCCATGCGTGCGTCGGGAGAAGAGAGCGCCGTGATGTCGAATTGCAAATTACGCAAGAAGGGCGAGCTCGTCGATGGTCCCGAAATGCTCCCTTTTGAAGATACAAGTACGCTGGCAACCTCGAGGCCCTGCGTTAGCGTCACCCGTTCAATCACCACTCTTCCCGAAAGTACTCCAGAAGACGGCGTCCCCGTCAGCCGCAGCGAGCCGCCGACCAGCCAGCTCATCCCTTCGGGATATCGGATGCGCGCGCGATCGGTGCGCACAGATATGTCGTACCGCAGCGGGCTTTCGATGTAGTTGACACTCCCGGTGAGGTGCAGCGTGCCTCCGCCCGATTCGGCCGTGACGTTTTCAAAGAACAGCCGCGTCGCGTCAAAGACCAAATCGCCCGTGATGTTGCTCATCCCTGTCGGAAAATCGGCCACTCGTGCGGAGGCGCTTCCTATGTGCACTTTTCCAGTGATGCGCGGACGGTCAAAAAAACCTTCGAAAGTCGCATTGATTTGTGCCGGACCGTTCGCTTCCACGGCCGGCAAGAATCCGGTCAGTAGCCGCAGGTCCAGGGCGCCATTCAGTTTCAGCCCAAGAGTGCCTCGACCCGCAAACCGCACCGAGCCCGCAATGGCGATATTTGTATCGGTCCCTTTGAATGTGGCTTGATCGATCTCCACGCTCTCCTTCGAGGTGCGCAGATGAATCGGTCCCACGTTTTCCAGCTGCACGTTCGCGTAATTCAGCGCCAGCCGCGAAAACTTGGCGTCCATCACGATGTTCTCAAGATGTTTCAAATCGCCAGCCACAGTGATGTCCCCGTCAGCTACTCCGTGCCCATTGAACTGCTTGAGGTGCAAGGCAGTCATCAAAAACGGATTCAGATCGATGTTCGCAATCGTAACTTTTCCGTTTAAGGCATAAGGATCAGCCAACCCTAGCGTCACCTTTCCGGATATGCCTCCCGTGGTCATCGCCGAACCAAGTTCCAACTTCGCGATATGGCCGTCGGAAGAGAGACTCCCGTCGAAGCTTCCGATCACGTCCTTGCCGATGCGAAAATCCACCACTCGGAATGTGCCATCGCTTTCCAGCGCCGAGAGCGGTCCGTTGGCCTTCACTCGAAACGTAACCAATCCTCCAACCGGCAACCTCACCGATTGCAACTTCTCAATATCTTCAAGCGGGAGCGATGCTCCCACCAGATCCGCCGTTATCCTTTGATCCGTGAACCGATAACCCGCCGTCCCCGTCACGATGCCCGCACCTCGGCCGTTCTCCTTACCTGGTGCGAACACGCGTAACTCAGCGTCTGCGATGCGCATTTCGTCTGGCGAAAGGTTCAGCTGGCCTCGCAATCGATTGAAGGACACGCCATAGACTCTTCCCTCGGCGAGATCGAAGAGCCCCGTGACGCCAGGCGCGACGCGCGTCCCGTGCCCATGCAATTGCCCGCTCAACACTCCTTGTACTGGATAGTTCGATCCAAAAAGCTTCTGGATGGTCTCGACCGAAGCTTTATCGAAGCTCACATCTGCCGTCCACTCGTTGTTCGACAGAAAACTCCAGTCCGTCAAGTCCAGGGTTCCCTCGATCTCCGTATCCATTGCGCCGAATCGCAACTTGCCTCGCGACAGAGCAAGTTCCGTAGGCGAATAGCTGAGATCGCCTTCTACGGAATCCAGCGCGACACCGTTATAGCGTATGTGCTCGCCACGAACATGCCCGCTAAGCGTCGTCCGGCCACTCGGCTCTGTGATCTTGCCGTCCCACTGCGCGCTTCCCGAGATCTCTTTGATTGCGTTCGCGGAGCCGCGCCTCGCGCCGCGAAGCGCGTCAATGAAATCCTTGTAAGACTCCAGAGCGCCCGTTTCGAAATGCACGTCCAGCATGGAATTTCGCGGCGCCAGCACGCCCGTAATTCTCCCCCGCGACGACGGCGTTTCGAATTCGCCCGAGCTGATCGCGAAAACTCCGGAATCGTAACCGTAGTGGAGTTGCCATCTCGCCGTAACCGGCACATGGCCTGGTGCCAGGACGTCCACGGGCGACCATTCCATCTTTCCGCCAAGCTCAAAGTGCTCAAACGCTCTGCTCCACGTTTCAATCGTGTCCCCGCTGAGCAACGCGTCCCATTCCAGCTCATCGATCGGAAAACCTGGATGCTCGATCGCCGGGAACACTCGCGCCAGATGCATACCTTCCAAGTGCGTGTCCGCGCGGAATTGTACGCCCGCGAAGCGCAGCGTCACTTTTCCCTTCGCACTTCCCCCAAATCCTTCCGCGACGAAATCCGACGCCACAAGCCCGTCGTTGTTTATGCTGTAGCTAGCGCGGCTCGTTAGTCCTGTGACGTGAAAAATGTTATAGCTTAGATGGATGTCACGCCCAACGTAGCTCCCCGTGCCTTTGTACTGGCCATTCGCGAAGGTTCCTTCCCCGCGAACATCAACGTGTCCGGTCGGCACCTGCGGCGAACGAAAAGTCTCCCGAAAGTCGAGCAGTTCGACCCACCCCCGGTAACGGAAGCTCCATTTGGGTTTGGTGAAGTCGGACATTTCCGCCTGCGCATCAAGGTGCGAACGTCCAGCGCTCAACACGCCTTGCTCCAGGGTGAAGCCGTCACGCCACAACGTAAATCTCGCCGAAAGATTGGCAGGCAATGGCGCCATTCCCTGCGCACTGAGCCGTATCCGCTGCCACTCTAGATTCCCCAGATACAGTGGATGTTCTGGTGTCCCGCCAGCGTCCAAAGTCAGACTCATCTCGCCGCCTTCTACTGCCAGCGGCACTTTCACTTCGTTGTAAAGTAACCATCCGTTTTCAATGTTCACTCGCCGTACCCGCAGATCGAAGAGCGATTCCTGGAGCGACTTCTTCGGAGTACTTGCTCCTGGCGGAGTCGGCACGTTTGTCGAGCCATCCTTCGCCACTCGGATGTGCACCTCTGGCTCCTTCAGCACCAGTTCGGTCAGCGATACTTTTCGACCCAAGAAGGAATCGATCTGCAGTTCCGCGTCCGCCTCCTTCGCCGAAAACAAAGCCTGCGTCCCCGCCGGCTCGTGTCCGTGGATCACCAATCCCTTGAGTGTGGCTCGCATCGAAAGCCACTGGATCGAAATTGACCGCAATTCCACCCGCCCGCCCGTCGCCTTCTCCAATCGGTGCACGATCCACCGCTGCAGAATCGGATTCCCCGCGCCGCTTGCAAAGAAACCAATCACGCACAGAATTCCAATGACCGTCAGCACCCACGGTGTGTGGATCACCCAATTCCAGATCGGATGTCGCTTCCGGACCCTCATTTCGCCCCTTCGTCCAAAAACTTTTGAACATGCAGCCGGTCGCGGCTTTCCTTGAGCCAGCGAGCCGCCTGTTCATCGATGTCGCTCTGCACCAGCGCATCTTGGATGATGTCCCGTGAGGCATCCAACGTGGGTGGCTCCTGCCCGCGCGCTTTCGCTCTCGGCACAACTGCATTCTGATAGAAATCTTCAATGGCCTTTTCATCGATCTGGGCGGACGGGCGAAATCTCGAATCGAGGTAGCTGTTCAGATACAATTGCGCGGTCACAATCTTTCGCACTTCTGCATCATTTAGCCTGCTCTGATTCTTACGCGCTTCATATTCCTCGGGTGAGGCGAAGGACTTCACCACTCGCGCAACTTCACGATCGATTTCCTCGCTCTTCGGTTCGGGAAAGCGCGACAGCTGCGCTTCCGAACGTACGATCCACTGATCGATCAGCCGGTCCACAATCGCGCTCTCACTTTCGGATTTTCCGTTCACCAGCTCCTGATACTCCTCCAACTCTCGGACGTCACTTAACAAAATGATGTCGTTCTCCACCCGCGCCACGATGCGATCGACAACCTCCTGTCCTACCGCAAACAAACCCGCGGCCGGCACAAAAAACAGCGAGCAGATCGCGAAGATAAATCTTCGGCGCATTAAAAAATCGACCCCAAATTAAAGAAAATCTGCAGCCGCGGAAGTTGCGCTCCCTTGAAGCACTGTGGATTCGCCGGCACCCCGCCCGTGATAGGGACGCACGGCACTACGAAAAACGGACGGTTGATCTGGTAACCCAAATCCACTCGAATCGGCCCCACCGGCGTCGCATACCGGATCCCGAACCCGACCGTATGGGCGAAATAATTCAACTCGTTGGTGCAGTTGTAGACACACAGTGTGGGATTTGTCGCGCTAGGAGGCTGTGAAGGATCCTGCAGCGTGAAAATGGGCTTCGGTGAGTACGCTCGTAGCGTGAAGTGATCCAGCCGGCTATAGACATTGCCTCCGTCGTAGAACAATGCTCCGCCGAGTTGCGTCCCAACGAATGGCAACCGCATCGGAAAGCGAAACTCCTGGTTGAGCACCAGCATGGCCTGGCCCCCCACCGGGAAGCCCGTGCATGGGTCGCGCGGCCCTGCTTGGTTCAGCGCAAATCCCCGTAACGACGTCCCGCCACCTGCGAAGTATCGTTCCGGAAGCGGGATAATTTCAGGCTGCGGGCCGGGCGCCGCCGCCGCAGTGCACTGCGTCGGTGTGGGTGGCAGAAAGGAGAGTGACTCGGTGTTCGCAAATGGCTCTAGAATCCCAATCCGGATCGAACGTGCAAAGCTGAACCGCCGTTTGATCCGGTGGTACGTCGAATTCTGCACAAAAAACCGCAGAAAGCTTGCGCTCGAACCGAAGTTTGTGCTGGAGACACTGAAATCCGCGCTATTGAAGCTTCCTTTGGTGGCATCCGCCGGATTGTCCCTCGCATCGCGCAGCCACGTCACGCCAAACTGGGACACTAATGTTGGCTGCTCAAAGAGCGGTATCTCCTCCGGAGCAATGTGCGAATTAAGGTTTGAAACCAGCACTTTGCGAAACGAATAGCGATACGACACCGTGGTTAACGGCGTCACCTGGTTCGTCAATTGCGCCGATATTTCGTACCGCATTGCCGTGAATGTGTTGATGTCCTGTGTTTTTTCCGTGTATGCCGTTGCCTGCGTGCTGTAATGCGGGCTTCCAAACGTGTTGGGGATGGAGTAGCCCAGCAAAGCCCGGTCTTCTATCGTGCTTCCGCGCAGCTTCAGCGAAAGTGAATCAGCACGCCCCGTAAGGTTGACTTTCGTCAGCTCAAAAATCCCGCGCGGCGCTGCCTGGACCTCGCCCCCCGTCGGATTTGTCGTGCTCGCCAGGCGTTGCACTTCAAACCCTCCGCCATACGCCATCGTGTATCGTTTGGCTTCCTCGACCAAAACGACGATGTCTTTGTCAGGATCTGAGCCGTCGGGATTCTGTGGTTCGATCGTCACCTTGTTGAATATGCCCAGGTTGTACAAGCGCCTCTGCGATTCCACGACGTCCCCTTCGCGCAGTGGTTCCCCCGGCTCAACTCGGATTTCCCTCTGAATCACTTTCAACCTCGTCCTGCGGTACCCGCTCAGAAGAACTCGCCGCACTTTCGTCTGCGGTCCCTCCGTGATGTGATACACAAGCTTCACTGGAGCCGCCTGCGCCACCTCCGGCTTCGGCTTCTTTTCTTTCTCTTCCTCTTTTATCTGGCTTTTTTCATCTTTCGTTGTTTCGGTTTTTGTCTCCTTCCCAGTTCCGCTCGTTTCTGTAGCTACCCGTTCCGCCGTCGACGTAAAACTCGCTTCCGGATATCCTTCGTTGAAATACATCGCCAGAATATTGTCCCGGTCTGTCGTCACGTTGAAATCAGAGTACGGCTGCCCTGGCGTCGACCCGATCACGCCCAGCAATACCTCCTCCGTGAACGCGTGGATCCCCTCGATCGCGATCGACGCCACTCGCGTCTGCGCGCCTTCCTGGATCGCGAATCGTACGAAGATGTCTCCTTCTTTCCCCTTGTAATTGTCCAGGATCTGCCCGTCCACCTTCGCATCCAGAAAGCCGTTGGCGTCGTAGAGGCCTTGCATCGATTGGGCGTCCGCATCAATCAACCGCCGGCTAAACCGCCCTCGCGAACCGAATGCCGCGCCGTAGATTTGCAGCCGGCTCCGCAGCAATTCTGTGCTGAAATAGTGATTCCCGCTGATTTCAATTCCCACAAGCTTATGCCGGTCGCCCCTTTCGATGTGGTACGTGATCACTTCTTCCGTGCCCTTCGATTTCTGTTCCTTGACCTGCACTTCCTTGGTTTCTGTCGTGTAACTCACTTGCGCGTCAAAGTATCCATCGCGTTCCAGCCGCTCACGAATATTCCGTTTCCCTTCCTCCAGAAGGTCTGCATCGACCGCGCCTTCTTGATACACCGGAACCAGCCTCTTTAATTCTCCCTTGGACAACTTCGCGCCCGTCACTGCCACGTCCACCTGCGGACCTTCCGTGACCTCGAGCGCCAGCGGGATCGTATTGTTCGCCGCGTTGTACTCGCCTCGCCGGACGGTCGCCCGAGCGCTGAGCCGCCCCTTCTTCACCAGAAATTTTCGGATCCGGTCGGTCCCGCGCTGTATGCGCGCGGTCGTCACCGGCTGTCCAGGCTTCATCTTCAATCGCGAAAGTATCTCCGCGTCGCGGTACGCCGTGCCGTTCTTAAGCTCCACGGATGCCACGCGTGCCCGCAGCCCGGGCTTTACATGCACCAGGATGTCCATTTGATGTGTGGCTGGGTACGGCACGTTCTCTGACGAGACCTGTGCTGTATACAGGCCCTCTTCCTTCAATACATCGCGCAGGCGCGCCAACCCTTCGTCCACGTCTTCCTGTCGAAACGGCCGACCTAGCGTGATCTGCATGGCGGCGGCAGCGGATGTCTCCGTAGGGGGTGGCGTCAATCCATCTATCAGGACTCTATTAAAGAAGATGCTCTCTCGAACCACGAAATCGAGGCGCACACCGCTGTCCACGGGAGTCACAACCGCTCTCAAATCCGTATAATCACCCAGCCCATACAGCGCGCGCAGGCTCAGTGCAACCTGCTCTCTATTCAGCGGTTTTCCAACTTCAACCGCAAGTCCTGAAGGAGCTTCCGAAAGTACGCGCCCATCTTCGGTAACAATCCGTACCGCAACGACAGGAGCTCCCGCTTGAGGGGTTTGGGCCTTTCCTTCCGCCTGTGCCTGTCCATAACTCCTCGCCGCCACAAACAGCAGCGCGAAGACGGCAATACCCCTCAACCTTCTTCCCCATCTCAATTTCATGCTCACTATCGCTCAGACGAAGCGTAGCACAAGGGCGTTGCCCATCCCGCTATCTCTAGCGTTATGATGATGCAAGGGGGACGATGACCGTCGCCGCCGCACTGGGTCCGCGCTTGCTCGATTCGCTCCAGGAAAAGTACTCGCGTCAGATGCTCTTCGCCGGAATCGGTGAAGAAGGCCAGCAGCGCCTGCTCGCCTCCAGTGCTGTCATTGTAGGCTGCGGCGCGATCGGTGCGGCTGCCGCTGGTCTTCTCGTGCGCGCCGGAGTTGGCCGCGTCAGAATTCTCGATCGCGATTTCGTCGAACCGTCCAACTTACAGCGGCAAACTCTTTTCGACGAGGCCGACGCCCGCTCCGCCCTTCCCAAAGCCGTTGCCGCCGAGCGCAAGCTGCGCGCCATCAATGGCAGCGTCGCTGTAGAAGGCTTGGTCTCAGACTTAAACCCGCGCAATGCCGAGGAGTTGCTTGCAGGCTTCGATCTCATCCTCGATGGCACCGATAATTTTGAGACTCGCTTCCTCATCAATGACTTTGCCGTGCAATCCGCCAAGCCCTGGATCTACGCCGCCGCCGTCGCTAGCTATGGCGTGACCATGACCATCCGCCCCGGCCTAACAGCTTGTCTCGCCTGCCTCCTCGAATCCTCGACGAGCGGCCATGGCCTTGAGGAGACTTGCGACACGGTTGGCGTCCTCGGCCCCATTGTCAACCTCATTGCCTCTCTTGAAGTCGCTGAAGCCCTCAAGCTTCTCGCGAGCCGCGAAGAATCCCTTCGCAACCGCTTAATCTCTTGCGACGTGTGGACTGGCCACTTCCAATCTGTCGGCGTCGCCCAAAACCCGGTCTGCCGCGCCTGCGCCCGCCGCGAATTCTCTTATCTTCAAGGACAAGCTCAGCCTCACATCACCCTTTGCGGCCGAGACTCCGTGCAAATTCATGAGCGCGGCCGTACTCTCGATCTAGGAGCGCTGCAGAAAAGGCTTGCGGCCACCGCCTCCGACGTCCGGCACAACGAATTCTTGCTCTGTTTTCGCGTCGACCCGTATCAAATGACCGTCTTCGCCGATGGCCGAGCTATTCTCAAGGGCACAAAGGACCCCGCCATCGCGCGCGCTCTATACGCCCGCTATATAGGCGCCTGATTCTTTTCTTCTTTGAGAGGGGATTGGTGCCAGCCCTGCTTAGCGAGTCTGCCCTGTCCGTCCGAAGGAACTCCGCATGTTCGCGCGATCCAGGTTTTCCCGCAGGTTCATCAGCGTCAGAAACGTGCTCAGAATTCTCGCCTTCAAATCATCCGTCAAGTGCAAGCCGCTGGTAGCCACCCGCGCCAGCCGCTCGCCGCTTTCCGTAATGAACCGCATGATTTCCTTCTGCCGCTCGTGAGGAGCGTTCCCCAGCGCCGTCTCGCGTCTCATTTCCGCGCAGCTTCCCTCGATCGAGAGTGTGAAGTGCAAAACGCAAACCTGCTGCTGCTCGGCGAGGGCTGGCGGCGAGTCGTTCTTGCATCCCGTTACTTTGCAAGGTATAGCCATGGAGCGCGCAAACTGGGGCCAACAAGAAAGGTAACCACTCCTGGCCCTGAAAATCCAGTCTCCTTCCGCCGAAGGTTGCGAATCCTGCATAGCCTCTTTCCGCACCCCGTATCCCTCCCGATAATCCTATCCGGCAGCCGGTTGCGAAAAATCAATCGCTCGCATGCAAAAACAATTGTATAAAAATGCATGAGGCTGTATATTTGTACTAGCTATGAGCGCCGGAAAAACATTTCGCCACGGTCAAATCCTACGGTTGGTCAGCGGCCAGCCCATCGTCAGTCAGGAAGAGCTGCGCCGCCGCCTTGCTCAGCAGAAGATGCGCGTCACTCAGGCCACTCTTTCCCGCGATCTGCAAGAGCTCCGCCTCGTTAAGACTCAGGAAGGCTACAAGCCCGAAACCGTTCTTCCTGAAGAAAACGGTAATGGAACGCTCCCTCTGCCTCCGCTCGCGCGCGCGCTTCGCGAATTTCTGCTGGATATTCGCCCAGCGGAAAATTTGCTCGTTCTGAAAACTCCTCCCAGTGGAGCCCAGCCTCTCGCCGCCGCCGTGGACGCCTCGAAATTTCCAGAAATCGCCGGCACCATCGCGGGTGATGACACCGTTCTCATCATCACTCCCAACAAACGGACTCGCGATTCCCTGCAAAAAAAGATTGAAGCCCTGGTGAAATGAGAGATCCTCGCCAAGTCGCCGTCGTTGGTGTCACCGGATACACCGGCCTCGAGCTTGCCGGTATTCTCCTGCGCCATCCTGCCGTTGCCTCCACCACTTTCTACGTGCGGGAAACGCGCGGTGCGAATTGCATCGCCGAGCTTTTCCCCCAATTCCGCGGATGGGGACAAGCTCCCCTTCGTACTCTTTCTCTCGACTCCGTCACATCGTCCCATGCGGGGACCGCTTTTCTTGCCACGCCTCACGAAGTCTCCGCCGAACTCGCACCCGCGCTACTCAAAGCTGGCTTGCGCGTTGTTGATTTGAGCGGCGCCTTCCGCTTTCGCTCACCGGAAACATTCACTTCTTGGTACAAGCTACCCGCGCCTCATGGCGATTATCTTGGGGAAGCGGTCTACGGCCTTCCCGAACTCTATTCTGAAGAAATCGCAAAAGCCCGCCTGGTCGCGAATCCCGGCTGCTACGCCACCAGCGTCATCCTCGCCCTACGCCCGCTCGCTGAAGCCGGCTTTATCGCTTTGGACCAAAACGTTGTTTGCGATTGCAAATCCGGCGCCAGCGGCGCAGGCAAAGATCCCCGTCGCGACCTGCAATTCGTTGAAGTCGACGAAAATTTCAAAGCCTACAATCTTTTTTCGCATCGTCACACGCCGGAAATTATCGAGCACACCGGCCTCGCAGAATCGCAGATCATTTTTTCCACACATCTGCTGCCTCTGGCTCGCGGCATTCTCTCGACCATTTACGTCACCCTCTCCGCTCAGCAATCACCAAATGCCATCGAAGCCCTCTATCGCAAGTTTTACGCCGGACGGCCCATGGTTCGCATCTGGCCCGCGGGGACATTGCCCGAGCTGCAGCACGTCGCGCACACCAATTTCTGTGACATCGGTTTTGCCCTGGATGAGTCCGGCCAGCGTCTCATCGTCGTCTCCTGCCTCGACAATCTTGGCAAAGGTGCGGCAGGGCAAGCCGTTCAGAATTTCAACCATATTCTGGGCATCGAGGAGAAGACCGCACTTCAATGAAAACCGTAATCAAGTTCGCTGGAGCTTTGCTCGAAGACGAAGCCACGATGCGCTCGCTGGCGCGCCAGGTCGCTGCCCTTGCCAACGAAGGCCACGAAATTCTCGTTGTCCATGGCGGCGGCCGCGCCTTTACGGAAGCTCTCAAACGCATGGGCATCGAAAGCAAATTTGTCTCTGGCCTTCGCGTCACCGACCGCGAAACGCGCGACGCCGCCGTCATGGTTTTCGCCGGCCTGCTCAACAAGCGCCTGGCTGCCGCGATCTCCGCGGAAGGCTATCCAGCGATTGGCGTCTCCGCCGCCGACGCTCAGTGTTTTCTTGCAGAGCCCATGTCGCACGGCGAGGTAGCCGGCAGCCTCGGCTTCGTCGGCTATCTCACCGGCTTGAACAACGCTTTCATCGAGTCGCTTTGGCGCGAACGCCTCATTCCCGTCGCTCCCTGTCTCGGCCTCGGCCCAGATAACGAGCTTTACAACATCAACGCCGACCACATGGCCGCTGCCTGCGCCGAGTTTCTGGAAGCTGACCAGTTGATCTATCTCACGGACGTCGCAGGCGTTCTCGATGGCGAAAGAGTTCTCTCCGCCATCACCTGTGAAGAGAGCGAGCGCCTCGTCCAGTGCCGCATTGTCTCCGGTGGCATGATTCTAAAACTCGAAGCCGCCAAACGCGCTCTCGAAGGCGGCGTTCGCCAAGTGCGTATCGTCGGGGGCACGGCGCCCGACGTTCTTCTCCTTGCCTTTCACTCGGCGGAACACACCAACGAAGATCAAGCTTCGCCGATTCCCGGCACGCGCATTCTCCGCGAATCTTTCCCCAACACCCAAACGGCACTTTCGGCGGCGTAATGCGCAAACTCGACATAAAAAAGACGGCGAATTCCGCTGCCCGGACGGCAAAGAAAGCGTCTCCTCGCGCATCGAAAGCGAAGTCCATTCTGCGCGATGCGAATCAATTTCTTATGCCCACCTATAAGCGCCAGCCCATCGTCTTCACGCATGGACGCGGCTGCTACGTCTATGATTCGCGCGGCAAAAAATATCTCGATTTTCTCGGTGGCATCGCCGTAAATGCCCTCGGCCATGCGCATCCCCGCATCGTCAAAGTCATCCGCCGCGAAGCCGCACGAGCAATCCATCTTTCCAATCTCTTTCACAATTCTTACCAGGGCCCCCTGGCTCGCAAGCTTGCCCAGTGGTCCGGTCTCGACCGCGTGTTTTTCTCCAATAGCGGCGCAGAAGCCGTTGAAGGCGCTCTCAAGCTCGCGCGGCTCTATGGCCGCACGTCCGCCGACGCGCCGGACTCTCCTGCCCGGAAGCACCGCATCTTGGCCCTCGAAAATTCTTTCCATGGCCGCACCTTTGGCGCCGTCAGTGTCACCGCCACGGAAAAATATCGTCTCCCGTTCGCTCCTCTGGTGCCTGGTGTCAACTTTGTCCGCTTCAACGATGTCGCCGATCTCGAATCCAAATTTGACGACGCCGTCTGCGGCATTCTTCTCGAAACCATCCAGGGAGAAGGGGGAATCCATCCCGTCAGCGAAGATTTCTGGAACCGCGCGCGCGCCCTCGCCACAAAAAACGGCGCGTTGCTCATCGCCGACGAAATTCAGTGCGGCTTGGGTCGCACGGGCCGCTATTTTGCGTACCAGAAATTTTCCTCGAAGCCCGACGTCGTGGTGATCGCCAAGCCGCTCGCCGCCGGTCTCCCGCTCGGTGCGATCCTCGCGTCCGAAGCCGTCGCCCAACACGTTTCGCCCGGCTTGCACGGTACCACCTTTGGTGGCGGCCCGCTCGCATGCGCCACGGCTCTCGAATTTCTCAATATCATCGAAGACGAAAAACTCCTCGAAAACGTCCGCGAGCGAGGCGATGAATTGCGCGAAGGGCTTTCCGCGCTCGCCGCAAAATTCCCCTTTATCCGCGAAATCCGCGGCGAAGGCTTGATGATTGGCATCGAGCTTTCCATTGAAGGCGCTCCTTTTGTCCAGCAAGCCATGCTCAAAGGACTGCTCATCAACTGCACTCACGATTTCACGCTGCGCTTCCTGCCGCCTTTCCTCGTCACCCGCGCGCAAGTGCGCCAGTTTTTACGTCTACTCGAACAACTCTTTGTAAGTACCCCGCAAAAGGCTGCCGCCCCTGAGCCCGCGAAATCCGCGCCTCCGTCGCATGCTGCCCTTGCCGCGGCAAGGTGAAACAATGACTACATCTGCGCTCGTTACTCCTATTTCTTTGTCGAATGACTTGCTCACCGGAGCGGAATGGAGCCCCTCGCACACGCGCGACCTGCTCCAGCTCTCCGCGGAAATTAAAGCCCGTCCCGGCCGTTACGCTTCCTCGCTGACGGGCAAATTCATCGCCCTGATTTTCGAAAAGCCCTCGCTTCGCACCCGCGTCACCTTCGACGTCGGCATCCAGAGCATGGGCGGCTCGGTCGTTTTCCTCGATCATACGCAAGCTTCCGCCTCTCTCGGCGCCCGCGAGTCCATCGCCGACGTCGCGCGCAATCTCGACCGCTGGGTCCACGGCATCGTCGCCCGCGTCTATCACCAAAGAGTCCTCGAAGAAATGGCAGCCAACGCTACCATTCCCGTTATCAACGCACTCTCGGATAAGTTTCATCCCTGCCAGGCGCTCGCCGATTTCTTCACTCTTGAAGAAAGATTCGGCGCACTTCGCGGATTCAAACTCACCTACGTCGGTGACGGAAACAACGTTTGCCATTCCTTGATGTATCTAGCCGCTCGCCTCGGTGTTCATCTGCGCGTCGCTACCCCGCACGACTATCAACCCGCGCCGGAAGTCGTCGCCGACTCCAAACGCGTAGCCAAGGAAACCCGAGCCAAAATTGAGCTAATGACCGACCCGCGGGAAGCCGTCGCCGGCGCCCAAGGGGTCTACACTGACGCCTGGACCAGCATGGGCTTCGAAGCCGAAGGCGAAGTCCGCAGCGCCGTTTTCGCACCCTACCAGGTCAACCCGGAATTGATGGCTCTCGCCGCTCCAGACGCTGTCTTCATGCACTGTCTTCCGGCGCACCGAGGCCTGGAAGTTACGCCCGAAGTCCTCGACGGCCCGCAGTCGGTCGTCCTCGACCAATCCGAAAACCGCATGTACGTGCAGAAAGCCATCCTGCACACTTTGTTCTGATCCATTGATGTGCGGCATCGCATTACGATTTTTCGTATCCGTAGGGGCACGGCATGCCGTGCCCGTATTTGAACTCTTGAGCCTTGCACTATTAAACTTTCTTCAAAACGAGGAACCGTGAAAACGCAACTGCCAAAACCAAAAAAAGTAGTTCTCGCCTATTCCGGAGGTCTCGACACCTCCATCATCATTCCTTGGCTGAAAGAAAACTATCAATGCGAAGTCATCGCCATGATCGGTGACGTAGGCCAGCAGGAAGACCTGGAAGCCGCCCGCAAGAAGGCCCTAGCCACTGGCGCCTCGACAGCCTACGTCGAAGACCTCCGCGAAGAATTTGTTCGCGACTACATCTGGCCGACGCTGCGCGCAGGCGCGGTTTATGAGCATACGTATCTGCTTGGCACATCTATGGCCCGCCCCATCCTCGGCAAACGCCAAGCTGAACTCGCCCTGCAACTCGGCGCCGATGGCCTCTCGCACGGCTGCACTGGCAAAGGCAACGATCAGGTCCGCTTCGAGCTTGCCTACAAAGCCATCTCGCCCAACGTACAAATCATTGCCCCGTGGCGCGAGTGGGACATCGATTCCCGCGAAGATGCCATCGCCTACGCCGCCAAACACAACGTCTCAGTCGAACAAAGCAAAAAAAACATCTACAGCCGCGACCGCAATATCTGGCACCTAAGCCACGAAGGCGGCGAACTCGAAGATCCCGCCAACTCTCCAAATGAAGCCATGTGGCAGTGGACCGTCTCCCCCGAAAAAGCTCCGGACAAAGCCGAAGAAGTCGAAATCGGTTTTGAAGCAGGCACGCCCGTCAGCGTCAACGGCGCGAAGCTCGGTCCCGTCGAACTTCTCAACACGCTCAACGAAATTGCGGCAAAGCACGGCATCGGCCGCACCGACATCGTCGAAAACCGGCTGGTCGGCATGAAGTCGCGCGGCGCATACGAGACGCCCGGCGGCACGCTTCTCGTGACCGCGCATCGTGAACTGGAAGCGCTGACCATCGACCGCGAGACCACCCATTTTCAACAAGCGCTCGCGCTTCGCTACGCCGAGCTCGTTTACTACGGCCTGTGGTTTTCTCCGCTACGCGTCGCGCTGGACGGCTTCTTCAACGTCTCGCAACAGCGCGTCACCGGCGCCGTCGGCCTGAAACTCTGGAAAGGCACGCTCACCGTCACGAAGCGCGTCTCTCCGTTCTCGCTCTATCGCACCGACCTCGCTAGCTTCACCATGGGCCGCTACAACCCCAAGGACGCCGAAGGATTCATTAATCTTTTCGCCCTTCCGGTCACAGTCCGGCCCAAAGCGAAAGCCGAGGGCAGCAACCAATAAAAATGTTCTCGTAGGGGCACGGCACGCCGTGCCCTTCTTGTCAGTCACTGAAGAGTGCCAATGACCGAACGCAAAGATGACCGCCTATGGGGAGGACGTTTCGAACGCGAGCCAAACGCTCACTTCGACGCGTTCCAGCGCTCCTTTGCGTTCGATCGCCGCCTCCTGCCTTACGAAATCGCCGTCGACCGCGCCTGGGCCAAAGCGCTAGAACCCATCGGCATTTTCACCGCCACGGAAGTGAAGCAAACGCTCGCCGCGCTCGACAAAATTTCCGAGCGCGCGAAAACCGATCCTGCTTGGATCGATACATTCGGTGCAAACGCGGAAGACGTCCATCACTTCGTCGAAAAAGCCCTCGTCGAAGAGCTCGGCCCGCTCGGTTGGAAGCTGCACACCGGCCGCAGCCGCAACGAACTCGTCGCCACGGATTTTCGTCTTTTTGTCATCGACGCCGCCGCGGAAGTCCAGCGTGGTCTGTCCGCGCTCTTGAACGCGCTTCTGAACCAAGCCAAAACAAGAATCTCCGTGCCTATGGCGGGCATGACCCACATGCAGCACGCGCAACCGATCCTGCTTTCGCATTTTTTGCTGGCGCATGCAGAAGCGTTCCTGCGCGATGTCACACGACTTCAACACGCCGCAGCAAGCTCCGACGCTTGTCCAATGGGCTCCGGCGCGCTCGCCGGAAACTCCTTCGGAATCGATCGCAACGCCATCGCGCGGGAACTTGGCTTTTCGCGCATCACCGCGAATAGCCTTGACGCGGTCAGCGACCGCGATTTTGCACTTGATTTTCTTTTCGCGCTTACCGGCATCGCCACCCATCTCTCTCGCCTCGCCGAGGATTTCGTGATTTTTTCCTCGCAGGAATTCGCTTACGTGATTCTTCCCGACGAGTATTCCACCGGCAGCAGCCTAATGCCGCAAAAGAAAAATCCCGATTCCTGGGAATTGATTCGCGGCAAAATTGGCCGCATCACCGGCGCTTTGGTCAGCCTTTTGACCACACTCAAAGGTTTGCCGACCAGCTATCAGCGCGACTTGCAGGAAGACAAGGAAGCGCTCTTCACCGCGCAAGATCAAGTCGCGGACATGCTCGCCGTAGCCGCGGGCGCGCTCGCCGGCACCACATTTCGCGAAGATCGTCTTCGCGCCGCCGCGTCCAATCCCTTGCTCTTGGCTACCGAAGCCGCCGACTATCTTGTTCACAAGCGCGTTCCGTTCCGCCAGGCACACGATCTGATTGGCAAAGTTCTCCGCGAAGCCGAGCGCCAGGGAAAAGTCTGGACGGAATTGCCGCTCGAAGATTTGAAGGAAATCTCTCCGGTATTTGAGTCTGATTTTTCAGATGGGCTGAACGTCAATGCGGCGCTCGGGGCAAAAAAAGTTCCTGGCGGAACCGCGCCCGACGCCGTTAGAAAAGCCATTGCCGATTTGGAAGAACGTCTTCACAGAAAAACCACCAAAATAGGAGCCACACCATGAGCATGCAAACGGCAGTCCAGCTGAACACACCAACCTCCATCTCGGTGGAGAGGAGGTCGCTTCCGGGGGCGGCGCGCTAGTCACACGGATATCCCGCTGATGAAGCACGCACTCTCCGAAGCTTCTCTCCCTCGCGGATTTCGGTTCGCAGGCATCGCCTGCGGATTGAAAAAAACCGGCGCGCTCGATCTCGCGATTATTTCGAGTGACGTACCTGCTTCTGCCGCCGCAGTGTTCACGCAAAATCTTGTTGTCGCCGCACCCGTCACGATTTCCAAGGAACACTTGCGTGCGTCAAAAGGCCGCATGCGTGCTGCGATTGTGAATGCAGGCAACGCGAACTGCGCAACGGGCGCCGCAGGCCACTCCGCGGCACAAAAAACCGTTGCCGAAACGGCCAGGCGGCTCGGCTGCACTCCCAACGAAATCATCGTTTGCTCGACAGGAGTGATTGGCGTGCCACTGGCTGTTGAAAAAATCCTGCGCTCTCTGCCGAAGCTCACGCGCAACCGTCGTCCTTCGGCCCGGTCATTCGCAGAGCTGTCGCTCGCCATTTGCACCACGGACACCCGCCCAAAAACCGCCGGCGCTGCGTTCAAAATGGCCGGCAAGAAAATTCACATGGTCGGCTGCGCCAAGGGTGCGGGGATGATTCATCCCAACCTAGCGACGACGCTCGCCTTCGTGGTGACCGATGCCGCCATCGCGCCCCCGCTTCTACAGAAAACTCTGCGCGATGTTTGCTCGCGTACGTTCAATTGCATCAGCATCGACGGCGATTCTTCGACGAACGACACGCTGGCGGTTTTCGCCAACGGAGCGGCGGGCACGCCCGCGATTCGCGCCGGAGGTGCAGCACATCGCGCTTTCACTGCGGCGCTCGAGGAAGTTTGCCGGTCACTCGCGCTGCAGATCGTCGCCGACGGTGAAGGCGCCCAGCGCGTGATCGAGATCGAAGTGCGCGGGGCAAAAACCGAAGCCGCAGCGAAGCGCATCGCAGAAACAATCGCCACGTCTCCTCTAGTCAAAACCGCGTTCGCGGGCGGCGATCCCAACTGGGGCCGCATTTTCGCCGCGGCCGGCCGCGCCGGGATCCCCTTCGATCCCACGCGAGTCGACATGAAGATGGCGGGCATCCCTGTTTTGCGGCGCGGCAGTCCGCTCCATTTCAATGAACGCGCTGCCAGCAACCGCCTGCTCGCCGAACACGTCCCGATCATTCTGGATCTGCATGCAGGCACCGCCAGCGCGCGCTACTGGACCTGCGACCTTACTGCGGAGTACGTCCGCATCAACGCTTCTTACAGAACGTAGGCAATCTGGATCGTAAATTCGGCCCAGCGAGCAAGCATGGCGTGATCGGGCTGACCAAGTCCGCGGCGCTGGAAAACGCGAGCAGCGGCATTCGAGTAAACGCAGTGCGTCCGGCAGTGATTGAAACAGCGATGGGCGAGAGGCTCTTTGGCGATCCGGAGACTAACAGGCGAGTACTTCGTCTCCATCCGATAGGCCGCTTTGGAACGTCGATGGAAGTCTCCGAAGGCGTGGTGTGGATGTGCTCGGAACGGGCCTCGTTTATGACCGGGCAGAATTTAGTTTTGGACGGAGGATTTTTAGCAGGGCCCAGTCCTGCAAACTCGTTGGGCCAGGTCTAGAGATCTCCCCGTCAACGATTTACGAGGCGCCCTTGATTTCGAGCGGCTGTCCCGCTGCACAGAGAGGACATTGCGAAGGCGTCCATAAGTTATAAGGCATGCGGCGGAGAAGTTCGAGCGGGAGATGATGTTCTTCTGCAAATTCGGCGATGGAATCTCCGAGCGCGAGGAGCGCCCCTACGGCGACAACGTGAGCGCCAATGGATTGCAAATCGGAGAAGGCTCCGCGGACAGCCGAACCGGCGCTAATGACATCATTAACGATCGCGATCCGTTTGCCCTGGACTACTGACTGAAGCGCTTTCGGAAGACGGTACTCGATCGCGTATAAACCTTCGGGTGCTGAATTGGCGAAGCGCTCGGCGTAGACGAACTCGCAGCCAAGTTCGAGGGAGACCAGTAACGAGATGAAGGCGCCTTCAACGAGCGGCCCGCAGACTACTTCCACCTTTTGCGGCAAGAGTTTTGCTGCGAGTTGAGCGGCAAATGGCTGTATTCCACGGGAATGCAGGCACAGGGTCTCGAGCTCGAGCCACAGTTCGCCATGATGACCGGACTCCAGCCGGAAATGTCCCTGGCGTGCGCGGAAAAAGAAAAGAAGATTCTCTTCCATGAAAGTCCGATCAGCCGGCCGCTGGGCCGCAACGCCGGACAAAAGAAAACAATCTAGCCGAGTGGCGCGTTTATTGAATATGCCTGCCGGGAGTATATTGAGAAGCTTGCGGCATTCAAACTCCCTTTCTATGTAAGGGCTTTGTGACTCCAACTTCGAATAAATCGATGATGATTCTGATTGCCGGGCCCTACCGTTCCGGAACGAATGACGATCCCGCTTTGATCGCAAGAAACGTTCACGAGATGGAATCGTATGCGCTGCCCATCTTTTGCGCAGGACACATCCCGATTTTGGGCGAATGGCTGGCCCTTCCGCTTGTGAACCTTGCCGGTTCCAAGAAAATCGGCGACGAACCGTTCAACGAGATTTTTCATCCCATCGCGGTCAGGCTTCTGGAAAAGTGCGATGCCGTTCTTCGCGTCGGAGGCTCTTCGGCCGGCGCGGATGAAATGGTGCGAGTCGGCCGGAGTCTAGGATTAAAGATTTACACCGATCTCGCAGAGATTCCAGCTCTCTGAATTGCAGAGGAATTTCTGCTGCAATGGATCCCGCTAGCGCGATCATCAAACTTGAGTCGTAAGACGCCGCGGATTGAGTGGGGGCACGGCATACCATGCCCCTCTGTCAGGACTTGTTCCGACTTCGACTCCTCGCCTAGAAGGAATACCGCAGAGCGAACTGGATAAGCCGCGGCGCTCCCACCGTACTGGTGATCTTTCCGAAGTTGCCCCCTTCCACGTCAGTGAAAGCAGGATTGGCGAAGTTCGCGTGATTCCAAATGTTAAAGAAATCGGTAGTGAATCGCAGCTCCTGCCGCTCGGTAATCTTGAAGTTCTTGATCAACGAGAAGTCCCAGTTCTGCTGACTCGGCCCGCGGAAGGTGTTGCGTCCCAGGTTTCCGAAGCCGGTAGTGCAGAAGTTGGGATTGTTTATAGGATCGCACTGAGCCGGGTAGAGAAGCGGCGCCGGTGTGAACGCGCTGAGATTCAGATAGCCGTTGACCCGTGTGCCGATGCCTCCGCTGGTCTGAGCGCTAGAAATCGTAGCCCCTGGTGCCAGACTTGCCGTCAGCACGCCTGGAGCGGATCCCGATCCTAGAAACCCTGTGCCAGCTCCGGAATCCAGGACCGAGAACGGCGCGCCGGATTGAATGATAGTGATGCCACTCACCGCCCATCCCGCGAGCAACTGGTGGGTCAAGCCTTCCGCGGATTTGAAGAATGGCAAATCGTAGCGGTAACTCACGGCCAACCGGTGCGTGCGGTCGAAATCAGACAGCCCGCGCGAATCATTCAGTGTGGATTCGTCGTTGAAGGCGGTATTGAAGGCAGTATTGCCCGTTGATGTCGCGTCGGTCGACTTGGAGAAAGTATAGGCGGCCTGGAAATACCCGGCGCCCCACCGGCGCGATACCGTTGTCTGCAGCGAATTGTAGTGCGAGTAAGCATCGTTGGCGAAGAGCTGAAACCCAGCGTAGCCGTTGATGCCCTGGGCTCGCGAGCGAGCGATAGCGTTGGCGAACGTGTTGGTGGTTATAACGCAAGGACTGGGGTTGCAAAACGTGCTGCTGATGTCTACTGGATTCGTCGGTGTCGCGTCCTGCGATTGCAGTGCATCACGTGTTTCGCGCAGATGGATGGAATGCGTGCCTACGTAGCCAACCTCAAGCACCCACTGCTTGCCGAGTGAATGTTGAACGGTCAAATTCCACTGCTGCGTGCTCGGTACGACGAAGTGGCGAGGCACAGCCAATCCGAAGATGCCGAGTGTATTGAGTGGTCCTGGGCAGCCGTTTCCGGCAGCCTGTCCATAATTTGCAGCTTGCGTGGTATCTCCTCCAGGGAAGCCCTGGAAAACGTTCAGGCAGGGAACAAAGCCCGGGTCCAACGTGCCGGCTTGCGGCAGCGCGTTCGGGTTCGGGGTCGGGCAGCCCGGCAGCGGCGTTGCCGAGAAATAGGTTCCCAGGCACCCCGGCGCGCCCCCACCGAAAGCCACCGGAAGAAACGGCGTCTCAAACGACAATTGGTCCGCAGTGCCAACGTCCTCGCGCACGTAGTAGATGCCGTATCCGGCGCGAATCGTCGTATTGTGATGCCCGAAGAGGTCGTAGGCCAGGCCGATGCGCGGTCCAATATTCGTAGAGTAATTGTTGTTAAACGTAGTGCCATTCGCGCTGCCCGTCAGTCCCGCAAGGTGCAGGTTGTTCACGCAGGACGGGTAGATGAAGGGGAACTCTCCAGCATTCGCGAGAGTCGGATCAAGATTCCCGATGTGGCAAAGATCGTCATGAAACGCTCCGAATATTTCCGTTCGCACTCCCAGATTCAGCGTCAGATTCGGCCGGATTTTCCAGTCATCCTGTGCAAATACCGCATAGTTATTGGACCGGTATTCGTGATTCGAAAGGCCACCTCCCCCAAAGCTGAATTGTGGCGCGCCCAAAAGAAAATTCTGGAAGTCGGTCGTCGCAACACCTGTCAGCGGTCCCGACCCCGCCGGCGTATTTGTGAAGAACAGTTCCCCGTTGAACACCTGCGGAAAGTTTTTGTTCAAATTCACGCGCGTGAAGTCGCCACCGAAACGCAATACGTGTGCGCCTTTTACCCAGCTCACGGTGTCCACAAGATTGTAGTTGTTCTGGTCCTGTGACTGGTTCCCGAAGGGCGCCGGTCCAATCTCGAAGCCGGAACTCTCGAAAATGAACTTATAAATCGAGTCCGTCACGCTGTTCGTAGGCCGGTCGATGCCCAGGTCCGTGGTGGTGACTGGCGCCACATTGCTCAGTACGTCGTTGATATGCACGTAGCCGAACCTGAATTCATTCACGAGCGTCGCTGAGAAGAGATGCGTCTCCGTAATATTCAGGAATCGGGCATTCACCGGCGTGTCAAACGGAAAGTTCAGCGAAGAAGAGCTTACGCTGCTGGCCAGCGTGCTGCCCAGAGATTCCTGCAGGTCGCCGCCGCCGAAAGGCAAAAAGCTCTCGGAATCAGAAAAGAAAAACCTGGCGGAAAGTTTGTCCTGGCCGCTACGGAATTCGCGGTCCCAGTTGGTTGTGAATTGGTTGTCGGTATATTTCCCTGCCCGGCTGATGGCGAATGCACCCGTCGCAGGGTTGCTGCTCGGAATCAACAGCCCGTTGGTCGTCCCGCCGAACTGGTTGCTCTGAAAACTCAACAGCTTCAACACCACCGGATCGATCGGGGTCGTCGTATTCCCGAAAAAAGCCTGCGAAATCGTGGCTTGTGTTCGGACATCTGGAAGCGACGGGATCGTCGTGCTGATGAGCGTGCCCGGGGAATCGCCGCTGCGCTGCCGCGTGCCCTGGTAATTCATGAAAAAGTACCCGAACTTCTCCTTTATCACAGGTCCGCCAAGGCTTCCGCCGAAGATGTTCTGTATAATTTCGGGACGTGCTAGACCTTCGCGATTCAGGAAGAAGTCATTGGCATTCAAAACCGTGTTGCGGAAATATTCGTAAGCGTCGCCATGGAACTCTCTTGTGCCGGACTTTAGAATCGCGTTGACATTTCCCCCGCCGTCGCGCCCCTGGCTGGCGTCATACAGCGAAGTCTGGACCTTGAACTCCTGGATTACGTCGGGATTGGGAAGCGGAACGTACGTCGCTTGCGCAACGTTGTAGTCCGTGGCGCTGATTCCCTCGATCAAAAAGTTGTTGTTGTCTTCGCGCTGGCCGTTAACGAAGAGTTTCACGCTACCGCGCCCAAGCTGCGCCGCGGCGTTCAGTTCGCTCTGCGCACCGGTGGAAAGCGTCAGCAGTTGCTGGTAGTTCTGCGTCGCCAGGGGAAGCTCGCGGATCGTGGCGGTGCCAAGGGATTCGCCGGTTGTGGCGTTGCTGGTTTCCACGGCCGCCACTTGCGCCGAAATTTCGACTTTTTCCGTTACCGCTCCGGGTTTCAGCGTGATCGTCACGCGCGTCGTCTCTGTAACGCGCACCTCGATGTCCGTGGCTTTCGCTTCTCCAAATCCGGATTTGTTTACAACGATGATGTAATTCCCCGGCGGCAACAGCGTGGCAACGAAAATTCCCTCGGTGCTCGTGGGAAGCTTGCGCACGATCGATTCCGTCCGCGCATCGATAATCTGCACATCCGCCGAGGCGATGGAGCCTCCGCTGGTATCAACCACTACGCCGCTGATGGCGCCCGTCGCGCCGCCTTGCCCGTACGCGTTCACGCCTGCCAGCATTGCTGCGAGCAACAACACCCCTGCAAACAATCTACTGATACCCCACATGATTCACCCCCCCGGTGATAACTTAAGGTCTGTCTTACCTTGAACAATGACTATCACGGCGTTTAATGCTTCGAATCGCGCCAATGTCCCCCGGAACACGGCACGCGCCAGTGAGCATTCCTATTTTGAAACTAGCGATTCAGCTTCGGTGTGTCAACCCGCGAAGGCATAAATTTTCATAGAATGTTCATAAATGTTTTTGATGAAGCAAATCATCAGCTGTGCCGCCAAGCCTCTCGCCGCGGCTGGTCTTGCTCGTCTGTCCATACTCGACACTTGACGCGGACTTTACCCGGCGAGACCATTACTCTTGGGTTGAATGGGCGCAACCTGTTCCGCTTGCTATCCGTCTAACGAAATAGCTGATGATCAGCCACCGTCGCCTATGGGGGTGACACATGACTTCTAGCACCGTGTTCCGTTCGCTCCTTTCCTTCTCGTTCTTCGCTCTCTTGGCCGGCTTCCAACCGGCCTCTGCCGACTCTAGCCATGCCCGCGTCATTCGCCTCAGTCTCGTCCAGGGCGACGTGCGCTTTTCTCGAGAAACCCATGGCGATCCGCTCGCGGATCAAAAGGCACAATGGGAAAAGGCCCAGGCCAACCTCCCCATCCGTCAGGGTTACGTGATTGCCACGGACAATGGCCGCGCAGAGGTCGAATTTGAGAATGGCGCGATGGCTTTTCTCAACGAGAACACCGTTCTCGAATTTTTCGATCTTTCGCTCGACGATGGCGCACGCACCACGCGTCTGGTCCTCCGCCAGGGCTCCGCTTCCTTCTACGTAAATCCCGCAAACGAGGACTATTTCAGCGTGACCGGCGGCGATTTCACGGTCGAGGCCAACGGTAAGAGCTCCTTCCGCCTCAACAACTTTGACGACGGCAGCAACGTGGACGTGATAACCGGCCACGCCTCCGTCTTGCACAAGAAGGAGACCACGCAGCTTGGCAAGGGCCAGTCACTTTCCATGAAGGCAGGCGAAGATTCCGTGAACATCGGCCGCGTTCCCACAGATGACGATTTCGATCACTGGGTCTCCAGCCGCATCGATACCGTTTCTTCGGCAACGAATGCCTCTCTTCAATACACGAACACTCCCTATTACGCGCCCGGGTACGCCGATCTTTATACGTACGGTGCTTGGTCTTCCTGCGGAGGCTACGGGTATGGCTGGCGCCCCTTTGGCGCAAGCCTGGGGTGGTCGCCGTTTACCATGGGTCAATGGATGTGGGATCCCGGTTTCGGCTGGACTTTTGCCAGCTACCAACCGTGGGGTTGGGCTCCTTATCACTATGGCGGTTGGCTCTTTGACGCCTCTTGCGGCGGATGGTTCTATTCGCCGCCAGCTTACTTCGGCTACGGAGGCTACGGCCGATACCCGGTAAAGCGTCCTCCTCCCATCGTCCATCCACCGCGCCCGCTCTATCGCGCGACTACTGCCGTTTTCGTCCGCCAAAACGGCCAGCTCGCTGTCGTGCCAATGCACCCGCTCGATAAGAATGGCAAGACTCCGCTGAACCTGGAGCATGGTGTTTTTTCCGTCGATCCCGCCAGAAATGCAACGGTGCCGGCTCTCTCCGCGTCGGGTGGACAGAAATGGGAAACCGTAAAATCTCCGCAGCGCGATGCGCTTAGCGGCGGTCTCGTTGCTACAACGGCGCCAGTGCGCACTTCGCGCACGCTTATTGAAGGAAGCAGCGGGACGCGCATTGTTTCCCTCAACCACGATTCTTCCATCACGTACGACCCACACGAGCACCGCTTTGTTAACAACAATGCTGCTCCACCTTCCGTACGCGAGACAGAACCACTTGCGGGAAAGAATGTGCCGGGTGGGGCTAGGAACGATCACATCACACAGATTCCTCCAACCGTAACGGCAACGCGTGTTGCTAGTGCATCCGCTCCCGCGCGCGCCACGGCTCCGCCCTCTCGTTCAATGGCACCGCCGCCGGCGTCTCGCTCCTCAAGCAGCGGTGGGGGCGGTGGCACTTACTCCGGCGGAGGCGCATCCTCGCGCGCTTCATCAGCGCCTTCTTCGTCAGCGTCGCACGCTTCAGCTTCTTCCTCTGGCGGCGGTGGAGGCGGCCGCCCGCACTGAAGCATTTATCATTTCAGAAATTCCCGAAAAAACGGCTCCTCGATTGGGAGCCGTTTTTCGTTTCTAGGAGAAGAGCACTCCGGCGTAGCCTACGACCGCGTCAAAGTCTCCGGAAACATCCCCCGACGTCGCATAACGCACCAACTCTGCCCGCGCGCCGCCCAGGCTTTGCAGCGCCGTCAGCATAGCTACGGTCGGCCCCAATCCACACATGGAGATCGCCTCATTCCGGCAGGTGTCGTACAGTCCCCGAGCGTCCAGTGCCAGAATTCGGTCGATTGCCATGCCATCCTTCGCCCGTGTCGCTGGCTCATTTTCGTAGTGATTCAAATCGGAAGTCGTCACCAAAAGTATTTCCTCCGTGGAAGCGGCCAGCACTCGTCCGATAGCTTCGCCCACGGCGACAAGATCCTCGAAACGCAATGTCCCGAGCGCGACAGGCACAAACGTAAACCCCGGCTGTAGCACCTGCAAAAACGGGATTTGCACCTCCAGCGAATGCTCGCTGCTGTGCACCACGCTGTCTTCGCGCAACAACGGGCAAACCGCGCGTAACGCCTCCGCTAAAGCTTGATCGATCGCTGCATCTCCTAACGGCGTCCTCCACGCTCCGCTAGAGAGAATCGCGGCATTTTCCCCTCGCGGATAATGCCGGACGCCGAGAATCACAATTTTTTTCGGTATCGCTATTCGCGCATAAACCGCTCCCGCCACGTGCCCTGAATAGACGTAGCCCGCATGCGGCACCAGACACGCTTTCACCCGCACGGGCGTGGCGTTTCCGTCAGTTTTTGTGAATTCCCGAATCAGTGCAGTCAGTTCCGTTGGATGGGAGGGGTAAAATCGTCCGGAAACAGCGGGCAGGCGAAGCATTAAGCCGTTCCGCAAATCAAAGTGGCCTGGAGGGTTTGCCTTTGACCTTGAGGGCTTTCAACGATGTCGGGTCGTAATAAACCGTGACCTTGTCGCCGTACTGGTAGCCGCCCCGGTCGACAATTGTCTGCATTTCCGTTGACGCTCGCTCGGAGAGTGCGAACGTCTGGAGGGACATGTCATTTCCCTTTGCGCGCACCGTGATCTGCACAGTGTTCGCATGCATCACGTAACCTTCAAACTTGCCAAGCCCCACATATTTCGGCTTCGGCTTGATCGTGTTGACGATAATCGGTACGGCGGTATCAATAATAACGGGCTTAACTACCTCGGGAACCTGCGCGCGAATTGGCGCGCTAAAAACGCCCGCCATCACCAGCGTCGCAGCACTCAATCCCGCGATTTTTGTCAGTGCCTTCATTCGATGTCGTCCGTCGCAATCCTCAACGATTTCAAAAACCGTACATCCTGCGGCGTCATCGTCAGTCTTGCCGCGGGCTTCTTGTCCGGAATCTGATCAAACGATTCCTGGTCCACCTGAATTCTCAACGATTCCAAAAAGCGCCGGTCCTGCGTCGTCAGCTTCGCCGCTTCCGCCGCGGCTGCATCCCGCTTCGCCAAACCGATCGTCGCATCCAGCTTCAGCACGATATCGTAGCCGTGCGCACGCACTCCGGCAATGGCGCCTGTGATCCGGTCGGAGTCGGACACCGTATCATTGATTGCGTGTCCCAATTCACGAAGCAAGTTCTTCAGGTGATCGTCGAGTTGCAAGGGCTGCTCCCCTCACTTCAATTGTCATTCTAGGCCCGCATTTCTTAGGATACAAGTCACCTCGTTTGCGTTGTCTCCAATAGGTTCACAGTACGTTAGTGCAGGTCTGGAGCGCCTTCCGCAGCCTTTCTACTCCATTCCTCAACGCATTTCACTCCTTGTTTTGCGCTAAGATGCACTCATGTCTTCGATAGCCACATCACCGGCAGCCGCGGGTCGCCAGGGAGGTTTTCAGCGCTTTTGGCGTGCGCTGAAGCAACTCTTCCTCGAGCTGGCCGGCGCTGCGTTTGCATTTCTGGGAATCCTCTGGCTCAATGCCGCTCTGCGCTCCTGGACGCGCGACGTATCCTATTGGATCATCGCCACCGCCGTAGCCTTCGCCCTGCTCTTCTTTTTTTTCGCACTAAGTTCGTTCCGCCGCGCCCGCAAGCTGTAATCTATTCCCGTAGGGGCACGGCACGCCGTGCCCGCTCTTGCTGTTACCTGTTCCCAATTGGCTCAAAATATCGGCGCAAAAATGTCTGACACAAAAACCAAGCCCTCCGCCGAACGCAAAGAGCACTTCACAACTCTCTCCGGCCTTCCCATCGATCGCCTCTACACCCAAGACGATCTTTCCGGTGTGGATCCGGAATCGTCCATCGGCTACCCCGGCGAATTCCCCTACACCCGCGGCATCTACCCAACGATGTACCGCGGCCGCCTCTGGACCATGCGCCAGTACGCAGGCTTTGGCACTGCGGTCGAATCCAACCAGCGCTACCGCTATCTCCTGAGCAAAGGCCAAGCAGGCCTCTCCGTAGCCTTCGATCTACCAACGCAAATCGGCATGGACTCCGACCACCCGCTAGCTCTGGGCGAAGTCGGCAAAGTCGGCGTAGCCATTGATTCCCTCGAAGACATGGAAACCCTCTTCGACAACATCCCCCTGGAAAAAGTCTCCACCTCCATGACCATCAACGCTACCGCCGCCATCCTCCTCTGTCTCTACGTGGCCGTCGCCAAAAAGCAAAGCGCCAACCTCGCAAAAATCTCCGGCACCGTACAAAACGACGTCCTCAAGGAATACATCGCCCGCGGCACCTACATCTATCCCGTCCGCCCCGCCATGCGCATCGTTACGGACATCTTCGCCTGGTGCCGCGACAATCTCCCTAAGTGGAACACCATCTCCATCTCCGGCTACCACATTCGCGAAGCCGGCTCCACAGCCATCCAGGAAGTCGCCTTCACACTAGCCGACGGCACCGCCTACGTCCAAGCCGCGCTAGACGCCGGCCTCGCCGTCGACGAATTCGCCCCACAACTCTCCTTCTTCTTCAATGCCCACAGCGACCTCCTCGAAGAAATCGCCAAGTACCGCGCCGCCCGCCGCCTCTGGGCCAAAATCATGCGAGACCGCTTCGGCGCAAAAGACCCACGCTCGCTCCTCCTACGCTTCCACGCCCAAACCGCCGGCTCCTCCCTCACTGCTCAGCAACCCGAAAACAATATCGTTCGCGTAGCCATCCAAGCCCTCGCCGCCGCTCTCGGCGGCTGCCAATCGCTCCACACCAATTCCATGGACGAAGCCCTCGCTCTCCCCACCGAAGACGCCGCGTTAATCGCCCTGCGCACGCAGCAAATCCTCGCCCACGAAACCGGAGTCACCAACACCATCGATCCAGTAGCCGGCTCCTACGCCATCGAACATCTCACCAATGAAATAGAGCAGGGCACCATCGAATACATTTCCAAGATTGACGCCATGGGCGGAATGCTCCGCGCCATCGAATCGGGCTTCGTCCAAGGCGAAATTCAAAAAGCCGCCTACGATTTCCAGCGCACCGTTGAATCCAAAGAACAAATCATAGTCGGCGTAAATGACTTCATCGCCGAAGAAGAGCGCTCCATTCCCACGCTACGCATCGAACCCGAAATCGAACGTTCCCAAGTCGCGCGCCTAAACGCCTTGCGCGCCAAGCGCGATTCCGCGAAAACGCACGCTGCACTCGCCGAACTCCAGCGCCGAGCCGCCACCACAGAAAATCTCCTCCCCGCCATCCTCACCGCCGTTGAAGCCCACGCCACCGTAGGCGAAATCTCCGACGCCCTCCGCCGCGTCTTCGGCGAATACCAGGAATCCGTCGTTATCTGACATGAAACTCATCCTCGCTTCCACATCCCCACGCCGCGCAGAAATTCTCCACGATGCCGGCTTCTCCTTCACCGTCGTCGCTTCCACCGTCGACGAAACTCCCATACCCGGCGAACCTCCCGGCGAACTCGTTCAACGCCTGGCGAACGCCAAAGCCGAACTCGTCGCCGCCCGCGTCGCCAGCCCCGCCATCGTCCTCGCTGCCGACACCGTCGTCACTCTCGACGGCCGCATCTTCGGCAAGCCCCGCTCCGCCGACGACGCCCGCCACATGCTAGAAAATCTTTCCGGCCGCACCCACGCCGTCGTAACCGGCGTCACGCTCATCCGCCTTCCGGACGCCGAGCGCCGTGCCTTCGTCGAATCCACGCTAGTCCATTTCGCCCAGCTCTCCGCCGAAGAAATCACGCGTTACCTCGCCACCGAAGAGCCCCACGACAAAGCCGGCGCCTACGCCATCCAAGGCCGCGCCGGCCGCTACATCCCCCGCATCGAAGGCGACTACTTCAACATCGTCGGCCTCCCCCTTGCCCGCGTCACCCAAGCCCTGGCAGACCTCGGCTGGTCCGAAGACTAGTTCCCGCTCCCGCCGTCATTCGACCGCAGGGAGAAGCTCTGCCCATCGCGCAGCTTGCGCTGCGAGGAATTCCGCCTACTAGCTAGGACGCGTTATTAATCTCTAAGCTATATAGTCCCATCAGTCGTTTAGTACTTGACATACCCCCGCCAATTCCGCTACACCTCCCTCGCACATCTTCAACTTCCTCCCAGAGGCACCCATGTCCCGTGCTCACCCTGTTGCCTTTCTCTTTACGTTCATTTCAATTTCCCTTTTCGTTCCTGCATCGCAAGCCCAAGTCACCACTGTTAACGACACCACCTCGACTCCGATCGAAGGCGGAGGCCACGACTACGTACATCTGCTTTCGGAGACTGTTAATCCCGCCAACGGCTCGGTCAGCCTGAATATCCAACTCCCCATGCCCAAAGGCCGCGGCATCACAGTTCCGTTCTCCATCGCATACGGTTCTAATGGCCTCAATCATTTGGTACCAGGCGTGGCGAATCCCGGGCGAGCCTCCTGGGCATCAAACGTCGATTCGTTCGCGCAGGGCGGCTGGACCTATGTCTATCCATCGCTGAGAGCCGACGCGTGGACAGCGGAGATCCCGGTCCTCACCGGCCAGAACAATGGCCAGCCTATTTACACCTACTATCCCTGCAACTACCAATCGAACTATCTTTTCCAGGACGCAACTGGCGGCGTACACTCACTCGGTCTGGGTGCTTCATATTCCTCTAACCCGCCCCCGCAGGGCTGTAATGCGACTCCCGTTGCGTCCGGAGCAGGAGGTGATGCGCAGGTCTATGCCACTCTCGTACCCGTAGCTGGCGGGACCTTCCAGACGTTGCCGGTGAGCGTCTTCGACAAATCAGGAACGGTCTATTATTTCGGTTCCCTTCCTGGAGGCGGCTTCCCCACGAGCACCACCATCTCTGGTCTGCCTACTTATATCGAGGATCGTAACGGCAACCGAGTTACCACCACGCAAAACAAAAACACGTCCTTCACGTTTACGGATACGCTTGGGCGCACGGCGGTTTCCGTCAACGGGTTTGGCCCCACTGGAACAACCAACACAGTTTTGGCCGGAGGCCTTTCCTATCAGGTCACTTGGAAAACGGTCACAGGAAGTTACACCGTCCCATCCAATACCATCACGAATGTCGAATCGTATTGCGTCTGGCCCGGCACTGAGGCCGTCAGCTACGTCGTTATTTCTCAGATAACCCTCCCTAATGGCGAGAACTATCATTTTTATCACGGCAGCGACAATCCTGACCCAAACTTCCGAAACCCCTACGGGCTTCTTAGCGAAATCGACTACCCAAGCGGCGGCTGGGTCAAATACACATGGAAACTGAGTGACACCATGAACGAGCTGGCCGTCTATACGGGCGGGGAACCCGACGGTCAGGGCGGCGTAAACCCCGTGACAGACGGCTGTATTTACCAGTACCAAACTCCCGTCATCGCTTCGCGGGAGGTCGGCTACGGCGGCAGCTCCAATCCCGCCGAGACCCAGACTTTCGTCTATAACACCACCTGGGCTAGCGGTGGGGCCAGTTGGACAGGCAAGAGCACGCAGCTCACAACCGTGGACAACGTTACTAGCCTGAGCGCCTTGACAACTTATTCCTACTCGCCCACCACCATGCCCGTTCAGCCCTTTGAGGACACAAACTCCCCGGCACAGGTGCCTCTTGAGAACACGACCTCATATTACAATTGGGGAAACACGACCTCACCAATTAGATCTGTCGTCAAGACCTGGGCCAACCCCTTCGATCTTCAAAGCCAGTCGACCACACTTACGGATGTCAACCTCACATCTAAAGTCACATACACTTACGCGACCGGGCTTCCGAACACACTCTCGCAACTCCATGAAGTTGACGAGTACGATTTTGGCGCTTCCTCCCCCACCCGCAGCACTGTCACAAACTACCAAGCCTTCACCGGCACTCCTGGGATAATCGCCGCCGCCCCCTGCCAGACCATCGCGTACAGCGGCACTCCCACCTCCGGCACTCGCGTCGCCGAAACCGATTCCTACTACGACGGTGCAACGGCCCTTTGCAGCACAATCTCTTCGGTCACCGCGACCGGCGGGCCCAGCGGTTTTACTGGTCGCGACGATACCACTTTCGGCCCCAACTCAACCGTGCCCCGAGGCAATCCCACAAAGGCCACTCAGCTCTGCATTCAAAGCGCCCCCGCTTGCACTAGTGGAAACTCCACCACCACCTTCACCTACGACGAGACGGGCCAAGTGCTCACCAAGATTGACCCCTGCGGAAACGCCACCTGCCCCGACATGTCTTCCTCTCCGAGCCACACTACATCGTATTCGTATGCTGACAGCTATACCACTCTCTCGGGAGGTCAAAACACCAGCTATACTCCGAGCGGCAGCACCAACGCGTACCTTACTAAGGTCACCGATGCGCTCTCTCACGCCGAAAATTTCTCCTACGACTTCTACAATGGCCAATTGACGATCCTAAAGGACCAGAACAGCCAAACCACTACCTACCTCTACAACGACCCCTTCAATCGGCCCAAGAAGGTAACGTACCCTGACGGCGGACTGACCACTATCGCCTACAACGATTCTCCCTACAATCCTTCGACGCCGTCGCCCAGCGTCACTACCACGAGAGCGATGACGTCCAGTACAAATCTTGTTGCTCTAGCCGCGGCGGATGGCCTCGGCCATGTTGTTGAAACGCTGTTGACCTCCGACCCGGATTGCGCCAGCGGCGACCGCACCGACACGACCTACGACGGCCAGGGGCACGCCCGCACCGTCTCCAACCCGTACTGTACAACCAGCGATCCCACGTACGGCACCACTACGTATGTTTACGACGCCCTCGGTCGCACGACGCAGGTCACTCATCCCGACAATTCCACTATTCTCACTACCTACACAGGCCGCGCCACCCAAGTACAAGACGAAGGAAACGGTAACGGAACACAGCGCATCACGCGCATCTCCCAATCCGACGCCCTCGGAAGATTGAATTCCCTTTGCGAGGTTTCCTCCTCGTCCCTGCTTGGGCAGAGCGGCAGCCCGGTGGCTTGCGGGCAAGATATCGGCGGAACGGGATTCCTCACCAGCTATGGTTATGACGTCCTCGGCAATCTGCTTCAGGTCACCCAAGGAGCCATGGCCGCGCGCACGTTCGCCTACGACTCGCTTTCCAGGCTAACCAGCGCGTCAAATCCAGAATCCGGGAGCATAAGCTATTCCTACGACGCCAACAGCAACCTCTCCGCCAAAACGGCCCCATTGCAGAACCAAACCGGGACCTCCACGGTGACTACCAGCTACACCTACGACGCTCTTAACCGTATGCTCACAAAATCCTATAATGACGGCGCGACTCCAACGGCCACGTTCGTCTACGACAGCACAAGCTGGCACAGCCTAACCAACGCAATCGGGCGGCTCGTCGAGAGCACCACGACCGCCCATCTGGGCTATATGGCAACCTATAACGACTATGACCCGATGGGCCGAGTGTCCGAGCAGTTCCAATACACTCCCATGGGCGGCCAAAACGAGTACCCCATGCCTTACACTTATGACCTCATGGGAAACATGACCTCTTTCTCCGACGGCTACTTCCAGTCCTGGTATCCCGCCTACAACACTGCTGGTCGCCTTGCCAGTTTGACTGCGGGCAACTACGAGCTTCCCACTCCATACAATCTGCTCTCGGGCGCCCATTACAACGCTGCCGGGCAAATCACTTCGGATTCGCTGGCTACGGGCGAAACGGAAACCTTCGCGTACACAAAACGTCTTCAGCTACAGTCCGATACAGCCACCGTCAGCTCAACTACGGTCTATTCCTTTGGTCTCACCTTCGCGCCAAATGGGAACGTGACTGCGGCCAACGACAGCGTCAACGGCAACTGGAACTATCAGTATGACCAGTTCAACCGCCTCATCTGTTCCAATCTCATCTCCAACGGCACCTGCGCCAGCCCCACAAACGGAACGAAGACCTACAGCTACGCCTACGACCGCTTCGGAAACCGCTGGCAGCAGAACGGTCCTTACACCTTCACCGCCAGCTTCACCGGCAACAATACCGCCAACAACAACCGCATGGACGGCTACTCCTATGACGCCGCCGGCAACTTGCTCTACGATGGTACGCACTACTATTTCTACGACGCGGAAAATCATCTCATCCAGGTCGATGGCACTCTCGGCTACTGCACCGCTGGCACCGGCACCGCCGCCACGGCTTGCTACGTCTACGACGCCGAAGGCCACCGCGTCCATCGCACCGGCGTCATTACCGATACCTGCGACGGCACCGGGAAGCGCGACTATGTCTTCGATTTAGCGG